>OMBA01000375.1_pt1 | contig 28315 bp, 28 predicted proteins | sample 1673441 | NCBI WGS metagenome assembly OMBA01 (sample SAMEA103958111, study PRJEB25191) | human gut metagenome | biome: human-associated habitat [ENVO:00009003]; feature: intestine environment [ENVO:2100002]; material: feces | place: Germany | collected 2013/2015
GAAGCGGAAGGAGGGCTTTTTTATGCCGAAGGCTTCTTTAAAAACCATCGCACAAAATAAGAAAGCCTTTCACGATTATTTTGTGGAGGAAAGCATGGAGGCCGGCATTGAGCTGTGCGGCACCGAAGTGAAATCTCTGCGCAAAGGACAGTGCAATCTGAAAGATGCGTGGTGTTCCATCGACCATGGAGAGTTGGTTGTCAACGGGATGCACATCAGCGCCTATGAACAGGGCAATATATTCAATAAGGACCCGATGCGGGTGCGCCGCCTCTTGATGCACAAGCGGGAGATCATGCGGCTCTACGGCAAGGTCAAGCAGGACGGCTACGCCCTGATTCCCCTGTCCGTCTATTTCAAGGGCAGCCGGGTGAAGGTCAAGGTCGGGCTGTGCAAGGGCAAAAAGCTATACGACAAACGACAGGCCGCGGCAGAGAAGGACGCCAAGCGTCAGATCGACCGGGCCATGAAGGAGAGAAGTCAATGAATCCTACATTCAAGATCACCATGGAAAACGGCGGCGTCATCGAAGGCGAGCTGTATCCCGACAAAGCGCCCCAGAGCGTCCGCAACTTCATCGACCTGTGCGATCACCATTTTTATGATGGTCTGATCTTCCACAGAGTCATTCCCGGCTTCATGATTCAGGGCGGCTGCCCCGAGGGCACCGGCATGGGCGGCCCCGGCTACTGCATCAAGGGCGAGTTCTTCTTCAACGGCGTCAAGAACGACCTGAAGCACAAGCGGGGCGTTCTCAGCATGGCGCGTTCCTCCTCCCCCAACTCCGCGGGCAGCCAGTTCTTCATCATGCACGCCGACGCCAAGCACTTGGACGGCCAGTACGCCGCCTTCGGCAAGGTGACTTCCGGCATGGACGTGGTGGACGCCATCGCCTCCGTCCAGACCGACCGCAGCGACCGTCCTCAGGTGGAGCAGAAGATTGCCTCCATCACCGTGGACACCCACGGCGAGACCTACCCGGAGCCGAACAAGCTCCCCGATCCTTACGGAAGATTCTAAGTCAGCTATCGGCTGCAAGATACCGATGGTATTTTGCAGCTTCCCATGGGGCCGTACTGGTTTCGACGGGGGTAGTGAGGCTGGAATAGCGGGCCGTGGCGCCTGGCCACGATAAAACGGGCAATTTTTTAAATTTAACTGACAACACTACTGTTGCCCTGGCTGCCTGATTAGGCGCCCATCCGCCCCGGGAGTTCCGCTGACCCGGGCTCGGGTGTGATTTAAGCGGAGAACGTGCGTATGGTAAGCTTTGCCCATACCACGCATGATGAAGCTACCGATCCTCGTAGGGTGTTTGTTCCCGCCGGGGAAAGGGAATGCAAATAACAAACTGCGCCCGGAGAAGTTCTTTCCAAGTTGCTTTCGGACAGGGGTTCGATTCCCCTCGGCTCCACCAGATTCACCCAAGCCCAAGCCAATTTTGGCTTGGGTTTCATTATGCCCTTTTCGTCTGGATTTGTTTTTCTTTTCTTCTTTTCTATGTACTTTCACCAGAATATCATAACCGTATTGTCCAATTTTCCCGGTTTGATATTTTGGCAAAATATTGTCGCTCATTTTTTCGATATAAAATGTATGTAACCCGCCAAGTGCGGGTTCGTCTTTTGCTTCAGACGGATTCAGAAGGTTGGTGGGAACATTATTCAGATGGATTTCCACATAATCAGGGAATACAACGACTCTGTCCAAATATAGATTGATGATCTGCTCCATCTGGGGCAAGGTGCCGCTATGGAACATTTTCTGCGCCTGCCGGAACGCTGCGCGGATTGCCTCCTCGTCCAGATCATCCTCTTTCGTTCCCCGTTCCTCTTCCTGAATCTGAACATCCAGCAGCTCTTTTTCGCGCTCCAACTGGGTAAGCTGGGTTACCAGCGCCGCGCTGCCCGTATTGGCAATGATATTGACAATGTTGTTAATCTTCTGCTCCACGGTTTTCAGATTCTGGCGGAGGGTGCGAATCTTATCTTTATCCGTCCCATCCTCCTGCTGGCACAGCTCCCGGTAAGCCTGCACGATTCCCGGAATCCGGGATTCATCAAAGACGATTTCTTCAATCTTCCGCAGCACCAGTTCTTCCAGCGGCTGCTGCCGAACATTCTGGTTTCTGCAAATCCTTGCTCCATGATTATTGCGATTGTTGCAGGCATAAGTCCCGACAACTTTTCTGTCCTTGCCAGTCTGCATGGAGTCGCCGCAGTATCTGTGGCCACACAGACCACAAAACACCAAACCAGTCAGCACATAGTTTCGTTTGCTTTTTTGCCGTCTGTGGCGCTTTCTGCTGGCGAGAATTGCTTGAACACGGGCAAAGGTTTCGTCATCCACGATCTTGGGCATCCCACCGGGGATGCGGATTTGATCCTCAATGGGCTTGTCCATGTGATTATTCCGCCGCCCCAGCTCGTCCTTGCTTGCTGCTCTGCTGAACACATAGACGCCGTTGTATTTTTCGTTTCGCAGCATTTCATACAGGGTTTCCTTGGAGAAGGTATTGCCCAGCCGGGTGCGGTAGCCCATGGAATTCAGCTTGTTCAAAACCACATTGTAGCCGCAGCCATCGGCTACATCCCGGAAGATCATCCTGACGGCTTCCGCTTCATAGTCATTGATGATATACCTGTGGGTTTGCGGGTCTACCCGGAAACCATAAGGAATCCAGCCGCCAATGTAACGACAATCCATAGCCGATTCTCTCATTCCTTTCATCACCTCGCGGGCCAGATTCTTGGAGTAGTATTCACTCATGCCCTCCAGCACGGATTCCAGAATGATGCTCTCCGGGCTGTCGTCCATCTGTTCCAAAACGGACAGAAGCTGCACACCGTTCTTTTTCAGCTCCCGTTTGTAATAGGCGCTGTCATAACGATTCCGACTGAATCTGTCCAGCTTATGGACAATGGCAAAATCGAAGTCCCCTTCCCTGGATGCCGCAATCATTTTCAGAAATTCCGGACGGTCATCCGTGGTAGCGGATTTTGCCCGGTCACAGTATTCATGGATGATTACGATAGAATTTCGGCTGCAATACTCGTGCATTGCCCGGAGCTGGGCTTCAATGGATTCTTCTCTCTGGTTGTCCGAGGAAAAACGGGCATACAAAACCGCTCTAGGGGTCACTCCCCTGTTTCTTAACCGTTCAACGACTGTCATATGTTTTCACTCCTTAAGTTATGTTCCCGGTCTGAGATGTCAGTTCTCTGAGAATCTTCGCAAGGACAAGAGTAAAGTCCACATTCTCATTTTCACCGGCAATGTCCAGAATCTTCCGGGTTGGTTCTATGCCGGACGCATACAAATCACTTTTGCGAATCGTATAGACAAGCATGATTGACCTCCTCTATATTATGAAAAAGAAACGGATTTGACAAAGGTGCGAACCTTCTTAACGCCCCTTATGGCGGGGAGTGATCTCATAATCAAATCCCGCCCGCTGGCCGCAGTAGGTACACAGCTCCTTCTCAACCTCGATGGGGTTCACCCGCCGCAGATAATAAGCACCTGAGCCGTAGAAGTTTTCGGCACAGGTGCTGCAAAGACACAGGGTCAGTTTTTCCGGCGTGGTGGGAATCAGGCCAATGCTGATTGCCAGTGCGTGATTCAGACCCTTGATTTCCTCGCCGGACAGCTTTCCGATGTACTGAACCAGCCGGGTCTTATCAATGGTTCGGATCTGTTCCATCATGACCATAGAAGGCTGCACCAGTCCGCTTCCCTGCTTCAGATGATAATGGGTAGGCAGATTCGCCTTCGTCCTGATCTGGGTAGAAATTGCCGCCACAATGGTCGTAGGGCTGTGCCTGTTGCCCACATCGTTCTGGATGATGACTACCGGGCGGTATCCGTTCTGCTCTGAGCCGATGCCGGTGCCCAGGTCGGCGTAGTAGAGTTCCCCTCTGTAATATGTGTTTTTCATATGTGTGTTTGACCTCCTCAATTTTTATAGGCAGTGGCCTGCCTATGTAAGCTCCGCCAGCACCCAGAGTAGGTACTGGCGGATTTGTAAGTTGAAGAAGCCTATTTGTCCTCGACGCCCCGGCTATAATGGGAAGTCGCCAAACGGCTGGCAGCGTACCAGCTCCACGGGTTTTATGCGCCCTCGCACGGTTCTCATGTGACCGCCCTCATTGCGTTCCTAGCTGTGACTGGACGGGAGTATCATTGTCCCCACTGCCTGTCATCGCCCTGCCGGGTGCTGCCCGGAAGTCATAGAATCTGTTTCTCGCTCCGTGCCGGGGCTGAAAGCAATACAGACCGAAAAAGAAAAGTGATGTCCTGTTGCTTTCCACTCCGGCACATCCCGGCGCAGTTCCTAAAGCGGCTTATGCTCATCACAATAGCAATGGGAATGTGTTTGACGAATGGGTATGCAGTTTTTAAGGTACAAACCCATTCCCCAAAGCAGTGAAACAGGTGAAGGAAAAAGTTCCTTCACCTGTTAGCTCACTTACCGGTTAAATTGTAACCCTATTTTGAAAAATATTTTTTGATATTTCTCTCTGCTGCTGCAACCGACTTAATAATAGCCGGGTACTTGCAACCTTCCATCTGCGCAATTTGTTCGTAGGTGTAACCTCCGAAATAATACAAGAGTATCCGTCTGCGCTGAGTTTCCGGAAGCTGTGTTATTGCCTTGTGCAGTTCCTGATACATGATTCTGCGACACACATGATCCTCCACAAGCTCAGATGGATCGGCAATTCTGTGACTTAACGATTCGTCGCCCATATCTGATTCTGTCAAATGGCGGCTGACTACGTTCATATGGGAAATATCCTCCAGCTCAAAACTGTCAAACGCAGCATAAAGTTCCTTGCTGATCTCTATTTTACGAAAAAATCCCTGTCCATCGGTAAAGGTTATGTAGTAAATGTCGTTCTCAATGGACAATGTGTAGGGGTTCAGTTTATCTTTCTTTCGGTTCGGATGGTTTCCATCCATGTTTTGTACCTCCAATCAACCTGAATTTTGAAAAATCAAGTTGATTGGGGGTGAACGGCAACGATGTGGAAGCCTCTTAAAAAAGAACGCACGAATCCTTACATAAGGAATCCGTGCGTTGCAGTCATTTTTGAGGAACTGGAAGTATGCTTCTACTTCAATGGCATTCTGGCTTTGATCAGCAAATAGAAAAGCGAATTATATTGCGTAATAAAATATTGAAATAAGAAAAGCACTTCTTATTTCCTCCTAAATACGAAGTATATTTCTAGTTTAATAAGAAATACAGAACATTAACTTCAGAGCGGGAGTAATGTAGAATACATAGCGAGGTGAAATATCATGCATATTTTTTCACGCCCGCTGGCAGAAGCTGTAAAGAAAGCCCGCCGCAGAATGAATCTTACACAAGAGCAAGTCGGCGCACTCACTGATACAAATGCAAGGACAATCAGCGCGATTGAAACAGGCCGTTCGAACACACGATTAACAATTCTATTCCCCCTGATTCGGTGCTTGCGAATCAACGCCAATGAGATTTTCTACCCTGAAATGAGTGTAGAATCCACTACAAAACACCAGCTGCGTGTCTTAACCGATGAATGCAGCGAGGAGGAAGCCGCTTTGATCCTTTCAACTTCAGAAGCGATTCTCAATGCATTGCGAGCAAAAAATGCACGTACCGCAACAGAAAAAAATGAGAGCCTGACTCCCCTTGGATAAGGGGAAGCAGGCTCTGTGTTTTACATCGGGCTCATTTGCTCAAAACCATTTTCAGTTGCACCACATCAATATTAATCTCTTTTCTGCATTTGGGGCAATACAAAGGGAAATTGATCAACACAGTATCTGTGAAAATTCTGGTCCGTGTTTTTCCTCCACAAACCGGGCACCGAATCCATCGTGAATTTTCTCGATTTTCACACACAAAATAACCTCCAGCGTTGCTTTTGCTCTGCGTAGTATCGTCTGGCTTATAAGCGGTCGTTATGAATTCTGGAGAGTGCGGCACTGAGACTTGACACGGACCCTTCAAAATAGTTCTCAAGGAATACTTCCAATATTGCATTTTGAACTTGCTCTTTTGATATCAAGGAGGATACGATGGCGTTACTATTTTCCAGTACCCCTTTCTCTGATAGCCGACGAATAACCGTATAAGTGGTAGACTTTGACCAATGTAAGTGGCTTCGACATAGCTTTACAAGGGATGTACTACAGATCGGCTCATTCTCCCAGACCAATAAACATAGTTGATATTCACGTTCAAATATAATAGGGATTTTCATAATAAGATAGATTAGGCGGCATCCTCAAAGTAGGGATATAGCACCATGGGTTCCAGTGTTGTGCCTGCGGAAATATTGACCATGCCGTGCTCGTCCGGCTGGAAGATAATGTTCACAATAGTCTGCCCACCTTCGTTGGATTCCTTCACCGCCCAGCCGGAGAACACTTTCCCTTCCGGAGCAGAGAGCACCGGGCAGGTCAATGTTGTGGCTCTGCTGTCGTAGAAATCAGATTTCAGAATTTCTTCCTCATTCATAAACGTCAGTCGTACTTTTTCTACGGGCTTTGACACATCCACAGCAGTCATGGCATAGCACATCCATTTACCGTTAGCCTGTTTTTCAAAGAACAGGCTCTGCTCAATGGTGCTTTTTTTAACGCTGCCGCTGGATCGGTACTGATTCAGCGTGACAGAAACCCGCACGGAGAAAAGATCATCAGAATAACAGCAGTAATCGGTAGCAGATTCATTGATAAACTCCCGGCTGGCAGCATCCTGTATAAACCCCCGTTCGGTATCTGTAATGGCGTTGTAAGCATCTGAGCCGCGCAGGAAGTATTTTGCGATGTCCGCTTCTCCGGCCTGATTGATCATGTATAGCGCATAGGTTTTAACAGCATTGATGGCAACATCCCGTTCGGCATCGCTGAGCGTGTTTATGTCCGTTTGTTCTGTGAAAGTATGGGTAGATTCAGCATATACCACTTTCATTTCATTCCCGGCTGCATCTACTATTCGGACATTGGGTTTGTCTGCCAGTCCAGTGATTTGCTGGGTACACACGCGGATTCCGACGATACCTTCCGGAAGATACGCTTCAGCATTGGTTGTGGTGATTCGGGTGGTAAAGTTGTCATCCAATGGTACATCATTCACATAAACGGTATGTCCATCTAATTTTTTGATGTCGTATTTTTCGTTGTAATGGACGAAAAATTCAAGACTGCCTAGTTGCCAGTCTGCGATTTCCGTTTGAGAACCGGACTGATTGTGGTTTACCAGAGTGAACGTTGCTATTTTCTTGTTTCCAAGCCGGACGATGTATTTCTTATCATTGGACAGGCCGGTGGAGGTTTCAACATAAGTTAGGCCTGTTTTACCTACTGCGTTTTCCATGTAACCAATAAAGGCATCCTTGCTTTCGTAGGCAGCCCCCTGAGTGTTGGCAATATCATACAAGCTGTCCCAATCGGGGTCAGAGAACAGCGTTTCAAAAATTTCCTGACTCTTGGCGGTGGGCTGGGCCATTTCGTAGCGATTCAGCCAGTCTCGTAGCTCCAGTAATCCAAAGTAGGTTGCGGCATAAAACAGGAAAATGCAGAAAAAGAAGATCGTATAGAAGATAACACTGCTAAGCCGGGGGCCTCTGTGTGGCTTTTGAATAGACTGTGCAGGCTTCTCCAATGTTGGTATTGCGGTTACAGCAGGCTGTGCCGCTTCCTTTTTCGAAGTGGTAACCGGAGGGGTGGAGCGATGCTTTTGTGCCAGCTCCCGTTCCGCCAGAACGGTGTAAATATCTACTGCGTTTTTCCTGTTTTTGGTGCTGAATTTACCCTGTGCCATAATCATTCCTCCTCCGCAGGACGAATCAACCAGAAGTCGGGCATTTTTCTCGGCTCAGATTGGAGCAGGGAATAGCTGTTCATCATCTGAACCGCCCCCGCCTCTCCATAAATGCCGTAAGTGTCCCGGTACAGCATGACAGTGGAAGAACCGCCGTCCATATTACAGGCATTGATGGCACCGTATTCCACCATAATATCGATAACATCTGCGTATTCGCCGCCCATAGAGCTGGGCTGTCTGCCGTCAATGCAGACGAAGACCACAGCGCCGTCTGCCCGCTGGCCGATGGCTGTCCGGGGATTCAGGCCGGAAACCTTGTTGTAGGCTTCCATATTGATCTCCTCGTTCATGATCAGGACGGGACCAAAGCAGCAGCCGTCCCGGATGTTCAGCTCCTCCGCCTGGGCTTTGGAAATGTTGTCCTTGTGAACAATCAGAATATTGTCCTCCGTGAAACCGGCAAAGCCGCTGGTTTCAGAGGGCTTACCGGAAGTCCAGACGCATTCCCCTTCGGAATAGACCAGACCGGCAGGCAGGGTGCCGACATAGGAGGCCGTGGTGCCGTTATCGTTGAAAGCGCCGCCATTCACCGCCGCGATGGCGCCTTCATCCTCAATGGCGGCGGTCAGTCGCTTGCCGGGGATGCTGGTGCTGAAACCCTCATGGGTGGAGATCCCAAGATACACCTGTTCCGGGTTGCGGACGATCATCACCGTTGCGTTATATGTATTGCCGCTGACGGTTTCGATGCGAATGCCATCGGGATAGGCTGCCCATTCGTCGTTGGCGGAGGTTAGAGCGTTTCGACTGATAACTACAGCACTGACGTCGGTCACATTCTCTGCCAGTTCCACGTTTTCGCCAGTCCGGATCTCGGCAACGGTATCTTCTCCAATGAATAAGGCAGGAATCCATTTGGTTGCACTGGCCTCAATCAATGTCATGGTAAGCTGGTTTCGTGCGGTGGGCGATGGGCCATTGAAGACCATGTTCAGCACCAGGATCAGCGCTGTGAATACCAAGACGATGGCTATGAACAGCACAAGAAAAAAGCGGCGAAGGATCGTCTTTACCAGACTGTGTTTACCCTTCTTTTTTACACGTTGCACATTTGCAGGCTGCGCTATTGTACTTTCGTCCTGCTTTTTCATAGTATTACCCCTTTATTTTGTATTTTCATTTGCCAAACAATTATTCACTTGCCAAATGATTTGTTTCCATCATACACACAGAAATGAATTTTGACAAAGGTGCGATCCGTCTATTTATAGAGTTGACAAACCATCACACCAAAGGACATGTGCTGAATCCACAGAATAATCGTACAAATTACGACAGCGGCAAAAGTAGACTTTCAATTAAACATGCAACGCAACATGCAATAACCAAAAATATTCATTCGTTTGACAACTGAATTACAGATCCATCAATCGCATTCAATGCCAACAACTGCATCTCATCAAGACAACATAGAAGCTCACCTGTATTTTTCTTATAAAACGCAACATTCCCGTTTAATATTACCCCAGGAATATAATAGTAACTTTCATCTGTATTAGGCTTCTTCACTCGAATTAGGCCGAACTGGAGTTTGTCAATTTCTATAATGCACTCTAATTTAATGTCTTGCTCTTTACAAATATCTACTATGGAGTTGAAATCATAAGTATATATGTCGGTTAAAGATAGTGTTTGCTTTGCATATTCAAGCAATGTGGGAAAATCTAATATTGCCACATTATTATTCACAATGGTACTAATATCCACAGGAGACTGCAACTCAAAGTAAAGTAAATCTCCAGCAGGAGAGAACTCGAAGCTTGCATTTGTTAGATAATAATTTGACGAAAAGACTTCCTCACTTTTGAGATTACCCAACTGCGGTATTCTAAGAGCAGAGACGCCACATAATTGCGGAACTGCGTTGATATGGATAATAAACTCATCCATTTCTGTTGATTCAAGATAATATTCGTCTATCTTCCAGTCACCCATCTGCATTTGCTTTAGCATTGCTTCGGCTTTCTCTTTAATCTTCTCAATTTGTGAACTGGTTGGTTTTTCTGTTCTGCAAAGTTGAGATATGTATATTGCATTGTCACCAATTGTATGCTCTTGGGGAAATGCAAAGACAGAGCTCAGCTTATAATCCGTATTATTGCGAATAGAAGCGGAGAAATAATACGGAATTCCATTTTTTTCGGTGGTTACTTGGATAGAGTCGTTATCTTCTTCATGTTCTTCCTCTAAATACTGGCTGGCTGTCAAAGAATAGTAGGAATCTTTGTGGTACACCCACTGGCATGGAATATGAGGATTATCTTCCGCTGCAGACTCATATGCTTTTGTGTAAGCTTCTATATTTCGCTTTAATAAATCAATTCTCCAATCAAGGTAGCCCTCATCTGAATTAGGAAGTAGCTCCCCCATAGCTTCTCTATTTGTATATGGAATCCAACGATTAATGCATTCCTGGATCTCACTTCGAGATAGGGTTTGATCTTTTTCGAAAAATTGCACATCACCAAATAGTGCTTCAGCAATTCTTTGTACATCTGCTTCTGTTAAATAATGTGGAGAAACTTCTACAATTGGCACATCTTGGATCCCAAGAGTGGTATCAACCTTCATCTGAAACGTTACGCTATTATCTGTACTTGAGAAGCTTTCTGAATGCTCCAGTGGCAAAGACTCACCAGAAGTATGGTTCTTATCTGCCGATACCACTATTCCTGCGTCAAATGCACCATCATTTTTACTGATAACCACTTTTTCATCCGGATCACGCTGACATGCGCTAAAAAGAAACGATGACAGGAGAATTGCAGTCAAGCAGAACATAATATTTTTCCATTTCATAGTATTTCTCCTTAATTCGTCATACACGGGCCATAGACCCGTGTATGACCAGAACTTATTTATGTTGTTCGGAATACGCCCCAGCCACTACCAGCTAGCAGATTAAAGTAAGCGAATTCAGTCTTGTTTCCAACAGATCTAGTGCGTTAGATGTGGTTATTCCATAATTCATATAAGCTATGGTGAACTCTGATTCAGGCTGTCAGGCTTCGCCTGACAGCCTGAATGATAGGGGTATCTGTGTATTTGACTATCCGATTTTGCTCGCCTCAGCATTTGCGCTATGCTGCTTCAAATCACGTAGTGCGGAAAATTTTCCATTCATCTGGTCCGACATTATAATAATAGTAGTATCCCGAGTTGATAGGAATGGCGCGAATTATTTCCTGTGTGTACCAAATGAATATATACTCATTTGCTGAGGGTTGGAACACCTCTGTCACTCTCGCAATCGCTCCCCATGTATTTGAACCAGTAATGCCGTCGTGCTGAGAAGGATCGTCAGGAAAGACATCTCCTTGAAATTTTTTTACTGCACTCAAAGTTTTGGATCCATAGGAGCCATCGATTCCTCCACCATCAGAAATTAATTGCTTGGTTTCGTAGGAATAGTAGTACAAAAAAGTCTGCAATGCTTTTACATACCCGCTACGGCTCGACCCACTACTCAGCAAAGGAAACTGTCTAAATCTGTTCTGCCAAGAATCACTTGCTGCCGCTACCGGGGTTACCAGCATGGACACCAACACAAGCAAAATAAGCATCAAAGTATAAAATCTGTTAATTTTTTTCACATCATTCCACTCCTTTTTTGACTTTTCTTTTGACAAACTACAGTACACCTGTCAAACGACTTGCTGCTATCATACATAGAAAGAAGAATTTCAGCAAAAGCGCAATACTTATGTTCATAGGATTAACGCTCCACCAGAAATCGGAGCACAAACTGAACGCAAATAAGAATAGTACAAATCACAACAGCAAGAAATGAGAATTTCCCGGTCAAACACGAAATCCAGCTTACAATGTTTAGACTAATTATACTCACTAGCAGAGATCGCAGGAATCCGATGCATCTTATTTGCTGTGTAGTCATGCCAGAAACTGAGAGTACATCCCTTTCCCCCTTTCTTGTCTCGCTTTCGATAATGCTGCTGTCATGAAATAGCATTATTGAACACAAAAGGAAGCTAATACTCGTCATAAAAGGTTGCCATGTCTGCTGCTCCAGCAGTTCCCATGCAAGAGAGGTGTCTGAATCAGCGCTTGCGGAAACCCCCTTTCTTTGTAACTGGGATACTACAGAGTCTACTGAGCCTTTGTTAGTCAGCCGGAAGGCGATGTTTGTTCCGCCTCCTTGACTGGCAAATAGCTTTCGAGCCACGTCATAGCTTATATAGACTTTTGGGATCGTTTCTTCGTCTCGGAAGATGCCGGAGATAGCCGCTTTACACTCACTATCTCCGCATTTTACAGTAACGGTCTCCTGAGCATGGATTCCCATGTCAGTATCCTTTTCTGAGAATGCTTTCGCCGCCGCTTCATTCATCAGAAGATATGGCATATTGGTGTTGTCCGTGAAAATAACGCCATCGATCAGATGTAGATCCAAGTAGCTGCTATATACGGCGTCCACCGCAAAGCTCGCAGTTTTCTCGCCGTATACCGCTTGAAAATCTAGCTGTAATATGGGGCTGACTGCTTCCACGCCCTCTATTTGGGATAGGACGTCCATGTTAATCCGTGCATTGTCAACGGAAACTATGATTTCATATGGGGTGTTTTTTTCAGAATGTAACCGCAGGGCAGTCTGAGAAGCCGGAAAAACCATATACAGGCCAATGCACAGTAGAAACATTGCCATCCATCCGCATCTGGGAATGGTCATAAAGGCAATCTTACAGATATGCCCTGCCACGTTTCTTGGCTTTCTTTTTTGCAATGATAATCCCGATAATTGCTGCAAAAATCACACCTCCCAAAATCAGTATGGACACCCACCACTGACTGGCAGCCTGTTCCTCTTCTTCCACCGCAGTATCGTTCCGCTGGATCTGGACGATGGGCCTGTTCACCGTGGTATCGAAGGTGGTTTCCTGCTGGAATTCTTCTCCGTTTTCGTTCTCATAAATCAACGCAACGGTGCCGGTAGTATCGCCGTACTGACCGCCATTTTCATTGCCCTTACTGGCATTCAGCGCAATGATATACAGCTCTACCTTGGTGGTAGCGGAGGAACCTGCTACCATAGTACCGATATAACCGGTATTGGAAGGAGCGAAGCCATAGCCAGACACTACGCAGCGGACGTTATACACAGGATCCCGTCCCATGTTCATCACCTGCAAGGACAGCGGGATGGTTTCCCCTACGGTGACACTATCCGAAAACCGGGGCATGACCAGTTCCATGTTTGTGGGCTGCTGGATCTCCACTGTCGTCGTTCCAGAGGAGGATAGATTCAGAGTTTTGCTGCTGTCATAATTAAAAGTAAATGCCAGTGGATATTTTCCGGCGGGCAAAGAAATATCTGATGAAAAATGCAGGGTCAATTCCGATTCGCCGCCAGCGGGGATCTTATCGATCTGAAAGATATTACTATCTTCCAGAAGATTGATGTGTACATTCCCCGTGTCCACTTTCACCAGCATATTCTTGACGGATTTTGTGGTCAGCGAGTTTTTTAAGGTCACAGTCACAGTGAATTCTTCCCCTGCCATGGCTGTTTCCGGTTCTACAACAGTATTGGAAATGTAGATCACAGGCTCCGCCGTGGCGGTTTCTGTATAGGTAGGGGTAACTGTGGTGGATTTCCCATCTGTGATGGTAACATAGATGGTATAAATGCTGCTGATGGCATTGTTGGAATCGTCATAGCCGGAAATATTTACAGTGACCGGGTATACGCCATTGATCCTGCTGCTGGAAAGCGCCACATCGAACTTCACCAGGAACACTTCCTGCTCGATCTCACTGTTCTTTGGCTTGACCCATTCCAATTCAAAAACCTTCTCATAATTCGCCATGACAAAGGGAGCGCTGGAGCTGCCGCCCAAACCCAGTGAGACCTTGATCTCATCTTTGTACAGCTTGCCATTGGTCAGCAGTGGGAGGACCAGATGCATGGTATCCCCGCTGATCCTGGGGGTATAGCCATCCTCATAAGCTTCGTCCATCCCGGAATAGATATGCTCCGTATCAATTTCCAGGAAAGTAGGAATGGTGGACGGAGTAGTTGGCGTGGAGGGCTGGGATGGCTCTGTCGATTGGGACGGCTCCGTTGATTGTGAGGGTTCAGAAGGTTGAACAGGCGGCTCCGAAGCAGTTGTTGGCTCCGTTTCCGCAGGCTGTGTCGGCTCACTGGCCTGGGAAGGCTGGGTCGGTTCCGATTCCGTCTGGGGCTGCTGCGTGGAGGGCTCTGCTGCGGCGCTGGCTGCTTCCGTTGCCGCCGTGGTCTCAGTTCCTGTGGTTTCCAACGCAAAAGCCGTTAAGGGCAGATTTGCGAAAAACACCAGGATCAGTAACACCGTTAGGATTTTTCTGTACATTTTCTTTCCCTCCATTTATATCCGGATTTCCCGCGTCCAGGAAATCTGTTCTGGTGCCGGGGCTCCGCTGAGATAGACCAGGACACAGTTTTCCGGGCAAAGCCCCAGCAAGACCTGCCAGAGCACACCGGTATCCAGATCTGTCATATCATCCAGAAAGCTGTTCAAGACCAGCACCTTGGGCTTGTTGATGATGGCCCGTAGAATAGCGGCATGGGCTTGTTTCCGGACTGTACACCGTCCGGGCGTGTTATACAGGCTGTGCAGGGGCAGAAGCTCTGAGGTCAGGGATCGGATCTTCTCCAGAATAACGCTGTTTTCATACCCTGCCAGCTGCATAGGCATGGCAATTTGGTCGATCATCCGCAGCTCCGGTATCAGGCCGCCGCCCAATGGGATCGCCCCGACGGTATCCCGCCGGAACGCCGCTCCCTCTCTTGGAGAAAGGGCATAGGGATCTGTCCCCGCCAGTTTCACTTCTCCCACATCCGGTTTGCGCAAACCGCAGAGAACTTCAAAATGGGTCTGGCATCGTTTGGGTGAGCTGCCGATATAGATCCTATCCCCGGCATTTCCGGTGAAGGTCAGCAGCTTATCCTGACCGCCGGCGTTTTTTAGGTCGGCTATGTAGTTTGCTTCTATTAAATGCTCCATTATCTCACCACCGTAAGGACACCAGCGTCCATTTCACAGACGGTGTCGCACAGCTCGTCAATGTCGATCTGGTTGTGGCTTGCCAATATGACAGTCTTTCCCTCGTCTCGGAGTCCTTTGATAATACCCCGGATGTGCTGGGCACCGTTCTTATCCAAGCCATTCAGCGGTTCGTCTAAAATGAGGAGGCCGGGGTCCTCCATAAGCGCCTGAGCAAGCCCCAGCCGTTGGCGCATACCCAGGGAATATTTCCCCACCGGCTTGCGTATATCCGGGTCAAGGCCAACCTTCTCCAATACTGCCCGAATCGTAAGGTCGTTCGCTTTTTGCTGGAGAGAAGCCAGGATTTTCAGATTCTGAAATCCGGACAGGTGGGGCAGGAATCCCGGTGTCTCAATGATGATACCAATATCCTCTGGGAAATCGGTCTCCCTCCCTACCTGTTTGTGGTTCACAAAGATGGCGCCGCTGTTGGGTCTCAGAAAGCCGCAGATACACTTCATCAGGACTGTCTTGCCGGAACCGTTATTGCCGACGATGCCGTGGATCTTACCTTTTTCAAAGGTGTGGGATACATTCTTGAGAACGTGTTCTTCACCAAAGAACTTATTGACATCGCGTACTTCGATCACATTCTCCACATGTCATCCCTCCGTTCCTGTAAAGCTGAAATTATAACGCTTTGCCGCCCAGATGGCCGCGAAATAGAGGATCACGGACAGCCCTGTAAAAATGCAATAAGACTGCCACAGCCGGGGCAACTTGTCGTAGCCAAAGTTATGCATATGGTAGGTCGCCTGATTTAACGGCGACAGCCAGCCAATGATGACGTTGGCAATGTAATAGGCTTCATCCGGCAGCTTCAGAATGAGCTGAATAGTGTCCGGCTGCATGAGGATCCCGTACAGGCTGAACACCAGCACGCTGACCACCCCCGCAACCTGACCGAACCGCAGGTTGCACACCAGCATCAGCAATACCATGACAGAGGTATAGCCCAGCATAAGTCCGAAAATGGAAATCATGCTCTGATAGGGCCAGCTCATTTCCAGGGTTTTCACCAGCGCCGGGATCGCCACCCGCTCACTGGCATTGGTGTAGCCCAAGATTGCCGCGGTGGGGCTCCACATATTGGCGGTGAAGGACTGGCGCATGGAGAAAAATACGGTGCAGACCAGTACAAACAGCAGATACACAAAGGTGGCTGCCAGAATATAAATTACTTGCCCGGTGATCCAGATTCTCCGTTTGGTGCGTACCAGATACAGGGGGGTTCCAGAGGACAGGAAGGGCATATCCGCAAAGAGCATAACAAGTAAGACTGAGGACAGCAGAATGGAATTGCTATCACCAAAGTTCCAGATGAATACTTCAACAAGCTGCATGGTTGTGTTATGCTCCACAGCAAAGGTCACAGCCTTGTCCGAAAGCAGGAAACACAGAATGAAGGCCAACAGGAAGGTGACCAGAATCCGGGGATTCCCCCGCCATAACCGAAAGTTATATCCAGCGATAGAGAATGACTGACGGATCTCTTTCATAGCTGTTCCAGTCTCCTTTTTCCCCGGACGTAAAAGACCAGCCCACACAAAAATGTCAATTCCAACAGAAAAAGCGCAGCGCTTCCAATCCCCAAGGGCCAAATCTCCGGGTTCAACCAGTTTTGGGGGTAGAGCAGCCAGGTATTTGGGAAGTACCGCTCATAGAAAATGACCAGCAAGTAGTACACAATGAAGGGAGAAGCATAGGCGATGTATTTGCTTTCCATGATGGTGCTCATGGTCATGCCGAGGACGGCCCATAGGCCGCCGTTCAAGAACAGGAGCACACAGGTTTTCAGGAGAAGGGCGGCAGATTCCGACGGAGCCTCTGCCGCCTTTTCCATAGGCAAGAACAGAAGTGCTGACACGCCCCATGCCAGTAGGGTTCCAGTGACGATCACGATCCCTCCACTAAGAAAGCATACCAAGATTCGGCTGATAGGGTAAATGGCATTGTTGGTGCGAATTAAGAAGAACCGCACGAATTTGCTTTTTACATCATCTATGTACATAGCAGAGAAGGGAAGTACAGCTAGTATGGGAAGAAAAGGAGCTACGGTGTCCGATTGGAGGGCAGCAAAAATTTGGTCTGTGTGGTAACCGTATTCCAACATCTGTTGTTCCCGGTATACTCGGATTAGAGGGGCGGTAGAAGCAAAGGCAATCACTGCCGCCATAGCAAGGATTCCTACTAGGGCTTGAAAATAAGACACCTCTCGCAGGCCGGACGATAGTGCGTTTTTCATACCCACTCTATTTTCGTTGAAGTATTTTTTCTCTTCCATCGCTTTGGCAAAGCCTCCCTTATTTGCCAACATGAGGCAATGACTGGGTTGCTTCAACTCGGCCATTGTGTAGCTAGCTTATCCATCGGACAAATTAATAATGGAACCATCTATCGCATTCAGAGCAACTAACGGAGCAATACGTTCTCCACCAAAAGAATCGTCACTGGATACATAAACCGTTCCGCTATCCTTACCGCAGTAATCAATGGAGCCGTAGATAATCATTCCTGGTATATAGTAGTAGTTCTCATTGTCACCCGCAGCCTTTACACGAATCAAGCCATAATCCACATTGCTCAATTCGATTTTACAAACGAAGTCTTCACCGGCACCCTTTTGAGAGTCTTCCAGCATTTGTCCGCTGAGACCATATGCATTGTAGTCGCTGAGCATCAGGTGTTTTTTTGCCCTTTCCATTAATTCGTCTATATTCATCGTCGCCACATTCTTATTGATGACATCCACTATATCCACAGGAGAGCTGAGCCGAAGATAGACCAGATCGCCATTTGCAGAGAATTGGAAAAGAGCCTCCGTTAAGTAGTAGCTTGCTGCAAAATTTTCTGACAAGTTGTCAAGCTGTGTACGGTACATCGCAGCAGCACCTTCAAAAACCGGTACTGCATTTAAAGAAATCACATATTCCGGAATTCCGTCCGTATTTGTGTTTTCTACATAACATTCACCCACTGCCCACGTTCCAATCCCCATGTGGTTAAGCATAGTCTGCGCCTTTTCTTTCACAGCCTCTATTTGCCCTGCGGTGGGTTCATCTGTTCTGCATAGTTTTGCACGGAAAATATCCCGGTCAATATCCATGGGAGAATAAACTGTGCCAGGGTACGCAAAAATAGTATTTAGCTTGTATGCGTCTCCATTATTAGTGGTAAAATCCAACCGATAGGGAATGTTTTCAACGGTTGTGGTGACACAGATTTGCTCATTTCTATCCGAGTCTGCTTGCAGTTCCTCCGGTACATTCTCTTCGGAATACAGATATTTCCAATCCGGCTGGAATTCCCATTTTGCTGCCGCGTGAGGATTGGTTTCTGGCAGTTCCTCCAATAGGGTACTGAAGTCAGCGACATCTCCCTTAATACGTTCAAGATACCAATTAAGACGGTCGCTTCGGTTCGCCATGTTGGGAAGCAGTTCCAGAAGCATTTGCTCATTTGTATAGGAACTCCATCTCTGTATCGATGCTCTCATTTCCGCTTTTGAAAACATGTCCTTTATCTCACCAAATGTCGGTGCCGCCTCATAGAAGTCAGCCTTTCCAAACAACACACTAGCAATCGTTTGTGCGTCATTGTTGGTGAACATATGCGGACGTACCTCTACAACTGGATACGCCTGATCGGTAATGTCTTGATCAATGTTGAAGGAAAACTCCACGCTTCCGTCGGTACTTGTAAATGATTCGGTGTACTGTATGTATTTGGGGTCACCCGTCATGGTATGCGCAGCATCTTCTGTCGCATTATCAGCCTTGTCGGGCGCGGTTTCAAGCACGCTGATGTCAAAGGCCCCATCGTTTTTACTGGTAACAACATTTTGCGTTGGACTTGGTGCGCAAGCCGACAGATTCGCTGTTACAAGCACAAGCAGGGTACACCATGCCAGAAAAGCACTATTTTTTCTTTTCATTATTACATCTCCTTACAGTTAATTCATTTTTACTGGAATTCACTGGCTGGCTTGAATTCAACTTCCATGCGAGGATACCTGGAAATTATAGTTTGGGCTTCTTCCTCTGTAATTTCTACAAAATCACCACCCATTACGCTTTGGAACAGCTTTCCCTCCATCGGGTAGATTTCCTCAACCGGTTCTTCACGGAATTTCTGATCATATCGGTAATAGCTGTGGCGCTTCTCCTCACCTTCAAACGGGGATAAGGATTCGATCACATTTCCTTGGCAAAGGTAATGATATCCGCCACCCACCAAATAAACGAGCTTTCCATCCCGCATACTTGTTACAGAGAAAAACATGTTTTCCTCAATAGGATACTCGGTAAGGTAAGGAGAAGCCTCGCTCTGTAGCAGAAGTTCCTCCACGCCGTCGCCGTTGATATCAATCAAAGCATATTTTAGGTTCGGGTATTCTTCCGACTGTTCTGCCAGCATGTATTGGATCAATGCGGCGTAGGTATGAGGTTCTTCTTCGCATTGCAGGGCGTAGGCCTTATCCGTATCTACCCGCTGTGTGTGATAGCTGAAGTCGAAGGCTTCGCAGAAGACTTCCACAAATGCCCTGTCATGGGGGATGGGTGCAAAGACATCTTCTGGCGTACCAAAGGCAGTAACCACCACAAAACAATCTTCCTTATCAACAATGATTCGGCCTTCATCCTGAAGTGCCAGCAGGACAGCAGTGCCATCTTTCATGGTATACTCCCACTGGTCATAGGTATCCAGATCTCCAACACTGCTGTAAACACCGTCAAAGGAGGTCTTTTGTACACTGCGTAAGCTGTATCCCACAGTGTAATTCCATTGTCCAGTCAGAGTGATATTCCCCTCCATGGCGAAGGTACCATCGTTGTAGCAGTAACCGGAAAAAGGACTATCCTCCGTTGTTGCTGTGCCGGAAAAAACTGTTTTGATTCCCACCGCTTCAAAGAGATGCTGCGCCTGGCGATAGACCCAATTTTTTCCCAATGGCTCCAGGCTGTATTTTTCGCAGATTTCGGCCACCTTATCCACCATTTCCCAGGAATAGCATCCATAGGAATAATAAGCTTCCGGACATTCCAAATAAAAATCGTTGCTTGCATTCAGAATTGAACGATCTTGGTCATAAGAATTCAAAAATGTCTGCCACTCCTGAAATGCCTTATAGTTTTTACTGCCCTCAAAACCCTGCAGGGATATGATACTGCGTTCCTCCCCCCAATAATCGGTGAATGGAGGCGTCTCGATGGTCATATGTTGCAAGCCCATTACGATCCAGGCACAACCCATCAGAAACAGCATCAGGGCGATAAGCGCCGCAATGAGGATCGGCTTTTTCAGCGGCCTGCGGACGGGGAAGGAGGCTTCTTCCGCTTCCTCGATGTACTTTCTGTCGATGTAGCTTAATCCAATCAGTAGATTTTTTTCATTCATACGGCAATTCCCTCCTTTTTCAGGTACGCCCGCAGCATATTGCGGGTGCGGCTGAGCTGCACTTTTACCTTGCTTTCTCCGATGTCATACCGGGCAGCAATTTCCGCAATGGTATCCATATACCAGTAGCGGCGCAGGAAAATCAGACGGCTTTCCTTGGGTAGGTTTTCCAGAAACGCATTCATGATCTGTCTCAGCTCCCGCCCGGCAACCTCCCGCTCCCGGGCTTCGTCCGGAATGCACAGCGCCATTTCCTCGCTGAGAGATACCATCTCCGCGCTGCGTTTCGCCGCTGTCTTCCAGTCCAGCTTATGAAATGACAGATGGCGGCAGATGGAAGCAAGAAAGGCAAATAAGTACTTCGGGCGCTGGGGAGGAATGGTTTCCCAGGTTTTCATGTAGGTGTCGCTCACACTCTCTTCCGCATCTTCTCGATTGTGCAGGATTTTGTTCGCCAGCACACGGAGTTTCCTACCGTAGGCAGCATCCGTTTCCTGTATGGCGTCTTCATTTCTTTCCCAAAACAAATCGATGATTCTGGTGTCTTCCACGAGGTTTCACATCCTTTCTGTTTTGTTCCTCACCCTAGTAGTACGAAAACAATACGGATACGTTACATCTATTGCAGATAGTTGTCAATTTTTTGCAGATGCATGGAAGAATATAGAATGCATTCATATATGCAGACTATCCTGTATGACCTAAATGTGTATGATAACTAAATTTTAGCATTTGCCCGTTCGTGATATAAATTGCGGAATTTGTATAACAAAAGCTCTGTGTACTAATGTGTCTGTTTTCCATCGCATATCGCAAAGTACTGGCCAGTTTCCTGGCCAGTACCGCTTGCTGAGTTCTTAGAAATCAAAGATAGAAGCTGCGGAAGGGATCCGCGAAAGAGACGGCGTTCCAATTGTATGTATATAGACTGTAGTACGAACCAGTATTTGTGTACTTCATAACCAACCGATTGTACCCAACAATGTCATCATCATAATAATATCGACAATTACTATGATCGGGATTCAACCATCTGTAGATTGCTCCCCATGTGTCTTTGCCAACGGCTCCGTCTACTCCGCTCACACCAAACTGGGAAAGCTGAAATGTCCTTACTGCACCGTCCGTTACTGTGCCAAAACCGCCGTCAATGCCATGAGTTGTAGAACTGGTATTATAGATGGCTTCATGAGTTGCAGGGCACACATACAGAAATCTCTGCAATAATTTGACGTATCCGCCGCTGGAATTTAGTCTCAGCACAGGGAAGCCAGGGAAGTCATTGAGCAATCTGCTATCCAAAGTTGTGCTGGCAGATGCAGGGAAAGCGACGATGGACATCATCATAACAACTGCCACCATCAAGCAGAGCGCTTTTTTCAGATGTTTCACTATGGGATCCTCCTTATCGTATTGTGTGATATCGTGCTGTCAATTACTTCTCCCTGCCGATGACAACCTGTAACAGACATGAGGCAGACATCTCCGGCGTACGTTCCGGCGGAGCGGGGAGAGCGAGGCAGCCCGTCCGTCGGCGGGATGCTGAGAAGATTACTGTCAGCCATTATCCCTTGCCGCTGACAGTTTGCGGCAAACGATTGCGGATCTCCGAGTGCGCGCTACTCCGGGAATCTGGGACATATCGAAACCGTTGATCAGACGGATTCCGATCTTGCTTAAAATGCATTAAAGGGCTATCCGTTTTATAAAGACGAATGCAAACAGCTATTTTTTATTATCTTTGAAAGTAATTCGTTCAAAGCACAGGGAAGCTGAAGGACCGCCACAAGCAAAATACCTACTCCAAAAGCTACAGAATAGTGGACAGAGATTGTTATGCGCATAATCAAGTACAATGCCATGGACCCCATTGCAAGTCCCCAGGTGATTTTGCGAAATAACTGCCGCTCGCTGTAGCGTTGCTGCAACGGTGTTCCGAGCGCAATGGCAGCTTGCTGCGATCTCGGTTTTGTTGAGTCCCAGGCTGTGGAGCCTGAGAATCTCACGGTAATTGGTCATGTTGGTAACCTCCTTGCAGATATTTACGCCAAAAATCTGACACATATCTACATTTTACCGTGGTGCTCAACGCCAGCGGCGAGCCTGCTCAATTCCGCCGGTGACGGTGCTCAATTTGTGCGGTCGTGGTGCGCAATCTCGGGCGGAATACTCAGTACCCATAAGGAAATTACACATTGTGCACGATTGAGCAATTTAGAGATATTTATATTATGAACTGCTGATCAGGCAATTCATATCAAAATGGTTTCGCGCAGTGTTTGGAGCTGTATCTCACAGCAACTCCTCGGGAACATCCGGCTGGTAAGACAGGAAGCAACAAGTGTTGGACACACTGTTCACTGCCAGCAACAGTGCCAGACTTGCAGTACTGCACAAAAGCGTCCGGATCAGATTTTGCATTTTGGTTTTCATAAAAATACCTCTTTTCTATTTTTATCCAGTAAAATAAAGCTGGATAGATTACAATTTATTGCCTGTGGAATCCGGTATTGCCGTTTTGAAACTAACAATCATGGATATTCCAGCAGCAAATTCGCCGAAAAAGTATAAGCTGATATAGGCTCCGCATGGAATTCTCACAGCCCAAATTACCAAGGCAATCACCTGATTGATGGTTGCATATCTTAAGCATCTTTTCCGATTTTTGCTTCTTCTTTCATTCGATAGCGGCTTGTTGATTGCTTCAACCGGCGCAACAGCCAATGAAATAATTAACGTCGTCAATGAGAGGAATATGTAAGTAATTGATTGTATATCAATGAAGCTGCTTGATAACAAAAATATTAGGAATAACAGCGAAAAAGATAGGATGCAAGTAAAATGTGTTTTGGCGTGATATCCACCTCCTGTTATGCGAACAGGGATAAATCCTAGCAAATATGAAAGCCAAGCAAAAGCCGTTCCTCTTGTAATTGAAATCATCATTAGCACCATGATTCCAATTACACTGGACAACAACAGCTCAAATCCGTAAATATAAATTTTTTCTTGGCTCTTCGGAAATATTCCGAACGCACATAATTTGTTGCAAAGCACAACAGTCATACTGTTTATCATACTGATCTTCCTCAACCCTTTCCAAGAAAAGTATATCGTTCAGGCGATTTTTGTTCAAGTATGTTGGCATGAGCGGTTTATCATGTGGCGTGAATGGCGCTATTTTTCCTTAAAATCTTCACTAATATTGGCATTCTATACCAGTAAAAGTGCGTTAAGTTCCGATGGATATTGGAGTATAATGTCATTATCTGTAACAAGGTAGGGGGGATTGACTTGGAGAGTGTGCGCAACAAGCTTGGGCCGTTGATAAAGCAAAAACGGAAGTTGCTGGGAATGACTCAGGAAGATTTGGCAGAACGATTAAACATATCGATTAGCTTTGCCGGACAAATAGAGCGTGGTGAGGCTATGCCTAGCGTAGAAATGCTTCAACTCATCATAACAGAGCTGGATTTAGACCCGAGAGCCTTGTTCTTTGACGAAAAAGTTGAGGTTAACGAATACACCGAATTGTGTTTAATTATGCGGCGAATGAGTACGCAGCAGCGAAAATTGGTGTTGGCCTTTGCCAGAATGCTTCGTTCTTATAAGCTGTTATAAAACCGTCCTCTCCGTTTGTGTTGGAGGACGGTTTTTCAGTGTCATAAAAGGTATAAAATATAGCGCAAGTGGTTGGCTGTAGCCTTGTTATTCCCGTTAAATTTGTTATAATATATAAGGGGGTGCATCTATGGGGAACCTTCGAGTTGCAGTCTGTGATGATGAACCGATGGATCTTGTGCAGACGATTACATTGATCCAGCAATATGATACCGGCAAGTGCTTTGATATTTTTTCTTATACAAGAGCAGTAGATTTGTTAAAAATTGCTTTAGAAAAACCGTTCGATGTTGTTTTACTTGATATTGAAATGGAAACACCCAATGGCTATGAAATTGCCAAGAAGCTTGTTATGCTTCCAAGTCCGCCGGTTATTATTTTCGTGACAAAAAGCAGTGCATACACACTAAAGAGCTACGGAATAGCCTTGCGTTATTTGCAAAAACCACTTGCCCGCGCGGCTTTTGAGGAAGCACTGGACGCCTCTGTGCATGAGGCGATTGCACACAGGCTTTACTTCACGTCTGAAGATAGAACAGTAGCGCTGCCGTTGCGTGAAATTTTATATATCGAAATGTTTGGACATTATGCAGTCGTACATACAAAAAACTCGGAATACCGATTTCGAAGCACTTTGAAAGAAATTCAGGCCAAACTTCCACAGGGCTATTTCGCGCTGCCTCACAAAAGCGTACTTGTAAATTTTGACCACGTTCGTTCTGCTTCCAAAACTGAAATTAAAATGGACAACGATGACATTATTCCCATCAGTAGGCGGCGACATCAGGAGTTTAGTGACGCTTTTTTTCGTTTTCTGGGAAGGTGATTCTTTATGTATATTCTGACAGAAATTATCGGAGTAATTTCTGAGGTTCTGATAATCTATTTATTTATTCAGGGTGTTTTCCTTGAGAAAGAACACCCTAGATGGGTAACATTCTGCTTTTTTATTGCATATGGATTTGGCCTGCTTATTTTGTCGTTCATGAATGATGCGGCATATTTGCGGATATTATTCTGCGGAAGTGGCATTTTGCTTTTGGTGCTATTGTTATTTGAGGCTAAACTCATACAAGCTGTTTTTATGGGAATCTCATTCTGTGCCATATACATGATGATTGATATTCTCATCATGTTGCTGGCATCCTTGCTTCATATTGACAGCGATTTAATCATGTCTCACAGCATATCCCGGTGTGTATATATCGCTACTACACACATTTTTCTTCTTGTTGCAATTTCTGTTGTACTTTGCTTTGTTCGCCATAAGTCCAGTGCCATCACATTTCGGTTCGTTCTTGTGTTATCCCCGGGGTATATCATGAGCATTTGGTTAGGATTGTCTTTTTGCCAATTTCTTCAAAATTCTGACAATGATCTCCCTCTCCCATTTTTGTATGCGTCAATCGCCTTGCTCTATATGAATATTCTGTTGGTCTTTTATGCGCAGCAAGCTAAAATTTCTGCTGACAAACAGCGAGAAATTGAAATCGCAGAACACCATTACAAAATGCAGGAACTTTACTATTCCCAGCTTCAAACTGAGCAGAATGAAACGCGTGCCCTTTTCCATGACATTAGTAAACGGATGCGTGCAATGGACACACTGGTCAGCACCAACAGCTCTGAACAGGCGAAAGAATTATTGGAGGAAACGAAAAATCTGTATAACAGTATTGGAAATGTAGTGGATGTCGGCAACAGTGTAATCAGTGCCATCCTGAACGAATATAAGAATCGTGCAGAACATGAGAAAATCGACTTTTCTTTCTCTGTCAGCGTTCCCGAGCAGTTGAATATTTCTGCTATCGATTGCTATATTATTTTAGGCAATACCCTGGACAACGCGATAGATGGTACAATATCCGTCCCGGAAGCAGAGCGCAAAATCTTTTTGCAGTTAAGGCAGCATCAGGGTACTCTATTTTATAAGCTAGAAAACTCCTGTACCCAAAGCCATGTGACACGAAAACGCAGTAAAAATCATGGATACGGGCTTCGGAATGTTCGTAAATGTATCGAAAAGCATGCAGGTGACATGGTTACTTCCTTTGAAAATGGGAAGTTCACCTTTACATCTCGAATAACGTGTTGATCATTATGTAATGGATGTCTCTACAATGGGACATCCATTTTTGATTTAATATTGTGGGATTCCATATCCGAGAATTTCATAGTCTCCTAATGGATAGCTCCGTTCTCGACAACTATCTTCGGTATTACCCTCAATGGTATATACCCTGCCGTTCTCAACCTTTTCCACGATTCCAGTGTGATCAGACATACCGTTTCCATCCCAGTCAAAAAAGATGATCATGCCGGGGGTTGGCGTAATTCTGTTATTGATCCATCGTCCGTGCTGCTTGAACCAGGATACTCCCCATTGACACCCGGAGAATTTTGGAATGGTTCCAGCATCGATATATCCGCACTGATTGGCACACCAACTGACGAAACAAGCACACCATTCCACCCGCTCGTTAAAGCCGTACCAGCGCCAATAAAGTTCTCCCCCCACATTGCCGATTTGGGATCTTGCCACTTCCACAATCAGATTGGATATGTCCGGGGTATAGAAAATCTGGCCTAGCGGATAGTAGCGCAGCACATGAGGAACATAGTCCATATCGCCATAGCTGGCCCAGCCACACTGTTCGGCTGTTTTCAGGGAAAACTCTATGGCGTTGGCTTTGGTGTATTCGCCGTATTTGTTCATGGCCCATGTGATGTAGCCCTGACCATAGTTATAGCCTTGCAGCGCCAGCTTAATGGCATCTATGTCCACCGGGCTTTCGCACTCCGCAATTTGCAGGCAGTCGGCAAGATTTTGGATGCCAACATTGATAGAATACTCCGGGTCTGTGATGGAGCCGGGAGTGTGGGGATAGAGGGTATTGAAATTGCACTCGGAGCATTGCATAGGGTCGGTGCCGCGTCCACCGGATTCCTGCATCATCACCGCTTCAATCAGAAGCACATAATCCGGGATGCCGTGTTCCTTGGCATATTTCTGAATAATTGGTTCGTAGGCTTTCACTTCGTCGCTGACGGGCAGGATTTCCGTGTCATTTTCGTCACTGGCCAGCATCATTCCCGCGAAGCACATGACGATCAGCACGATCACCAGAATCAAGACGGTTCCACCGCCAGCGGCAACGACGGAAATCAGTTCCTGCATGGCCTGCGCGATTGCTTTGGCAGCTCTTGCGGTATATTCGGCGGTTTTCTTGGCGATAACAGCCGCCGCTCTTGCAGCTACCCGGCTGCGATGTGCGGTTTGAGCGGCAATCACGGCGGTTTTCTGCGCTGCTTTGGCTGCGGCCTGCGTGGATTTTATGGCGGTGCCGCCCATGTGTTCCACGGTTTTCACTGTAGAGCCAGTCGTTTTTATGGTTCGTTCGGGAATCTTGACAGCGATTTTCTCAAAGGATTTTGCTGTCTGCCTGACCGCACCTTCTGTTCGATTCACAGCTTGTGAAGTATGGGTAGAGACTGTACTATACGGTTGCGGCACAGTGGACGTGACAGGCCAGGATGCTCTTTTCACTTTCAATTCTGACTTGGCAGTCTTGATCTGCTGATTGCGAACCGCTTCCTGCTTCACGGCAGTCGGTGCATCGGGATTGATCTCGGAATGCCCACCACTGTTATGGGAAACAGCCCCACCAGGAATTACCCGGTGGGGCTGCTGTGCGTTGGTTACATTGTTCCTCTGCTGGGGGACATTAGAAGACTGATGCGGATTTTCCTGCCGGGGCTGTGCATCTGGCATGGTTTTGGGTGGTTCATCAGGCCGTCGAATCTCTTGGATAATCCGCCGACCATGCACACCCGCCTGATGTACCGCTTCCTGTGCAAGCTCGGAAACACTGTCCGTAATCTTATCGGCGGCATATTCTTCGCTATTACACTCCGAAGAGTACACACTATGTTCTGCCCCATCCTTGGCCTTTACATAGATATCCTTTATCCGCTGGCCAGCCATTGCGCTGCGGTCAACCGCCTTTATGGTTCCCGAAACCACATCTCTGGTCTTAATATCAGGCATTGAAATCTACCTGACCTTTGGAAAACATCCCCTCACCGGGCTTGGTGGTAATGAGCTTGTACAGTTCCGTATCAGAAGGGAACCGGTTCACAAATGGCACAAGCGCATTGCCGTAGCGCATCAGGCCGCAGCCTGCTTCCGCACCGTTCACATAGCTCATCTGCTCCGGGGAAATGTTCAGCAGTCGGGACAGTCGCTCCTGATCGGATTCCGCCTGATTCAGCATAACGATAAACTCGGAGTTGCTGAGCATGGTGCTGGCCTGAATGGAATCCAGCAGGTATTCCACATTCTGTGTGATGGCGGTGGGATAACCGTTGCGCTTAC
>OMBA01000397.1_pt1 | contig 26679 bp, 29 predicted proteins | sample 1673441 | NCBI WGS metagenome assembly OMBA01 (sample SAMEA103958111, study PRJEB25191) | human gut metagenome | biome: human-associated habitat [ENVO:00009003]; feature: intestine environment [ENVO:2100002]; material: feces | place: Germany | collected 2013/2015
TGGCTGGCCAAAAAGAGAAATGAAGCCTCAAATGCAGCTCGGAGCTGCAGAATGAGTCATAGTAAAATGAAGCTCCCGCGGCAGCGTCGTATGTGGGCCCGCACCGCGCGGGAATACAGCTCAGCGTAAGCCTGTACCCGCACCGCTCGGGAACACGGCTCAGCGCCGGAAAAATTTCCGCGCGCCCGAAAAAGGGCGCAAAAAAACACCGGTCTCCCGGTGTTCTCCTGTTTTATTCCTCGTCAGGCAGATCGGCGTTTGTGTAGACTTCCTGCACGTCGTCCATATCTTCCAGTTCGTCGATGAGATGCTGCATCGTTTTCGCCGCGTCGCCGGTGAGGGATACGGTGGTATCCGGCACCATGCCCACTTCGGAAGCGGAAACGGCAATGCCTTCTTTGTCGAGCGCGTCGGAGACGGTCATGAAGTCTTCCGGCGAGGTGGTGATCTCGTAGCTGTCTTCTCCGACGGCTACGTCTTCCGCGCCCGCGTCGAGGGCGATCATCATGATGGTGTCTTCATCCGCCGCTTCTTTGTCGACGATGATGGAGCCTTTTTTCTTGAACATCCACGCCACGCATCCCGTAGCGCCGAGGCTGCCGCCGTGATGGGTGAAGGCGTGGCGGATGTCCGCCGCCATGCGGTTGCGGTTGTCCGTATTGCATTCGGCGATGACTGCCGCGCCGCCCGGGCCGTAGCCTTCGTAGGTGACTTCGTCGAAGCCGACGCCGCTTGCCGCGCCGACGCCTTTGGCGATGGCTCTCTGGATATTTTCCTTCGGCACGTTGTTCTGCTTCGCCTTGGTGAGAGCGAGCTTCAGGCGCATATTGCCGACAGGGTCTCCGCCGCCCATGCGGGCCGCGATGGTGATCTCCTTGGAGATCTTCGTGGTGATCTTCGCGCGGATCGCGTCGGTCTTACCTTTTTTCCTCTTGATGTTTTCCCATTTGGAATGTCCGGACATATTAATCCTCCTTTTCCTTTTCCCACCATGCTTCGCCGAGCAGGCGGTCGAGGATGATCGCTGCGGCGCTTCTCACGCAGAGGTGATTGTAGCTGCCGCATCCGTAAATCGGTTCCAGTATGTAGTCGAACTCTTTCATCATTTCCCGCGTCATGCCGTATCCGGTGCCGAAGAGGATGAGCACGGGCCGCGTCCCTTCGCGGATCTCCCGGCGCATTCTGGCGTAGGAGACCGTATTGGGATAGACCCTGGCATCGGTGGTGACGATGGCCGGCTTTTCGCCGCAGTCTTTTTCGATCTGCGCGACTGCCGCCGCCAGGTCGGGCACGAGGGCCGTCTCTTCGAAGGCTTCCCGGCGGTTCGGATTGTACCGGCTGCCGGCGCCCGTTTTCCAGTGTTCCATGATGAGGGACGCCATGCGGCGCTGCGCTTCCACGGGATGAATGATGAAATAGGTGCGCACATCGTAGGTCCTCGCGGTGCGTGCGATATCATGCAGGTCATAATTCGTGAGCGCCGTGGTGATGACTTCCATGTGCTTGTTGTAGATCGGGTAATGAATGAGTCCTATGTAGCAGGGAGCCATTGTCATTCCTCTTTTCTGATCTCGTCGATCAATTTCCTGTCTTCTTTGGAGAGGGTGAGCTTCTCCATGAGGTCGGGGCGGCATTTCATGGTGCGCCGGAGCGCTTCTTTCCTGCGCCAGCGGGCGATATTGGCATGATGCCCCGACAGGAGCACCTCCGGCACGCGCCAGCCCCGGTATTCCGCGGGCTTCGTGTACTGGGGATATTCGAGGATGGGCTCGTAGAAGGAATCTTCCGCGGCGCTCCCCGCGTCGCCCAGCACGCCCGGCACCATGCGGGCCACCGCGTCGGCGATGACCATCGCTCCCAGCTCGCCGCCGGTCAGCACGTAGTCGCCGATGGAGATGAGCTCGTCGGCGAGGTGCTCTTCCACGCGGTGATCCACCCCTTCGTAGTGCCCGCAGATGAGCACGAGGTGGTCATAGTCCCGGGCGAGCTGCTTCGCCTTGTCCTGGGTAAAGGTCTCTCCCGCGGGCGAGAGCAGGATGACCCGGCTCCGGGGCGTCTTCTCCGGCAGCACCGATTCGCACGCGTCAAAAAGAGGCGCGCACATCATGAGCATGCCCGCGCCGCCGCCGCAGATGGTGTCATCCACCTGGCGGTGTTTATTCACGGCGAAATCTCTCGGATTGGTGACGCTCATTTCGATGAGCCCCGCGGAGAGGGCCCGCCCGATGATGCTCTGATGGAAAAAGGCTTCCATGAATTCCGGGAAGAGCGACAGGATATCGATCTTCATCAGTCATCCCACTCCTGCAGGCGCACAGTCATGCGACCCGCCGCCGGATCGACGGAAAGAACGCAGTCCGGGATGGCGGGAAGCAGGATATCTTTTCCTTCCGCCGGGCGGATGACGTACACGTCGTTCGCGCCGGTCTGGATGATCTCCGCCACCGTCCCCACGGGGCTGCCGTCTTCCGTCACCGCGGCGAGGCCGATCAGTTCAAAATAATAGTGAGTTCCGTCAGGCTGCTCCGGGAATTCGGAGCGCGGCACGGACACGGTCTTCCCCACGAGGAGCTCCGCCCCGTTCCGGTCGTCCGTCCCTTCGATGTGAAGGATATAAATGTTTTTATGGGGACGCGCGGACAGGAGGCGGACGCTCTTTCCATCGAGAAAGAGCCGCTTCAGTTTTTTGAATATTTCCGGCCGTTCCGTATTCGGCAGAATACGCAAATCACCCCGCACACCATGCGGGGCAACGATTTTTCCGACCTCTATGAGTTCATCGGATGCGTTATTCACGGAAAGCGATGACCTTTCCGTCTTCTACAAGGATCTCCCCGCCGCGGACCGCATTCATGTCGTCTCCGACGTGGATGGTCACGACGCGGTTCACCGGGCCGCGGGGCAGTTCTGCGCCGATGGCGAGCTTTTCCAGATGTTCTTTGTCATCGGTGAGCTTTTTCTTCGCCTGGAGCATCTGCGCCTTCTGGGCTTCGATCTGCGCGCGGAGCGGAGCGACCGCCTGCACATTGATCTTCGCCTGTTCATTCAGACGGGCATTGCCTTCAAATTCGAGCTGAGCAATATCATGCTCGACGCGGCTGATATTCTGCTCGAGTTCCGCGAGCAGTCTTGCTTTCAGTGCTTCGGTCAATTTGGATTTCAGCATGACCGGCACGAGAATCGTCATTTCGTCCATAAGACACCTCTCAGATAATATCGACAGCCACGCGGAGATCTTTTCTCAGCGCGCCCGCCTTGACGACGGTGCGGATGGCATTCGCGATCCGTCCCTGGCGTCCGATCACCTTACCCATGTCCTCCGGGGCCACATGCACCTGATAGATCTCCATGCCGCCCTTATGGACCACGGTCACCGTGACAGCCTCCGGGTGTTTCACCAGAGACTGCACGATCCATTCAACCAGTTCTTTCATGGCTTTGCCCTCTTATTTCTTGGATTCGGCAAATTTAGCCAGGATGCCGTTCTTTTTCAGGATGGAACGAACCGTTTCGGTCGGCTGTGCGCCCTGGCTCAGCCAGTGGAGAATCTGTTCTTCATCCAGCTTTACGGGAGCGTCGGTCTTGACCGGATCATACCAGCCGACAGTCGCTACCGGAGCGCCGCTGCGTGCTGCATGCGCGTCGATGACGACGATGCGGTAGAACGGCACCTTCTTTGCGCCCATACGGGTCAGACGAATTTTTAACATGGTTTCACCTCCTTGGAATCATGATGGATGGACATGGAAGAAGATGCGCTTCTCCTTCCATGGGGAATATCCCTTTTTATGAATCACAGCTTCGGAAGCATGCCTCCGGGGAAGCGGAAGCCTTTCGGCACCTTCATGTTCTTCCCTTTCATCTTCTTCATCTGTTTCTTCATCTCTTTGAACTGCTTCATCATGCGGTTCACTTCCTGAATGTGCGTGCCCGAGCCCTGGGCGATGCGCTTGCGGCGGCTGCCGTTCAGGATCTCCGGATTCCGCCGCTCCTCTTCCGTCATGGAGAGGATGATCGCTTCGATGTGCTTGATCTCCTTGCCGTCGAAGTCGATATTTTTCAGCTGTTCTTTATACTTGCCCATGCCGGGGATCATGCCGAGGAGATTCTGCATGGAGCCGAGCTTCTTCACCTGATGGAGCTGCTTCAGGAAATCGTCCAGCGTGAATTCGCCCTTCTTCATGCGCACCACGGCGTCTTTCATGGCGTCCTGGTCGAGGTTCCGCTGGGCCTGCTCGAAGAGGGACTGGAGATCGCCCAGATCGAGGATGCGCCCCGCCATGCGGTCGGGGTAGAAATCTTCAAGGCCGCCGTCGAGCTTTTCGCTGACGCCGATCATCTTGATGGGCTTGCCCGTGACGGATTTGATGGAGAGCGCCGCACCGCCTCTGGCGTCGCCGTCCATCTTCGTGAGGATGGTGCCGTCGATGCCGAGATCGTCGTCGAAGGCCTTCGCCGTGGTGACGGCGTCCTGCCCCGTCATGGAGTCGAGCACCAGCAGGATCTCGTGGGGATGAACTTCCGCCTTGATGTTGCGCAGCTCTTCCATGAGCTTCTCGTCGATGGTGAGGCGCCCTGCCGTATCGAGGATGAGCACATCCTTATTGTAGGTCCGCGCCGTGTCCACGGCGGCCCGGGCAATGCGCACGGGATCAACGTTCGGCGGCATCCGGTAGACCGGCACATCCACCTGCTCGCCGAGGACTTCCAGCTGCTTCACCGCGGCGGGACGGTACACGTCGCACGCGGCGAGGAGCGGCCGGTGGCCTTTCTTCTTCATCATGAGGGCGAGCTTGCCGGCAGTGGTCGTCTTGCCCGCGCCCTGGAGGCCAACCAGCATGATCACCGTCATGCCCGAAGAGGAGAGGGTGATCTTGCTCTGCGTGCCGCCGAGGAGATCGGTCAGCTCGTCCCGGACGATCTTGATGACCGTCTGGTCCGGCTTGAGGCTTCCGAAGACTTCCTCGCCCACGGCTTTCTCCCGCACATGGGCGATGAAGTCTTTCGCGACCTTGAAATTGACGTCCGCTTCGAGGAGCGCCCGGCGCACTTCCCGGAGGGCGCTGTCGATGTCGCTCTCCGAGAGCTTGCCCCGGCCGCGGAGATCTTTGAAAGCGCTCTGCAGCTTGTCGCCTAAATTTTCAAAGGGCATCCCTTCACCTCATTCGCTCAAAATCCTGAGCAGCTCCGCCGCTTCTTCCGACCGCTGCGGCGGGATCATCCGCGCCAGCGCCCGGGCCGCTTCTTTTCTGGCCGTCCGGCCTTCCTCCATGTGGAGCGCCGCCTCGTAGGCCATGAGCTGCTCTTCCCCGTGGCGCATGGCATCGTGCACGGCCTGCCGGGAAATATGAAAATGCTCCGCGATCTCTCCGAGAGAGAGATTCTCATTATAATACAGATCCAGGCACTCCCGCTGCCGCGCCGTGAGCAGCGCGCCGTAACAGTCAAGGAGCCCGCCTTTCCATACGATATTTTCAAGAGACATGGTATCACCAACGAGTCTCATTATATAAAAGAAAGGAGCCCCTGTCAAGGAAAATCCCTTTACATCCAGGGCGCGGACGGCACGAAAAAACCTGCCCCGCAGGGCAGGCGTTTTCTCAGTCTTCTTTCGGTTCGAAAGCGGATTTCGTGGCGCCGCAGAACGGGCAGACCCAGTCTTCGGGGATATCCTCGAATTTCGTGCCCGGAGCGATGCCGCCGTCAGGATCGCCCAGCGCTTCGTCATAGACGTAGCCGCAGAGGGTGCAGACATATTTCTTCACAGCGCGCCTCCTTTATGAAAAATAAAAATGATCTTCTGCGCCTTCATTATACCATGGCGGCGGGGCAAAAGAAAAAGACCTCCCGAAGGAAGTCTTTTGTCTTTTCGCTGATCAGAATACGTAGTTCAGAGCGATTTCGAATTCGTCGTCGTAATCGTCGCCGTTGTCAGCGTCGTAAGCGAACGCCCATTCACCGCGGAGGTACATATTCTTCATGAGGGTCACGTCAGCGGTAGCGAGCCAGAGGTTCGCGTCCTTTTCGAAGATCGTGCCGTCGATGTCGAGGCCGCTCATGTTGTGGTGGTACACGCCTTCTTCCACATCATAGTATGCCACATCGATGTCGAAGGTGCCCGGCTTCTGGAGGTCCATCGCGCCGTAGCCGATGCCTGCTGCCCAGATCTGCGGATCGCCGGAAGCGTTGGTATCGGTGTAGTAGTCGCCGAATACGCGGAAGTCGCCTACCGGGATGAGGAGGTTCGCGCCGATGACGTTAGCGTCTTTCTTCACGGAGTTTTCCATGAAGTCGGAAGTGCGGAAGTAGTCAACGCCCAGTTTCGCGAAGCCGAAGTTCGCTTTTGCCTGTGCGTAGAATGCTTCTGCTTCGTCGAAGTCGCCGGTCGGATCGATGTCGGAATCAGCGGTCGCGTCTTTGAAGCGGCCGAAGCCGAATTTCAGGCTGTAGTCGTCATTGAAGTTGATCTGTGCTTCCGCGCCGTCGAAAGCGTTGCCGTAGAACCAGCAAGCCTGGGTGCCCATGTCGACTTCATAGCGGCCGAGAGTCAGGCCGACTTTGTCGCCGAACTGGTGCTGCACGTACATGCGGTCCATGGTGACGTTAGCGTCGCCATCGTCTTTGAAGTCCACGTTGCCGGAACTGAGACGGCCTACGACCGTGGTATTTTCATTGACCTGTCCCTTAGCGGTGATACGGACACGGCCGTTCCAGGAATCGTCGCCTTTGAAGTCCTGGATGTAACGCATACGAGCGTCGCCGCTCCAGGAGATGTTGCCGACTTTCTTTTCCAGGTTGGAAACGCGAACGCCCAGAGTGTCCAGTTCGTCAGCGTATTCGCCGGCCAGTTTGTCGATGGTCGCGCGCTGTTCCGCGTTGTACTGGTCTTCTTTCGCCATGAGACGGGCGATGATCTGTGCCATTTCGTAGCGGGTGATGTTGGTTTCGCCCTTGAAGGTGCCGTCCGGATAGCCTTCTACGATGCCCTGATCGGAAAGATCAGCCACTGCCTGATACGCCCAGTCGGAGGTGGACACATCAGCAAACGGATTTGCCGCGTAAGCGGAAGCGCCAGCGGCGAGAGCAGCTACAGCTGCCATTGCGAGAATTTTTTTCATTGTAATTCTTCGCTCCTTTCTGATTTTTGCTTTTCCTTGTAAAGGAGCGTCTGCCGGTCCCCCCGCAAGAGTGTCCGTGTTTCCTCTGCCTGCCGGGTTCCGCGCCTTGCTTCATACGGGGAAAAGCCCGTCCTTCCCGACGGAAGGGCGCCGTATAAATTGTATGCATTATACAGATTCCAAAAGGTACTGTCAATAAACTTTCTGAAAAATTTCTGAGGATTTCCCTATTTCCCCTCATTTCTCCGGGAAGGGCGGCGCCGCGCCGCGCGGAAGAATGGCGGGAACCCGCCGCGCGGACGGAAAATTAATCATCGGCTCTGCATAATTATCCGTTATATATCCATAAAAAAGACAGGCCCCGGAGAGTCTGCCTCTTTTTTTATGCGGTTTTACAGCTCCGCCGCTTTCCGCTTGAGGTACGCCGCGAAAGCCGGGCCCAGGTCGTCCCGGCGGAGAGCGTATTCCACGGTCGCTTCCAGGAATCCTTCCTTGCTGCCCACGTCGTAGCGGCGGCCTTCAAAGGCATAGGCCCAGACGCTGCTGTTCTTCGCGAGCACCCGGAGCGCGTCGGTGAGCTGGATCTCGCCGCCCTTGCCGGGCTGCGTCTCTTCCAGAATGGGGAAAATATCCGGCGTAATGACGTACCGCCCCAGCACGGCCATGCGGCTCGGCGCTTCGGCGATCTCCGGCTTCTCCACCATGTCGGACACTTTCATGAGCCGCGGGTCGTCAATGGCCGCCGTGCCTTTCACGATGCCGTAGGAAGACACTTCCTCTTCCGGCACTTCCTGACAGCCCAGCACGGTCGAGCCCGTGCGGTCGTACACGTCGATGAGCTGAGACAGCGCCGGCTGCCCTTCATTGTAGACCACGTCGTCGCCGAGGATGACCGCGAAGGGCTCCCTGTCCACGAAAGACCGGGCGCAGAGAATGGCGTCGCCGAGGCCGCGCATGTGCTTCTGCCGCACATAGTGCACGCGGATCTCCGAGATCCGCTGGATCTCCTTCAGCAGCTCGATCTTCCCGTGCTCGTAGAGATGGCGCTCCAGCTCCGGAGAGGAATCGAAATGATCTTCGATGGCCCGCTTCGCGTGGCCGCTGATGATGAGGATCTCCTCGATGCCGCTGGCGAGGATCTCCTCCACGATGTACTGGATGGTGGGCGTGTCCACGATGGGGAGCATTTCCTTCGGCATGGCCTTCGTCGCCGGGAGGAACCGCGTGCCGAACCCCGCCGCGGGGATGACCGCTTTTCTGACTTTTCTGACTTCCATAAGACACCTCTATTTCACGCGCAGCGCGTTTCCGTTTCTATCTATTGTACCGTTTTTACCCGAGGCGGGCAATGAAGAAGGGCAATAGAAAATCCGCCGGAACATTCCGTCGGATTCCTGCTTTGGTGACCCCAGAGGGATTCGAACCCCCGACACCTTGATTCGTAGTCAAGTGCTCTATCCAGACTGAGCTATGGAGCCACATGGCAGGGGCAGAGGGACTCAAACCCCCAACCAACGGTTTTGGAGACCGCTACTCTATCAATTGAGCTATGCCCCTGTATCACACTGCTCTCAGGTGACTTGTATATAATACCAGAACCGCCGCCGTTTGGCAAGAGGCAATGTGAAGATTTTTGATTTATTTCCCTACACAGAAATTTTTGAAGATCGACGCGATGAGTTCATCGTCCACGGTGTCGCCGGTGATCTCGCCGAGGTCGTTCCACGCTTCCGTGAGGTCTACGGCGATGCAGTCCGCCGGGAGATAGCCTTCGCACGACGCGGCGGCCCGCTTCACCGCTTCGAGGGCCTTCCGCACCAGTTCCACATGGCGGAGATTCGTCAGGAAGAGCTCCCGCCCGGATTCCGCGTCCTGCGCGGCGGTCATTTCCGCCAGCACCGCTTCCAGCTCGTCGATGCCGCTGCCGTACTGCGCGGAGAGGGAGATCACCGGCGCGCCGCCGGCGAGTTTTCCCGCTTCTTCCGGAGAAATTTCCTGGGGCAGGTCGTATTTATTCAGGATCACCACCGCCTGCCGTCCCGCGAGCGAGGCGAGGAGCGCCCTGTCCTCTTCTTCCAGGGGCCGGGAACCGTCCAGCACGGCGAGGATGAGATCGGCCCGCTCCATGGAGCGTTTCGCCCGCTCGATGCCGATCCGCTCCACCTGATCCGACGCGCGGCGCAGCCCCGCCGTATCCATGAGCACCAGCGGCACGCCGCCGATCTGGACGGATTCTTCGATGGTGTCCCGCGTCGTCCCGGGCACGTCCGTCACGATGGCCCGGTCTTCCTGAAGGAGCGCGTTCAGCAGGCTCGATTTCCCCGCGTTCGGCCGCCCCACGATGGCCGTGCGCAGGCCTTCACGGATCATGCGGCCCCGCTGCGACCGCGCCAGCAGCGTCTCCATGGGTCCGCGGATCTCCGCCAGCCCCACCCGGATCTCTTCCCGCGTCAGGTCTTCGATGTCTTCTTCGGGATAATCGATGGTCACTTCCAGCTTCGTGATGAGGTCTTTCAGCTGCTCCCGGGACGCCCGGACATACCGGGAAAGCGCCCCCGACAGGTGGCTCTCCGCCTGGGTGAGCGCGGCGCGGCCCTTCGCCGTGATGATGTCCATCACCGCTTCCGCCTGGGTGAGATCGATGCGGCCGTTCAGAAAAGCGCGCTTCGTGAATTCTCCCCGCTCCGCCGGAGCCGCCCCCGCTTCCAGCACGAGGGCCAGCGTCTCCCGGAGCGCTTCCATGCTGCCGTGGATCTGGAGCTCCACCACGTCTTCGCCGGTGTAGGAATGGGGCCCCTTCATGTACACGCCGAGCCCCTCATCGATGAAGCGCCCTTCCTTGATCACGTGGCCGTAGTACATGCGCTGCGGCTCCGCCTGCGCGAAAGAGGGACCGCGCTTCCTCTGAAATACCCGGTCCGCAATGGCGGCCGCTTCCGGGCCGCTGATGCGGATGATGCCGATGCCCCCCTCGCCGGGCGCCGTGGCGATGGCGGCGATGGTCGTATCTTCGTACATAGAAATTCTCCTTTGCTTTCCGTTTTTCCTTTCCCTTATTATATCATCCCCGCCCATTCTCTTACGGAGGGAAGCCGCCCGCCCTGAAAGCGGCAAAAGAAAAAGAGAGGACCGGTCAAGTCCTCTCCTTTTATTCAGAAACTGTACGCCAGCTGCAGCATGCCGCTGATGCCTTCCCGTTCTCCCGTGTAGCCCCGGAGATTGATGTCCATGCTCCACGGAGAATCTTTGTCCCGCATCAGCACGCCGATCTCGCCGAAGACGCTGCTCCCCTGGAGGCTTTCTTCCCGCGCCTCCCACGGGCCCGCCTTCATGCGGCTGTCTCCGCTGAATTCGTATTCGTACGCCGCGCCGCCGCAGAAGCTCCACGCTCTGCCGGTGTCCGCCGTGTATCTCGCGCCGAGACGGAGCCGGTCGCTGGTCATATCATCGAACCGGTATGCATCGCCGCCCATCAGGAAAGCGTCTCCTTCGATCTCCGAGTGGAAATATTTCCCATAGACGTCCCACTGGCCCCGGCTGCCCGGGATCAGTCTGCCCGCTCCGATGTGGCCGCCCCAGTATGTGCTGTCAGAATCAAATCCGTAGCTGTTCCCGTCGCCGTCTCTCACCGCGTCGGTCATGGAATTGCCGAGAGTGCCCGCCCGGACGCTGGCTTCGTAGTAGCTTCCGCCGTCTTTTGTCAGGCGCACCGCAGCGCCGCCGCCGTTGTAGGGCAGGCTCCCGTCGCCGCGGAAGATCTCGTTATTGAACATGTTCCGCGTATGATAATTGCCCGTGCCGTTTTCGTAGAAGACGCCCCACGCCAGACGGCCGTCTTTGATCTCATGGACGTTTCCCGCGCCGACGATGGTGTTCCATCCGTTGATGCGGATGCCTCCCGCCCCGTCATATTCGCTCCGGCTGCCATAGACCGCGCCGAAGGTGCGCGTGCCCCAGTGATATCCGTCGTCGAGAAGGCTCACCGCGTCCGCCGCGATGTCCGCCCCCCCTGATTGACGAAAGCCGCGCCGGTGAGCCGGCCGCGGTTGACCGCCGCGGTCTGCGGATTCAGTCCGACGGTCTGAATGACGTAATCCAGAGAACCTGCCGTCTCCTGCTCCATGACTGCCGTGCCCTGGGTGACGGTGCCTTTCGTGAAAGACAGGGGCCCTTCCTGCTCCCCGGCGGAAGCCTCTGTCCCCTTGATGAATGTCATGCGCTCGCCGGCCTGCGGCATATTCTCTCCCCGGATGACCAGATCATCCGCGAGGATCTCCGCGTCCGCCAGCATGGCGTCTTCGCCGTCAGTCGCCTCCAGGACCGTCCCGCCGTCTTCCCACGTCACTGAATCGAAGCGGACCGCATCGAAATTCTTCGCTTTTTTCACGCTGCCGCTCCAATTGTCGATCACAAGCGTATTCCCCGACGTTTCCTGTACTTCCGTTGTGCCGTCCTCAGCCCGCCATCCGTAGAGTTCGGCGCCGGACACATCCGCCTCTCCGGCGAGAATGACCGTATTATCCCTCGCCGCGCCGGCCGCTTCGGCCTGTCCGCCCTCATCAGCGGTCACGCCGACTACGCCGCCGACGATCACTGCCTCTCCGCCGACCGTTGTCCCGTCCGTAATGATGACCGCATTGCCGGACGCATCGCCGTTCACCGCCAGGCCGCCGGCGATCTGAACCGTCTGCGGGACCTCACCTGCCAGTTCTTTCAGCCCTTCGGAAAAGCTGTCCGGGTCATTGACGTCGCTTCCCGAAAGGAGAACCGTATTGCCGGACGCTGCGCCGTTCCCCGTCATGCCGCCGGCCATCACCGTCATGATCACGCTGCTGTCATACACACCGAGCCTGTTCCCGGACACATTGCCTTCCGCCGCCGCGGCGCCGGTCTCATCAATCCCCGCCGCCATGCCGCCGGCCATCATTCCCGCCAATGCCGCGCTGTGGTCATTGACCGCCGCGCCGTTGCCGGAAGCGCCGATCCCGACACCGCCGACGATCATCATCTCCGCCATTGCCGCGCTGTGGTCATCGACGGCCACGCTGTTGCCCGAGGCCGTCCCTTTTTCCGCCATGCCGCCGGCGATTATCGCCGCCTGCGCGTTTACCATTCCGGATATGTCTGGCATATCCTCCAGATGACCCGGCAGATCATCGGGAAGGTTCATATCCCCTCCGGTGACCGTCACGCGGTTATCCGACGCGTCCCCGTCCGCCGAGCCGCCGCCGACGATCAGGGGCGCTGCAAGCTCTTCGCCCGCCTCATTCTCGGCCGGACGTACTGAGCTGCCGTCGATCATCACGCTGTTCGCCAGCGCGCCGCCTTTCTCCGTATAGCCGCCCAAAATATTGCCGGAAGCCTGCGTCTCCCCGTCGATCCGCAGCTCGCCGCTCACCGCGTCGCCTTCGCCAAGATACCAGCCGGCGACGTTGTCGCTTTCGTTGACCACGCCGCTTACGTCAGCTTGCCCCCGTTATTATTTCCGCTTATATTTGCCCCCCCCGCGATCAGGGAAGGCGCTCCTGCCAGTCCGGCCAGAACTGCCGCCGCGGCGAGCCGCGCTGCCCATTTCTTTTCCATATGTCCCCTTCCTTTCCAGAGATTCCGCTCTCTTTTGGTTTTTATGATTTCAGTATCATCACGAAGGCCGCGCCCACAATCCCTCTCCCCGCGCGGGGCCGTGACCGGCGCGCCGGAAAAGGGCAGCAAAAAAGAGCGCCCCTCGCTGGATGCGCTCTTTTGCTCTTATTTCTTTTCCGCTTCGCACCGGATGGCCGCTTCCACAAATCCTCTGAAGAGGGGATGCGGGCGGGTCGGGCGGGATTTGAATTCCGGATGCGCCTGGGTCGCCATGAAGAAGGGATGATCGGAGAGCTCGATCATTTCCACGAGACGTTCGTCCGGGCTGGTGCCGGAGAATACGAGGCCGTGTTTCGCCATGGCTTCTCTGTATTCGTTATTGACTTCATATCTGTGGCGGTGCCGTTCATAGACGATCTCTTCGCCGTAGAGCGCTCTCGCTTTCGTTCCGGCAGCGAGTTTGCACGGATAAAGGCCGAGGCGCATGGTGCCGCCCTTGTCGGTGATGTCTTCCTGGTCGGCCATGAGGTCGATGACGGGGTACGCGCAGTCCGGCGCGATCTCGCTGGAATTGGCGTCTGTCATGCCGCACACGTGGCGGGCAAATTCGATGACCGCGCACTGCATGCCGAGGCACAGACCGAGGAAAGGCACTTTGTGTTCCCGCGCCCAGCGGATGGAGGCGATCTTGCCTTCGATGCCGCGGGAGCCGAAGCCGCCGGGAACGATGATGCCGCCTACGCCGCCGAAGACTTCATCGAGGGTGTCCAGATGGTCTTCCAGTTCTTCCGAATTGATCCAGTGGATATTGACTTTCGTTCCGAAGGCAAATCCCGCGTGGGACAGGGCTTCCGCCACGGAGAGGTACGCGTCGTGGAGCTCGACGTACTTGCCTACGAGGGCGATGTCCACCTGCTTTTCCGCGGAGAGGATGCGGTCCACCATAGAGGTCCATTCTTCCATATCGCAGGGTCTGTCTTCGAGGCCGAGCTTCTGGAGAGCGATGCGGTCGAGTCCTTCCTGCTGGAGGAGGAGCGGCACTTCATAGATGCTGCGGCAGGTCATATTGGAGATGACCGCTTCCGGATCGACGTCGCAGAAGAGGGCGATCTTCCGCTTCATGTCGTCGGAAATTTCCTTTTCCGTGCGGCACACGATGATATCCGGCTGGATGCCGATGCTGCGCAGTTCCTTGACGCTGTGCTGGGTGGGCTTCGTCTTGAGCTCGCCCGCCGCGGAGATGTAGGGAATGAGGGTGACGTGGATATAGAGCACGTCGTTCCGGTTCGGCACGTCTTTTTTCACCTGACGGATCGCTTCAAGGAAGGGCTGGGATTCGATATCGCCCACGGTGCCGCCGATCTCGGTGATGACGATGTCCGCATTGTCTTCGCGGCCCACACGGAGCACACGGTCTTTGATCTCATTGGTGATGTGCGGGATGACCTGGATGGTGGAGCCCAGATATTCCCCTTTCCGTTCCTTATTGATGACGGACTGGTAAATTTTCCCGGTGGTCACATTGGACGCTTTGGACAGATTCATGTCGATGAAGCGTTCGTAGTGGCCCAGGTCGAGGTCGGTCTCCGCGCCGTCGTCGGTGACGAAGACTTCGCCGTGCTGGTACGGGCTCATGGTGCCGGGGTCGATATTGATGTAGGGATCGAACTTCTGGATGGTGACTTTATAGCCGCGGTTTTTCAGCAGACGGCCGAGAGAGGCCGCGGTGATGCCTTTGCCCAGAGACGATACGACGCCGCCGGTGACGAAAATGTATTTGCTCATGACTCCTCCTTTACATGCGCTCCGGTGCGGATACGCCCAAAATTGTCAATGCGTGGACAAGTACATACTGAACAGCCAGGATGAGCCCCAGGCGGGCCTGCGACAGGGCAGGATCATCGCAGAGGCAGCGGCATTCCCGGTAGAAATGGTGGAACAGGCCGGCCAGCTCATAAGCGTAGCGCGCCACGCGGTGCGGCGCTCTTTCTCTGGCGGCATTGGCGATGAGATCATGATAGGTATCCATTTTCTTGATGAGATCCAGCTCGGATTCTTCCCGGAGGAGGGTGAAGTCCGCGTTATCTACGCCGCCCCATACGACGCCGGCTTCCTTCGCCTGCGCCCGAAGGCTGTGGATGCGGGCATTGGCGTACTGGATGTAGTACACCGGATTCTCGCTGGATTCTTTCTTCGCCAGATCGATGTCAAATTCCATCTGGCTGTCGAGGGTGCGGCTCGTGAAGAAATACCGCGCCGCGTCCGCCCCGACTTCTTCGGTGAGCTCGGCAAGGGTCACCGCTTCCCCGGTGCGCTTGGACATGCGCACGGGCTTGCCGTTCCGGAGAAGGGTCACCATCTGGAGGAGATCCACCTGGAAGGCGTCGGGATCGTAGCCGAGGAATTTGATCGCCGTTTTCAGGCGGAGGATGTATCCGTGGTGATCAGCGCCCCAGATATCGACGAGTGTCTTGAATCCCCGCTCGAATTTATCCGCCGCGTAGGCGATATCCGAGCAGAAATAGGTGGGCTCGCCGTTCGCGCGGATGACCACGCGGTCCTTGTCGTCGCCGTTATCCGTGGTGCGGAGCCATTCCGCGCCTTCCTTCTCATAGAGGAGGCCCTTTTCACGGAGCTCGGCGAGGGCTTTCTCCACCTTGTCGGGATAAAGGGATTTCTCGCTGTACCAGCGGTCAAAGGTGACGTGGAAATCGGCGAGATCCTTCTTGAGAGCCGCCAGCTTTTCTTCCAGGGCGATCGTGCGGAACGCGGCGAGACGCTCTTCTTCCGTCATGGCGAGGTATTTCTCCCCGTCCTTTTCGATGATCGCTTTCGCCGTATCCACGATATCCCGGCCGTGGTAGCCGTTCTCCGGCACTTCCGCGTCCTGTCCGAGGAGCTGGAGATAACGGGCGTTCACCGATTCGGCCAGATGCACGATCTGGCTGCCCGCGTCATTGATGTAGTATTCGGAAGCCACATTGTAGCCCGCGGCGCGGTAGAGACGCACCATGGAGTCCCCGTAGGCCGCCCCTCTGGCGTGGCCGATATGAAGAGGCCCCGTGGGATTGGCGGAAACGTACTCCACGAGCACCGTATCCTCTTCCCGGAGCGGCAGGTCGCCGTAAGACGGGCCCGCGCGGAGGATATTCCGCAGCTCCGTGTAGACCGTGTCCTTCGTGAGATAGAAATTGATGAATCCCGCGCCGGCGATCTCCATGCGCTCCACCAGCGGGGAAGAAATATGCTTCACCAGAGCTTCCGCGATCATCCGCGGCGCGCGGCGGGCCGTTCTCGCCCACTGCATGGCCGCATTGGAAGAGTAGTCGCCGAATTCCTTCTGCGGCGGCACTTCCAGGCGCTGCACCGGCGCGTAGCTGCCCTCCGGCAGGTCTCCCGCGGCGACGGCATCCGCCCTGGCCGCTTCAATGATCTGCTTCAGTTCTTCTCTGACATCCATAAACTTACTGATCCTCCCATACGTCAATGACAATTTCATTCAACTGGCGGAGCACGCCGCCCAGATCGACATGGTAAACGATGCGCAGCCGTCCGCTGCCGCTGTCCACCGCATTCTCGACGGTCTCCGTCTTCACGGTGAGATCTGCCCGCCCGAAAGGCGTGACCAATTCGGAACGGGACTCCTCTCCCTCGCAGTACTCGATCTTCTGCATAAAAGCGCCCGTGCGGACGAGACTGACCGAGCCGGGGCGGAGAAAAAGCGTGGTCCTCGTCCCCTTCATGCCGGTGAGCTCCGTCTCCTCATAGGTGAGGAAGGGCGTTTGATTTCTCACGCCGTACCGGCCGGGCGTCTCCAGAGAGATCTCCTCCGCCTTGCCCGTCTCATCGCGCTGTACGCTCCTGATGCGGAGCATGATATTTTTCGCCGCTTCCGCAGCCATAGGCCAGCTCCTTTCGAGCAGGACAATAGAAACCACAGACGACTCCTATCGGCGGTTTCCTCTCCACTTGTGTAAAAATCATATTTTTTATTATATCATACGAACCTGCCGCGGCCCATATGGAAACGGCGGATTTCCGCGGGAAAGCGGGAAGGACGCAAACACACGCGCGGCGCTGTTCCGCATTCCCGCGCGGGGCGGGGCGCATTGGCTGCGCGGCCCCGCGAGGAGCTGTCAGCGCGGGCGCAGGCCCATGCTGTTCTGCCGGAAGCTGTCGGCGCGGGCGGCACAACCTTCGCTGCCGCGGGAGCCATCTTTCTCCTTTCCGCTGGGGAAGCACCGGCAGTGTGCTGCTCCGGCATATGATGCCATGGTCACTTCATTTCACAGCCCGGAAAAGAAAGGTCGCAAAGAAAAGGGGCCGCCGGCCAGGCGAAAAATCCCTGTCGCCCGAACGCCGTTCCGCTCAGCCTGTAATTCCCTGTCAGCGCATTTTCGGCCTGAACGTCGGTGCGATATTTTGCCGTGACAATACAGGCTGCGGGACGCGGCCCGGCGTCCGTTCTCCTGACGGCGCTTCATGCGCCGCCACCGGGATTTTTCTAATGGCCGGTGTCATCAAGCCGCTCACCTTAGGAGCGGCCAGCAAAGTGCGCCGCCGCAAAACAAAAGGCGGCTCACACCGTCCGCCCGGCCCCGACGCCGGGCCCGCTCACTCTGGCTCTTACCTTTCTCATCCATTTCGACAGTCCTATAAAAAGAATTTCCTCGTCTGCGTACACTCCTTATTTACTCGTCTGCATCCGCACCGCCTGCATATAATGGTAAGCCTCCAAGGATGGCTTCCCAAAGGGAAGCCGACACAACTGCACCGTCTGCGTACTGCCGTCAACGAAGTATGTGGGTCTGCTTCGCCTGACAGAGAAAGCCCATCATCCAAGGATGGCCCCGAAGGGGCCGACACGACTTTCCTCAAATGCATATATACCCATTTCTCCCGTCTGGCTTCGTCGTGTGTGAGAGAAATTTAACTCTCTCGTCTGAACTCGCACCGCCTGATAACCTTCCATCTAACACTGGTACAGCTCCCCGCCCATGCCGTCTGCGCCCGGTGCCCGCGAAGCGGGAGAAAAATCGGCCGGTGGCGTCAGCCGCAGCGCTTGTCTGAGCGGGCGTCGTTCTTTGTGAGATAATCAGAAATCGTTCTGAATGTGCTGAAAGCTTTCAGCCCGCGAGTTGCGCGGAGGGTAGTGACCGGTCCGATTTTTCAGGGGCAAATGGGCGGCAGATTTCTCTTTGCTTCGTTTCTCTTTTTTCTCTGGAGAAAAAGAGAAATGAAGCCTCAAATGCAGCTCGGAGCTATAGAATGAATCGTAGAAAAATGAAGCGCCATGCGGCAGCGCCGTTCATGCGCCTGCGCATATGGCAGGCCGGTGAAACGCGCGCCGCCGCGTGGTATACTGTAAAAAATTTTCGCGGCTTTCCGCCGCGGGCAGGAGCAGGAGGGACAGAGCGATGAAGATCGAGCGGATCGGCGGAGAATTTTCCGTGTGCAAAGTGGCGGCGTACCGCCCGGAGGATCTGGAGGGGGATTTCTGTTTTATCGGGAAGACCGACGGGGAACGGTCGCTGGTGTGCCGCGCGGAGCGGGCCCCGGCGGACGCGCTCGCCCGGGAAGACGGCTGGCGGGCTTTCCGCGCGGCGGGACCGCTGGATTTTTCCCTCACCGGCATTCTCGCGGGGATCGCTTCTGTCCTCGCGGCGGCGGGCATTCCGATCTTTGCGGTGTCCACGTATGATACGGACTATGTGCTTGTGAAGACGGAGCGGTATGAAGCCGCACTGGATGCGCTGCGCGCCGCGGGGTATGATGTGGCGTGAGCCTTCGGGCCGCGGGCCTGTTTTTTGAATAGCCGATATAGATACAAGATATGGGGCCGGCCTCTGTTTTTGGAAAAGGAATGACGGTATAATAAAAGACAAGTTTATAAAGTACAAAGGCGTCTGTTTCCGCAGGAACTGCGGACAGGCGCTTTTTTGCATCAGAGGAGGGATCGGTATGAAAAATCGGATGATAAAGGGACTGGCGGCTGCGGCTTTGGCGGGGGCTGCCGTGATCGGCGCGGCGGGCTGCGGAGGCGGTTCCGGCAGCGGGAGCAGCCATGTGCCGAAAAATACGATCGCCGTGGGCATCAGTGTGGATCTGGGGTCGCTCGACCCGGCGGTGCAGATGGATAATCAGCACTGGCAGGTCACGTATCCTGCGTATGAGCGGCTGGTTCGGTACAAAACGGAAGGCGGCAAGGCTTCTACTGAGGTAGAGGGAGCTCTCGCCAAGTCCTGGACGGTGTCGGACGACGGTCTCGTGTGGACGTTCAAGCTGGAGCCGGGCCACAAGTTTTCCGACGGTTCGCCGGTAGAAGCGGCGGCGGTGAAATTTTCTTTCGAACGCGCGCAGAAGATCGGCAAGGGGCCTTCGGAGTATTTCAAGATGGTGCGGTCTGTGGAAGCGCCCGACGCCGAAACGGTGGTCATCACGCTGGATCGGCCTTTCGCTCCGTTCCTCTCCAGTCTTGCGGTGAACGGCGCGTCTATCGTGAATCCGAAGGTCATGGAGCACGAGAAGGACGGCGATCTGGGATCGGCGTACCTGGCGTCGCACACCATGGGCTCCGGCGCGTATGAGCTGAAAGAGGCTGTGCCGGGGCAGAAGATCACTCTTGCGCTGAATCCGAATTACAGCGGCAAAAAGCCGGCCATCGAGCATGTGGTCTTCAATATCGTCAAAGACCCGTCGGCGCAGCGGCTCCAGCTGGAGAAGGGGGATCTGGACATCGTGCAGAATCTTCCTGTAGACCAGATCGAGCAGATGAGGAATAATAAGGATATCCGTGTGTATGAGGATCCGTCTCTGGTGGCGAGCCTGGTTTACTTAAATAATCAGAAGGCGCCCCTCGATGATCCGCTCTTCCGTCAGGCGCTCTCTTACGCGGTGGATTATCAGGGCATCATTGACGGCGCGGTGAAAGGATACGGCGAGCAGCTGGTGACGCCGGTGCCGAAGGGCATGTGGGGCCGGGATGAGACGGCCGAGGGGTACAAGCAGGATATCGATAAGGCAAAGGCTCTTCTCGCGCAGTCGTCCGGCGCGGATACGAAAGAGCTGACGCTCCTTTATTCGGACAATCAGCCTTTCAATGAGGCGGAAGCGCTCATGCTCCAGAATAATATGAAGGCGCTCGGCATCGACCTGAAGCTGGAGAAGACCGCCTGGGCGGCTTTCCGGGACCGCATCGACCGGGGCGATTTCGAGATGGCTCTCGGCACGTGGAGCCCGGACTACGCGGACCCGCAGTTCTTCATGACCTACTGGTTCGATTCCGATTACTGGGGCCTGGCGGGGAACCGGGCGTTCTACAGCAATCCCGAAGTGGACGGCCTCCTGCGGCAGGCCGAGGGGCTGACGGATCAGAAGGCGCGGGCCGATCTCTATGTGAAGGCGCAGCGGCTCGCGCTGGCGGACGCGCCGTATCTCTTCCTTTTCCAGATGAATGTGCTCACGCCGATGCGCTCGGAAGTGGAGGGCTTCATCTATAATCCGATGCTCGACCGGATGTATGATTTCGAGCATCTGTCGAAGAAATAAAAGCCTGCGGCGGGGAGGGGCTTCCTTTCCCGCCGATGGGCAGTGGGGGGAATTGTATGATATCTACGCGTTTTTTGTGGAAGCGGCTGCTCCATCTGGCGCTGGTCTTTTTCGGCGTGTCAGTGGTGACGTTCTGCATCTCCCACGTCATCCCCGGCGATCCGGCGCGGATGCTCGTGGGGCCGCACGCGTCGCCGGAGACGCTCGCCGCGGCGCGGGCTTCGCTCGGCCTCGATCAGCCCATATGGACGCAGTACGTCCAGTACATGACGGGGCTTTTTCACGGGGATATGGGGCTCTCCATCCGCACGCAGCTGCCTGTGGCGGATGAGCTGGCGAAATATTTTCCCGCGACGCTGGAGCTGACTCTCGCCGCCATGGTGATCGCCGTCGTGTTCGGCATCATTCTCGGCGTGGCGTCGGCGGTGCACCGCGATACGTGGATCGACCACGCGAGCCGCGTCATTTCTCTGGTGGGCGTGTCCATGCCCCTTTTCTGGTCGGGCGTCATCGCGCTCATCCTCTTTTATAAAGTATTTCCCATCTTCCCCGCGTCGGGGCGGATCGACGCGTTCCTCATGCCGCCGCCTCACGTGACGGGGCTCTACATCGTGGACGGGCTCCTGGCGGGACAGATGGATGTGGTGCTCTCCGCGATCCATCACCTGCTCCTCCCGGCGGTGTGCCTTGCGTATGTGCAGCTCGCCATCATCGCCCGGCAGGTGCGGAGCAGCATGATCGACGTGCTGGAGCAGGACTATATCCGCACGGCCCGGGCCTGCGGCATTCCGCGGAAGACCATCATTTACAAGTACGCCCTGAAGAATGCTCTCATCCCTACGGTGACGCTCACGGGCCTCACCATCGGCGAGCTTCTCGGCGGCGCGGTCATCACGGAGACCATTTTCGCCTGGCCTGGCATGGGGAAATATGTGATGGATTCCATCGCGTTTCTTGATTTTCCCGCCATCATGGGATTCACGCTGGTGATCTCCTTCGGTTATGTGCTCATCAATACGGCGGTGGACGTCATCTACGGCGTCCTGAATCCGCAGGTCAGGGAGGAGGCGGAGAAATGACGGAAGAAACGACAGCGGCCCGTCCTTCCCGGGGCAGAGAGATCGCGGAGATCCTCTTTCGGAATAAGCTCACCCTCGCGGGCTTCCTCCTGGTGGGGCTCGTGGCGGCCATCGGCGTGCTCGCGCCGGTCATCGCTCCTTATGACCCGAATTTTATGAATATGCCGGAGCGGCTTCAGGCGCCGAGCGCGGCGCATCTTTTCGGCACCGATGAAATGGGGCGGGATATCCTGTCCCGCGTCATGTACGGCGCGCGCATCTCCATCGCCGTAGGCGTCATCATCGTGGCGGTGTCGGCGGCGATCGGCGTCGTGCTGGGGAGCGTCTCCGGCTACTTCGGCGGGAAAGCGGATCAGGCGGTGCTCGCCGTGACGGATATGATCCTCGCCTTCCCGTCCATGGTGCTGGCTCTCGCCCTCACCGCGGCCATGGGGCCGGGGCTTCTGAATACGATGCTCGCCGTCATCATCGTGCGCATCCCCATGTATACCCGCCTCATGCGCGGGCAGGTGCTGGCGGTGAAGGAACAGCAGTACGTCCGCGCGGCGCGCACCTTCGGGGAGAAGCCCTTCTGGATCGTGGCGCGCCACATCGTGCCGAACTGTCTCACGCCGCTCATGGTGCAGATGACCCTCGGCATCGGCGACGCCATCCTCATCGCTTCCTCCATGAGCTTCATCGGCCTCGGGGCGCAGCCGCCCACGCCGGAATGGGGAGCCATGATCTCCACGGCCCGCGTCTACGCCATTGACCAGTGGTGGTACGCCGCCTTTCCGGGGCTGTCCATCCTTATCACCATTATGGGATTCAATCTGATCGGCGACGGGATCCGGGACATTCTGGATCCGCGGTCGAGAAAGTGAGGGCGTATGGAACCGATACTTGAGATCCGGAACCTGTCTCTGGCGCTTCCGGTGAAAAAAGGGATGGTCTCCATCCTTCACGATGTTTCCCTGTCCATCGCGCCGGGGGAGATCCTCGGCCTCGTGGGCGAGTCGGGCAGCGGGAAATCGCTCACCGCCTTTTCCGTGACACGGCTCCTTCCCGGCGGCGGGCGGGAGAAACTGGGCGGCTCTATCCGTTTCTGCGGGGAAGAGCTCACGGAGAAGCCGGAAAGAGATATGCAGGCCATCCGGGGCCGGGATATCTCCATGATCTTCCAGGAACCCATGACCTGCCTGAATCCGGTCTTCACCATCGGGCGGCAGATGACCGACGTCATCATGACGCATCAGAAGGTCTCCCGTCAGGAGGCCATGAAGACCGCGGAAGACATGCTCACGGCGGTGCGCATCCGCAATGCGGCAGACGTGCTCCGGTGCTATCCCTATGAGCTCTCCGGCGGCATGCGGCAGCGTGTGATGATCGGCATCGCCCTCTCGTGCCGGCCGAAGCTCCTCATCGCCGACGAGCCCACCACGGCCCTCGATGTGACGGTGCAGGCGAAGATCCTCGCCCTCATCCGCGAAGCCTGCCGCCGGCTCGGCACGGCGGTGCTCTTCATCTCCCACGACCTGGGCGTCATCTCCCAGATCTGCGACACCGTGGCCGTCATGTACTCCGGACACATCGTGGAGGCGGGCAAAGCGGCCGACGTCTTCGAGACGCCGGAGCATCCCTACACGCGGGCCCTCATGGCGGCGGTGCCGAAATTCACCGCCTCCGCCGCGGCGGGAGACCGGCTCTTCGCCATTCCCGGCGTCGTGCCCGACCCGTCGGAACAGATGGCGGGATGCCGCTTCGCGCCGCGCTGCCCCTTCGCCACGGAGCTCTGCCGCACCGCGCCGCCGTCGGACACCCTTACCGGCGCGGGCCATCTGGTGTACTGCCACAACTGGCAGAGCGCCGCGCCGACCTTCGCCGTCATCCGCGGAAAGGAGGAGGAAGCATGAGCCTGCTCACCATTGAAAACGTGACGAAGACCTTCCGCACGAAGGGATTCTTCGGCAAGACCAAAGAAGTGCACGCCCTCGACGGCGTGTCCCTCTCCATCGAAAAAGGGGAGTCCATCGGCATCGTGGGCGAGTCCGGCTGCGGCAAATCCACCCTGGCCAATCTCATCGTCCGGCTGGAAGAACCCACGGAGGGCCGCATCCTGCTGGACGGGGAAGATATCTCCCACCTCCCGGAGAACGCTCTCCGGCCCCTGCGGCGGCGCATCCAGATCGTCTTTCAGGATCCCTATTCGTCCCTGTCCCCGAGGATGACCGTAGGGGAGATCGTGAAAGAGCCCATGCGCGTCCTCGGAGGGCACACGGAAAAAGAAGCGGAAGAGCGGGCGGAACGGCTGCTCCATATGGTGGGCCTCACGGCAGGGGCCATGGGGCGGTATCCCCATGAATTTTCCGGCGGCCAGCGCCAGCGCATCTCCATCGCGAGAGCGCTCATGACAGAGCCGGAGATCCTCATCCTCGACGAGCCCACGAGCGCCCTCGATGTGTCCGTGCAGGCGCAGGTGCTGAATCTCCTCACCGATCTGCGGGAGAAACTGGGGCTGACCTATCTTTTCATCTCCCACAATCTGGTGGTGGTGAAGTACATTTCCGACCGGACAGTGGTCATGCGGAAAGGGCAGGTCGTGGAAGAAGGCCCTTCGGAGCGCATCCTCACCGCGCCGGAAGCGGACTACACGAAAGCGCTCATCGCGGCGGTGCCCATGATCGGGAAGCCTTTCCGCGAGCCGGAGGACATGCAGGAGACGGTGTGAAAATAAGGAGGAGCCATGACAGACGAAGAATGGAAAGGCCTTGAGACGCTGGCGGAGAAGATGCTCGCGTACTACCGCATCCCCGGATGCGCCATGGCCGTGATCGATGAGGGCGTGCATTTTCTTTCCTTCGGCGCGCGCGACGCGGAGACCGGCGAGCCCTTCACGGAGAAGACCGTCTCCGGCATCGGCTCGTGCACGAAATCCATGACCGCCGCGGCGGCGCTCCGCCTGGAAGAGAAAGGGCTCCTCTCCATCGACGAGCCCATCGCCTCCTATGTGCCGGGATTTGCCATGTGGGACAGCCGGGTGACGCCGCTCGTGACGCTTCGGGACATGTTCTGCCACCGCACGGGCGTGGCGGGGCACGACGGCGCGTGGCCGGACAACAGCATTTCCAGGGAAGAATTTCTCCTCCGCCTCCGCTATCTTGAGCCGAACGCGGATTTCCGCACCGCCGCTCAATACAGCAATGTCATGTACGCCGCGGCGGGCGGCGTGATGGAAGCGGTCACGGGGAAGCGGTGGGAGACCATTCTGGAAGAAGAGATCTTTCAGCCTCTTGGCATGACGCGCACCTTCTGCCTCATGGGAGACGCGGAAAAAGAAAACGATCTCGCCTCGCCGCACCGGTGGGACCGGGGCCTCCATGTCATCCCCCGGTGGAACATCGACATGGCCGGGCCGTGCGGCTCCGTGATGAGCACGGCGGAAGATATGGCGAAATGGCTCGCCTTCCACATCTCCGGCGGCATGGCGGACGGGCGGGCGCTCCTCTCGACCTCGCGCTTCCTCGATATGCACGCGCCGCAGGTCATCATGGACTATCCCCACGTACGGGGCGGCCGCTCCCTCGGCTACGGACTGGGCTGGCGGGTCATGGAATACCACGGCAGCATCGTGCAGCAGCACACCGGGAAGATCGAAGGATACAGCGCCTTCCAGTTCTACCTGCCGGGCTTCGGGAAAGGCGCGGTCTATCTCCAGAATCTCCACGCCCCGGACAATCCCTTCATCTTCGCCGTGCAGGGATACCTGCTGGACGTCTTCACCGGGCGCGCTCCGGCGGACTGGTACGGACTCTATACGGAAGCGCGGGAACACGCGCCGGAAGACATGTACCACCATCTGGAATTTGACTGCGTGCCGGAGAGCACCGCTTCCGCTCCGCCCTCCCGGAGCCTTGAAGCCTACGCCGGGCTCTATGCCCATCCCGGGTACGGCCTCTTCCGTGTGCGCCGCGGCGGAGGCGGTCTCCTTCTGGACGAGCGGGACGTGGAAGGGCTTCCTCTCACGCACCTCTGCTACGACACCTTCCGGGCGGACGGCGTCAAAGAAGACACTGACCTCTACGCGCTGCCCCTGACCTTCTGCGCGGGGCCCGCGGGAGAGATCGCCGGATTTCTTCTCCCCATGGAGCCGAAAACGGCGCCGCTCTATTTCAAAAAGATACGATAAGAGAAACGCTTCTTCGGAGGCGTTTTTTCGCGCCCCTCCGCCGCGCTGATTGATTTTCTTCCGCCGGTTGTATAAAATAAAAATGATACTTTATAAAAAGGGGACGTGTTTCCCCTGCGGAGGAAAAGATGAAAGATCATTTGCGCACAGTCCTCTTCGTGGTGGCTCTCGGCATGGTGGGCATGAATATCCACGACAACGGACTTCAGCTGGGCAATGCCCTCATCGGGGTGATGCTCCTCGCCGTATTCGCGGTGAACCTGTATTTCAGAAATAAGAGAGCCCGCGAGGCCGCGGAGCTGGTGCGGCAGAAGGAAGCGGAAAAGAAGGCCCGCCGCCGCGCGAGAAAAGCGGCGAAGAAACGCTGAAGGAGAGATTTATGGAAACAATGAAGCACAATGTGGAATATTCCCATCCCCATCCCCTGTACCGCGCGGCGATCGGCGTGATCCTGCTCGGATGGGTCGGCTACGTGGGCTGGATCTGGGCGGACGCGCTCAGCCGGGGCGAAATGCCGTGGCTGGCGAGCATCGCCGTACAGGCGCTCCTTCTCTGGTACATCGTCAATACGGCGACGGCGAAGACGGAATACCGCCTGGAAAAAGACGAGCTGGTCATCGTGAAAAAGAGCCTCTTCCGGGGCACGAAGGAAATGCGCATCGCCTATGAGGAAATTTTCGGCGTGTACCGGTACAACGCGAAGAAAAAGAACGGCATCGACTACACGAGCCAGTACTACATGTACTCCAAGCTGGACCGCCGGGACATCTGGGTGCTCCTCTACAATGACAACGACAATACGAAAAAGGCGGGCTGTGTCATGCTGAAGGCGTCGGACGAATTCCTGGACGCATTCGCGGCGATCCTTCCCGACCGGGTGGACATTCCTCAGGAAGAAGTGCTGGGGAACGCCTACAAGCACATGGGCGAAGTCATCCGCCGGAAAGAAGACGCGGAATACGATGACGACGACTATGATGATGACGAGTACGACGATGAGTACGATGACGAAGAATACGAAGACGGCGCAGAAGAGGAAGCGGACGAAGAGCCGGAAGAAAAGCCTGTGAAGAAAGACGCTCCGAAAACGGCGGCGAAGAAAACGGAAAAAGAAAAGAAATAAAAAAGAAGCACGGTGAAATACCGTGCTTTTTGCGTGGGCTCATTCAGCGGAGCCTGCGGAAGA
>OMBA01000426.1_pt1 | contig 25164 bp, 23 predicted proteins | sample 1673441 | NCBI WGS metagenome assembly OMBA01 (sample SAMEA103958111, study PRJEB25191) | human gut metagenome | biome: human-associated habitat [ENVO:00009003]; feature: intestine environment [ENVO:2100002]; material: feces | place: Germany | collected 2013/2015
CAGGTAATACAAGATAGAACTACTTTGAGTAAATTTATTCGGTAATTACTAAAAGAACTAACTAGAAATACTGTAATGTAAGAAAATGAGTAATGAAAAGTAGAAAAAATGCTAAATATTGACAGACATGTGGAAGTGGAAAAAGTAATAAAATTGCTTTGATAAATAGAGTAGTTTGCGAGGACGCAAGAAGTTTCAAATTAGAAGAATGAATCAAATTGTTTTTATCTGTAAAGTTATGTTTAGAAGCATAACTTTTTTCGTTATTTAAAGTGTATTTATTTTTTTAATGTTATAATGAATATAGAAAGGATGATAAAATGAATGGATTAAAAATAGTCCAATATGGATGTGGAAAGATGAGTGTTTATACGATGCGTTATGTAATCGATAATGGTGGCGAAATCGTAGGAGCAGTTGACATCAATCCAAATGTAATTGGTAAAGATATCGGAGATATTATGGGTACCGATAAGAAAGGAGTAGTTGTAGAAAATGTTGCCAATGCTGAACAGATGTTGATGACATTGAAACCGGATTGTGTGATTGTTACAACAATGAGTTTGTTGGCAGATGTTGAAGATGCTTTGATGCTTTGTGCCAAATGTGGAGTTAATGCTATTACAACTTGTGAAGAAGCATTTTATCCGATGAATTCTAATCCAACTTTAACGACAAAAATTGATCAGCTTGCAAAAGAAAATAATTGTACTATTACCGGAAGTGGCTATCAAGATGCTTTCTGGGGAAATTTAATTACAACGCTTGTCGGAGCAAGTCATAATATTACTAAAATTAAAGGAAGTTCTTCTTATAACGTTGAAGATTATGGTATTGCGTTAGCAAAAGCACATGGCGCCGGACTTACAAAAGAAGAGTTTGATGCACAAGTTGCTAGTGCTGATGAAATTTCTGATGAAGAACGCCAAAAGGTTATTGAAAGTGGAGCTTATGCACCTTCTTATATGTGGAATGTTAACGGTTGGCTTTGTGATAAGTTAGGTTTAACAGTTATTAGTCAACGTCAAAAATGTGTTCCTCAGTTTAATGATTATGATATTGAATCTAGTACATTAGGAATGACTGTAAAAGCAGGGATGGCAACAGGAATGAGTGCCGTCGTTACGACAGAAACCAAAGAGGGTATTACATTAGAAACAGAATGTATTGGAAAAGTTTATAATAAAGATGAGTTCGATCGTAATGCTTGGACTGTTTATGGTGAACCAGATACGACTTTAGTGATTGAAAAACCAGATACGGTAAGATTAACTTGTGCTACTGTTGTCAATCGAATTCCTGATGTTATCAAAGCAGAGCCGGGATTTGTTCCAACATCACGTATGGGTGAATTAAAAACAATTGTAAAATAGATATTTATCTTGACGGATATTGAATAAAATCAATATCTGTTTTTTGTTTGACTAAGAATTATTGGTTTGTTATGATACATGTAGATAATGAACTAGGAGGATTTTATGAAATATCCAAAATTTATTCAAAAGGGAAATTGTATTGGTGTTCCAACGCCTTCTGCAAGTGGTGGTGAAAAATTATCGAACCAGCGTTTGTTACAAGCAGAAAAGTATTTTCTGTCGCAAGGATTTGAACTTGTTCTTTCTAAAAATTTATTTTCTTGTCAAATGGGACGAAGTGCTTCTGCACAAGATAGGGCTAAGGAAATTAATGATATGTTTTCTTCTGATGATGTGGATTGTATTTTGTGTTGCGATGGTGGCGATTTTTTAGTAGAGATATTGCCATTTGTTGATTTTTCTTTACTTGTTTCTCATCCAAAAATTGTAGCAGGTTTTTCTGATCCTACTGGTCTTTTATATCCGATTACGACAAAATATGATATTGCTACTATATATGGCCACAATTTTAGCAACTTTGGCGCATTAGAATTACATCAGAGTGAATTGAATTTTTTAGAATTTTTAACAGGAAATTTAATTTTACAAGAAAGTTACGATATGTATCAGAATGAATTTGTACCGAGAGTAACTGGGTTAGAAGGATATCAACTTGATCAAAAAGTGTATTGGAATACTTTGGATGAAAAGCCTGTACATTTACATGGTAGAATCATTGGTGGATGTTTTGATATTATTGCTGAACTTGCCGGAACGAAATACGATGGCTTTCAAGAATTTCATAGACGCTATTCAAAGAATGGCATCATTTGGTATTTTGATAATTGTGAACTTACGATGGAAGAGACGATTCGAGTGTTGTGGAAATTTCAGGAGTTAGGATACTTTGAAGATTGTATAGGTGTCATTTTTGGTAGGTTCGGAAAAATTGAATCTTATTATGGTTATGATACGAAAAAATGTTTGTTAGATAGTGTTTTAGGACATCTTTCTATTTCTGTTATCTATGATGCAGACATCTCTCATAAAGGACCTTGTTTTACGATTATCAATGGTTCAATTGCAACCATTGATGTTGAAAATGGGGTTGGAAAAATGTCATTTGAGTTAAAATAGAAGAGATTTCGTCTAATCTCTTTTTTGTTTGCTTGAATTTTTTTGAGGTTTAAAAGATACTTGTTTTTATGATTGAAAAAATTAATTTAGCGGCATAAAAAATAATATTTTGTAAACAAATATATATGGAATGTACTAAATGTGGATATGTTATATATTTAATTTTGTTGTTTTTTCTGTTATAATGGTTTTATCGTAGAGGTGGATGTAAATGAAAGATAGAAAGAAAAGTTTTGTTTTTATCTTGATTATCTTAATTTTGCTTTTGATTTTCTGCTTTTTTGTTTTTTTTAAGAAATCAGATGAAGTAACGGTAACGTTTCAGTCTTATAATGAAAGTTATGATGTTGATATTCAAAAAGATGGTACTGTCTCTTTACCAACAGAAGAACCAAGTCGTGAAGGATATCGCTTTGTTGGATGGTACTATAATGACGAACCTTTTGATTTTAGTACAAAAGTAACTTCTAATATTACACTTGTTGCTAAATGGGAAGCCATTGAGTATGCAAAGTATACTGTTCGATTTGTTGTAGATGGAGAAATTATTAATCAAGCAATTGTTGATGATGGTAGTAGACTTTCTCCACCAGCAGAACCACAAAAGGATGGATTTACGTTTTCTGGATGGTATGTAGACAATCGTTTGTTTGATTTTTCTGATTCCATTACTAGTGACATTACTTTGGTTGCAAAATTTGAAAGTGATGAAGAGGAGATACCGCTTGAGCCTACGCCAACACCAGTTCCAACTATTGAACCAACTCCAAGTCCGACGGTTGAGCCAACACCAGTTCCAACGGTTGAACCAACTCCAAGTCCGACGGTTGAGCCAACACCTACACCAACACCGGTTCCAACACCGACACCAACCCCAACACCTCCACCAGATATTACTCCTCCAGAAGAGTTTCAACCCACATTTGAAGTAAATACTTATCAAATTACTGTATCTGCAAGTACAACGGATGATGTAACATCTGATGAAAATTTGAAGTATTCGTATGCAATTGATGATGGTGAATTTCAATCTAGTGCTGTTTTTGATGGGCTAAAAGCAAATACTGCTTATACTATTTTTGTACAAGTAATAGATGAGGCTGGTAATATTCGTACAGTTAAGACTGTTGTTACGACTGAATCTATTCCAACACCTGTTATCGATTTGATTGCACCTACTCAAATCACAAATCAAGATGTTACAATAACGTTAGAAAATAACTCGGATTTATCTCTTTTCTATAGTATAGATCAGGGAAATAATTGGATTGAAGTAAGCAATCATCAAATTGTTGTTTCACAGAATACAACTGTATTGATTCGTTATGATGATGAACATGGTAATTATGGCAAAGAATTGTCACAAGAAATTTCCAATATTGATAAACAAGAGCCGAATCTTTATGAGCCAGAAATTAGTGTGACGACAAATAGTATTTCTGTTTCTGGTACGACAACAGATAATGTTACTGCATCTGATCTATTAATTTATCGTTATCAGTTGGATAATGGTGAATGGCAGGAAACGGGAGAATTTACACAAGTTGTTAGTGGTACTCATCAATTGGTAATTGCTGTTTCCGATGAGGCGGGCAATGTTTTAACGATTCAAAAAGAAGTAGCATTGTTAGAACTTCCAGTGCCAGATATTTCAGTATCTTCTAGAGAATTGATCAATAGTTCTGTTCAGGTAACAATTAACAACTCTTATGATGAGTTTGAATTACAATGTAAAAAGGGCGATACAAATGATTTTTCCTCTTGTATATTGCCAATGGATGTCTATGAAAATACTACGATTATATTCCGTTATACGGATGGATTTAATTACAGCAAAGAATTCGTTTTGACAATCGATAATATTGACCGTCAAAAGCCTACTGTCTCTTTTGCTAATAACGATGAAAATTATCATCAAGAATATTCTGTATCGTTTACGGTAAGTGATAATGTTGGTTTAAATTCCATTTCTTATGCTATTTCAGATGCTACTTCATTTGAATCTATTAGCAATTGGACAGATGTGAGTGATTTGTCTGAGCTTTCAAAGACGATTCAATTGACGTTATCAGAAAAAACGGGAAGTTATTATATCCTTGTAAGAGCACAAGATCGTGCTGGTAACGTTTTAGAGATTGCATCTCCACCATATCTTTTAGATAATGTGCCACCGGCCATTAACTCAGATGATTCTGGTGATACAACGACAAGTTCTATTTCTATTAAAGTAGATGCAACGGATTCTGATTCTGGTATTAAAGCATATTATTATTCGTCTGATGGAGGCGCTTCTTGGTCTTCTCCTCAAACGCATGGTGTCTATATTTTCTTGGGTCTTAAAAATTCTACAGATTACAATATTTGTGTTCAAGTAGAAGATAATGCTGGAAATAAATCAGAGCCAATTTGTAATCATGTCACTACGAATGATTTTGGCGTTGTTTCTTTAACTTCTGGTGCTGATAAGTGGGCACCACAGAAAGTTGTTTCTGTTAGTTATCAAAGTAATCCTGGAGAAACCTATTATTATAGTACGACTAGTCCGGATGGGGACTGGCATCAAATTACAGATTTTTCACAGACGTATTTGTATCAACAAAATGGAATGTTTTACTTTATGGTAAGCGATGGATATAATTCCCAGACGAGTGCCTTTGAAGTTACTAAAATTGATCCACTTGTTCCAGAAATCAATGAAATTACTATTTCTGATTTGGATTATAATCAAGCACGTTTAAATATTGATGCAAAAGATGTTGGTGAAGATTCCGAACGAAGCGAAATTCAAGGTTACATCTACGATTGCGGCAATGGTATTTCTAGTGATTTAACGACAGAGACTAGTTATCTTTGCTCTAATTTAGAGAAAGAGACTGGATATGAAATGGGCGTTACGGTTTATGACAATGCTGGAAATTCTATCAAACAAACGATTTCTGTTACAACCTTGCCAAAATATGAAGGGATTGCTCTTCCTGTCACACCAGTGGAAACAGAAAATGGTGGATATATCTCAACTGATCAAAACTTGGCTGATTATGGTCTATCTGTAGATTCCGAAGTCTGGAATGGAAATGAGTACACACTTACTTTGAATACACCAATTTGGATGTGGGGACATTCGACTGGACCAATTCAGTATACTGTACAATTTAAAAATGATACGTTACTTGCGATGCGAGATGGTGTTGTAGAGACAGAAACTTTATCAGGAAGTAATAAAATTGATTCTATTGATGCAAGTTTGGATAAACTGGACGTGTTGCCTGGCGAAACATCTTCTTTGACATTTACCATTTCTTATTCTCCAGGTGTTTTGAATGTTAATTCAGCTTCCGTACGTTCTACAGTTACTTATCAGTTTCAAGGTGAAGAAAAACAATTTGTTTTCAATGTTGTTTTCAATTCAGGTTCATTAGGATAAAAGGTACTTTTGAAGTACCTTTTGTTTTTTTTTAATAAAGTTGATAGAAAATCCAATAAAGTGTTATAAATATCTTTTGGTGACTGATCTAGTATCGATAGTGTTTCTTATTTAGTATTTTAAAAATTCTTCTAAAATAAGTGTTTATATTGATTTTCTTTGACACGGATTCGTATTTAAAGTATAATACGTTGCAAACAAAGGAGATTATAATTATGGTTACATTAGTAGAAATATCAAATGATGACGAGAATAGTTTGAAATTGGATTATTTATTTGTACAAGAAGCTACTGGTATTGACTGGAAAAGCAGATATCAAATGTCTTGTATTTTTAAGCAACTCCCAGTAATTGAACAAAAAGATAAATCGGATTTTGAATATTTTGTGGCTACGAAAAGGCAAAGATCTCCTTTAGAATTAGCATCTACAGAGTACTTACTATTAATCAATGGAATCCCTGTTTCCTGTATTAATGCTATTCAAAAAAATAAAAAAATCACAGATATTACTGTAGCTACTTTACCTAAATATCGTAGAAAAGGATATGCTAAAATGGCTGTGCAATTAGCGGAAGAAAAGATATTTGCTAACCCTGATACCTTTTTTATAAGTATTACTGATATTACAAAAGAGAGAATTAGTTCAAGAATTGCTCTTTCTTTAGGGTATGATTATGATGAAGAAACCAATACCTTTGTAAAAGCAAATCCACTGTTGGAGGAAAAAATCAAACATTTATAGTATCTTTTTGTGGAATCGGCAAGTGACTTGTCAAATTTTTAATTATTATTTTATAAAATAAAGTTCTTTTGTTTCTTGTAAAATTAGTGGTCACATGATATATTTATATTAGAATATAATTGGGATGATAGGGTGATCATATGAATAATGGTATGAATTATACAAATGATTTGAATGATTCTTCAAATTACTCAAGTCGTAAAATATTGAGAGGGTACAAAATTGGTCTTTTAATTGTTTTGACAGTTTCTATTTGTTTAATTGTTACATTTGGAATTAACGCTTATGAAGTTAGCCAAATTGATCCATTTGAAAAAGAGGGTTCTACTCTTCCATCTGATTATTTGCTTTCTAGTGCCAAAACGTATTTTGATTTTGATGCGACGAAATTGCCGTCTGCTGTTGGAGAATGTATTAACGTTACTTTGGATACAATCAAGAGAGAACACTTAATTTCAGATGTCAAATATTATAATAAATGTGATGGTGCCAATACGTATGTTAGGGTTTGTAAATTAGAAAGTGGTAATTATCACTTTGAGGTTTCGCTTGCATGTGATGATAAAACGACTGTTGCCGTTGGTTCTCAAGTTCAGATTGAAGATGAGTCTGAAATTATCGATAAGACAAATGCAAGAGTAAACTTTACATATAAGGCTGCTCGTTTAGATACTAGTGATGTTGTTTTTGGTGAGACACAAACGTATTGGCAAGATGAAATTCCCGACGGATTGGAATACAAAGTTGTGAAAGAAACAACTTATTATCGGTATCGTACTCAATTATTTAAATGGTCTGGTGATGTGAAGAGTTATTATCCATACAATCAAACAGATTGTGAAAAAGTAATTGAATATTATAAAGATACTCCGGATTCTAATTATCCATTTAAAGAAGTTTCTCAAAATTATGCCTATAAATGGTACATTCAAAACGAAGAAGATGGACCAAAGTATTATTATCCATCTGGTTCTACTAATCCGGACGATGAAAATACATATTATTTAGTTGCTCCTGTTATGGGTGCTAAAAGAGATGATAGCACTAAGACATACGCTGCTAGATATTACAATGTAACGACTACGAATGAAAGTGACTATTATGCAGTTGCTCCGAGTGAAAATGCAACTCGTCTAGACACGACGATGATTTGGAGTGATTGGTCAAGCTATTCTTTATTGGTTCCATCTTTTAGTAAAGGAACCGTCAGCGAAGTAGAACAAAGAGTACTAGTAGAGTTAGTTCCAGTTGTCAGTGGTAGTATTGATGAGAATTCTTGGACTGATATTTCCGATCGTTATTTATCAGAAGAGGAGTTGTTGAAAGAATTACAAAGTCTTGGTTATAATGTTCAAAGTATTTCTGATGTTTCCTCTTTACGAGATGTTTCTTACGAAGTTTTTCAGACTTACCAAGATACTACTTCCGCATAAAATAAGCGCTTGCTTATTTTTTTTGTGTTATCATTTGTCATTCATTTCATCATTGCTGAAATGGAAAAGTCCGTGATAAAATGAATATGAAAATTATACTAGTAATTCATAAATTAATTTTGTTATGTTATAATTATTTTTAATAAGGTGGGATTTAAATGGATTTGAATGAAATGAAAAGAACGTTGGAATCGGTAGTAGAAGAAGCACAATCTTTATGGAGGTCACTTTGACGCTGATGCCAAAAAGAAAGAAATTGCGGAGTTAGAAAGTAGTACGCAGGCAGTTGATTTTTGGTCTGATCGCACTCGTGCAAACGATGTGTTAAAGAAGATTACCAACTTAAAAAAGATGGTAGGTTCGCTTGAAAAAATTCGCAATTTAGCAACAAACGATTTGGAAATACTAAGTTCTGGAGATGTCGATCAAGAGTTACTTGAGTTGGTGGCGAGTGATATTACTTCTTTACAACAGTCTTTGGATGAAGAGTCTTTACTTTTATTGTTAGATGGACCGTATGATTCTAAAAATTGTATTTTGGATATTCATTCGGGTGCTGGCGGTACAGAAGCATGTGATTGGGCATGGATGCTTTACCGTATGTACACAAGATATTTAGAACAACATAGTTTTTCTTATCAAATTTTAGATTATCAAGATGGCGAAGAAGCGGGTATTAAAAGTGCCTCTTTGATGATTCAAGGAGATTATGCATACGGTTATTTGAAGAGTGAAAAAGGTGTTCACCGCTTGGTTAGATTGTCTCCTTTTGATGCCAATCATCGTCGCCATACTTCCTTTGCTTCCGTTGATGTTACACCGGTGTTTGATTCGATTCCTGATATTGAAATCAACGAGAAAGATTTGAAAATTGATGTATATCGATCTAGTGGCGCTGGTGGACAACATGTCAATACGACCGATTCAGCCGTTCGAATTACCCATTTACCAACTAAGATTGTCGTTACTTGTCAGAACGAAAGAAGTCAAATCCAAAATCGTGAACAAGCAATGAAGATATTAAAAAATAAGCTGTATTTACTGGCTTTAGAAGAACAGCAGAAGAAGATTGCTAGTATTCAAGGAGAAACCAAAAATATTGAATTCGGTTCCCAAATCCGCAGTTATGTTATGCAACCGTATTCGATGGTAAAAGATCATCGTACCAATTATGAGACGCCAAACGTTGAAAAAGTATTAGATGGAGATTTAGATGCTTTTATAGAATGTTATTTGAAGGAGGTTCGATAATATGTGGCCATTTAAAAAACGAGTAAAAGTCGATGAAAATATCTTGAAAAATATTAATAAAAAGTTTCGTGTGAGACGATATTTTCAACTTCTAGTAGGAGTTCTATTAATTGCAGTAGCATTTAATATGTTTTTACTTCCTAATAACATTGTTTGTGGTGGGGTAACTGGTATTTCTATTATTACATCTGCGGCATTTCAATGGTCTCCTTCTATTGTCATTCTTGTATGCGATATTGTACTGTTGATTATCAGTTATTTTGCTCTTGGTAAAAAAGTGACAGCAGGTTCTGTTTTAGGTTCTATTTTACTTCCTATTTTTATTGAATTAACAGCTATGTTACCAAATTATTTTACAATTGATACTTCTCAAGTATTGCTAATGGCTTTATTTGGCGGTGTTTTGTATGGTCTTGGAGCTGGATTAATTTTTAAAGCAGGTTTTACAACTGGCGGAACAGATATTATTAATCAAATCATATCGAAATATGGACATGTCAGTATGGGAACTGCAATGCTTTGTAGTGATGGTTTAATCGTTGTTGCTGGTGTTTTCTCATTCGGCATTACGAAACTTCTTTATGCAATGATTGTTCTATATATTATCAGTTTAATTAGTGATAAAGTATTGCTTGGTATTTCGAATTCGAAGGCATTTTATATCATTGCTGAAAAAGACGAGGAGATTAAAGAGTACATTATGACGACTTTGAATCATGGTGTGACTATTTTTGATGCACGAGGTGGTTTTACAAAAGAACGTCAAAAAGTATTGATGTGTGTTGTTCCAACTTCTGAATACTTCCGCTTGAAGGAAGGAATTCATATGATAGATCACGATGCTTTCTTTGTTGTAACGGATGCTTATGAAGTATTCGGAGGAGAGTAGTATGGATAGTATTAGTATTACAAAAAAGGTTGATCGCAAAAACTTGGTATTGCGTTATATTATTTTGTCATTTTGCATGTTTTGTTCCGCTTTGTTATTCAATTTGGTACAGTTACCTACCAATTTGGTTTCTGGAGGCACATCTGGTGTAGCAATCATTTTAGATGAGATTTTTCATTTTGACCCAGCAATGACAATTTTGGCTTTGTCTATAGTACTTTTGCTTTTTAGTTTTGTGTTTTTGGGATTTGCGAAGACGACGGGAAGCGTTGTTGCAACGATTTTATATCCGGTTTTTGTTGATTTAACGGAACCAATTGTTACACAGATTCCAATTGATACATCTGATTTGCTTTTAATTGCCATTTTCGTTGGAGTTGCAAGTGGAATTATTACTGGTATAACATATAAGATAGGTTTTAATGATGGTGGATTTTCTATTGTCAGTCAGATTTTGTATCAGTATTTTCATATTTCTATCAGTACGAGTTCTCTTTATATCAATGGTATTATCGTATTAGTTGGAGGAGTAATATTCGGTTGGACGATGGTTATGTATGCCGTTATTGTTATTTATATTAAAAGCGTATTGATGGATCGAGTTATTTTAGGAATTTCTCATAATAAAACGTTCTATGTCATTACATCGGAAGAGGAACGAGTGAAACAATATATCATGAAAGAATTGAAACACGGTGTTACAGTTTTTCCTGTAAAAGGTGGCTTTGAATCCAAACGTAGACATGTTTTAATGACTGTTGTTCCGAATCGTGATTATTTTAAATTGACTGAAGGTGTTAAGGAAATTGATGCTTCTGCTTTCTTTATTGCATCGGACTCTTATCAGGCCAGTGGTGGAGAGTAATTTTGGTAATTCATGGAATACCTTGAAAACTAATAGTAATATTAGTTTTTTTATGTTATAATTTAAGATGTGAAATAGGATAGGTGATTTCATTTGGATTTTATAAAATTTAAAGATGTTACAAAACAGTATAAAAATGGCGTTACTGCTATTTATGATTTAAACTTAACGATTCAAAAAGGTGATTTCGTTTTTGTTATTGGTAGTTCCGGTTCTGGGAAAAGCACTTTAATTAAAATGTTATACCGAGAAGAGAGACCGACAAAGGGTAAAATCATGGTTGGTGGATTGGACGTTGCCAAATTAAGAAATGGTAAGGTATACCAATTACGGCGAAAATTAGGTATCGTATTTCAAGATTATCGTTTGTTGCCAAAACTTACAGTTTATGAAAATGTTGCGTTTGCTTTAGAAATTTTAGGACTCCCTAAGCAAGAAATTCAGAAGAAGACGTTACGTGCCTTAGAATTGGTCGGACTTAAAAATAAGATTCGAAATTATCCTGATCAACTCTCTGGAGGAGAACAACAGCGTGTTGCGATTGCAAGAGCAATTGTCAATAATCCCAAGTTGATGTTATGCGATGAACCGACTGGTAATTTGGATCCAGAGAGAAGCATTGAAATCATGAAACTTTTGGAAGAAATTAACAAGACTTTGGGCACGACAATTATCGTTTCTACTCATAATAAGGAAATTGTTAATGAAATGAAAAAGCATGTAATTGCCTTGAAAGAAGGTCGCTTAGTTGGAGATCAAGAGAAAGGAAAATATTTAGATGAAGCTGTTTAGAATTTTTGGAATGACGATTCGAGATGCTTTTAAAAGTGTCTTCCGAAATTTTTCACTGTCGTTGGCATCTATTTCCTGCATCACTATTACATTGGTAATTGTTACTATTTCATTGATTGCAAGTATCAATGTAAATAATTTTGCGGATTTAATTAAAAAGGATGTTACGATGGTAATCTTCTTAGATTCAGACACAACTCAAGAGCAGGAAAGTGTCATTCGTGAGCAATTGTTAACGATTGATAATATTAATGAAGATAGTATTGAGTTTCAGTCAAAAGGTCAGATTAAGACTGAAATGGCTGCTACTGATGATACGTTAAATGACATTATGGGTTCTTGGAGTGAGGAAGAAAATCCATTAAAGGATACTTTCTTAGTACAAGTAGATGACATTAACTTAATTCATGATACAGCCGAGGAAGTCAAGCAGATTGAGCATGTATCGTCAGTTAATTACGGAGAAGGAATGATTGAACGATTGATTTCGGCATTTGAAACGGTTCAAATGGTATCTGTTTGGGTCGTCATTGCACTGATTGTTGTGACGGTATTCTTAATTGTCAATACAATTAAACTTACCATTTACTCTAGAAAACGTGAGATTTCAATTATGCGTGTTGTTGGAGCAAGCAATTTTACAATTAAGACGCCATTTGTTGTAGAAGGGATGATTTTTGGAGCACTTGGTTCTATTATTCCAATTTTATTAACAACGTATGGATATCTAGCATTCTATAATCACTGTGATGGACAATTGTTCTCACCGATTATTAAATTGGTTTCACCGGAACCATTTATCTATTGGGTTTCTTTAGCCGTTTTGGTTATCGGTATGATTGTTGGTATGATCGGCAGTTACCAAGCAGTCAGAAAGTATTTGAAAATATAATGCAAAAATTTTGTCAATATTTGTTTTTAGCACTTTCTGTATTTATTATTTTTACACCAGTTGTTGCCTATGCCGATGGGCAAACATTTGGTGAAATGCTCGACGATTTAGCACAAGCTGAAGCAGAGTTAGAAGCAAATAATAATGCGATTGAGAACAATGAAAATCAGATTGATGAAAACAATGCTACGATTCAATCTTTGCGAAATGAGATTTCGGCTATGGGGAAAGAGGCAGAAGAGCTACAACAAGAAATTGTCGATGCCAATGCGGAAATTGAAGCAAAGAAAGAACAGACAAAAAGTTTAATTGAGTATTTACAATTGAGTCAAGGTGAAAACGTCTATTTAGAGTATGCATTTGGAGCCGAGACCGTTACAGATTTGATTTATCGTTTATCTGTTGTAGAGCAGATTGCAGAGTACAATGATAATATGGTTGCAGAATTAGAAACGATGATTCAAGAAAATGAAGATAGAAAAGTGGAACTTGCAAATCGCCAAGAAGAATATGAGCAAAAAATGGTCGAATTGAACAATGAAATTAGTAGTTTGAATTCTTCTATTCAAAAATTGGATTCTCTTGGACCAGGTTTAGAAGAGCAGGTAGAAGCCAAAAAGTCTTTGGTTGAATATTATCGTTCACAAGGTTGTAGCAACCGAAGTGATGTCATTGGCGTTGACTGTGCAGCTAGTACAGGAAATGCTATGTTTTCAAGACCAATGAGGACTGGTTATGTAACTAGTTTCATCGGATATCGTTGGGGATCTCTTCATCGTGGAATTGACTTAGGAAGTTCAACGGGAAGAAATACACCGCTATATTCGATTGGATACGGAGTCATTACAGACATTTATAAAGATGCATATGGTGCACTTTGTGTAGCAGTACAATACAAATACGGTGGAGAATATTACACAGCAATTTATGCACATATGAGTCGCTACGGAAACATTTATGAAGGCCAAGAAGTCACACCAAATACGATTTTGGGATATATGGGAGATACAGGATATGCCTTCGGTGTTCACTTACATTTGGAAGTATGGCCGTGCCGACTTTACGTCGATAGTGAGTGTAGTAATTGGAGTCGTTATGTCAGTTTCGTTGAGCGACAGTATAAAAATGGATTTAGAGGAGCAGAAAGTGTTATAGCATTCCCAAGTACTACTTACACAACTTGGTATACAAAATAAAGCAACTTAGTTGCTTTTTTTTGGTCTATTTTTGTAAACTTGTTAAAATCTTGATCTATCAGCGCTTTACTTTTTTTAAAGTGTGTTATAATTAGGGTAAACTAGGAGGTATATATGAAGTGTGTTAAAATAGTAGGGCAAAAAAATCTTCAAATGGCGACAATCGACCAACCGATTTCTAGAGATGGTTCTGTTGTATTGAAGGTAAAATCTTGTGGTATTTGTGGCTCTGATATTCATTATTGGGATATGGGTTCTCCGGCTGGTCTTGTCATGGGACATGAATTTGCTGGAATCGTCGTAGACCCTGGTAGTCGATTTGATTTAAAAATAGGAGACCGCGTTACAGGTCTTCCAATTTCTCCATGTGGAGAATGTGAGGCTTGCAAATCAGGAAATCCACAGTATTGTAGAAAAACTTGGAGCGAAGCAGTGGGACTTTCTTTGACGAATCCAGGTGGTTATGCAGAGTATACGAGTTGTCGTCCAGATATGGTAAGAAAGTTACCGGATGAGGTTTCTTTTGACGCAGGATGCATGGTAGAACCGTCTGCAGTCGCATTACACGCCGTTAATTTAGCGAATATTAAAGTTGGCGATAGTGTTTTAGTAATTGGTGGTGGAATTATTGGGTTAATGTCCGCTGAATTTGCTAAGAAAAATGGGGCTAGTTATGTTGCGTTGATGGAAACAAATGAACAACGTGGTTCTAAATCTCTTTCTTTTGGAGCTGTAGATGATTTTATCGATGCTAAGAAAGAAACTGCGATTCAAGATGCCATGGCTAAAACAAAAGATGGATATGATGTCGTCATCGAATGTTGTGGTAGTTCTCCTGCTGTATCAGAAGCAATTATGACAGCAAAACCAGGTGGTGAAATTGTCTTAGTTGGTGTTTCTATGGAACCAATTACAATTCCTACGGTCGTATCTGTCATGGCTGAGGTTCGTTTGCAAGGGGCCATTGCGTATACAGAGGCGGAGTTTGATACTGTAATCGATTTGATTGCCAAAAAAGACTTAGATGTAGAAAAATATATCGACGCTAGGGTACCTTTAGAAGAGGCTCAAGCTTCTTTTGAACGTCTTACATCCGGTCAAGATGATGCTGTAAAAATCATATTTAAGCCAGACGGACTGCTGTAAGGGTGCAAGGCGCCAATTTATGGGCTGCTGTAAGGGTGCAAAGTGTAATAATCAAAATTAAAAAGAACCGAAATGAATCGATTCTTTTTATTTGCTTTCTGGTTCTAGTAATTCGAAGTTGTTGTCAATTTTTTTAATCAATTGACTAATTTCTTTTTGATTTAAAACAGGTTTTTGTTCTGCTTTCGGTTTTTCTTTTTTCTTGGTTAATAATTTATCCCATGTGAATAATGAAATATTTTTGGTATCTAATGTTGGATAATTTGGATTATCATCTTCGATATCTTCTAATTTCCACTCGCGATCGATTTTTCCTTGTAAATTTTCTATCCGATAATCGATATCTGTTTTACTGACGTTGATGTAGTCGCAAGTATGGTTTAATATATCGCCATAAATGGTTTCTAAAGTAGCAATTGATCTTGTTCCGATGATCCATCTTTGTTTATAATATCCACCATGAATTAAGTATTTTTCTAATTCTTTTATTTTTGGAATACTTTCGATGTCATCCAATATCATTGTGTAGGGTGACTTTGATTGTTTGATGCTTAATTGATTGAATAACTGGTTGATATATGTATTTATCAAAATGTTGGAATCGTTATTAACTACTGATGGTACTAAGAAAACTGCTCGTGGTTTTTTGGAATCGATGGTTTCTTCTTTACTTAACATCTTAGATAACATCCATTTGCTTCCTAGGTTCATCATTTGATGTAAGGCACGATTCAATTGCATATCTTTACTAGGCCCTGGAGTATTGCAGATTGGGTTTAAGTATTTTTTGATGATACTATCGTCTTCTAATTTGTCTAAGTAATCTTGTAATACAAGCCAATTTCGATTACAAGTACTAAGCATTTGTACTAAACTTCCTAGGTGAATCTCTTTTTCAGCACCTTCTTTAAACAATACTAAGGTGAATCCAGTTAATAGATGAACTGACTCTTGAATTGGCATTGCTTTTTCCTCTACTGCACCTACCAATGTGCGATAAAGGCTTTCTAATTCTTCTACGCACAAATCTGGATTACTATTTTGGTAGTATTGATATGCAGTCCAAAGTGGATTCCAATAATTACTTTGTTTTGGACTTTTTAAATTAACAATGGAAATTTCATATCCTGATTTTTTTAGAACATTTGCATATTTGTTGTAATATTCTTTTTTACTGTCTATTATCAAAAAATTTTCTTTTGCTTTGATTATTCTTGATAAAAATGGAAACATTAGGCAAGTACTTTTTCCGCAACCAATGTCACCATCGACGATAAGGTTGTGTCTGTTTTTATATAATTTTTCAATTACTTCTTTTTCATTCATACTCTTATACTCCTTATATTTTCTCTATTATTATAACATATTTTCTATTATCCGTACACAAGATTGAGGAACAATCGGAATTATTTCAAAAAAAATCATTGGCAATTAGACGGGTGCTCGTAAGAAAGTAATTCTCTCAAAATTACACTTACGGCATCTGTCAGACGGGATTGGGTAAATGAAATATGCTGGACATGGTTGAAATCAACCGTGTCCAGCATATTTTTTGCCTATTTGCGTTTTCTTTTCCTTTTACCGTTTCCATGGGTCATGTTGGTTTTTCCCCGCTGGTTAATAGAGGATTTCAGGTGTTTGGACAGTTTCAAGACCTCTATGATATTGACAAACTGCTCCATCGTGATCGCATCATAGTCAATACCAAAGGTTGCGAGGAAAATGCGGGCCTGTTTTTCCGCATCGCTGCCTTTGTAGTTCGTGGCTTCCTGCAAACTCTTTTGCACATCCAGCGCCGGAGAATGGCTGTCCGCAGTGGTTGCATCATTTTGATGGGCTTCCCGAATATCCCGAAGGATCAGTTTCAAATCGTCAGAAATAACATGGCCGAAATACTCGTCCTCTTGTACTTGTGCAAGTTCCAGCGTCCGCAGGTACAGATCATTTTCCGTTTCTCCCTGCTGCATCAGTACCATTTGACGAACGGCTTGCAGTACGTCGTTCATATCGCTAATCCGCATATCAGCGATCCGATCTACATAAATCTCCGCATCCAGCATCATTTTCTGAAAATCATGGTGATTGATAATTTCCGACAGCAGCCGGTGGTTGAATTTCCCGGCTTTCAGAACATCAATCGCATCATCACCCAGGTGCAGGGCACACAGCTCTGTGTCTGAGTGATTTTTTTGTTCTGACACCCCTAACAGATAATCCGTAGTCACATGATAAAACTTTGCCAGTGTGACGATGGCAAAAGGGTTTATGTCCTTATAATCATCATTCTCGTATTTGCCGAGCGCAGATTTGGAAAGCCCGGTCTGGTCGGCCAGCTGTTCCAAGGTAAGTCCGTGCTCCACCCGCAAATCCTTCAATTTTTCCTGAATCGTTAAGGTCGTATTCATGCCAAGCCTCCCCGCTGCTCCATTTCTTTTATTATAACACAGCTTGTCCATAAGCGTGGAAATTGCTGCTTTTTCAGAGCATTTTCCATCCTTTTGGATATACGGGAATGGTCATGTTTTTTCGCTAAAATGTACTTGTCGCAAGACTCCGTAGCTTGAAAAGTACATGACCGTCCGGATGGGATATGTTCTCCGGCGAAGTATCGCCACGACATGAGCGTACCAAAGAGAACAAAATGCTGGGGTGAGATTCCCGGGCAGGAACGGCATTCGGGAAAAACGGCGCTTAAAAACGCAGGCAAAAATCAATCCATGTGAAATCAGCGAACAAACCACAATTTTAGTATTGCTACCCACACCAAAAAGCGTTGCACCGTACAGCATACACAGTACAGCGCTCCGTGTGGATATTCGCTGTTTTGCTTGATTTCACACAAACCAGCAAAACGGGAAAGTGGGTGCTGTGAACAGGGCATTACAAGCAAAAATTCCAGTTTGAAATTGAGTTTTACCAAAACAATGCTTTGCAGCAAATGGAGTTTATCACGGAATAGATTCTGTTCGCCGCAGAGCCAAGAAAACAGGAGATCTTTTCTATGAGCGATCACGAGAATTACAGAAACGAGATCAAAGCCTACATTGTCAGGGCTGGCATGACCATGAGCGAGGTAGTGGAGGTTTTGGCTGACGAATACGGATGGAGCAGCAGTGTTCCCAATCTGTCCCGGAAACTAAAGCGTGGCTCTTTACGCTATGGCGAGGCGGTGGAGCTGGCGGATGTGCTGGGAACCTTCCTCAGTGACATTGTGCTGCAAGTACTGTCTTTTGTGGCAGTGAACGAGCGCACCAACATCCGGCAGCAGCAAAGGAATGTGGGATGCCCCTTGCTACTTTCCGCTACCGGGCAGAGATCTACGAAAAAGCCAAGTTGTTGTAAAAGGGGTGTTTTTACAGGAATGTGTACTTTTTTATAAGCAGGAGTTGATGCGCCCTGTATTTGCCAAACAGCGTAAAAATTCGTCGGAAAAGTATGGAAATCTCCACCGTGTTGTGCTATACTGATAATATATTATTAGTTGGAGCAATTTACAGAAATGTACACTTTTTCAAAACTAAAAATGAAATAACGGAGGAGAAATTATGAACTGTCCTAAATGTGGAGCTATTTTGGAGGAAGACGCAAAATTCTGTGTTTCTTGTGGTACACGCCTTGACGATTTTGGAGAAGCATCATCTGATGGGGTGACTCAAGACAAACAAAATAATCATCCGACTACATTTACCCCCAAAAAAACAGAAACGAAGAAAGAACGAAAGGCTAATGTGCTGGGATTGATTGTCGGAACCCTTATAATTGTCATCGGTCTTATCAGAGTAGTGAGCGCAGGAACAAGTATTTCAGCTACTTCCTTTGGAGGTGATTTTTATACATATACCTATCAAGGGATCGTTGCAATATCTGAAATTCTTGCATCTATCGAACAGGCTATTGGTTGGTTGATTGTAGCTGTCGGTGCTGCTATTGATGTTATTTCCTTAAAACATTAAGGGGACAAAGCCATGCGGTTCTGTAAATATTGTGGCACAGAAATCTCAGAAACAGATGAGATTTGTCCAAATTGCGGAAGAAATTTAAAAAGTGCCTCAACAAACGAAGTAGCTCAGAAAAATAGCACTATCAATCATATCGAGACTGTAACCAAGAGTATCAGGAAACATCCCAAATTCTTATTTGGAATAGCAGCCCTTATCGTTTGTGTCTTCATAGTTGTAATCGCAGTAAATCCGGGAAAATGCAAATATAGCGGATGTGGTAATAAAGCTGTTTCCGGCAGCGATTATTGCTATTCGCATAAATGTGCAGTAGAGTCGTGTAAGGATAGTCGCTTTCTTTATAGTAATTATTGTTATAAACACTATCTTCTTTATGACGATGATGCGCAGGAAGAATTCGGTAGTGATCCTGTATACTCACATGAATTGAAAATTAGCAATGTTAAACTTTCATCCAATAGCAGTTATACGATTGCCGAAGGAACTATTACAAACAACAGCGATCAGACTGTAAGCTTTGTAGAAATAAAAGGTGCATTTAAGACGAGTTCCGGGTCTGTGGTTGATACTGATTGGACATACGCTGTGGGATCAGAAGGACTTGCACCGGGTGAATCATGTAAATGGAGACTGTCAGTTTCCAAAGACTGGTCAATTAAAGATTGTACGGTAACAGTAATCGACTTTGATTATTAAGGGAGGGATATTATTCGTGTTTTGCAAAAATTGCGGATCAAAGCTGGATGATGATGCCGTGTTTTGTGAAAAATGTGGCACGGCTATTAAGCGTACAGCAAGTTTAGATTTAACTAAAGATTCCGCCACTCAGGAATCCAGTTCCAGCAATCAAATATCCAACGAATTAACCAATGAAAATTCTACCGCAGCTGTGACCAAACCTAAAAACAGACGGATTATTGCAGTGGTTGTTGCTCTTGCTGTAATTGTGGCTGCCGTTATTTTCTTTGCGCTGAACAAATCAACATTTGGCGTGTCTGATCCCAGAGCTGAAAGTAATTTTAATAACGGTGGAAAGTTAGCTTTTGATGATAAGGCTCTATATTTTATTGGGCTTTATGACGAAAATGACAGTGAAACTTGTGTTTACTCAACTTCGTATGCTGGAACCGATAAAGTCCTCATTTCAAGTAATCCTGATATCGGAAGAATCCGCATCGTCAATGGAAAAATCCTATATGCGACTTATGAAGATGATACTTACAAAATTGGTTTAATGGAAAAAGATGGTTCGGACGATAATATACTTGTTGAACTGACCAACGATTCCGATAATTACTTGAATGATTTCAGCGCATCAGATACAACTCTGTATTATCTGTATAACGATGAATTGAGGATGCACCCTATGAGTGATGGGGAGGATTCTCTATTGCTCGATAATGTTGAGGATTTTATACTTGCAGGTGACACGATTTACTATGCAACTGAAAGTTCGATTTTCTCTTATGACATAAAAAAAGCTGAAAGTGTTGAAATTTGCAGTTCTGAAGCGTACAATCTTGTCCTTTGCGACGAAAAAATATACTTCAAAAATGATAATGGCATTTACAGAGTACCACTTACAGGAAAAGAGAGTGCCGAACTGATTGCCAAAGATTCTAAAGTAGGAAACTTCGTCATAGATGGAGATAATATTTATTATCTTCAAACACTTGAAACGGATGAGATAACTGAACTTGCAAAATATATTGATGAAGACGAATATTTTAGTTACGCATTGGTAATGATTGGCTCTGGCCAAATCAAACGAGTCCCAAAAGCAGGCGGTCCCGCTGAATCAGTGGATTCAAATCAACTTCTCTCAACTGCACTGTTTGTATATCCTGATGGAATGTATTCGAGAACGAGCATTTTCTCTGATACACTATCTCTTGTAGAATTTGAATAGTCCCTTGATAACAAGGGCGCACTTCTATACAGGGTAAACCTTGTATGCGTGCGCTCTGCGAGGCAGACAGCCCGGACGATGGAAGTCCGGGCTGTTTTGCGTCACTGCACCCCTTGCGCCGCTTATGCGGCTATCCCTGCCCACTTCGGATGGGAAACTGTCTGTGCAAACAGATTGTTTCCCATCCGAAGCCTAAAACTCAACACGCAAATTTTACCGCTTGTCCGAAAGATAGGTTGTATTTTTATCTGCAAATAAAAGAGAAATCTACGATGCCAACAACCGAAAAGCTGAAACAGGAGATTGCAGACGCAGAAAAGAAGCTGGCGCAAGAGCGCAGCAGGCTCCAGCGGCTGGAAAACCGAAAATCCTATTATGAGAAGGGAGACAGGAAGAAACTTGTCGCACCGCCTTATTACCAGAGGGGCTGCCGTGGAGAGCATTGCACCGCTGGTAAAGGTTTTGAGCGAAACGGAGTTCTATGCTTTTACGGAAAAGATTTTTGCTTTGCCGGAAGTCAGGGCTTTGTTGATGGAAGCGGTCAATGCACACAATGAGGCAAGCCAGAAAGGAAAGGGATAAGTATCGCACTATTTCACTTCCATGTTACCCAGATCAAACGCAGCGCAGGGCAATCCGCTGTTGCGTCCGCTGCTTACCGATTCGGCGAAAAGCTGCTCAGCGAGTATTACACCAGCCGCAGCGCAGGAGCATGGAGTCGGAAAGCGAAAATCGGCAATCTCAAAGAGTTCAATGAGATTTGCAATTATCTCATGCAGAACGATTTGACAACGCCGGAACAGTTGCAGGAGCGTGTATCTGCGCTGAGCGACCGCATTGACATTTTGAAAAGCACCCTGCGTGGCAAATCTGACCGCACGAAGGAGCTGGACGAGCTTCTCCGCATGGTGCAGTTTTACGCCGATGGAAAGCCTGTTGTTGACAAGCTGGCAGCCATCAAGTGGAAAGGCAGGCGTGAGCAATTCATGTCTGAAAATGAAAATGCACTCCGCCTGTATCACATGGCAGAGCGCAAATTAAAGCCGTATTTTAAGGGCGGAAAATTGCCGGTCACAGCATGGCGCAGGGAGCATGACCGTCTGGAACAGGAATACAAGGCGGGGCAAGCGGAACTTTCACCCATCTATGCGGAGGTGAAAAAACTCTGGCAGATCAAATACAAGGTAGAACAGGTTGTTCGTGCTCAGGAAAATCCTGAACAGAACCGCAGGAAACAGCACCAGATCGACCATTAAGGAGGACTTCAAAAATGGAACTCAACTGGAAAGAGGACAATAACCTCGTAAGGAAACTTGCCAAAATACTTCTCGGGGATACGCTGCCCAATGGCGAGCCTGTAAGTTCATTCCTATTGCTTGACGATACTTCACGGGCCGAATTGCAGCGGTGGGCAAATATGAGTGATGCAGAATTTGCAGCCGCACAACTCAGCGGTGATTCCATCCACATTGATGTGGATGATGTCATCAGATAGCTGGAAGAAAAATATGCCCTTGCCCCACAGTTACTCGATGATTTCCTTTCGGTTTTTGATGCAGACGATTTGGATTTTTGGGAAGAAATCAGTCAATGGGAAGATTCTGACCATGACGAGCCAACGGAATATTTTTTCTCCAATCCTGGCCCCTATTTCAAGCCCGACCCGCTTCCGCCTGACCGCCCCAGACACAATTTCTGGTTTGACGAAACTGGACATATCCGTGTGAAAAATCCATCTGCGTTCTGGCTTCCGGAGTTCACTTTACAGCGTGAGATCGGCGGCACCATTTACACCATCACGGGCAGCTATGACGGGACAGAAACGCTGGATAGAAAGATGGAGCGTATTCTGGCTGAAAAGTTTACAGAAAAGACGGAGGATGATGAATGACAAATCCCGGGAATCTTGGTACAATAGAAGCAACCAATCCTGTACTGACAGTTGCCCCTTTGAAGGAGGATACAGAAATGTTACGGGCAACTGATAAAATCACCGCACTCTATTGCCGCCTCTCCCAAGAAGATGCCAACGAGGGCGACAGTAATTCCATCACCAATCAAAAAGACATCCTGCTCCGATACGCAAAAGAGCACCGTTTCCCAAATCCAACATTTTTTGTGGATGACGGATACAGCGGAACGAACTATGACCGCCCCGGATTTCAGCAGATGCTGTCAGAAATCGATGCCGGAAAAGTGGCCGTGGTGCTGTCGAAAGACCTGTCCCGGCTGGGGCGAAATTCTTCCCTGACGGGATTGTATATCAACTTCACTTTTCCGAAATATGGTGTGCACTATATCGCCATCAACGACCACTTTGACACCATTGACCCCAACAGTATCGACAACGATGTTGCGGGAATCGAAAACTGGTTCAATGAGTTTTTTGCTAGGGATACCAGTCGCAAAATCCGTGCGGTACAGAAGGCCAAGGGTGAGCAGGGAATCCCGCTGACAACCAATGTCCCCTTTGGCTACCGCAAAGACCCGGAGGATCGGACAAAGTGGGTCGTGGACGAGGCAGCCGCTCCTGTGGTCAAGCGCATCTTCAAACTGTGTATGGAAGGCCGGGGGCCGATGCAGATTGCTAAACTCTTACAGGCGGAACAGGTGCTCAACCCTACTGCCTATAAACGGAGAGAGGGCATTAGCACCCCAAGTCCTGAAACCGCTGATCCGTACCACTGGAACCCCAATACCGTTGTTCACATTTTGGAACGGCGGGAATACACGGGCTGTACGGTTAATTTCAAGACCTACACCAATTCCATCTGGGACAAGAGCAGCGGCAAACGGCGGCAGGGTATCCGTATTTCCTATGACCTTGTGGGCTTTATTCCCGTGGACGAGCTGATGAAGCAGGAAACGGCATGACCGAAGCCATGCCGTTCCTGCAAAAAGCAATATTACTTTCTTATGATCCCCGGCCATTTGCCAATGATTGAAATTAGTTAATTCGTGTGATTGAAACACTTGCAGAATACAAATCATTTGGTACTAGTTGCATGTGAATATCTGATGTGTTAATAAATCTAATTCTTGAGTTTGCAGTAGCATTGAAGATTGCATTACCATTGATTGTACCTGTATCGCATCGAGAAAGACGGTTGTGTGTTGATGAATGGGCGATTAATACATCGTATGGATAAACTTGGTGAAGTTCTACTCCTAATACGTGCATATCACAATTGTCTTCATCATTTTTGCTTCGTGCATTAATCCACCAGTGAATGATGTATTGACCATCAGCAGGAAGAGTAAATTCCCCAGATAGAGGATCGTATGTAACACCGTTTGTAAGGTTTGGAACATTAAACTTCACTGCTTCGTTTATTGGTACAATAGAATTTGATTCGTCATGAACCATTGCTGCTGCATTGAAGCTGCCGCCATCTTCACCTTGAGGTCCCGTAGCGCCGGTAGGTCCTGTTGGTCCCGTAGCGCCGGTATGCCCAGTAGGTCCAGTAGGTCCAGTAGAACCAGTAGGTCCTGTTGGACCAGTTATTCCTTGCGGTCCTGTTACACCTGTTGCCCCTGTAGGACCCGTAGCGCCTGTTGGTCCCGTCGGTCCTGTTACACCTTGAATACCAGTAGCGCCAGTAGCACCTGTAGGTCCCGTCGGTCCAGTAGCACCTTGAATACCAGTAGCGCCAGTAGCACCTGTAGGTCCCGTCGGTCCCGTTGGACCAGTAGGTCCCGTCGGTCCCGTGCATCCTGTGCATCCATGATTTCCGTCTCTACCTTGAGGTCCCGTCGGTCCTGTAGGCCCAGTTGGTCCAGTTGCACCAATCTTGCATGATGATACTAAACAATTAATGACTTCGCATAAGCAAGAGTGATTTTGATTGTTTTCCATCATCTGATCGTTCATATTTTCCCTCCTTTCATAATATTTGTATGCCATTTACAAAAATGTGCAGTGGCGAATATCACGATTTTTTGAAAATTTGTACATTTTTATATTTATATGTTTTTCCATTTCTTAAAATAGTTTGGCAATAGCCTATTTCATATATCTTTTCGTTTTCTTTTTTAAATTAACGTTAAATTCTAAGTAAAGTGCACAATTATTAAAAAATAATTAGAAATGCTTAAATTACAATAGAAAATGCACAACTGAGTACAAGAAAAAGCAAGAAAATTAGATTAAATTATGACAATTTTAAGAAAAAT
>OMBA01000491.1_pt1 | contig 22134 bp, 20 predicted proteins | sample 1673441 | NCBI WGS metagenome assembly OMBA01 (sample SAMEA103958111, study PRJEB25191) | human gut metagenome | biome: human-associated habitat [ENVO:00009003]; feature: intestine environment [ENVO:2100002]; material: feces | place: Germany | collected 2013/2015
GCCCGCGCTAATGAGTTTTTCAATGATACCCGCCCGCGTCGCGGTGGTGCCTAACCCTTTGCGCTCCGCGTCCTCCGGCGTGTCCTCCTTTCCCGCACTCTCCATAGCCGAAAGTAACGTATCTTCGGTAAATGCCTTTGGGGGCTGCGTGTAACGTTCGGAGATCTCCGCTGCCGGATTGTCAAAGGTCTGCCCCTCGGCAAGCGGGGGTAAAACCGCTTCCGGCTCTGCGTCCTCGTCCTGTTCCCCGGACGCGGCGCGGGATAGTCTTTCAATCTCGCGCCAACCCTCGCAAAGCGTCGTCCTGCCCTTTGCGGTAAAGGTATAGCCGCCGCAAGTGAAAACCGCCGTAACCGCTTCATACTCATAGGGCGCGGCAACGGCGCAAAGCAGTTTTGCGCACACAAGGGTCATTAGCTTTTTCTCACTTTCGGCAAGGGAAGAAAAGCCCGTTTTCACAAACTCCGCTGTCGGCAAAATGGCGTGATGGTCGGTTACTTTGCTGTTGTCGCAAATCCTCGCAAGGTCGGCTTGCAGCTTCACGCCCTGCATAAAGGGGAGAGCAGCGCAAAGGCCGGTGATAAGTTCCTTTGTGCTGCCCTCCATATCGGAAGTGATATATTTGCTGTCGGTGCGGGGATAGGTCAAAAGCCGTTTTTCATAAAGGGCTTGCGCATAGTCAAGGGTCTGTTTCGCCGTAAACCCATACAAACGGTTTGCTTCCCGCTGCAAGGCGGTGAGGTCAAACAGTTTCGGCGGGGCTGCGGTCTTTTTCTCTTTTTTAAGGGAAGTACAAACGGCCTGCGATTTCTCGCAAGCCGCTTTCATCTGCCGCGCCGCCGCTTCGTCGTCCTGCCTTTCGGAAAGGGCGGCAACGCCGCCAACGTCCAGCCGGACGACATGATATTTCTCTTTCTTAAAGCTGCTGATTGCATAGTCGCGGTTTACCAGCATAGCAAGGGTGGGCGTTTGCACTCTGCCGACATTCAATGTTTTATGGTAGAGGATAGAGAAAAGGCGGGTCGCGTTAATGCCAATGAGCCAATCGGCCTTTGCTCTGCAAAGCGCGGATTGATAGAGGTTGTCATAGCCGCGCCCGTCTTTGAGATTTGAAAAGCCCTCGCGGATTGCACTTGCTTCCATGCTGCTAATCCAAAGGCGGGAAAAGGGCTTTTTGCAATTCGCCTGTTCATAGACAAAGCGGAAAATGAGTTCCCCCTCGCGCCCGCTGTCGCAAGCATTGATAATCTCGGTAACGTCGCTGCGGTGCATAAGGTCTTTGAGAATGGAAAACTGCTGCTCCTTGCCGCTGGCAACAATAAACTGCCACTCCTGCGGGACAATGGGAAGATCGTCGTACTTCCATTTACGGAATTGTTCATTGTAGGTCGCCGCGTCTGCAAGGCTAATCAAATGCCCGATACACCACGACACAAGGTAGCCGCCGCCCTCAAAATATCCGCTGCGCTTTTCATTCGCGCCCATAACGGCGGCAATCGCCGCCCCGACGCTCGGTTTTTCTGCAATTACAAGTTTCATAGATTATCGTCCTCCTGCTCGGTCTGTTCGGTTTCGACTACTTCCGTTTCCTCGTCGTCCTCGTCAAAATCAAGGTCGTCAAGGCTGCTGCTGCCTTTCGCCGCGTCCTTTTTGGGCTTCAAAATCTTAAAGTAGTAGAACGCGCCGCCGCCCGCTGCGGCAACAAGCAGCACGACAAGCAGAATACCCATGCCGCCGCCTTTTTCTTCTTCCGGCGGCTGCTCGGTTTCTTCCGGCTCCGGCTCGGCTTCCACACCCGCGCACTCGCTCATGTTGACGCTGCAAACCGGGCAAGCGGTGTTGACGCTTCCGGCAACGCATTTATCGGTGCAGCTACAAACGGGGGCTTCGGTCTGCCCGTCCTCCATAAGGGCGGTTAAATCCGCTTCGTCCACTTGGTTAAGGAAATGGACGGTATTTTCCCCGTCCTCGGCGCGGTCAATGATGATGTAAAAATAGTTGCCACTTTTGGTAACGACGGTGATAAACTGCTTGTCGCCGGACGCTTCACCCGTTATATCGTCCACAAGGGACATATTCCCGTCCGGGGTAAGGGGCTGCGGCTCATAGCCGCCCGTCGTTTCTTCCGGCTCGGTTTCCGGCGCGGGGGTTTCCTCGGTTACGGGGGTAGGCGTGTCGTCGCTTTCATCGCCACCGCCCGCATAAGCGGTAACAGAAAAGCCGCACATGATAACCAGTGCGGCAAGCAATACGGTAAACTTTCGGATTATCTTTTTATTCTTCATTGTCGTTGTCCTCCTGTTCGGCGGGGTAAGTGGCTTCCGGCTGCGGCAAGGTGATTTCGCCGCTGGCGTAAGCGGAGAGGAACGCGGCAAGCTGCGTCCCGTCAAGGTGTACCGCCTTTACCATTTGCACGATCTGCGCGTTTTCTTCCTCGACTTTCTGCGCTTCAAGGTCTTTCAGCTTCTTTTGCTGTTCAAGGATTTTTGCCCTCGTTTTCTCAATATCCCTTTCGATACGGTCAAGTTTCGTGTTCGCCATAGTCATTTACTCCTTTCCAAACTGTTCTTTCCATGAATAGCTGCGCCCCAATCCCTTAACGGTTTTAAGATAGGGCATAGCGTTTTCTTCCAAAGTCGCCGCCCGGTTAAATAGATCGGGATAGTGTTCTTTGAGATATAAAATCTCTTGTTTCTTCATGCTCGGACAAAAGAAACAGGACGATTTACCCGGCTGCGGCAATCCTGCCGCTTTGATTTCCCGGATACAATCGTCCCTGTTCCAGCCCCATTCTTCAATGAGGGGGTAGCGGTTATGATATTTTTTGTCGGCTTCGTTGTACTTGCGGGAATGTTCATACCGTTTCACTTCTCCCGCGTCATAGCCGATATAGCGGTTGACTTTCTCGCCGCGCTGCCATACTTCGCGGCAAGGCGCATAGTGGTTGCAAAACTTTTCCTGCGGTGCGATTTTGTGTTTCTGCGAACAACGCTTATGCCCGTAGGCAATCGACGGGAGCGTATGAGAGCGCAAGCACTCGGTTTCAAGAGATAGGCGGTTGCCGTAGCGGTCAACATACTGCACAACGGTAATCTGCGGCATACCGTGTTCCGCAAGCCATTGATTGATTATCTCGATAAATTGATAGGTATGCGGGTGTTCCGCGCCCGTATCGGCAAAGGTGATAAGGTCAATCGGGATTTTGTGCTTGTATAGGCCAATAAGTAAGGCGGCACTATTCGTGCCGCCGCCAAAAGATACAATATTCATTTTTCAACTCCTTTTAATTGTAATTTAACCGCCCGTAGGCGTAAAAGTGGGATTGCCAATAGCTGGTGTCCAGCTTTGAATACTGGATAGGGTCGCCACAATGCAGCATGACGGGGCTTCCGTCCCCGTCCTCGCCCACATAAATCCCCACATGGGAAACGCCGGGGGTGTCGTATGTACCCGTAAAGAACACCAAATCCCCCGGCTGCGGGTTAGAAACAGGGGTTGAGATGTTGTAAAGCCCTTGCGCCCCAAGTCTGCCCGTATTGTATAGGCCGCTGTTCGTCAACACATAACTCACAAAGCCGCTGCAATCAAAAGAGGTTTCCGGGGTGCTGCCGCCCCACACATAGGGAAAACCGACGTATTTATCTGCTTCCTCCATGAGCCGCGCAAACTTTTCATCGGAACCCAGCAGCGCGGCGGGTACTTCATAATCGGCGGGCGGGTTTTCATAGTATTTAGACACATAGCCGGATTGCGGGAAAAGGTCGGGTCTGTTTCCCAGCGACGACATATACATAGCGTACATGGATAGCTGTTCTTCGCCCATGATGTAAACGGGGACATGGGAGAGGTTGAAGTTTTCCAAATCCACATGAAGAATGTAATAGTTATAGGGGACTTCAACCGTATAGGGGTTGCCCTCGCTGTCCGTCCTTGTTTCGGTGCGGTAGCGTACCTGTACTTCTTCCTCGACCGTCAAGATATACTGTTTCTCAAAGAGCATTTCAAGGGTGCTTTGCACTTCATCGAGTGTAAACACGCCCTCATGCCACGCGGAAAGGATAGAAATTAGCACATAGGGGTCATGCTCGATCTCGTCCGCGTTTACCCGGTATTCGTCATAGCCGGGGTATTCGCTTTCGATATTGTCCAGCATATCTTGTAACTCGGCTTCCATAGCGGCATACGCGCTTTCCGCGCCCGTTATATCCGCGTCCTCGGAGAGATAGGACGACGCAATCAAGCCGCTGCCGCTGTTGCCGCCAAAGAGGGAGCAAGAGGACAGCCCGCCGAAAAGCAGCAGCACGATAAAGGCAATCCCGCCCACAATCAAGCAGCCTTTCCAATGCCGGACAACAAAGAACGTCGCCCGTTTGGTTTCCTGCGCGGTTTTCTTCGCCGCCTTTGCGGTGGCTTCAGCGGTTTTTTTCGCTTTGCCGCCCGCTTTCAGCGTTTTTGCATACTGCTTTTTAATGCGCTGCTTCTGCCAAAAACGGGAAATGGGGTTGGAGTGCGCAAGCGCGGGGTTATCGTGCAACGCCTTTTGATAGAGAAAATCTGCGTTTGCCTTTACCGCTTGTTTTTCCGCTGCCGCCGCTGCCCGGTAGGGTTTCAGCTTATGGCGGCGTATGCCGCCCTTAACTGCCCGCGCCGCCATGCCGCCCGCTTTCTCTCCGGCAAGTTCTACCCGGTGCCCGCTTTCCACACCGACGTTTTCTTTCTCTACCTCGTAGATTTTCCCATGTACGGTACTGTTTAACTCCTGTGCCGGACGGGATAAGGGGTTATGCCGCAACTTGCCGTTTGGGGGCTTATCCGTCTTTTCAAAGGAAAGGCGCGTCTTTGCCTTGCCTTTCGCTTCGTCAAAAACGCGCTCTTTCTTGATTTTGGTCTGCTTGGGGATAGCCGCCCGCGCTGCGTCTAAACAGTCTGCCGCCTTATCCGATTTCTTGATCGCTTTTTGAAGTTCCGGCGTTGCCCGTTCCGCTTCGGAAAACTGCAAGCGGGAAGAATGGGTTTTAGGCTGCGTCGCGTCAAGGGCTTTTTTCTCCGCGCCTTTTGCTGCGTGTCGCTCAATCTCTGCGCCGATATGCTGCACAACCTTTTCCGCTGCCACCCCTGCGGGGGCTGAATAGTTTTCTTCCTGCGGCCTTTCGCTGATACTGGACGTTTCGCCCGTCGTGAGGTTTTCCGCAACCGCACCGTCGCGGGTCATTTTTTGCGTTACCTTGTCGGGGGCTTTCAGTTCCTTGCTCAATCTTCATCACCTCCAATCCGCTGTTTTGCAAGTTCGCAATAGTCGGGGTTTAACTCAATGCCGATATAGCGGCGGTTAAGCCGTTTTGCTACCATGCCCGTCGTGCCGCTGCCGAAAAAGGGGTCAAGGACAATCCCGCCGATGGGACAGCCCGCCAAAATGCACGTTTCCGCAAGTTTCGGCGGGAACGCTGCGAAATGCCCGCCATGATAGCCGACATTGTTAATCTGCCAAACGTTGCGGCGGCTGCGGACGGGAGAAATCAACTCGTCGGCGTATGCGCCCTTTTCGCGGGGGCGGTTGATTTTCTGCGGTTGGTTTTGCCCCGGAACAGTAACGTTATACTTATTTCCTTTGCTAACTCCGCTTTTCAGCCGCCCCGCCGTTGTGGGGGCTATCGGCTCGGCTACTGCTTGCCAATCGTAATAATACTTCTTTGACTTGGTAAGCAGAAACACATATTCATAGCAGCGGGTCGGCCTGTCCCGCGTGCTTTCCGGCATGGGGTTTGTTTTGTGCCAAATGATAGAACTGCGCAAATACCAACCGTCGCCCCGCAAGGCGAGGGCTACAAGCCACGGAATACCAATTAAATCTTTGGGCTTGCAGCCGGGGGCGCGGTGGTTAAACGCCACTTGCTGCCCGTTCCTGCCTTTGGGGTATTTGGGGTCTTGGTGGTCGGCTTTGCTGCCTGTGCCGCAATAAGTGTCCGCGATATTCAGCCAACAAGTACCCTCCGGCGTAAGCACCCGCTTTACCTCATGGAATACCGCCGTAATACGGGAAACATATTCCTCCGGCGTTGCTTCCCGTCCGATCTGCCCGTCTGCGCCGTAGTCCCGCAAGGCATAGTAGGGTGGGGACGTTACGCAACAATCAACTGCATTTTCCGGCAAGGTTTGAAGCACCTGCAAGCTGTCGCCGCAATAGATTTTGTCCATTTCTATCCTCATGCCGACACCTCGCCGGGTTTGGTCGTCATTACACGATAGAGTTCCGTATCTTGCGGGAAACGGTCAATAAAGGGCAAAATCACGTTGCCATAGAAGATAAGCCCCTCGCCCGCGTCGGAATGGGTTACATAGGTCATTTGCTGCTGCGAAATGTTAAGCTGCTTTGCAAGGATTTCCCTGTCGCCCTGGGCTTGGTTGAGCATATACACAAAATCGCTGTTTTCAAAAATGTTCTCCACCTCGCGGGACGATAACAAATCTTTCACGTTTTGGGTGATACCTGTCGGAATACCGCCCCATTTTCTAAAACGCTTCCAAATCTCAACGCTGTACGCTGCGGTCTGTTCCTCTTTGAGCAGCAAATGAAACTCGTCGATATAGTACCGCGTCGCCTTGCCTTCGCTGCGGTTTATGGTAACTCTGTTCCAAACTTGATCTTGGACAATGAGCATACCGAGTTTTCGTAGCTGGGTGCCGAGTTCTTTAATATCAAAGCAGACAAGGCGGTTGTGAATGTCAACGTTTGTTTGGTGGTTAAACACGTTCAAACTGCCATTTACATAGAGTTCCAATGCCGACGCGATACGCTGCGCTTCCTTTTCCGGCTGCTTCTTGATTTCATTGTAGAGGTCGCCCAAAATCGGCATATTCTCCGGCTTCGGGTCTGCAAGGTAGCTGCGGTACACGCTGATAACGGCGCGGTCAATCAAAGTCTTTTCAACCGCTTCCAGCCCGTTTTTGCCGCCCATAATCAACTCGCAAAAGGAAAGGATAAAATCGCTCTTTAAGGCTATGGGCGTGTCGCCCTCGCTGTAATTGAGGTTTATATCCATCGGGTTAATGTACTGCGTGCTGTTCTGCGAAACCTTGATAACCTGCCCTTTCAGCCGTTCCACAAGGGGGTAATATTCCGCTTCCGGGTCGCAAATGATAATATCGTCTGCGGTAATGAGAAAAGCGTTGGTGATCTCGCGCTTTGCCGAAAAACTCTTGCCGCTGCCGGGTGTGCCGAGTATCAAGCCGTTAGGGTTCTTCAGCCTTTTCCTGTCGCACAAAATCATGTTATTCGATAATGCGTTTAAGCCGTAATACAACGCTTCGCCGCTTTGGAACAGCTCTTGTACCGTAAAGGGGACGAAAATGGCGGTGCTGGAAGTCGTCAAGCCCCGCTGGATTTGGATTAGGTTTTCGCCCAATGGGATAGAGGACATAAGCCCCTGTTCCTGCCGGTAGTCAAGGCGGGTGAGCATACAGTTGTATTTCTGTGCGATACTTGCGGCCTGAAATACGTCGTTGTCCAATTTCTGCTTTGTGTCTGCCACATTCAAAACTAACAGCGTAAGCAAAAACATTCGCTCGTTCCGGCTCTGCAAATCCCGCAAAAGGTTTTTCGCTTCGCCGCCGTAGGTGGCAAGGTCGGACGGAATTATATCCATATCGTAGCCGCTGCGGATTGCCTTTTTCTGTTCCTCGATTTTCATACGGTCAAGGTCGGTGATTTTCCGCTTGATCGTCTTGATCGCTTCGTTGTGGTCGATACTCTGAATGTGCAGATTGACGACAATCCCGTTTTCCGCTTCCATGAAGTCGGCAAGCATACGGTCTGAAAGTTCCGGCGCGGCAATCTGCAAAAAGGAAACCGCGCCAAACTTCCCGCCCATTTGAAACATTCGCCCGTCGCCAAAACGGAAAGAGGACGGGGCAATAAAGTCTTTGACGGAAAGGCCGCTTACGGGTAGCCATTCCCACGCAAAGTTGAAGCGTTCCCCGTCCGGGTGGAAAAGCCCATGCAGCACTTCAAGCCGCTGCTTCCCGTCCAATACCCGCGCCGCCGCGCCGATCACCTTAAAATGGTTGAGGGTGTCCGTTTCGATACGGGCAAGCCGCGCCCGCGCCGATTTAATATCTTTTGCTTCAATGGTAAAGGTGAGAAACTTTGTCTTGATAAGCCCGTTGTTGCCGCGTTCAAGCTGTGTTTGCAGCATTTCGGTGTATTCGGCTCTGATACTGTCAAAGTCGTCATTCTGTGGGGCAATCGTGATACTGCTCTTGAAATCCTCCTTGTTCGCATGGCGGCTGATTAAGGAAAGCTGCACACTGATAGAAGCGTCAAAAGAGTTATACATATCGCAAAGGGCTTCAAAAATGGCGGTCTTGTCGTCCGGCTGCGCAAGCTGATAGTTAATATCTTCAAACTCAATGCACTTGGAATACCGCCCGTTTGCAAGGCGGCAAATCCCGTCCTTATACATTCGCTCAAACGGTATGCTGTCCTGCGCCGTATGGGGCTTCCCGTCGCCCTTTGACTGCCGGATAAGCGCGTCGATCTGTTTCTTTTCCTGCCGCGTAAGTTTACGCTTTTTGTTTTGGGTCTTTCCCTTTTCCTTTGACAATCGCCCGTACCTCCTTATCTAATTGCTCTTGCCGCGCAAGGGCGGCATAAAAATTGTTGGTCTGATAAGGTCGCTCTTTGGGGCGAAGAAACTTCACTTCCACAAATTGCCGTATAATCACTTCCAGCGGTTGCCCGTTCTTCTCGTACATAGCGAGTAGGAACATGGGCAGCATGGCAAGCACCATGCACAAAGCCGCCGTTGTCGTTCCCGCGCTGTCCTTTGTCAAAAAGAATAGCGGTAGCCCGATAGCCACCGCCGCGCCGAAACAGAGTAATTGTCTTTTGGTAAGGTTGAACATTACCTTGCTCTTGATTTTGGTTAAATCCTTTGGGACGGTTACATACGCCATTTCAAACCTCCTTTCCGGCAAACCGTATGTCGCTTTTGATTTCATTTCCCCATACGTCCCAACCAGGGGTATGCTGCCTTGCAAACAGTTCAATACGCGGTAGGTCGCCCATAAGGGCAAGTATCTTTTCCCGCGTTATATCCGGCTTTTTGCTGTGCTGCTCAACAGGGGAAATAATAAATTGATGTACCTTGTTTGATTGTCGCTTCGGGTGTCCTTTGGTAGCAAGCAAGCAGATTTCCGCATTTCCTCGCGTCCAAAAGCCCAAGCCATAAAACCAAGTGGGCGATTTCCGATTTTGCTTTAACCATACAAAGGCAACGGATTTATAGGTAAATCCCCAAGCCTTGATTAACTGCAACGCTTCTTTAAGCTGCGGGAACGTCGCCCATAGGAATAAAATACAGTCCTTATCCGCAATTTCTTTGACGGGTAAAGCGCAAAGTTCCTCAATACTCATAGTGGGATAGTGCTTTTCCGCTGCGCCCTGTACCTTGCTTCTCGCGTATCTCCAAGGGGGATCGGCGTAAATGATTTTGTATTTCTTCATCTGCACCCCCTTAATGCGCGCTGAATACGGATTTTGCAAGGCTTCCCGTTTTGAAAAGCGTAAAACACAAGAGGACGGTATAGCCCATGCAAGACCAGATCGCGCCGGATATGTCATCGGTTGCTGCGATTGTCTGTATCAAAACCGCATAAATACCGACGCACACAAGAATTAGAAAAGCCTGAAAACCGAGGGCAAGCAAGGATTTTAAGTAGTTCTGTCCCATGCCGCCCCATTCACGATTTACCATTGTCGCAACGGGGATAGGGGCGATACTCGTTACAAGGTATATTTCAATCATGCGCCCGTACACCACCAGCATGATACAGATAGACAACGCTTTCATGGTAAGCCCCACAAAGAGTGATTGAAACCATAGCCCCAAAAGCCCGCCGACGCTCATAGCGTCCAGCTTTGCTTCTATATCGGTGATAACGGTTGCAATATCTATGCTTGTGTCGGATATGATAACGCCCGCGCTGTCGTTGACGACGCTCTGTGTAATGTCAAATACGCCCATGACGATGTTCCAAGTATTTGTTACCAGCAGCACCGCAACAAAGGTTTTGAAAATCCACTTGAAGAAAATCCAAGTGTCGAGATCGTGCAGATTGTTTTTCTCAATTACAAGCTGGATTAGTTCGTAGCACATGACAAAGGTAATGATAACGCCCGCAATCGGCACAATGACGTTTTCCGATAGGCTGCGTATCATATTGAATATGCCCGCGTTCCACCCGGCGGGGGTTGTGCCGACTTGCGTTGCGATTTCTCCAACCTCTGTATTTACGCTGTCGAACAGCCCGGAGAGATTAGAGAGTATTCCGTCTGTCAAAATGCCGCGAAACCAATCTTCAATCATCTGCCATATCAAAAGCTAATCCCTCCTTTCCCGCGCCCTCCCGCGTGAAGCGGGAGAGCGCGGCGGGTAGTGTTAGTTTGTGGCATTATCCAAACAGGCCGGAGAGCAGCGGGACAAGGGTAAGGCCGATAAGGGCAACGCCGCCGCCCGCCATCAACTGTTTCATGCCCTGCGACTTCGCGCCGGGGTTATCGTTGCCGTACCCCTCCATGAGGTTAATGCCGCCCCAAATGCCAAGTCCTGCGCCAAGCGCGATTACCAAAGTCTGCAATACGTCAACTGCGCTGTTGAAAAAATCCATATAAACCTCGCTTTCTGCCGCTAAAACGGCTCAAAAAATGTTGTTGGAAATAAAAATGCCGCCGTTTTTATTCGGCGGCTGCGTCCTCGTCGGACAAATCTATTTCGTATATGTCAAAGGGTTCGTCGGGCTTTACGATTGCCGGACGGGTGGACATATACCGTTCAACGTCAAAAGCGTTTTTCTTGTCGAAGTCGGAAAGGTATTTGTAGTTCGGGTGCTGCGTTATATCGTACTTATCGCTGAAAAAGGGGCGCACGCCGCGCAACTGCAAAATACATTTTCCTCCGTCCATAACTGCGATTTCGTCCTGTGTCATCAACTCCTTTCCCAATTTCTGATAATTGAGGCCATGAGAAACCTGCGTGCCGCGATTTTCGGAAGTGTTGAAACTGTCGATTGTTTCACGTCCCAAGTTCTCCGAAATATCCTTTGCATTTTTCCCGCGCCCTCCCAAAAACAAGGTGCTGTCGGCATTGTCAAGTATGATTTCTGCCGCGTCCTTGTAAATGGCTTTTAGCTGGCTCTGCGATTGCAGAATGATAGAAGCCGAGATTTCCCGGCTGCGGATTGTGGCAATCAATTTTTCAAACTGCGGGATTTGTCCAATGTTTGCAAACTCGTCTAACAGGCAGCGAACATGAACCGGCAGCTTGCCGCCGTATTCGTCGTCGGCCTTGTCGCACAAGAGATTAAATAACTGCGATTGCAGCATAGCGATAACAAAATTAAACGTGCTGTCCGTATCGCTCATAATCAAAAACAAAGCTGTTTTTCTGTCGCCTAACGTGTCAAGTTCTAATTCGTCGTAGGACATAAGATCGCGCAATTCCTTTATATCAAAAGGAGCGAGCCTCGCACCGCAAGAAATGAGGATTGATTTTGCGGTTTTGCCCGCCGCCAATTTATATTTTCGGTACTGCTTCACCGCGAAATGGTCGGGGTCGCGTTCTTCCAAGTCGGCAAACAGCAAATCGACGGGGCTTTGATATTCCTCGTCGTCCTCGCGGGCTTCGCTGGCGTTGATAAGTTCCAACAGGGTAATAAAGTTCATTTCCTCGGCGGGGGCTTCGTACCAGATGTAGCCCACCAACGCGCAATACAAAAGCCGTTCTGCCTTTACCCAAAAATCCTCCGCGCTTTTTTCTCCCTCACCTTTGGTATTCGCTATCAACGTATTTACCAGCTTCAAAATATCTTTCTCGCTGCGGATATACACAAAGGGGTTGTAGTGCATAGATTTTTTGAAGTTAATCGTATTCAGTACCTTAATGCGGTAGCCCGCCCGTTGCAGCAGCTTCCCGCACTCAATCAAAACCGTACCTTTCGGGTCGGTTAAGACGTAAGAGGAATGAAGCTGCATTAGATTAGGTTTGACAAAAAATCTTGTTTTTCCGCTGCCGCTGCCGCCGATCACGACGACGTTCTTATTTCTCGCGTACTTCGGCTGCTTCGGGCGGCTGTTCATGGTAAGCCGTTCCGTCTGCGTCAAAATGATGTTGTTTTGGAAATCCGGGTCTATGTAGGGCTTTATATCTTCGGCGTTTCCCCATCGGGCAGAGCCGTACTCCGCGCCCTTGCGGTATTTCTTCGCGTTTTTCCCTTTGACATAGACTATCAAGCGGATAATCACCGCACCGACAATGCCGACAAGCAAATCCAACGGGTAAACGCTCGGCAAGGCGTTTTCAAAGGCTGCGGAAAATCCTTGTGTGATATTCAGTATCTTTGCAGAAATATCCGCGCCGGGGGCAAGCCGCACCGCCTGTCCGACTTTATCAAAGAGATAGACAAAGAACACATAGGGGATATTCGGAAGTATCAGCTTTTTGTAGTTGATCTGCTTCATATCTCGCGCCCCCTGTCCATTTTCTTTACCTTGTCGCGGGCGGCGTTAAGCTGCTTCGCCTTGTCCTTTGCAGCGGCAAGGGCTTTGCGGATAGAGGGCTTTTTCTCCCGGTTCAGCTTCTTTGCGGAAAACTCTTGAAACGCTGCGGTCATAACGTCCGCGTCCCGGCCTTTGAAAAACACAAGGTAACGGGTCTGCTCGCCCTTAACCTTTTTTAGCGAAAAATCTATGTTGTATTTCTTCGCCGTACTCTCAAAGGCTTTAATATTGCTGTCGGTGATCTCGATGTTGGAAACACCCGCGTTCTGCTTCATAAGCTGCCGCATGGTCTGTTTCCCATGCGCGGGTTTGCTTTTCTGCTCCAAAAACTTTTGGATTGCTTTCTGTAACGCCTGTTCGGTAAGCCGCGCCGCGCCTTTTCCCACTTTGACGTATAGGGCAATCGTTTTTTGGGTTACTTCCTCCTGCAAGGTATCAACTCCTTTCCCGGTAAAGTGCGGCTATGCTCATTCGCCGCCGTATAAGTCGTGATTGACAAGGGCGGTATAGTAGCTGTCAATGGTACTCGGCGCGTTGAACAGCACCGCTTTTAGATACTGCTTGATGTTGCGCACTTTGGTTGTGTTCTCCCTCATGCAATCCAAAACAAACTCAATATGGCTGCTGTTCAGCTTCAAAAACTTGGATTTCACCAATTCGGCGGGGTAGTCGTCCCCGGCAATACGGATTGTCTTTCGGGCTGTGCAGACGGTTTCCAGCATAAGGTCAACAATCTCGTCCAAACGGTCTTTGTCAATTTTGCAGTTTTGAATGAGATGGTCGTATTCGATATTGTCCTTGATAATCTCCCTGTAAATCTCTACTGCGCTATTGCTTTTCGCTTCCGTTCTTTTCCTTTCCGGCGGCGTAGCCGCTTCGCCATGCGCAAAGGGCAAGGGGTTTAGGGAATGGAAAGGAATGGAATCGGTACTTGATAAATCAGTAATTGATTGTTCTTTACTTAATATATCTTTATTTAATTGCGTTGGATTTTCCAACGTAGGTTTTTCCTGCGTAGGTTTTTCCAACGTTGGATTATCCAATGTTGGATTTTCCAATGTAGGTAAATCCAATATAGGCGGCTGTCCGCCGCTGGTAGCTGCTTCCGGCTCTCGCGGCTGCGGCTGCTCGTATATGACGTAATCTGCGCCCCGCAAGCGTCCCTTTTCGTCGCGCTCCCGGCTGCGCACGATATATCCGGCTTTTTCGAGTTCCTTTACCGCTTCGCGGATTGCGTCGATCTTCTCCCGGTTGATATGGGATAAGCCCGCAAGGGTATAATCCCAATCTTCGGGCAGCGAAAGCATTTGCGACAACAAGCCCTTTGCCTTTAAGGACAATTCCTTGTTTCGCAAGTGGTGGTTGCTCATAACGGTATATCCCGTATTTCGCTCCACTCTGAAAACTGCCATATTTCCTCACTTCCTCTCTTGGTATGCGTGGACAATTAGAAAGCCGTTTTCGGCTGTTTTGGTATTGCAATATGCCCTTTGCCGTTTTCGCGTCTGCAAAGCCGCATGGCACAAGGGCTTTTGCCCGTCTATTTGTCCATGCTGGCGTGCGTTTTCCGCGTCCTTTTGCCGGGGCAATAGGGACACTCTTTGAAAACGCAAAACTCATATTTCCACCCGGGGCGGTAGAAACGGCAAGTGCCGCAATCTTCATCATCTCCGGCACAACCGGATTGATAGCGGTCAAATCCCGGCTTCTGCTGCATGAGCAATTCAAACGCCCGCTGCTTGCCCTTTGTGAAATACATTCCGGCTGCACCTCCTTTCCTGCGGGCATAAAAAAACGGCGTTACTTTCTCCCCCAAAGGGGTTAAGGTAACGCCGTTTGTGTGCGTATTCAGTTTTTAACACATTCCCTGTCTATCCGCTGTCCGCAAAACCATTGATTTTATTAGCTTTTTGCCGCTATCGCTATCACACCTCATTATTCGGTAAGCCTGGTTTCTATCAAGCCTGTTTCCTTGTTGCGTAATAAATAGCGGTTCATCTTCCGGGCGGTCTTTTACAAAGTCTTCAAGCACAACCTTTAGCTCCGGATTTAAAGGGAAACGCTTGTTTTTCTTCGTCTTTTTCTCTTTGATTTCAACAAAATCCCTGCCCTTAACATCTCCTACATCAAGTTTCAAAATATCAGATATCCTCAAACCGCAATTTATCCCGAAAATAAAAAGCACAAGGTCACGCTTTTTGCGCTTGAGTACAGCTTTCATTTTCTCTATATTCTCTCTATCCCTTATCGGCTGAACAATATTCATACATCCTCCTATATACCGAAATAATCTACTCCCAAGTGATACCTGACAAAAAACTCAAAATCCTTACTATATCTTTCGCCCGTAATGAGTTTAGAAACATAGCTTTCTGTCATTTTGAGTCGTTTTGCAAGTTTCTTTTGCGTAAATTCTTTTTGCCTCAACGCAAACCGAATCGCAAGTTCTCGCCTGTATAAAAACACGCTTTTTGTCTTTGCCAAATTTTCATCAGCACGTTCCTTAATATAATCAATGCTTTGTAGCTTTTTTTTCTTCATAAAAACCTCCGAAATTCTCTGGGGAAACACATCTAAGCCTGCCTGCAGGCTTTTGTTCGGCACCGTAAGTGAGTAAAAACAAGTTTTTCTCGTTTACGGCTTTCTCACAATAACTCTGTTTCCAAGAAACATCAAGTCCTAATTTATACTCGCTCGCATTAAACGGGTACCGCCTACGGCTTTCACCCTCTGCTCGCTCGATTTGTGTCCAAATGATACAAAAGGGGTAAATATTAGTCGGAAACAGTTCCAATTTAAGGTCAGAAGAGCGATAGATGTGATATGCGTAAGCCGGTGCAAAGCACTACGATAGCGACGTAGGATAATTGAGCCTATGAGCCGACTTAGGCGAGTACAGGCGAGATACCCACAGGAGCCAAAATGACCAATAAAGACAAATACATATCAATTCAAGAATTAGCAGACCTAAAAGGCGTAAGCACTCGGGCGATTCGGATGTCGCGTGATAAATATGTCACCCGTGAAATTATTGTCAGAGGCGGAAAAAGTTTTGAAATCCTATTATCAAGTATTGAGCTGGATTTACAGGACAAATATTTTGAGCAAAAGACACAAATAACGTCAGAATCGACGGCTTTGATACCGATTTTGCCTGTCAAAAATCTTCCGACAAAAGTTAATGAGATTGCTTTGGCTCGTTTGGATTTGCTCCGCGAGTGGCAAAAATACAGAAAGCATCATCCTGAGTGTAAAACCCGTGCCGGAGTTGAGTTTATTGAAAGTTACAATACCGGCATGTTGTATCCGCATATTTTTAAGGTGCTTGGCAAAACTTCAATCGGCTCGGTTGAACGTTGGAAACGCAAGCTCGGAAACACGACAGATTATCATTTATTGCTGCCAAAATATGAGTATGCGACAGAGTTTCGCACATCATTGACCGATTATGAAAAACAGGTGTTTTTGAAAATTTTGCTGCACCCGAACAAATTTTGTGTCGGCAAAGCCATTTCGATAACCAAGCATATTTTGTCAAAAGAGGGGCCGATAAATGTTCAGGATGTGACATTTCGCCGTTATGCGAATTGGTTTCGGGATAATCATTATGACATTTGGACGTTGGCTCGTGATGGAGAAAAAGCCTTAAAGGACAACGTTGAACCATTTATTATGCGAGATATTTCAAAACTTGAAGTCGGGGATGTGCTTGTGGCAGACGGACATAAACTATCGTTCTTGGTACAAAATCCGTTTACCGGCAAACCCACACGGGCGACTTTAATCGGCTTTTTGGATTGGAAATCGACCGCGCTTGTCGGATACGAGATTATGCTTGAAGAAAACACTCAAAGCATCGCGTCAGCTCTGCGTAACGCGATAATCAACTTACAAAATATCCCGAAAATCGTGTATCAGGATAACGGCAGGGCATTCAAGGCAAAATACTTTGTGAACACGGATTTTAAGGAAACAGGATTTGAGGGGATTTATGCTCGGCTCGGGATTAAGACGGTTTTTGCTCGCCCATATAACGCGAGAGCCAAAGTCATTGAGCGGTTTTTCAAAGAATTTCAGGAGAGTTTTGAAAAGCTTTTGCCGACTTATTCTGGTTCAAATATTGAAAATAAACCCGCACATTTTAAGCGGAATGAAAAATTCCACAAGCAATATTTTAAGCCGAATTATTACCCGACGATTAATGAGGTTAAAATGCTTGTCGATAAGTGGCTTGAGTTTAAGAATTCGCAACTTTGTCCGAATGATAAAAATCATACGATTGCGGAAGTTTTTGAAAACAGGGTAAAAATCAAAATTGATACGGCTCAGCTTGACGATTTAATGATGACGGCAGACATCAAAACGATTTATCAAAATGGAATTCGGTTCCTCGGCACATTTTATTACTCTGATAAATTGTATGGGCTCAAAACTCAGATTATGATTCGCTACTCGCTTTTTGATTTATCCGAGATTAAAGTTTACACAGTCAAAAATCAGTTTTTGTGTACCGCAAAACGTGTCACGAAAGCTCATCCGATGGCTTATCATCTTGGCGATATCAAAGATGTCGAGGATTTGAAACAGAAAATTCAAAAACAAAAACGGCTTAAAAATAAGACGATTAAAGAGTTACAGAAATTCTTGCCGAATGTGGATTTGAAATTTATTGAATACGATATTGAAGAAAATATTCAAGATGTGATTGAAGCTAAACCGGTTAAAACGAAAAAACAAACGCCAAGAGAAGTTCAAATGAACGCGCCTGTGTTTTTGAATAAGTATGAAAAATTCGAATGGCTTATGCAAAACGGTTGTACGAATGCTGACGATCGAGCATGGCTTACGGAATACAAGCAAAGTGAGGAATATCGAGGTCTTTATGAAACGTAAATTTGTTGTAACGCAGAATGTGAAACGATTTGTGGATTTGATGGATACGCTCAAAAATGCACCCGCGAATCTGCCCAAGATGGCACTTGTTTATGGTGATTTCGGGCTCGGAAAGTCGCAGACGATTATGTGGTGGGTTACGAATAACGATGCGATTTATGTTCGGTGCAACCACAAAATGTCTGCGCGTTGGCTTTTGACCGAAATTGTCGAGGAGCTTAATGATGTACCGACATATCTGACGTCGCTTTTATTCAAGCAGATTGAGGATAAACTGCGCGAGCGGCCAAAGGTTTTGGTGGTGGATGAGGTGGATTTTCTTTTGAATAACTCGTCTGCGATTGAGATAGTCCGCGATTTGCACGACAAAATCGGGATTCCTGTTGTGCTTGTCGGGATGAGCCTCGCGGAAGCAAAACTCAAACGGCATAAGCATATTTATGACAGGCTTTTGGGAGTATTAAAGTTCGAAACTTTTAATAAAGAAGATGTGGCAAAAATTGTGACAGAGATTTCTGAAGTCGAGTTTGAGCCTGATGCACTTGAGCTTGTTAGTGCGAAATTTAATCAGTTCAGGCAGATTGTGAAATTTTTAAATAAAGTCGAAAACATTGCTGAGATGAATAATTTGAAAACGATTACTCTGACGGTTATGGAGGGGATTTTGAATGAAAAATAAAATTTTGAAACTCGCGAAAAGGCTCGAAACATTCAGATTAGAAGATATTGAATCGATTATGGGAGATGGGATAGAAGATGGTTTACAGGAATTAGTTAAGGACGGGCAATTAAATTTGGTTGGCGGAATCTACTCATATAAAGCCGAGCAAAAATTACCTCTGCCGTTTTGCTTTAAGTTTCATTCGCAGGAAAAAATTGAGATGATAACGAAGTGTTTTTGTGTCGGGGTGAAGTCGAAACAGGCGAGTTTTCTTTTGGATATCGGGGATGCGACGATGCAGAATTTTTATAAACATTTTCGGCAGATGATTTATGAACGGCAATTGAACACCCTTAAAACACACTTTGAACAAAAGCCGAAAATTGCCAAGATGCGAAGGTTTTACGATATACCTGTTTATTTTTATCTGTATGACAGCGAGCTTTTTGTAGTCGATAAACCGCTAAAAACAAGACACAATAAACTTCCGCACACAAAAGAAGAATCTTTGCGGATAAAAGTTCTTTACTCTCGCCTCCGCAGATCAATAAATCACTCACAAATGAAACAAAACCTCGCACAGCATGTGGCGGAGCATATGTTCAAATATGATAAATCTTATAATGGCATTTGTTTACAACTAATATCTAGTATAAATTTAGATATGTAAGACTGATTTTATTTAACAAGTCGTATAAAATGCAACTTATATATAAAATATTATTTAACAAGTCGCATAAATTGTAACATTATATTAAAAAATATTCTAAAGAATTGAAAAATTTTTCATATAGTGTTATAACATGCATGTTATAACACTACAGAAAGGATGAAAATATGATTAATCATAGCACATACATTCCAATCCTTAAATGGAAACAAGGAGAATACCAAGCATTATCTGAGTTAACACCTGAAATTAAAAAGAATATCGTACCTCTTTTTGAAATCCCACCAATAGGATTTGATTTTGAAAATCGTAAACAGTCAAAAACCATAGACGAGCACATTCAACATTTAGGAAGCAGACTTAAGAAAAAATGGGGAAGCGCACAGTGTCTGATTGATGTTACACCTCTTATTCTTCAAGATTCAGAACACATTGCATATATACCAAAAATATTTGAATTATACCGGTCGGAAAGTTGTGAAGTTACACCTGTCATAACGCTTGATGCAAAAGAAGAGACAATTGAAGCTATCAAACAAATAGCTCATTTAGATAAAAGGGGGATTTGCTTGCGTCTAAAATCTTCTTTCATAGCAGACGGAATTAACGAGAATATAGCATCATTTCTTTCAAAAATTGAGTTACATAAATCCAAAGTTGATCTTCTTGTAGATTTTGAAGATTTGCCCTTTAGTGGTCAATTTGAACAGTTTTTTGATTTTCTCATTTCGAATTTAAAAACTTTAAAAGAAATCAATCTATGGCGTTCCTTTGCTATTTGTGGAGGTTCATTCCCAAAAAATGCAGATCAAAATAATGCAAAGCGCTTAGAGTGGCTACTGTATAAAAAATGTTATAATTCTTTCGTTGACAGCTATAGGTTACCAGCATTTGGTGATTACAATATAAATTCAAAAGAGTTCGTTGAATTAGACATGCGTTTGGTAAAACCTTATGCCAAATTAAGATATACTTTAAATGAAAATTGGTATATTGACAGAGGAACAGCCGTAAGAGGTCGAGATTCAAGGGGGTTTGGTCAATTTAGAGGTATGTGTCAAAAATTAATTGAAACTTCATATTACAGAGGCAAAGAATTTTCAAATGGTGACAAATATATATACGATTGCGCAAACGGTACTGAAAATACAGGAAATTTATCAACGTGGGTAAAAGTTTCTGTTAACCAACATTTAACAAAAGTGGTTTATGATCTCGCCAATTTGTACGGGTTTTCAATTTAAGACGTACGTTATCTTTTAAATCCTTTAATGAGTACTCATTTACGCATAATTCATACAAAAATGACTTATTCTTGTGAATTATGTTATTTGGAAGTCCTTTTTCAATTAATAAGTCTGAAACTTCATTTTTCCACAGAAGTTCAATCAGAGCCGCAGGATCAACATTTTTATTTTTATGTTCAGTTCTGTAAGTATATAGTTTAATATTGTTTTGTTTAGTTCTTTTTGCAACTTTTATACCCCACCAATCAGGAATTATTTTTATCGCATCATCAAAATGAGATTCTGAACAGACCAAAGTAAGTTTATCCATAACTTTGCTATAATATTCTGCTTGTAGAGGTAATCGTTCCAAAGTATCAGCTTCGCTTTTTATTTCATAGCCATGGATAATACCATTAATAACTGCCACATCAACTCTGCATAGACCTTGCAATAAGCCTAGCTCGTTTATAATAATTGTATCAGCATCTCTGTATTTTTTTTCTAATTTTTGATTCAAGACACTTCTTATATCTTGATCTTTAAACAAAACTCTTTTCATGATTCCACACATACAATAATATTAAATATCAATTAAAAATGCAAAGCATATTACACCTAATAATGTATATTATACACAAAATTCAGCTTTTTGTACGAACATATTTGCATCAAGACTTGACTGTATACTCTTGCTTTTATAACTTCTTTCAACAAAAATATATAAAATAATTTTTATCAAAAAGCTCAAATGTAAACATAATTTAAACTTCCGACTAGCTTCCGAGTTTGAAGGTGTGGAATTTCAAAACGGACTTTTTGTCCGGAAAGTGTCATCGGAAAATGTGGCGATATATTTAGGTTATCGCGATTTGGGCAGATTTATATAGGAATTTTACGGTAAAATTGTGGACAATAAAGTGACTTTCTGAGTAGTTTCAGTCAACCACTTGGAAGGGGGTTAAAGTCAAACACAAAGCCGAAAGACGGCAGAAAAATCTTTTTTCAAATGTCCCATTAAAACCCAGCAAACAATCGAACTCTGGAAAACGGCACTAAAAAAGGGCTTGAAGGTGATTTAAGCCCTAATGTACGAAAAAACTCCCCGAGCTGGACTCGAACCAGCAGCCTACCGGTTAACAGCCGGTTGCTCCGCCATTGAGCTATCGAGGAATATTGTCTTTCAACAGTTTTTAGTTTATCATCTTCATAATTTATTGTCAAGACCTTTTTTGTGTTTTTTATTTTATTGATGATAGCTTTACAAGGGTTTCAAAATCCTTGTAGCGCCCGCATAATTCCTCAAATGTCCCGATATCTACAATTTTTCCGTCCTTCATGTAAATAAGTTTTGTACATGCTTTTAGTGTTGAAAGCCTATGAGCAATTGCTATAATTGTCTTATTTTCCTTTAAATTGTTAAGCATGGATGTGATTTCGTTTTCAACTTTTACATCTAATGAAGACGTTGCTTCATCAAGAATTAGGAGTTCCGGATCCCGATAAAGAGCCCTTGCTATTGCTAAACGCTGTTTCTGCCCTTGAGATAGACCCGTTGAACCGATAAAAGGTTTCGCATTAATGCCTTCATCAAATTTTTCAACTAAATCGTAGAGCTGTGAGGCTTTTAATGCTTTTATTACACCATCTTCGTCTATTTTTTCGTAATCTATTCCCCATGCAACGTTTTCTTTGAAACTTTTTTCAATTACGTTTATTTGTTGAGGAACATAGCCTATTAGTTTACGAAATTCAGAAAAGTTATTTTCATTGAGTTTTGTGTCATTTCCAATCCGCTTACCGAGACACCTCCTGCATTGGCGGCTTTACCCGGAGCATATAAAATTTTGGCTGCGAGGAATTGTTCGATAGCTTCGGGAGTAGAAGGCATATTTGCACCCTCAGATACAGCTATACAGCCGTTTGCTACCAACTGACGGGCGTGGTCGCCGTTCAATTCGTTCTGAGTGGCAGAAGGCAGTGCGATATCGCATTTTTCACCCCAAGGCTTAGCTCCTTCTACATATTTGCAACCATATTTCTCTGCGTATTCGCGGATACGGCCACGGTACAGGTTCTTCAGTTCCATGATGTAATCCAGCTTTTCGCGGTCGATACCGTCCGGATCGTA
>OMBA01000512.1_pt1 | contig 21164 bp, 19 predicted proteins | sample 1673441 | NCBI WGS metagenome assembly OMBA01 (sample SAMEA103958111, study PRJEB25191) | human gut metagenome | biome: human-associated habitat [ENVO:00009003]; feature: intestine environment [ENVO:2100002]; material: feces | place: Germany | collected 2013/2015
AGTTTTTACTCTACTTTATTCGGATATTTTATGACAAATAAAGGAATCATTTGACAGAAACCTCAATATTAAAAGGAATTGGGAATCACAGGATCTACTTCCACCAAAGTCTCTTCTTCTACCATAGAATCTGACGAATCATCGCTAAACTCATCTTCACTCAAAACTTCATCGGACTCTTCCGAATAAGAACAGTCATCATCCGAACTGATATCGGAAGAATCATCTCCCTCTTCTTCTAAGTTCATTCCGATCCATGTGACATCACCTAAAATTTCAAACGTTTGACAGTCAAAAGAATATCCACCAACATCGATTGTAACAGAGTGAGTTGCCGTCATATCAGATGTCAATACCAAATCTGCGGCTAAGATGATATTGGTACAAAATGGATTCCAAAGAGCAACTTCCAACTCATCCAAATTAGAAACTGTAACTGTAGAACAGTAACTTTCTACATATCCATAAATAGAGTCTTGTACAAATGCAGTTGTCACATCGCCTAATAAAACACTATCGATTCCAGTAATAGAAGGACTTTCTATCGTTTCAAAAGAATTATTCACATCAATAAAAGAAACGGTACTAGAAGTAGCACTCATATTAGCAGCATCGAGCAAATCGACTGCTTCTAAAGAAACATCACTATTTACTATGGACAAAGAAAGATTCAAAGATACATTGTGAAAAGAAACAACCGTGTCGAAAATAGAAATATCTGCACCAGTAATTTGGTACCCTTCTCCATCCAACAACTTCGGTGTCTGAATCGTAATATCTTCTGTAGTCATGATATCATTCATAAAGTGAATTTCGGAAACGAGTTCGCTACTGAATGCACTCAGTAATTCTTCTTCCGAAGAAACGAAAACGGAATCAAATTGATGCAAGGAAAGAAAAAATTCATCCTTTTCTAGCGAATCCGGTAAATAAGAAATCAGTTGTTCCAACATTGCTTGTTCAGATACACTACTATAAATTGTAAAAGAAGAAATTCGAACCAAAACTGCTGCTAAATTCGTATTATTTATTTCTTGAATCTTACTTTCTATCTCTTTTAATTCCGTATTCATCTCTTCGACACGACGTTTACTAAAATCTATTTTAGATAATTCGATGAAATATCCATCTAACTTATCTTTAATTAATACCAGTTCCGGATGAGCACTTCCCTGAATAGATTCCAATAACCGTGAAACCCATTGTTTCAACTCTAACACGTCTTGTGTATTATCGTAAACAGGTTTCTCTTTCTTAGGCGCCTGATACGTTACGTTACTGACAACCGTTTTAGAAGGACCAGAAGGATTCACTGTAATAGTCGAATGATTCGGATCAAAAGTAGGAAGAATCTCTTCTGTTCCATCGATTACAAGTTGCTCATCAGGTAACGGATCACTCAAAACAAAAGAATGACGACCAATCATAATCAATAGAAAAAAAAGAAACAAAATAAAAAGAGTCAAACAAATGCCGTCATGAATATCTTTTTCTTTATCTACTTCACGGTTCATTTGTCTAACCTCCTTTTAAACATATATTCTCTATGTTAGTAGGAGTTTGAAAAACAGTCAAGAGAATTTACAACTTTTTACTTTGAAAATAGCGATTCAAAAAAACTTTCTCGGTCCAGTTCATTCCATCTGTTCTAAAAATATGACTTCGTCCCAAATACATTTGATCAAGACTTACAATTACTTTTTTACGAGGAAAATCACGTGGATGTAAGTACCTTGTCAGTAAATAAGATTGAAATAAAAAATATCGTTTCCGAAACGTTTCCAAACATTTTACAAAGACGAGAATCAAAATGAAAGTAAGCTGATAAGAACGAGTCAAAAAAGAGAATAGAATCGCTACACTAAGTCCAGCAATGGAAATCAAAACAGTAACCAACAAGCTTCGGTAATATGGCAAAAAGGAAGCAAACAGTAACTGTACGGCTTTCCCACCATCCAAAGGATAAAACGGCAACAGATTAAACCCTAACAACGCAAAATGGTACATCTTTAAGATTTCAAAGTCATCTACTGGTAAAACAAACGATAGAAGATAAAAAACAATCATCTGCATCATAGGTCCTGCCAAAAGTACCATCCACTCTTCTTTTAAAGAGGAATTAGATAAAGAATCAAAAACTGTATTTCCACCGTATGGACAAAAACGAATTTCTTTGACGTGAAAGCCACACAGCTCACCCATGATTGCATGTCCCAACTCGTGTGGAATAATCAGCATAGCAAGCAAAACAATGTTTTTAAAAAGGCCACAAAGTAAGATGATGTATAAAAAAAGAATTGTGAACCCTTCTAATCGAAATTTAGGCCACGTAGTCTTGATAATTTAAATACGCTCCATCTTTCATCAATACTAAATACAAATCTTCACTTCTACTCATCCCTAAAATCTGTCCTTTCTCTACATAATCGTACAACTTCACATCCGATACATCGACATTTCCATACCAGACAGAAACGCCATCCACTTGCTCGACAACAATGGTGTTGCCATAATGCTCCGTCTCTCCAATCGAAACGATAATACCGCTTAAAAGACTTTCCACGACACTTCCAGATGATACTTTCAAACGAACCCCATCGTAATACGGTTCCAAAGAGGTATATGGAATGGTTCCTGAAAATACCTGTGTCACTTCATCGTCGTTAGAAGAGAAAATACCGCCGATGTATTTGTTATACCAATTCTCTATCTGCGCAAAAGAAAAATTATCCATGTAGACGTGTGTTTTAACCCAACTAGCTGCGGTAGGGTTCACTTTCACAGTAATTAAAACACCGACAAATAAAATTCCCAACACCAACAACTTATTTACAAACTTATATTTTCTTTTTACCAAATGATGCTTCTTATAATACGCTTTTTTATACTTTTCGTAATTATCCATAGATATCTCTCCAATCTAACTTATGCTTGTTTTTCTTTTGTAGAAGTAAAACGACCAAACTAAACAAAACAAAAGCAAGAAAACTACTCAAAATCGCATGAATATACCAAGAGAACGAAAACAAAGTAACTTGATAACAGACAAAAACGATATAAAATAACGTATAATACGTAAAAAAACTCATTAACATCGTAAGAAGAGATAATCTTTTTCGTACGATAACATACAAGACAAGATAGATAACACTCGTTAAAAAATAAAAACCAGTATACGAGAAATCATATAAGAAACCGGTTACAACTGGGAATACATAATCCCCTTTCTTTACTCCCCATAAAACTGCCAAAAGGCAAAGCGGAATCCGAAAAGGAAAGAAACAAGATAAGATACTTTCTAAGAACAAACAGACAATATAAACGACATATTTCATTCTACTTCCCTCCTAAGAATGGCAACATAACGAATCTGATTCAACTGCACTTTCGGTACGACAATCGCATTTAAACTGATTTCATCAGAAGAAGACTGTACTTTACTAACCTCTCCTAGATAGATTCCAGATGGATAAAAAGAACCCAAACCGGACGTACTGACAATACCTCCTACGATATCTTTATCCTGAACCGATAAACCAGAAGCCACAAATGTACCATCTTCTAAATAGTCACTAAGAACTGCATAGATGGTCTTCTCTCCTAATGTGATGACAACCGGAATTTGATAACTGCTAGAAAGAGCGGATAACAAAGAAACTTCAGCATAATTTTTAGTCACTTTACTAACGGTTCCAATCATACCGTCAGCACTGACAACGGCCATATCGGCTAATACGCCATCGTCACTCCCCTTATCGATTGTAAGAATATTGGAATATGGAGACACCGTCCGATTAATCGTCGTAGCATAAAGAAGTTCAAATCTAGATAAAGACGTATCGAGTTCCAACAGACTTTGAAGTTCAGCAATCTCTTTATCTTTCTCATCACTTAACGTGAAATCCAAAAAATTAGAAGGTTCCGATTTAAAATCGAGAAAATAATAAAACACATCTTTAGCAAACGATTCAATCGAAGTATAGAAATCTCTTCTAGAAAGTGCATACCAAAAAACACCTAATAACAGAAGTAAAACAAGTCCCAGCAAGATTTTACGTACTTTTCTCCTCTTTCGCATTATACTTCCATCCTTCCATGTTCTCTAAAGCTGTAATACGCATCGTCTGAAACAACTAAATGATCCAAAACAGGGATACCATTCATCTCCCCAATTTCAATCAAAGCCTTCGTCACACGAATATCTTCCATAGATGGTGTCACATCTCCAGAAGGATGATTGTGAATACAAATGACAGAAGATGCACTCAATAAATACGCTTCTTTAAATACTTCTCGCGGATGTACAACACTACGATTTACTGTTCCCATAAATAATAATTTCCTTTCCAATAACTCTTGTTTTTGATTAAAATACAATGCATAAAAACACTCCTGTTTCTTCCCTGCAAACAAATATCGAACCGATTCAAAAATATCCTTTGGATTTGTATATCGAAGATGATTGTTAGAATTTTTCATCAATACTCGTTTACCAAGTTCCACACTAGCCAAAAGATGAAGTGCTTTCACTTTCCCAATTCCTTTGATATGCGACAAACTTTCTACACTTTCATCTTGTAAAGAAGATAGTGCCTGCAGTTTGGATAGTAGATGTAACGCCACCTCTTTAGCAGATAAAGAAGAGGTTCCAGATCCCAATAAAATTGCCAATAAATCTTCATTGGAAAGATGCTCCAGTCCTATTTGTAATGCCCTCTCTCTAGGACGTTCAAGAGAAGGAATATCTTTTATTCTCATATCATCACCTAATTAATTATTAACCATTTCGCTTTGGATTATCACTCGTTGTTTTGAAGTACCATCTCATCATAAGTAGCAAGAATTACTTTTAAAACAGATACCATATCACTTCCAGATGTGCTGCTTAGTAGTTGATCGTATTCTTGAAGAGAACCAATGAAATCTAAATTCGATACCATTTCCTCCTGTATGTACGTATCAACTCCTAAAAAAGAATAATATTCTTGAATCTTTTCTGCGTTCTCTCTACTCATTGTAATACCAACATAACTGTAATATTTCCCATCTTTCTCTCGTACCACCCGCGTGTAATCTGTTCCAATTTGACTACTGTCCAACGCCACTGTATCTTGCACAAAATACACTAAATTAGTACTAACATACTTACTGCTATCTTGATAATTAAATAAATAAAGTCCCACGATGTATCCAGCTATGACTGCAATCACCAAATAAATAAAAATTTTTATCTTCATATCATCACCAAGTTTAGTGTACTAAATAAAAAGATAAAAATTTGTCGAAAAAAAAGAAGCAAACGCTTCTTATAACTTACTATTCATCATCTGTTTATAAACTTCTTTAATCACTTCTTTTTTATCGTGATTCATATCAATAAAATTAACATGCAACTGATATCCAGAATCAAAACTAAATAATAATTCTACTTTTCCAGGTTTAAAATTAATCGCACTTGTAGAAATAGAAGAATAAGGGAACATATGAATCTTTTTATAATATACAGCAAGTGTATCCCGATCAAACAAAATCATCTTTTTATCTGTAAACACAGCATAATCCTTACTATTCTTATATCCCATCAAGATTTTTTCTTTATCACTTACATACTCTTTTGCATAATCCGGTAAATCTTTTGGTTCAATCTGATATTTAAAATCAAAATACTTAGATAATTCTTTAAATTTAATATACGACATACTAACACCCTTCTCTAAAACCATTCTATCACAATCAAAAAAAAAGCAAAAGAAAAAGTCATAAACTTTACAGTTTTATGACTTTTTATCTTACTGTTCTGTACGTTCTTCAATCCAGAAAGGTCCAAATTCATATCCACTAATACTAGAACGATGATAATTGTAAACTTTGTAGCCCAAGCCAGTACATAAATCAACAGTTCCATCATCGTAAGTAATCGTTTCTTTAGAAATACAGAATACTGGATCTTCCTCTTGTGATACCTTGTAAAAATCGAAGATAACAACAACAAGCCAAGCTAAAATTAAAACCCAAAGAATAATGCTAATAACTTTAAGAACAGGATTCTTCTTATTGGCCTTCTTCACATCTTTGAAATCTTCATCAACAGTTTCTTTCTCTTTTACTTCTTTTTCTGCCATAAACGTATACTCCCTTCTACACTCATTATAGCATAAAAAAACAAAAGTGAAAACTATCACTTTTGTTTAATTACTAATATTACTGATTAATAGTAATGTTATATAAGAATGTACGATTACCAGCAGTATCTTCTAAGCAAACGCTTACTTTACCTTCGCCAGAATTTACAGGAATGTCATAAGTTCCATAATATGTTACACCAGCGGCAACTTCAACAATCTGATTATTTTCTTTTGCGTGTTTTACTAAAACATCTGCATTAGTAAATCCATTGCTTAAATCATAATAAATCGTAAATGCATCCCTGTCTTCATCATACATATTATATGGAATTGAACCAGTATATACTCAACCAGTTACTACACCATCTAAAACAGGAGCACTATTTTCTTTAACTAATGTAATAGTTTGTTTTGTTGTGGTTTCGTTACCAGCTTTATCACTTACACGGTAAGTAATAAGGTAATCTCCTGGTTCACAACTTGTTAAAGATGTATTCCAATTATCTCCACCAAAGCAAGTAGTTGCTTCACCTTTTGAACCATCTGAATTTTTATGATACCAGTTCATATGAACTTGACCAAAAGAGATGTTTCCATCAATGTTATCAGTTACTTTTCCTGGTTGAGGATATTGATAAATATCTTTACCAATTGTAAATGTTGTTGGAATAGCAGATAAATCGAATTCAGGAGCTAAACGATCTACTGTAAAAGTAGTTGTAGACTTGTTACCAACTGCATCAGTAGCAATTACTGTATAAGTACCATCTACACTAATTTCGTTTGTAAGATCATAGGCTGACCTATAACCATCAGATCCTTGTACACATCCGTCAGTTTTAACAACTTCACCAGCTGCATTTGTAATAACGATTGTCATTTGATTTCTATCAACTACACTTACATGAAGCGTTTGATCATTTGAATAACCTTCGTCATTTAAAGTTGTAACATTAATTTCAGGTGCAACACCATCAAATGTTACTTGACCATAATTTGATGTATAGGTCACATCATCATTGTCTAACTGAACTGTTTCAATTACATTTCCTGCTTTATCTACAATATTTGTAACAGTAAATGGAATTACTTCGTTGTCAATTAAATTTGCAATTGTTTGATCAATTTTTAAATCGGCAACATAGATATAACCATAATCGAAAGAACCACGATATCTAAATTCAACACTTTGTGAATTTCCAATTGTTAAAACAGGTAATTCAGCAAGTTCTTCAGTCGTATTTAATTCAACACGTAATGTCTGACCGTTACCAATTAATTGACGATTATTTTCATCTGTTACATTTAAAACATATAACCAAGTTTTTTCAGGAGCAACACGATCTAGATATACAATATGACCATTTGTAGGTTTTGTAATATCATCAATTGTATTTCCTGCTTTATCACTAATACCAGTAACTTTCATTTCGATTTGACCATCTGTCATAGTGTTATCTTCTGTAATCGTATAACGAATACTATAAGTATATTCACCATTGTCATTTGGACCAGTTACTGTAACATCACTAACTTCATATTCAGTACCATTATTTACTAAATAGAATTTAGGATTTTGTTTTAATTCTTCACTAAAACGAACATATGAATAAATTGTATCTCCTGTTGTAGCATAGAACTCTATTTGTTCATTTACATCGCCATCAACTAAGATATTAGCAGCTTTTACAACTGGATCAGTTTGATCAATCGTAAATGTTAATTCTGCTTTTTCATTGTCCGCTTTATCAGTAACTCTAACAAAATAAGTACCATCTTGGTCTAATACTGTACCAGATTCAAATGATACCCAATCTCCACCATCTTTCTGATATTCAGCATTTTGAATATTTTCTTCAATTACTGTTAATGTAACTGGAGTATTGTAAAGACCACCGTCTACAGCACCTTGAACTACTGGCCTAGTCTTATCAATTACAAAAGTATATTCTGTAGAAGAATGACCATATTTATCAGTAGCAATTACTGTATAAGTACCTTCTTCACTTACAGTAGTTTCGTAACTGAAGTTTTCATTACGACCATCTGAAGTAAATGAACTTCTATCAACTGTATCTTCGTTTACTTTAACTGATGTTAAGAACTTATCAAATGCTTGAATTCTAACATTTGAACGATAGTATCCATCAACACCAGTACCTGATACTGTAACAGTTGGATTTTCGTTATCGATTGCTACCCAAAGGTCTGCTTCATTTCCAGCCTTATCATATGCATAAATATGATAAGTTGTTTCCTGTTGAAGTGTAAATGTTGGTTTATCTACATTTTCACTTACACCACTATCTTGATTAACAATTTTTGCATAATTATAGTTGTCATCTGTAATTGTAATTTCCATTGTATTTTCACTGTGAGTACCTGAAGTTACATTAAATTCAGGAGCAGTGTTATCTAAAATAACTTTGTCATAGCAAATTTCATAAGGACTAGATTCTGTATAGGTAATGTCAGCATTTGTATAAGCTCTGCCTTCATTACCAGCTGCATCTTTATGTCCGTAAATACTAAATTGAATTTCTCCATCACTTAAACCTAAGTCTTCAGTGATTTTGATATCTGCATAATATGCATAACTTCCATTTTCTTCACTAGAACTTTGTTCTGCGTAGTAAGTTTGGAATTCTTGATTTCCAATCTTAACAGTTGGAGCAGTTCCTAATTTTTCATCGTAATAAGTTAGGATTCTTACGCTTTCACCAGTTGTAATGTAGTGAGCATCAGCACCTTCTGCTTCGTTAAAGAAACCAGTGATGCCAACTACTCTAGGACCAGGTTCAACATTATCAATTGTGAACGTAACGACAGTATCATTTCCTTTTCTGTCAATTGCTTTAATCGTATAAGTACCGTCTTCATAAGTACCGTCTTCTGGAAATGTACGATCAAATACCATCTTAGAAGTTGTATAATTGTCCTCATATTCCTCTAATACTTCTTCTGTACCGTCTTCATTTACAAGAACAACCTTCTTTAAACTACCGTCTTCAAAATGAATTGTAGCGTTTTTATAATAGCCACCATCTTTTACTTTGACTTCGTTTTTACCATTAATACCTGTTCCAGATAATGCCGGATCTTGTGTATCTAAGTAAATATCAGCATATTCAGAAACATTTCCAGCTTTGTCATAAGCCTTAATGTTATAACGAATATTGTCACCTTCTGCATCTAAAGTAAAGGTATTTTCAGTGATTGTTTTCATTTCACGACCATCATAATATTGAACTGTCATGTAATCGAAATTATCATCTGTAGCTACAACTGTAAACGCATCTGTGATAAATCCATTGTTAAAATTCAAACCAGGTGCAACACTATCATAGATTACATATGGATATTCTTTTGAAGTAGTCATATCTTGTGTTAATTTAACACCAACATTTCCAGCTTCATCAGCATAACCATATACTTCAAATGGAATGATGCCCTCTGCTAAATTCATATCTTTTGTAAGAACGATATCAGCATAGTAAGCATAAAGTCCATTTTGATCACTATCTGGACGATGTGTAGCAGTAAATTCTTTACCACCCAACTTAACTGTCGGATTAACTGCTAATAATTCTTTGAAATAAATCATAATACGAACTTCATCGCCTAATTTAGCATATGCCCTAGCAACTTCATCTTGCCATTCTACATGATCTACAATTCCAAGTTGTTCGTATTCTGGAGCTTGCTTGTCATAAATAACGTGTCCATATTTTTCTGTTTCAGTAATGTTTTCATTTGTTAGAACTGTCTCATTTTCTGCAGCATCTAATACATTCGTAATCTTAACTGGAACTTCTTTTCCATTTTCCAAGCCCATTGTGCTGCCATCGATTGTGATAGTTGCATCACATTTGAAATATTGTTTTTCTGTTTGCCAATTTGTCCAATGGCAAGACATTTCAACAGCTTCAGCATTTCCAATTTGAATCATTGGAGTAGATGTGAATTCTTCACTGAATACCAATTCAACATAAAGTTTTTGACCATCACCAATTACTTTGTAGTCTGTTCCACTGTTATTTAGAACATATAACCAATCTAATGCAATTGGAGTCTTATCAATTGTGAATTCAACAGTTGTCGTATTAAAGTTTTTGTCGGTAACTGTGACAACGTAATGTCCTTCTGCCGTTAAAGGAGTCGTAAATTCAATCTCTTCTCCATCTAACGTAGCAGTAATCGTTACGTCGTTATCATCTGTAACGTTAATTGTTACATTTTCTTTTGTAACATCATTGTTGTTAATTCCTGTAATAGCAGGAACAGTTGTATCATCTAATACTTTGTTAATAGCATCTAGACGATTCATTAATTCATCTTTTTCTGTGCCTTCTGGAAGATTGTTTACCATTTCGATAATGTCTGTATCTGTACGATAATCAACTGCTGCATTAGAATCATCTTTGTTTTGCATAGAATGAACTCTATTTTCTAACTCTTCGATAATTCTTCTTGCATCGTTGTATTGAGACATATCGGTATTTCCAACGCCACCAGTAGTGCCGTCATTACCAGCACCAGTAGTGCCGTTGTTACCAGCACCAGTTCCGTTTCCATTACCACCGTTACCGTAAGTAGTAATTGGGTCTGTTTCTGTTGCTGAGTCATCGTTTTCTTCTTCTGGAGTTGCCGTTGGTTCAGTACCATCGATTACTTCTCCATCGCCAGAACCCCCATCTTCACTAACACCTGGTCCTTCAAGATCATTATCTTGATCAGGATTTGCGAAAACGAAAGATCCAAGGCCGATTAATAAGAATAAAACGACTACGATAAGTGCAATTTTTTTCTTATCCATAAAACTCTTTCTCTCCTTTTCGAATTTATTGTATCATATTTTGCCGTTTTTGCAACAGAATTCGACATTTTTAGACAAAAAAAGGATTCAAAAATAAAAAAAGAAGAGAAATTCTCTTCTAAAAAAGTTTAAAGCGGTTAATTGGCCAAAAACGCAAAGCAATTTTACCAATGATATCAGACTTTTTAATTAAACCAATATCTCTACCATCCATAGAGTTTTGACGGTTGTCCCCTAAGACCAAATACATATCTTCTGGTATGACATCATATCCGATATCTTGTAATGAAAAATCATCCGTAATGACATCATCTCCTAAATAATCTTCTTCATATACTTCGCCATTAATATACAACGTATTATCTCTAAATTCAATCGTATCACCAGGAAGTCCTACAACACGCTTAATCAAATATTTTGTGTCTGCATAAGAGAGTGAAATAATATCTCCTCTTTTCACATCACTAAAACGATAGATAGCTTTATTTAAAACGAGCACTTCTTGATTTTGCAATGTGGGATACATCGAATTTCCTACAACTTGTGTAATCGATACAACATATAAGAATAAAATCAAGACTACAAATATCACAATAATAAATTTAATGGAATCCAATAAAAACTCTCGTATGCTTAACCAATCCATGTTGTATCCTCCTTTAGCCTACCAAAACAAGTATACCATAGAAAAAAAGATAAGTTAATGAAGTTTACAGAGAAATTTGTAAAATAATTCACAAAAAGACAAAATAGTAAAGAAAATTGAACATGTTTTTTAAATAATGAGCATTTGCCATAAAATAAAACCGATGTTAATATCTCCGTGGAATGTTCAATCTTGAGTACTTACCTTCTTTCTTTGGAAAGGAGGTTGATAATTATGTATAAGAAAGATTTTCTAATTTTATCTTTATTAATAATTATCTTTTTATTAATTGGGCTCCTTTTTACTACTGTAAAATAGAGTTACAAAAATAAAAGAGTACTTAAGTCCAATGGACTAAGTACTTATCAAACCAGAAAAGGTAAGTGCTCAAGTCCGAAATTGAGCATTCCCTTTTTTGAATGATTACTCATTCATCACTTACAGTATACAGAAACTTTAAGAAAATTACAACAAATTTGAAAAAGTTTTCATTTCCAAATTTATCCAAAATTGTATTTTGGAAATATAAGATTGATTTTGTCTTTTTCACGTTATTATCTATATGAATTTATAAAATCAACAATTTGTTTTCCTTCTTTTATTATGATATAGTCTCCGCGGAATGTTCAATCCCCAAGTACTTACCTTCTTTCATCAGAAAGGAGGTTGATAATTATGTATAAAAAGGATTTTTTGATTCTTTTATTACTAATCATTATCTTCTTGCTTATTGCACTTTTATTTACAATTGTAAGATAAAATCAATACAAGAAAAAAGTACTTAAGTCCAATGGACTAAGTACTAACCCAAAACTAAAGGTAAGTGCTCAAGTCCTATATTGAGCATTCCCTTTTTGAATGATTACTCATTCATCACTTACAGTATACCGATTTTCTTCTTCATTTGCAACCTTTTATGAAAGTTTTTGTTTTAACTGAGAAAGTTTCTCTTTTTCTTCTTGCAGTTTCGTTCGATCTAGTTGAACGACATTAAGAGGTGCTTTGGTAACATAATTTTCGTTCTTTAATAAATTTTCTCTTCTAGCAATCGATTTTTCTAACATTTCGATTTCATGATGAAGTGCTTCTTTGTCGATTGTTTCTTCTTCTAGATAATATGTAACAGAAACATTCTTAGATTCGTAATGAACTTCTTGCATTCCTTCTTTTGAAGTAGATTCAGATATTTTTAATAAAGAACAGAAATATGGTAAATACTCTTCTCTACCCGAAATCATAACTGCATTTTCTTTTTTGATGCTATTGTTCGCTTTTAAATTACGAATGGAAACGATATCATCTAAAACAGATTGGAAATCTTCACTGACACTAGCGAAAGAATAAGTACGACTTGCTACCGGATAGGCACTAATCATGATAGACTTAGCATCTTTTACCGGTAATGCTTGATAAATTTCTTCTGTTACATAAGGCATAAACGGATGTAACATCTTTAAAATATCTGTTAAGACAAGAAGTAATACCTTCTTAGTAGTATCCGTCATATTGCTCTTAGCAAGTTCGATATACCAATCGCAGAAGTCATCCCAGACAAACGAATATAACATATTTCCGACCGTATGGAATTGATACTTATCCATACTCTTACGAACCTTTTTAATCGTTTGATTTAGTTCGTTTAGAATCCATTTATCTGCAACTTGTAGTTCTTTCTTATCAAATGATAAATCGTTGATGCCTTCTACGTTCATCAAAACAAAACGAGAAGCATTCCAAAGTTTATTGATAAAGTTCCAAGTGGATTTTACTTTTTCTTCATCGTATCTCAAATCCATTCCAGGAGCAGAATTCGTCGTTAAGAAAAATCTCAGAGAGTCCATACCGTACTCTTTCGCAACGGCAATTGGATCGACTCCATTTCCTAAACTCTTACTCATCTTACGACCAAGCTTATCACGAACCAAACCGTGAATCAAACAAGTTTCAAATGGACGTTTTCCCGTAAAGTGAAGGCCTTGGAACGTCATACGATTAACCCAGAAAGGAATGATATCGTATCCAGTTACTAAAACATGATTTGGATAATATCTCTTGAAGTCTTCGGTCTCTTCTGGCCAACCTAATGTACTAAATGGCCAAAGGGCACTAGAAAACCAAGTATCTAAAACATCTTCATCTTGTGTCCAGCCTTCTCCTTCTGGCGCTTCCATACCGACGTATACTTCGCCATCTTTATACCAAGCAGGAATTCTGTGTCCCCACCAAAGTTGTCTAGAGATACACCAATCGTATGTAATCGTCATCCAATGGTTCATGATTTTCTCAAATCTGGCTGGAACGAAGTTTACTTTCTTATCTTTCTTCTTTTGATTTGCTAAAACGGCATCTGCTAAAGGTCTCATCTTAACGAACCATTGTTTTGATAAATATGGCTCTACCATAACTCCGGTTCTCTCTGAATGACCAACACTGTGCATAATCTTTTTGATTTTGATGAGAAGTCCAGCCTCTTGTAGATCTTTTACCAATGCTTCTCTACAAGCAAAACGATCCATTCCCTGATACTTACCAGCGTTTTCATTCATCGTCGCATCTGGATTCATAACAACTACTCGCGGTAAGTTATGACGAAGTCCAACTTGATAATCGTTTGGATCATGGGCCGGTGTGATTTTTACGACACCAGTACCAAACTCTGGATCAGCATGTATATCTGCAACAACCGGAATTTTTTTATTGACGATTGGCAAAATAACATTTTTACCAATATACTTTTGATATCTTTCATCTTTTGGATTGACCGCAACTGCCGTATCACCAAATAAAGTTTCCGGTCTCGTCGTAGCAACTTCTAGATAATTGCCATCTTCGCCATCGATCATATACTTGATATGGTAAAATGCTCCCTCTACTTCTTTATAGATAACTTCTTCGTTAGAAAGTGCTGTTCTAGCCTCTGGATCCCAGTTGATGATTCTCTCACCACGATAAATTAATCCTTCGTTATACAAATCGACGAATACTTTACGAACTGCTTTCGAAAGTCCATCGTCAAGAGTAAATCTCTCTCTCGTATAATCTAGCGATAATCCTAATACTTTCCATTGTTCATGAATATTTTGTGCGTATTCATTCTTCCAAGCCCAAGCGTGCTTCAACCAATTGTTACGGTCCATACTTCTAGGATCGATTCCTTCTTGTTTTAACTTTTGGTCAACTTTAGCCTGCGTTGCAATTCCGGCATGATCCATTCCTGGAAGCCATAAAGCATCGTATCCATCCATTCTCTTATAACGAATGATGATATCCTGTAACGTCGTATCCCAAGCGTGTCCAATGTGTAACTTACCGGTTACATTAGGAGGTGGAATGACGACACAAAACGGTGGTTTACTCTTATCTCCTGCTTTAAAATATCCATGGTCTAGCCACCAATCGTATCTTGTTTTCTCTACTTCTTCTGGGTTGTATTTCTTCTCTAGCATCTTAAACACCTCTCTCTATTTTTTGATAACATTTGTTTAAATACTGACGGAACTCTTCTTCAGCTGCTGGTGCAACTTCAACAGTAGATGCCCAAAAGCCAAAGTTATCCGTTTCTACTAAAATATCGAACGATTCATCGTAATTAAAATCGTATAACATGGCCATCATACGAATGACGGAATCACTTTTCGTCTTATGATTTTCATTGTGAATCGCTTTTTCACTTTCAAATTCTTTCTTAATAGATGGCGTAATATTTCCATCAAAATAATAAGGATAATAATGGGCACACACTTCGTAAATATCGATTTTATCGGCATCACGAATCAGTTTGCAAAAAGGAAGTGCCTCTTCTGGAATATCTCCTTCTAGAGCATACCGACTATGATGTTCAATTGCTTCTTTAATAATCGTATCGTAACGGTCATCACTCACAAAATCACGAATATGTCCCAAATCAAACAAATACGTGACTGCGTAACTAGCATGATCGAACTGTTTATCTTTAAAACTCTTCGTCTGTTTTAACTGTTCGAATCTTCCAATATCGTGTAAAAGACCAATCGTACGTGCTAAGATGATATCACTATCCAAGTATCCTAATCTCTTTGCAATCATCTCCATTAAGTGTGCCACTCGGTAAGAATGATCATACTTATGTCTAATATCATCACTGATATCTTGATAAGATTGATAATACGAATCAAATGCATTTTTTACTTGTTCATAATCTTTTTCAGTCATAAAAAAAGTTCCTCCTTACCATGTAAGGACGAAACTTTTTCCGCGGTACCACCTTAGCTTCACAAAGCAAATTCTTTAGAAACAGATTTACTTTATGCTCTTCATTTCTAGATAACGGCTAGCCCCGTAAAACCCTATGTATTCAAGTCTTAAGCTCCTCTACTACCTTCTCCTAACCGATGCACTCATTTCCACCAACCATGAGTTCTCTATAACATACGGATTAGAATACTCCTTAGACTCATCGCTTTTGATATCACTAATTATATCGTAATTCACAAAATTTGTAAATCTTTTTTACAAATTCACAAGATAAATCATATACTACGATAGGTGATATTATGTACGGAAACAAAGGCCATAACAAATTTTGTTGTTGCCCTGCCTGCAAAGAAAGACGAAGAGGAAGTGTTTTATTTAAAGCGATTACTTATGCTATCAGTATCATCGTCATTTATCAATTGATATTACTTTTCTTTTTCATGACAAAGATATTTGCGTTCCTCTTATTGATTGAATTGGCAGGTCTATTCTTTCTTTTATTTCTTTTGATATTCTGAGTATGCGTGATAAAACGATTCCATTCTCTGATACATTTGTTGAATCTTTAAAAAATTAGCATAATCTGCCTTAAGAGATCTTCGAAACCGAATCTCATCGGGAAGCAATCCGATAATCCATAATTCTAATCGTTCGAAAGGTGTGAGTTCAAAAATACTTTCGTAGGTTCTAAGAAGACTGTAATAGTCATCTTGCCCAGTCAGTAAAATAACGAGGTCTTCTAGAGGCGATGCAAATTTTGCTTTACTCCAATCGAGTAACACATCACACTTTCCTTGTAAATAAGAGTCTAATGTACAAGCCCGGTTACAAAACACCCACCTCTCGTGCGGAATATCTTGCGCCATCTGATACCAGTCTCGCAGCAACTGTTGGGCCAAAGAAAGATGAAAAAAAATCATACTCGAGTGTCTCAAATAATATTGCATTGCCGGAGTGGGAAACAAATACCCTTCTAACTCGTCGTTCATCGAATCATAGTAAGCCGTTAACTCTTCTATTTTTTTAGAATACGTCTCATAAAACGTTTCGATGCGATGCGTATCCTTTTCTTTATAAAAGCAAGTATTCTTATGAATACTTGCTAAAACAACACTTAAGTCTCGTCTTTTAGAACGAGGATCCAACACCTTCTGTACTTCGTACGGATAGACATCGTATCGTTCATCCGTATACACTTGTCTTGCAAAAAACGGAATCCGATGATTTTCCAAAAACGAAAAAGTAGAATCTAAATCTTGATGTGGTTTTAATAGAAACGTCCCATCGTCTGTATCGATGAGACGTTCTCCATTCACAATCTGAAAAGATCGAATCTTATAAGGTGCCTTACTCATGATTACTTGGCACGATCAATTTAGAACCGACTGGCAAAGTATCCAAATCGTTGTATTCTGCTAAAGCATCTCTACTAGTCTGATATTTGGAAATGACGTTCTCTAAAGTATCAGACTCCCGCATGATGTAGACGTGATACTTGCAAAACGTGTCTGATGAGTCTGCTAGATTAGAAAAAATAGATGGTAAATCACTTGATTCACTTTTATCAGTTCCTAAATTCGTAACTTCTACCGGAATCGGCTGAGCAGGAAAAATGATATTTTCTTTTTCTGGCGTTGAATTACTAATCATTTCTTGGTTAGGAACAGCATCGGTTAAATCTTGATCAGTGAGTTCTAACAATTCTGTATTCTCTTCCATACTGGCAACGGGCTCTTCTAATGGTACTTCTCTGTCCTCTAAAGGTTTCTTTTCCTCTTCCTCTAGTTGCACATTATCTAATGGATCTTCTTTCATCGGCTGTAATCCTTCCTCTTTTGCATCATCTTCGATACGCGAAGAAGTAGATATAACTTCAACCTCTTCTGGCACTTGGACTTCTACTAGATTTTGCAATTTGACATCGATATGAACCAAAACACTCTGTGAAGTAGGAATCTCATAATAAAAATCATCAATATCAAACAGAATCTGACTAGCATCGTACTTCGGATCGATTGCAATCGTACAAGGTATGACCTCGTGAAATGATTCTTTCTCCAATGTATCCTTCACTTGATACGTACCACTAATTGTAAAACTACCTTCTACAGTTTGCTCTTCTAACTGTAAATCGTGATCCAACGAAATCGAAGTCACTTCCGTAATTTCATCTGGAAATGAAAGTTCTTTTTCAAAGGAAACCTTTTTTTCCATATAATCCCTCTTTTCTAATAATGTATATGAGGGAAAAATAGAAAACATGAAAAAAAGAATCATTCCTGATTCCTTTTGTTTAAAGACTCGTACTGTTTCACTCTTTTTAATCCTTTTGCTGCTTGTACATTGTATGGAAACCTGTTCTTACTAGAAAGTATCGTTAACACGGCTTTTAAATCACTCTTTAAAGTAGGAAGCAAATTACTCTCACAAAACGAAATTAAATAAGAAATCGTGCCGAGATAAGATGGATCATCTTTCACAATATTACCTAGCAAAAGGTTTGTAAAATTATCAAAGTCCATCAAAGTTGCTGTAATTACTTCTTCATCGGATAATAACCCAACTTCCGGACAATGCTTTAAAACAAAACGTGATTTTAGGAAGTGTTCTTTTAAACTCAACCGATGAAGAGTTTCATAAACTAAGAATTCGTATTTGTACTGCATCCAATCTTCTTCCTTCAAAGACTTCATCTGATTCATCGAACGAATGAGGTCGTTTTCATATTCGCGAATCTCGTCATCTTGAAATTTACCTCGCATCTTTGCGATAAGAGAAGAAACACGGTCTAGTAATTCTGGATGAAGAAATAAAAATCCTGGTATAACTTCTTCTTCCACAACAGGCATCGTTTCACTTTCCATTGTCATCAAAAACGATTGATATGCCCATTTATCTTGATAAGCCTGATAAAGTTGCTCTTCATCGCATAAAAGAAGCGCCTTTTTCGCATACAAATAACGATAGAGAGCCATCACGTCATCTGCTTCTTCTGGAAACTGTTCTAAAATAACATCAACTAAAGAATCATTCGCCATATAAATCCTCTTTTCTTTCCCGCTTTGTCGTGTGATAAACTCGCTTTGCCAAACGATATTGACGACTACCCTCTTCCGTCTTGGGATAGAACTCTTTATGAGTAAAATGTCCTAACAAATCACGACAATACGATTGAAATACCTGCGCTACTTCCTGATTCTGGACCATTCTAGGATAATGAAATCCAATCTCATCTAAATGACTGACAAATGCCACCGTATAGATAAAGTCCGGATAGTTCGTACCATCGAAGATTTTCGTAGAATCAAAAGAACGGATGGATTCAAAGTTACAGTAATCATTCCAAAAAAGTTCTTTGATATCTTCCTTTTGACAAAGAGAATAACGAGGAATACCACGATATCTCTTTTCTCTTCGCAAAGCCTCTTTTGCATTCTCTTGAAAGCGACTCTTTGGCCGCCACTGAAGAACCGTATTGCATCTCCTAATACAATCGTTTTCTAACTCCGTAATGGATGGTGACGAATACTTACCACGATAGCAAGCAATCAGATTTAACGCCTCTTCCCAAAACGTCTCATCTAAAAACATCCATTCGCCATCTTCCATTCCAAATCGGGTATAATACAAAAAGGATTCGTATCGATTGGGATCGATTATGTAATTCTGAAAACATTCCGGACATGCATAAATCATTTTAGTTATAAAGTAGTTGGATAGTTCCCTCATCTTTCACGCGTCTCCTTTTTCCTTTGAACAATTCTTTATAAATATCCTGATACTGATCGACCAAAACAAACTTGGTATCTTTCCGTATTTCATCAGGAATCTCCTCTAAATCTTTCTCGTTCAAACGTGGAATAAAAATCTTTCTGACGCCACCACGATGTGCTCCAATCGATTTTTCTTTCAATCCTCCAATTGGCAAAACTTTTCCTTGTAACGTCATCTCTCCTGTCATCGCAACACTAGGACTTACCTTCGTCTTTGTAAACAAAGAAAGTAAGGCTGTCGTTAACGTGACACCTGCAGAAGGTCCATCTTTTGGGACAGCCCCTTCTGGAACGTGAATATGAATTGAACTCGTTTCAAATACTTCTGGATCAATGTGGAATTCTTCGGCATGCGCTTTGATGTAAGACAACGATATCATAGCAGATTCTTTCATGACTTCCCCTAGTTTTCCAGTTAAAATCAGTTCCCCTTTTCCTTTGAACGAAGTTGCTTCAATCGGTAATAAGTCGCCACCAAAAGACGTATAAGCAAGTCCGTTTACGACACCGATTCGACCAGTGTTCATATCGGAATCATTATATAGATACTTCACTTTTCCTAAGTAAGTTTCAATATCGTCTTCCTCTACGACACGAGCTTCCGTTTTCTTGTTCAACAACCGGTCTATGACGATTTTTCGTAAAATGCTAGCAATCACTCTCTCTAAATCACGAACTCCTGCCTCTTTGGTATAATTTCTCACTATCTTTAAAAGTGCTGCATCGGTAAATGTAACTTCTTCTTCACTGAGACCATGTTCTTTTAACTCTTTCGAAATTAAATGCGTCTTAGCAATGGCAACTTTCTCAAACTCCGTATAAGAAGATAACTCTACGACTTCTAACCGATCCTGAAGCTCGGTTGGAATCTGATCCAAATAGTTAGCAGTCGTAATGAACATTACTTTCGATAAATCGTATTCTTCATCTAAGTAATGGTCCATAAATTTATTGTTTTGCTCTGGATCTAAAACCTCTAACAAACTACTAGCTGGATCACCGTGATTACTCTTAGACATCTTGTCGATTTCATCGATTAAGAAAACCGGATTCACCGTACCTGCCTTCTTCATTCCTTGAATGATAAGACCTGGTAATGCTCCAACATAAGTCCTACGATGTCCGACAATTTCTGCTTCATCGTTTACACCACCGACACTGATTTTGGTAAATGTCCGTCCTAAACTTTTAGCAATTGCCATCGCAAGAGACGTTTTACCGACACCAGGAGGCCCAACCAAACAGAGAATTGGACTTCTCAAATTGTTCGTATTCTGCTTGACTGCTAAATATTCCAAAATACGAGTTTTGACACTCTCTAAGGCATAATGAGACGCATCCAAACTCTTCTTGACTTCACTAATATCGGAAACATCTTTCGTCTCTTTCGTCCAAGGAATTGCCAAAAACCAATCCAAATAACTTTTAATCATCGATAACTCTGGACTAGCAGAAGGTGTCTGTTCGTATTTGCTGACCTCGCGTAACAAATTCTCACGAATTTTATCACTACATCCCAATTTGTTAATTTTTTCCCGTAGATCATCGATTTCTTGATCTTAATCGTATCC
>OMBA01000527.1_pt1 | contig 20677 bp, 22 predicted proteins | sample 1673441 | NCBI WGS metagenome assembly OMBA01 (sample SAMEA103958111, study PRJEB25191) | human gut metagenome | biome: human-associated habitat [ENVO:00009003]; feature: intestine environment [ENVO:2100002]; material: feces | place: Germany | collected 2013/2015
AGGCTTGATGTTCCTGAAGATTTACTATTAGCAGCATTATATGAAGTACCTGATGCGCTGTTTTTCTGAGATAAACCAATGTAATTCATAATATTTGAATTGATTTGATTTTGAATATCGCCCAAAAAGTTCAGATAAGTATATCTTCTTGATAACTCATCGTTGATAAGATTGCTTTGTTGAGCAAGGATATCTTGTGCCAAATCACTCATTGAATCTGCTCTTTTGCTTTCAATTGTATTGAGCTTATCTAAGAATACTGAATTATCAAAGTTTCCGAAACGAGAAGCAATATCGGTTTTCAAATTATCAATCATAGGTGTATACAAGCTGTTAATTGTATCCAAACCTTTCTGAGTATAAGCATTGAGCTGATTTTGCATGCTTGCCTGAGTTTGGGGCGAAAACACGTTTACGTTTGGAAGATTTTGCAAAAATGAATTCTGCGCAAAATCATAAATCCCTTTTTCGGCATTAGACATGTTATAATTTGAATAAACAGTATTGCCCTTTTTGTAAGTATTCGCTACATTCTGTCCGTTTACAGAAACACTGCCGGACGCATATGGATAAGATGAAGTTTTTCCCATTTGTTTTGTCCCTTTCTATTTTGTCTTTAGGGGACAACATTTGATGGGTTAGTAAGGCGCGTTTTTATTATAACATACGTTTGTCAATTTTGTCTAGTGTTAAAAAAATTATATTTTTCTATGGTATAATGCAGTTATGGAAAAAATTAATTTAGAGGAAATCAGCCGGCTCGTTGCTGATAAAAAATTTGAACAAGCTAAGAATGAATTAGAAAAACACGAGCTTAATGATGAAAAAGATATTGAAGCCGTTAAACTTCTCGGGCTTTGTAATGTAAATCTTGACCTGTTTAAGGAAGGCCAAAACTGTTTTGAAACTGTCGTGAAGTACAATCCGGATGATGCCTCGAGCTGGTTCTATCTCGGTAACTGTTATGACAATCAAGACGATTTTTTGCATGCTAAATCTGCTTATTTAAAAGTTATCGAACTTCGCGAAAACTTTCTCGAAGCTTACAAAAGCCTTTGCATTCTCTACGTTAAAACCAATGAACAGGAAAAGGCCGTCGAACTTGGTAAAAAAGCTCTTGCACTTGAAGATAATGATTACACGATTTATTACATAATCGGAACAGCTTACATGTCTTTGAAAAAATTCAACGAAAGCCTTGAATTCTTAGAAAAAGCCCTTGAATTAAACCCGGATCACGCCCAGCTTTACAACAACCTTGGCACTTCTTATATTACGATTGGAAAACTTGACAAAGCTTATAAAAATTTTTTGAAAGCTTCAGAATTAGATCCGCAAAATTCAATCACTTATTTCAACATCGCGTCTATTCTGCAAATGCAAAATAAACACAAAAAAGCATGTTCATTTTTTGAAAAAGCTTACGCCATAGAACCGCAAGACAGCTACTTAACAGCACTCGCGCTATCTGAAACTAAATGCGGCAAGTTTGAAAATGCTATTAAGCATTACAAAACGCTTATTTCGCATCATCCTGAAAAAGATATTTATCAATACAATCTTGCCTGCTGCTATGAAATGGTTGAAGATTACAATTACGCAATCGGGATTTTGGCACATCTTGTCATGCTTAATCCAAAGTCAATTAACATGGCCCAAAAGCTCGCCGGGCTTTACATGAAAATTAACCAGCCCGCTCAATCAAAAGAAATTTACGAAAAAATTATAATAATGGGTAATGTTTCAGAAGAAATTTACTACGAGTATGCAAACGTTTGTATTCTGACAAATGACACTGACAAAGCGGAAAAAATCCTTAAAAAAGTTATTGAGTTAAACCCCCAACACGCTTCTGCACACAAGGATTTAGGGGTAATTTATCTAAGTAAACGCCTATTCGATTATGCAAAAGACGAGTTTGAAAAAGCATACAAAATTGCACCCGATAATTTCTCAATAACGTTTGAGTATGCAAACTTTCTTCATGCCACAACAGAATTTGAAAAAGCCGACCAAATGTATAAACGTGCACTTGAAATTGATCCGGAAAACCGTAATGCACTGGCTTTTTCAGCACTCAACAAAATTCAGACAAAAGATCTTGAAACCGCTCTTGAACAAATTAATCTTGCAATTGCACATTCTCCGCAGAACGGTTTTATGCTTTACATTGCAGGCAAAATAAGATTTTTGCTGAAGGACTTTGAAGGAGCAAAACAATTTTTAATCAAAGCTTTTGAAATGGATAAAGCAGAAGATATCCAAAATCTTCTTGGACTAAGTTATTTCGAACTTGGAGATTTTGCACAGGCTAACGTAATTTTTGAAGACTTGTTAAAACAAAGTCCGGGCAACATTAATATTTTAATTAACCGCGCAAAATGTTTTGAAAAAATGAACGACATCCCGTCAGCACTTCACGAACTTGAACATGCAGTAGAGATTTTCCCTGACTGCGAAGAAGCGCATGAGATGATTAGACGGTTATCATAGTTTCGTGTTGTTAAGACTTTCAAGCAAGGAAAAAGGCGGTCGGATTGGGGGGACCGCCTAAATAACCAGATTTACACTATGTAAGTGTTCAGAAAGGAAGCTTTTTATCAGGCTTTCGCCTATTATTCTCCTAAATTAATCTGGGAGAATTGTACAATTTTATTTTTACCGCGTTTTTTTGCATTATAAAGCGCATGTTCTGCATAGCGGATAATCGTATTAACATCTTCTTCAGTATTTTCAAGACACGGGTAAGTCGAAATTCCGCCGGAAATCGTAATAGGATGACGTTCTTCCTCTCCTGCCGGAATGAATTCCATTTTTTCAATATCGCGTCTGAATCTTTCTGCAAACAGAAAAGCGTTATCTTCAGAAGTGTTCGGCAGAATAAGCAAAAACTCCTCATCTCCATAACGTGTTAAAATATCTTCTTTACGAATTAGCTGTTTAAGCTTATCGGCAATAGAGCGCAAAAGCACATCGCCCCAGTCATATCCGTAAATATCATTTACAACTTTGAAAAAGTCTAAATCAAACAACAGACAAGAAAGCTTTGTGCCATAACGTTTTGCGCGGGAAATTTCCTGCTCAAGGCGTTCGTGAAGATATTTTCTGTTATGAAGTCCGGTTAATTCATCGGTTGTTGAGACTTGCAAGAGTTTTTCGCGTAAATCTTTAATTTTCAACAAAGATTTTGCACGGATTAAAAGCTCGTCATTATCAACCGGAGTTTTTATAAAGTCATATGTCAAAGCCCTGACAGTTGAACCTTTAAAATCTTCACCTACAAAAAGCACAGGTGCTTTAAATTTTACAATCATCAAAACATCTTTTAAATTCGGAACTGCTTCTGCAACGATTATTGCAGGATTAAGCATCTCATAATCTCTAAGTTTATCAGCATCTTCAATTCTGACATTGGCATCGTCGATTTGTGTCAAAACGTCGGCTAAAGAAGATTCTTTTTTATTTGTATATACAACAATGTTTCTCATCTTACATCCTAACTGTAACTTACTCTTAATTAGATAATATCATTTTGCATGTTTAAATTCCAATTTGTAACAAAAGCTTAACAAGATTATAAATTGTAAAACTTTGCAAGGGTTTTGAGACTGTGGTAAAATCATTTTATGAAAGAAGTTAAATCATTAAAAATTCTACCAATGCAAAAAGATGACCTGGATGCGGTGCTTCGTTTGGAAGAAAACGCATACGGCGATCACCACTGGTCAAAGGAATCGTTTTTTAATGAGTTAAATAATGAATTAGCAAAATATTTTTGTGCGTTTGATGCAGCAGGTGAACTGGTTGGATATTGCGGGATTTGGGAAATATTAGAAGAAGCGCACATTACAAACATCGCCGTCTCGCCCGAACACCGCCGCAAACACATTGGCGAAGCACTTTTAAAGAAAATTATCGACACCTGCTATAAAGATTTTGTAAAATATATTACGCTTGAAGTTAGAGTTAGCAACAAAGCCGCAATCGGACTTTATGAGAAATATTCGTTCAAATCACTTGGCATACGGAAAGGTTACTACCAAAACAACAACGAAGACGCCCTCATAATGTGGACAGAAAATATTTTTTACGAGAAATTCAAAAAGAATTACGAAAAAAACACAAAAGAACTTGAAAACAAAATAAAGGCAGAAGAAAAATGACAGAACAAAAAGCCAAAGTAAGAACAATAAAAAGCCAAAATTCAGGGCTGAAATTCAGTATAAGCAGCTTTCTACTCATAATATTCTGTACTTTTTTGATTATAATCTCGACATTTGTGCAGCTAAACATAAGCCACTTTACAATTCCGACGAACATATTTTCCGGCGAAGAATTCAGGATATACGACTACATACATACGTTCAGCTTAATCCCGCAGGTACCGGCGATAATGTTTATTGCTGCGCTTCTTGGGCGGAAATTCGGCGTAACAAGCGTATTAATTTATATACTTACGGGCTTATTTATAATACCGGTTTTCGCACTGGGCGGGGGGCCGAAATACGTTTTTGAATACGGTTTTGGATACATTTTGGCGTACCTGCCGGCGGTCTTCATAACGGGCACGATTTTAAAGGACGGATTTACGTACAAAAACATAGCAAAAGCGGTAATAAGCGGGATACTGACGATACATATCTTTGGAATACTTTACATGCTTGTAATAGCGGCATTCAAACACGAAGGCTGGATGTTCACGAGCGGCTGGATAATCGCACAAAGCGGAATAAAAATCATCTATGATTTTATATTCAGCTTTATCGCGGTACTTTGCGCAAAATACCTCCGCCTGGTGCTCTGGCTGTACATGTAAAGTCCCTCCATACAATAGAATATAGACAAACGTTAAGATTTATTGTAAGATAAATTTGGGTAAAAGATACTCTTTTCAAAAAGGAACCTGCCGCCAATTTTTATTGTAGACCTCGGGTTGGTTCCCGACTAGAGAGGAGGGCTAATATGGATAATTTCAATTTAGCATTATTCTTAATCTTTTTGATTTTGTACATATTAAAAAATGGCTCTCACCAAATAAGGTAAGAACCATTTAGACCTCTAAAGAGTATCCGGCAGCTTAGGAAACTGCCACCCTTCATATATATTATTTACGATTTTTTGCATTTTGTCAAGTGCCTGGAATAAATATTTCATTCGTCAATGAGCGTAAAGTCCTCGCCGAGTTCTTGTTCTAAAATTTTAACAAACTCCGAGGGTTTCAAGCCGAGAGCTTCTGCTATCTTCCAAAAAGTTACAAACTTACAGTCAATTTCTGCTCTTTCTATTTTGCTTAAATTACTGTCATTAAGTCCATATTCATTAGCTAATCTATTATTAGAAATTCCAATTTCATCTTCCCGAATTTTTCTAATAATTTCTCCTAACTTTGCCCTTAATTGTAAACTTTTTTCATCTTTATATTGCATATTTCCTCATATTTTAAAAGTAAAATAAATCTTTCGGTTCAAGGTTTAACGCTTTAGCAAAATCAAATATAACAGAAACCGGTGTATTTAATTCTCCTCGTTCAACCATGCCAACATAATTCCTACTTTTGCCAATCAGTTCAGCCACTTTTTCTTGCGAAAAGTTTAAACTTTTACGAGCATACCTTATATTTTTACCAAGTTTTTTTAAATAAACTTTACTCATTTTTCAATATGTTGAATTAAAACATTTCTACCAAGCCTCACTTGTCAAAAACCTCCAAAAGTGCTATTATTTATGCAATAAAGGAGATAAAAATGTTAAATTCTAACACAAGTTAAACCTTACCCATCCAAAGCAATGATAATGTTGTAAATCGTTTTCAATTTCTTATCATCAGCAGAAAGCAAAATGCGATTTATTTCTTTTTGTAAATCATTGTTTTTACTAGATAAATTACATATATTGGATTTAAAAAAGAAAGATGGTTCGACATTAAAAAAATTGGATAAGTTCGCCAAAACTTCGCAGGAAATAAAAGTTCGACCGGTTTCAATGGCCGTGATGGATTTTCTCTCAAGCCCGATAATCTCTGCAAGCTGCTCTTGGGTTAAATCTTTGGACAGCCTTAGTATTTTAACATTTTTACCAATTGTTTTATTAATTTCGTTAATATCGAACATATTTATATCATAATTTCTTTTTTTTGGCATTTCTAGCTGATTTAATTAGGCTTATATCTATTCAAATGTTACATTAATGGAGGATAATTCATGCATAAACACGTTAAAATTAGAACTTTTTTCAGTAAAGCGCTCTCCTTTTGGCTTCCTTCGCCTTGGAGGAAAGAGTTTCGCGATTTTATCTTTTGGGCCTCTTTTCACGACTTTTTGAAGTTTAAAAAGCAGAGGTTTGTTATTGTGTCCCTTGGCTCTAATTGTCTTGTCAGAGTGCTTACCACCGCCGCTAAGCTAAAACCTCGTAAGTTCTACGGCGAAAAATCTTGTCCTTTCGATCTTTGTTCTAATCCCGACTTCAATAACGTCGCTTTTTTGATTGAAAACGACTTTCATGACTTCTTCGACTTGCTCCCGAGGGATGAGAGTACTTTTCCGCATGACTGTAAGCTTTCAAATAAACAATTCAAAAATCGATATCTTAAGAGGTTTCAAAACTTCCGCAACATTTTGAAAGCCGACAACAAAATTTATTTTATTTATTCTGATTATGTTAACCTCCCCGACAGGGACGACGTTTTAAGGCTTTATCAGGTGCTTAAGGACAAAAGGCAAGGCAAGCCGTTTGATTTTATTCTCCTTACTAATGAATATATTGATGGATTAGATGGCATCATTCAGCTTCCTGATGATTTTCGTATTACCGACAACAATTGGGTTGTTTACTTTATTAACAAGTATGGTAAATTCGACAACTATTACACCCGATATTGCGAGAGGATGGGCAAAAGGCTTTCCGACACTATTATGGAGAGAGAAGGTTCCCAACCGAAGTTTCCTCCTGAACGCTTGTGAGCTTTGAAACTTCCGTAAGGCGCAGGCGACGTCTTTTCACACGTCCCGTAAAAATGTGCCGTACACAAGCCTCTTCCGCTTGCGGGAGAGGGAAGAATTTCTTAATGAGCGCGTTCCCCTGGAACGTGCGAGTTTAGAAATTCGGGTGAGAGGTCTCCTTGAGGAATTTAGGCAAGGTATTTTATCAACTTATTTATGTCTTTGTTCCAGGCGCCGTTCCAGTTGCGCAGGATTACGTCCGCTGGGGTAAGCCCGTCCATTGTGTATTGCTTTATCGGTTCAAGATATTTTTCTTCGCCGGTGCCATCCTCTATCAATGCTTTCTCTGCAATATAAAGTATTTCTTTTGCAATATCCGCTGCTGTAAAACCTTTTATATGTGCAGCCAGCGCGCTTTTCGGAACATTGTAGCGAAGCTCCGCCAAATCTCGGTAACTAAACGGCGCCAAAAGTTCTTCAATTTCATTCATTGCGCTTTCGTTGTAAAGTATTCCCTTGTAAATCGCAAGGACAGCATATGCCATGCCGGAATTTCCGCAGTCATGGTTTCGGATTTCAATGAAGTTTCTCATCCTGACTTCCGGAAAGTACAAATTCGCATGAAGTTTGTAGTCGTCGATACCGGCCTCAAAACCTTCCCAGCCGTTTTCTATAAAGTCTTCAAAGTTAATTTTGCCCTTAATATCGACCGGCAGCCCTTCGCGGTTAATGAATATTATCGGGCTTTTCATAACACAATCAACGTATTTTTCAAAAGAGAAATCCTCGTCCATTTTTCCACAGAAACCGCAGCGGTCGTTATCAGTGTTAAGCCAGCTTAGCGCGCGAAATGTTTTGTAACCCGTTTCCACGCCGCCTCTGATTGGTGAATTCGCAAACATTGCCGTCATAAACGGTGTCATTTTATTAGCGATTAAAAATTTTCTCATCGCATCCTGTTCGTCTTTGAAGTCAAAGCATGCCTGAATTCCCGCGGTTTCACGCATCATCACGTCGGAAAGTATTCCCCAGAGATACTTTGCCATAATGTGATAGCGCTTTTTAGGAATAAGATTGATAGTCTTGTGAGTCGACAGCGGCGAAACCCCGTATTCTAAAAGCTTTATGTTGTAACGATCCAAAATCGGCGCCATTTTAGAGTTTAAATAATCGACCTTTCTTTTAATTCCGTCGATTGAAGTTTCCGGTTCTACAGAAAGCTCAACCTGGCTTCCCGGCTCCAGCGTAATTGTGTCATGGTTCTGCTTAAGCCCGATTATATTGTAATCGTCGGTTATGTAATCAAAGTTTTCTTCCTTGGCAAATGCGCGCAAAAAATTACAAACCCCAAAGTCAGCGCCGTAATCAACAGCTTTATTTGTAACCGTGGAAATTGGCAGACGCTCGTACTCAAGCCCGACTTTAAATGTGTCCGCCGGCTTGCAGCCATTCCTGTAAAGTTCCAAAATCTGACTTTTCTCAAGTTTTTCCTTAGTCTGTAATTTACTCACATTTACCTCCATTACGTATTTTATTATAACACTATTTAAAATATCAAATAAAATTATATAAAACATTAGCCTGTCTGTGGTATCATAATAGCTAAGATGGACTATTTCACAAGAGCAAAATATTTTAAGACAAAAAAACGTCTCGGACAAAACTTTCTGATTAATCCCGACGTCATAAACGATATTATTGAAAAGGCTCAGCTTTCAAATGATGACACCGTAATCGAAATCGGCCCCGGGGTCGGTTTTGTAACAGAACAGCTCGTAAAGCATGCCGGAAAAGTTATCGCTATTGAACTCGATGAAGAAGCAATTAAAGAATTACAAAAACTCGACGCGCCAAACTTAACGATTATTCACAAAGATATTTTGAAAACTGATTTTTCTGAACTTACCAACAAAAAAGTGAAAGTCGTTGCAAATATCCCATACTACATCACAAGCCCGATAATTGCTCATTTGCTCGGTGAAGTCGATGACTTAAACCATGTGAACCGCTCGCTGATTTCTGAAATTATACTAATGGTGCAAGAAGAAGTCGCATGGCGCATGTGTGCAAATGAAAATTCCCCCTCTAAACAGTACGGGCTTTTAACAATACTTTCGCAGTTTTGGGCTGATGTCGAAATCTTCAGAACAGTCGGCAGAAAGTCTTTTTACCCGGCGCCAAAAGTAAATTCCGCCCTCGTAAAATTAGATGTGAAAGAATTACCAAAGTTGGAATTAAGCGACTACAGCCACTTTAGAAAAACTGTTAAGGCTGCGTTTTCTCAGAGAAGAAAGAATATTAAAAACTGTCTTCTTCACGGTGGTTTTTCGCGTGAATGCATTCAACAGGCACTTCAAGAACTGGGGCTTGATGAAAACATTCGTGGCGAAAAATTGTCTATTGAAATGTTCGGAAAGCTTTCAGAAAGGTTAAAATATTATGAAAATTCAGTGTCCGGCAAAAATTAACCTTACACTAAAAATATTAAACAAACGCCCGGACGGCTTTCATAATATTGAAAGCGTTATGCAGACAATAAGCCTCTATGATTATCTGACAGTAAAAACAACACCGGCTCAAACGCTCGAAATAGTTCTTTCCGGCACAAGTGATGAAATACCTTACAACGAAAAGAATTTAGTTTACAAGGCTTCATTGCTGTTTGCGCAAAGTACAAACCTTGCGCCGCATAAAATTGAAATTTTTATTGAAAAAAATATTCCGGTTGCAGCAGGCCTGGCGGGTGGAAGCACAGATGCCGCCGGGATATTATTCGGATTAAACGAAAAGTTTGACCGTCCGCTAAGCAAAAAAGAGCTTCATGAACTTTGTGCGGCTTTGGGTTCTGATTTGAATTTCTGCCTTGAAGGAGGAAAACAAAAGACATCAGGCCGGGGTGAATTGTTAGAGTCCATGGAGTTTGAAGAATTTGACCTGTCGCTCATAAAACCTCTCAATTTAGGCATAAGCGCAAAAGAAGCTTATACAAAATTCTCTCAAAAAAATACTGTAAAGGCTTCTGGACGCAGTGATTTTGCAAATGATCTTGAATGGGCGGTTATTGATGATTATGTAGAATTACAGAAGATTAAAAAACTTTATCCGAATTCAATGATGTCAGGCTCAGGCTCAACGTATTTCTCAATAGGCTCAGAATTCAGCACGCAGGATGGCTACTGGGTAAAAAATGGATTAAAAGCAATTTCAGATGGCGTTAAAATAGTACAAAATTAATGAATTCCAGCTCTAGGCCCGGAATAACGCCGAAACGAACACTGGAAAAAAACTCCTCTCAGTTTTTGAGAGGAGTTTTAATTTAACTTTATTCTTTTGGTATGAATAAGAAATCACGTTCGGAGCCAAGCTTTTTGCCCAAGCTGTTGACTTCTTCTTTTGACTTAACGCCGGTAGCGTATACATTGCCGTTACAATCGAACAGTGAATATGTCTTTTGGCCCGGATTTGAGTGATAGTATTTATCAACCTTGCCTCCGGATGTGCCTTGAATTACTTTTCCGTCGTAGTAAACGTATTTTTTACTGTCACTAAGTTCAACTACAGGATCAAGCCAGATTTGACCGACTTTTAAGCCGACGTTTTCACCGAAAATGTGGTTTCTTAAAGCCATGATTTCGTTAAAGTCTGTTAATGGAGTGCCGTCTTCGTGGCGGTATTTACCCATTGTTAAGTTGAACGGGTTATCATTTTTAACTACATTATATGGAATTTTATTTTGTCCTATTTCTGCTACTTCCAAAGTACATTTTGATTGTTCAATGTCAGAATTGTCATCGATTTCTATGGGTTCAAATTCCATTATAGGAGTATCGATAGGTTTTGCTTCTATTTCACCGTCGTTTTCTCCCGGCAGGTCATCGTAATTTTCTGCTCTGATTTCCGGATGCGCATTTAGGAATTTAGCGATTTCGTATGCGCCTACCAATTCTTCTTTGTTAAGGCGTTTTGCAGTCAATTCGCCGTATGCAAGCTTCAAGATATATGCCTTGTCTTCCGGTGTTAAGTTTTCCATCTTGAGGATTTCGCGCATAAGTTTTTGGTTGCGTCTGCCTTTGACACGTGATTTGATGTTCTTATCAGCTTTTGCAACAACTGCTTCGGCTGATAAACCGTTTAATATATCGGCAGGGTCGTCGTCTTTAACAACAGTTGCAAGTGCAATTGACGGGATAAGGCCTCCGATCAAGCCTTTCAAACCACCTGGCAAACCTTTACCGCCAACTGTTTTTATCATATCAGCATGGTCAACTGAACCGTCAGCGTTAATGTGGTAAACGTTACTTTCAAACGGAATACCCATTGCTGCACCAACACCGCCAGTTACCCCCAGAACGCCAAGTGCAGCCAGAGTTTTATAAAGCCAAGTTAAATCTCGTTTAGCATCATAACCCGCTGTAGTCATAAATTTACGGGCTTTTCTTCTTTTAATACCGTAATCCGCTGCCATAGCACGCTGTTCATTCAAATCGCCTTTATTGTCAAAACCTGTATATTTACCTATGCGGCGTTTGGTTGCGTCTGACGAGAATTCGCCATTTACATAGAAGTCTTCGGGGTTATCTGCAATTACACCCTTGATTGTATCGTCCTTTATCAAAACATGGTCATATCCGTAAGTATCAGCAGCTTTAGCAGCGTTGTATTTGTTCTCATCAATGTAAAGCTCACGATGGTCAACACGTGCGGCTCTGACTTCGTTTTTAGTCGCAATTTTTGCCGTGTCCTTCGCTTCTTTTTCTGTAAAACCATCAATGTCTCTCAGATATTCGGCTTGTTTACTGTTTTGAAATTCGCCTCTTGCAGACTTGCTTGTCAAAAGAGCTTTTGCTATCGCCATATCCAATCTGGAAGCAGATCTGCGATATCTTACTTTCGGTTGTTCCGCCTGCTGCGTTGTTGCTGATGATGCACCTGTGAGAACATTTATCCCTTTAATTGCATCTGTCATAGATTTCCCCTTTCAATATTTCCCCGTTACATTAATAACAAGTTTATTGTTTCCCCTATATTTTTATAAAAAAATATTGTGGTGAAAAATTGCATGGTTACATGCATTCAGGGAGTTTAGAAGAAACAAAAGTTCTTATTTTGCAAGGGTTTTAAACACATGCAAATTAACTTAACATAATTTAACATTCTTGCAGCTATATCCATTAGGGTTATAAATTTAATTGATTATAGTGTATAATTTAAGCAATGAAAGTTTTAGAAGTAGAAAATTTAAACTTAGGTTTTAATACTGAATGCGGATTTCGGCAGGCTTTGTTTGACGTGTCATTCGGGCTCAAAAGAGGCGAAACCCTCGCATTAGTCGGAGAATCCGGCTGCGGCAAGAGTATCAGCGCAATGAGTATCCTCAGACTTCTGCCGAAAACCGCGAAAATAATGAGCGGCAAGGTTAAGTTTTTTGATAAAAATCTACTTGAAGCAGATGAAAAAGAACTTACAAAAATCCGCGGAGCTAAAATAGCACTTATCCCGCAAGATCCGATGACGTCTCTTAACCCGCTTTACACAGTCGGAAACCAGCTTTTAGAAGTAATCAAAGTCCACCAGGGGCTAAGAGGTGATGAAGCATTAAAGCAGGCTGTTGAGGCTTTTGAAATGGTTCAAATCCCGTGTGCAGCCAGTCGTTTGAAATCATATCCGCATGAATTTTCCGGCGGTATGAAGCAGCGCGCAATTATTGCCATGGCGCTTGCATGCAAAGCTGAAGTGTTAATCGCAGATGAACCCACAACCGCTCTTGATGTAACTATTCAGGCTCAGATAATGAATTTACTGAACGATATAAAATCCCAGCTTGGAACATCCATTCTTTTAATCACGCACGACTTGGCTCTTGTCGGAGAAAACGCGGATGAAGTATCTGTTATGTATGCCGGACGAATTGTCGAAAACGCACCGGCTGATGAATTTTTTAAAAATACTAATCACCCGTATTCAGTTGCACTTTTGAATTCACTTCCTTCTAAAAGGAATGAAAAGCTTGAAACAATAACCGGTCAGCCTCCCTCAATCCAACAAGATATAACCGGCTGCCGCTTTCATCCGCGCTGTAAGTGCTGTATGGATATATGCACCTTAGAAGTCCCAGCCGATTATGATTTAGGTAATAGCCATCATAGTGCTTGTTTTCTTAATTCCTGATGAAAGTTTTATTCTTCTATATAAGCAAACAAATCTTGCGTATTACATTGCAAAGCCCAGCATAATTTATCCATTGTATCAAAATCAATACTTTTAGTTTTGTTATGATAAATTTTGTTTATTGCATTATAGCTTTTGCCGGTCAGCCTGGCAACTTCAGCAATATTCATTCGTTTTTCGCCCATAATTCCCGATAGTTTATTTTTTATCATTATTTCATTTTATAATTTAATTTCTTGAGAGTTGACAATACCATCTATAGATGGTATAATAATATCTGTAGAGCAAAGAAATCTTAACAAAAGTAATATATGTCAATGGTTATTTAAGATTCAGACACCCACAGTATTTAATTATCGACATAAAAAGGCGCGACAGGGTTAACCGTCACGCCTTCTTTTTTCGACTGCAAATTTAAGATGAGTCCGTGGTGTCCCACCCGCAGCCGTCCATACCCCGCCGCTATTTAGCATATTAAAAGGAGTTGATTCCTTTGTAAGTTATGCACCACGCCCGCGTAATCGCAGGAGAATTCGGCTTTAAGGTATGAAGTCTGTTATTCTTTTTTATCTTCAATTTTTATATTTTCATCTTTGCTGTTGATTTTTAACTTTTTAGGTTTAGTTTGTTCGACGTTTTGTTTTGGAACGATGATTGTCAAAAGTCCATCTTTGTATTCAGCCGTACTTTCATCAGGTTTTATTGGCGCATCAAAGGAAATTGTTCTTTGATATTTACCGTAGCGAAATTCAGAAGTATGATATCTTTCATTTTTTTCTTCTTCTTTCTTTTCTTCGCGTTCTTCCTGAATTTCCGCTGTAATCGTCATAAAGTCATTATCAAGTTCAACTTCTATATCGTCCTTTTTAACTCCAGGAAGCTGCACTTTTACTTTATAATTTTTATCGTTTTGTTTAACTTCAATTGCAGGACGCCAAGTTGACATTTTTTTTATGTTCAAAGGATTTGCAATTGCAGATGACAAAAACGTATCCCGTAAGAAGTTATTTAATTCCTGGTGAATACTGTCAAAGTATAATTCAGGTTCTCTTACTGTTAAGTCTGTTCTCATATAAACTCCTTTCACATTGTCATCATAAACTTTGTTTTAAAGACTTTCATTGAACACAACGGCTATTAATTTGCCAAATCGTATTAAACAAATGTTTAATAGATTATTTTTTATAACCGTAAATAATTAGGAAAAAGGAGAAAGAAATGTCTATAAGAATGCTTGTCTTTGACTACAGAGAGAATGAAAAGCCGTTTTTTGAAAACAATGAACTGCAAAATTTTGAATTTACTTTTTTTGAAAACAACTTAAACTCGCAAACAGTAAAGGACATCCCACAAGACATAAAAGACAGAACAACTGTAATAAGCGTCTTTACAAATTCACAAGTAACACCTGAAGTAATCGACGCCTTCAAAAATTTGCGAATAATTTCTACACGTTCAACGGCCTACGACCATATCAGCCAAAGTGCAGCCAAAGATAAAAACATAGCCATCATAAATGTTGAAAATTACGGCGCCACAGCGGTTGCGCAATATACATTCGGGCTTTTGATTGCACTTGTAAGAAACATTGTACCGGCTGCGCTTTTGACAAAAGGCATTAAAGATACGTGCTATGATTTTACCGGCCGTAATTTATCAGAACTATCAATAGGCATTATAGGAACAGGTGCAATCGGTTCTTCTATATGCCAAATCGCCCACAATTTTAATATGAAGATTTTTGGGCATGATATAAATGAAAGAAATGAGCTAATACAAAAATTCAATTTAGAATATCTTACACTCGAAGAAATTATGAAAAAGTCAGATATTATAACTGTTCACATGCCTTACACAGGCACCAACAGGCATATGATTGGAGAAAAAGAATTTGCTCTTATGAAAGAAAATTCTTATTTCATCAACACTTCAAGCTGCGAACTCGTGCTTTTGGAAGAATTGTACAAAAACCTTTTACAAGGGAAAATTCTTGGCGCCGGACTGGACGTATTGGTTTGTGAATACGCAAGTCTTAACTGTGTAAATTTTGACAAAAACATGAACGACATTCAGCTTAATTGTTTAAAAGAAAACAATTTCTTAAAAAAGATAAACGACTTGCCAAACGTCATAGTTACTCCGCACATCGCTTACAACACTCAAAAATCAATTGATTATATTTTACAGAATACCATTGATCAAATCCGTGAAATTATCAAAAACGGACACATTTTCGGAGTAGTCTAAAAACTATTTTTTCATTATTTGCGCCGACAATGTATGGAAAAGAAAATCTTTTTTCTTTACAAATTTAAAACCGATTTTTTGAAAATCCCTGATTAATTCATCCGGTTCAGGAAATTCCTTTTTAGACTTAATCAAATATTTGTATGCGCCTCGGTTTGGGGTAAAAATTCCAGCAACAAGAGGTGTTAGAAAATCAAAAAACTTATTAAAAATGTTTTTGCACCCAAAGTCAAGCTGCAAAAACTTTCCGCCGGGTTTTAAAACACGGTAAACTTCAAAAAGCGCCTTTTCGGGATTTGCGATGTTTCTCAAACCAAATCCCATTGTAACAAAATCAAATGTGTTGTCTTCAAACGCAAGATTTGTAACATCCATCAATTGAAAATCAGTATCCGGCATTCTTTTCTTTGCAATGTTAAGCATGTTTTGCGAAAAATCAACACCGCTTACAAAAGCCATCGGCTCTTTTTGTTTTATAAAATACGCAAAATCGCCCGTGCCGCAGCATGCATCTAAAACTCTATCATGTGCTTTAATATCAAGTTCAGCCGCACATTCTTTTTTTACAACCTTGTGCAAGCCCAATGAGATTATATTATTCATAAAATCATATTTCGATGCAACTGCATTGAAAAGCTTTTGTATATTTTCAGATGTCTTAAAAACTGTCATAAACATTTACCATTTTGCAATATGTAAATCTTAGCATATAATAAAATAATGAACATAGGATTTATACCAATAGACAACAGGCCTGTTTGTTATACTTTAGCAGAACAAATAGCCAAAATTGATAATTCTATACACCTTTACCTTCCGCCGCGTGAATATCTCGGGGATTTGACAAAATACGCCGACATCGAAAATCTTTTTGATTGGCTTGAAGCTTTAGAGCCGCTTGATGCCCTTATCCTTTCGCTTGATACACTTGCATACGGCGGTCTTATCCCGTCAAGACGCTGTGCGCAGACTTTTGATGAAATCAAAGCAAGAGTTTTAAAACTCAAAAAAATATTAGAAAAACAAAATGCTAAAGTTTACGCTTTTTCAAGCATAATGCGGATTTCAAATAACAACGTTAACGAGGAGGAAAAAGAGTACTGGTCAAAGTGGGGCAAAAAGATTTTTGATTACTCTTACCAAACGCACAAGCTCGGCTGCGAAAGCTGTATTTCAAATATAATTCCGTCTGAGATAATTGACGATTACTTAAACACTCGCAAAAGAAACTTTGAAATAAATAAGATTTACCTTGAATGGCAAAAACAAGGGATTTTTGAAACTCTTATTTTTTCAAAAGATGATTGCGCCCAATACGGCTTCAATGTCCAGGAAGCCCAAGCACTGGAAGCATTAGGCGGCAAAACAAAAACCGGTGCTGATGAAATTCCTCTCACACTTTTAGCGCGCAGTGTTAAGAAAGATCTGAAAATAGCTCCTATTTTCCTTGAACCGGATTTTAAAAATCTTATATCAAATTACGAAGACGTATCGATTGAAGCTTCTGTTAAAGGACAAATTGAGCTTTGCGGCTGTACATTGGCTTGTGAAGATGAGGCTGATATTCTTTTGTATGTAAATAACTTCAAATATCATCAGGGCGAAATCGTCATGAAAGTTGACACGGAACCCTTCAGAGGAACGTGGAAGAAGCCCGATAAGCCTTATATGATAGCTGACGTACGTTTTGCAAACGGCGCTGACAATAGCTTTGTCGAGGAGTTTTTCAAATCAAAACCTGATGAGAACTTTTTTGGCTATTCAGCGTGGAATACTTCCGCGAACACCCTCGGAAGCCTCATTTGCGCTGCAAAGGTGAAATTTTTCGCTCAAAATTACAATGCTCAAGAATTCAGAAAACTTCAAGCAATCAGACTGCTGGATGATTGGGTTTACCAGGCAAACTGCCGTCAGCAAGCTGGTAAGCCGGATGTTAAAAGTATTAAAAACTGGATGAAACCATACGAAAAACAAGTTTTTGAATTTATAGGCCAAGAATTTTCCCCCACATACGGATTTCCCTGGAATAGGCTATTTGAAATTGAGGTGGAGCTTTGAACATAGTTGAATTAATTCTTTTATCAATTGCACTTGGCATAGATTGCTGCGTAGTTTCATTTTCGCAGGGTTTAATCTTTACGGCAAACAGGGTAAAAAATTCATTACTGCTGGCATTTACAATGGGAATTTTTCAAGGCCTCATGCCCTGTATTGGTTATGCAGGCGCAGACGTAATTCACCACTACGTTGAAAATTACACAAAATGGCTTGTTTTTGCAATATTTCTTATACTCGGTTTAAAGTTTATTTTTGAAGCTTTTGGCCCGAAAGAGGAGGACAAAATCTGCTGTATCGGTTTAAAATGCCTTATATCAATGGGAATTGCAACAAGTATCGACGCGCTTGCTGCCGGTGCAAGCCTGAATTTTACAAAATCAGGACTTTTGCTTCCAGCTATTTTAATTGGCGCGGTATCTTTTATTCTTTCATTAAGCGGATTTTGGTTTGGAAATTTATTCAAAGAATTTCCGTCGAAATACCTGGAGATTACAGGCGGCGTAATCCTTACAATGCTTGCGATAAAGGCATTATTTTAAGCAGCATGGCATGCCTCAAAAGCTTCATCAGTCTAAATCTTTTACAATTCTTTACAATACTTTAAATCATGAAAAAGCATGCACAGAGCATGATTTCATGATTTAAAAACCTAAAACCATGTAATGATGTACTATACGAGGAGGTTGACTTTTTAAAAAGCGCCTGCTAGGCGAGATACAGCCTATTGTTACAAAAGTTTACATAGTCATGATGTGCCCTTGAAAAAAATCCCTTATTTTCTATAATGTTATTAAGAGGTGGTCAAAAGACCCCAAGGGGAGGAGATAGCAGCAGTCGTAAGGAGTGCTGTACGGCTCCATAGTTGTAAGATAAGAGTTTGGAGATTATATAAATTGTTTAGAAGTAGAGATATGGGTAGAGCAGTTGCAGTCAGAAGATGGACACCGACAGCGTTAGAGTGCTACAAACGCGGATGCAATTGCGAAGGATGTTTTTATAAAGATTTTTTCAGCGGTTCATCACAAAAATGCCAGATGAAAGCCTCTGTTCTTGAATTAGTCAGGGTTATCGGCACGCCTAACGTTGAGTTGCAGCAATTTATCCTCGAAGACTAATTTCAAATATTTTTTAATTTAACCCTTTAAAAATATTTGAAAATGTGTTATACTGTATAAGCAGTATATATAGGAGGTTTAAATGCACATTTATGTAACCGGAAGAAACATTGAAATTACTGATGCAATCAAAGCTTATGTAAAAGAAAAGCTTGGCAAAGTTGCAAACCACTATGACCAAATTCAAGGAATTGAAGTGGTTCTGTCAGTTATCAAAAACCCTTCAGCATCAGGAAAACACGTTGCAGAAGTATCTTGCAAAACCAACTATGGTTTAATCCGTGTTGAAGAGGCTGACGATTCAATGTATGCAAGTATTGACTTGCTTGCCGACAAATTAGACCGTCAAGTTAAAAAACTAAAAGACAAAACCTTAGGTTCTGACAAATCGTCAATCAGAACAGACAATCTTGCTGAAGAACAAGCAGAAAAAGAACCCGAAAAAGCAGAAGAATAATGATTAATAACAAAAAAGTCGTCGTAATTATGCCCGCGTACAATGCGGAAAAAACGCTGGAACAAACATACAATGAAATCTATCACGATTTTGTAGACGAAGTAATTCTTGTCGATGACAACTCACAAGACAATACTAAAATTGTCTCAAAAAAGTTAAATATCAAAACAATTGTTCACAAAGAAAACAAAGGCTACGGCGGCAACCAGAAATCATGTTATAAAGCAGCATTGAAATCCGGAGCAGACATCGTTGTGATGCTGCATCCGGATTATCAATATACGCCAAAATTAATTCCCGCAATTGTATGCATGATGGCGTTTGAACAATATGATGCAGTTCTCGCCTCACGCATGCTCGGAAATTCTGCGCTGAAAGGCGGTATGCCTTTTTATAAGTTCGTCGCAAACAAATTTCTGACAGGGTTTGAAAATATCCTAACCGGCGAAAAATTGTCTGAATATCATACAGGATTTCGCGGTTTTACAAGAAAGGTTTTGGAGAATTTGCCGCTGGCAGAATGCGATGATGATTTTATTTTCGACAACCAGATGATTGCGCTTCTGTTTTATAACAATTACAAAATCGGCGAATTATCCTGCCCGACAAAGTACTTCAAAGAAGCATCCTCTATCAACTTTGCGCGCTCTTGCAAATACGGTTTTGGCGTACTTGGAACAAGCATTCAATACAGATTGGCAAAAATCGGTATAAAATCCAAAATCTTCCGTCCAAATGCCCAAAAACTAGACTTATCCACAGATGTGGAGTACTATTTTCAATAACACTTAGGTTAATACTTGACTTTGACGGGATAATCATCAGGGATTTTCCAACCGTTGTACTGAATATATGCAGTACACAAATTTTGGTTGTCGTTGTTGCAGCCCCTTGCTGGTTCGATAGGATTATTTTTAAATCCCTCTAATGTACCATCCCACGAGTATTTATATGGTCCAAAGTCCCGCCCTACGTATCTCCAGCCATCAATATCTAACGGAGCTCTAGGCTCATATATAAATCTGAACATACAAATACCCTCATTTGTACCCCACCATCCATCCTTACCAATACATTTAAAATAGTCTTTTGTATAAAAAGACCAATCAATTAAGGTTGTCTGATTGGTATATCGAAAAGAGCTGCCATCAGCCAGATAAAATACAGGATAACCGTCAAAAGTATATTTTGTTTCAGTTATTTTCATATATGGTGCGAAATATTTATTAACCCATTTTTCGCGATCTGTTTTGCCTTTCACAGGTCGGCCTTGGGCGTCTTTTTCAAGATCATCGTACTTTGCAAACCAACCTAATCTGTCCCCGTAATCCACTTCAGCAAGCAGAATTGCCTGATTCATCAGTGAGTAAAACTTCATCAAACGTGCTTCGACAACTTTGTTTGCGTGGTTTTGGATCAAGGTTGGAAGCGTCATTGCTGCGACAACACCGATTATGCCTAAAGTAATTAATACCTCTGCTAATGTAAATGAATTTTTCATACTGACTCCGGCTTTGCTAAGTTTATTATTCATTATAACATTATTTTGGTCAGTTTGCAAGGGGGGTATTTTTTCTATCTTTGATTTTGTTGGGCTGAAAGCCCAACCTTTTTCTTCTGAGGTTATACCCTTGTAGGTTGGGCTTTCTACCCCAACATTTTTTCCTTTAAGCGGTATGAACCCGCGAGCCCCC
>OMBA01000532.1_pt1 | contig 20488 bp, 21 predicted proteins | sample 1673441 | NCBI WGS metagenome assembly OMBA01 (sample SAMEA103958111, study PRJEB25191) | human gut metagenome | biome: human-associated habitat [ENVO:00009003]; feature: intestine environment [ENVO:2100002]; material: feces | place: Germany | collected 2013/2015
GTGGTAATGGCAGCGTCCCGGTCAACAAGCATTTTTAAGGTCGGGGTCTGGACGCGCCCCACGTTCAAGGTATGATTGTAAAGGACAGAAAAAAGGCGGGTGGCATTGATACCGATTAGCCAGTCTGCTTTTGCCCTGCATAATGCGGAAGCAAAGAGAGGGTCATAATCCCTGCCGTTCTTCAGACAGGAAAAGCCCTCTTTGATTGCGCTGTCCTCCATAGAAGAAATCCAAAGGCGGCGCATAGGTTTCTTGCAGCCTGCCATTTCATAGACAAAACGGAAAATGAGTTCTCCCTCGCGCCCTGCGTCGCAGGCATTGACGACTTCGGAAACGTCTGCCCGGTGCATAAGCTCCTTTAAGGTTTTGAATTGCTTTTCCTTGTCAGCGGAAACGGTGTATTTCCATTCCTGCGGCAAAATCGGTAAGCTGTCATAGCTCCACTTTTTATACTGCTCCCCGTAAGCGGCAGCTTCCGCAAGCCCTACCAAATGTCCCACACACCAAGAAACGATATAGCCGCTTCCTGTGAGAAATCCGTCTTTCTTTTCCTTTGCCCCAAGTACGGCAGCGATTGTCTGCGCCACACTGGGCTTTTCTGCGATAACTAAAATCAAATAAAAATCCTCCTTTCGGGTAAAAGAAAAGAGCAACCGATTTTTCGATTGCTCCTACAAGTGATTGTATAAAATTGTGCGATATGAAATAGTAAAATGATTTGACAAAACTAAAATTTATCCAATATTGAGTAAACTATGGATTACCCAAGGTTGAACTGTAACCATGATTATAAATGTGTAAATTGCAAACAAAGGCACTTCGACCATATCATTGACATTCTCAGATTGAAATTGTTTTCTTAAATTATTAGGCAAGACTTTTGATAGCAAATAATAAACCAAATATCCTAAACAGACTCCAACTGTATTTGTAATAAGGTCATTTATATCTGTTGAACCCCAACCAAACATCTGAACAATTTCAACAGATAAAGAGAACAGAAAACCAGTTAATACAACAGTCTTTATGTGATGATATTTCTTATACAGCAACGGCAGAAAAAATCCAAAAGGAACAAATAAAACAACATTCAGTATGGTATCTATTGGTCCACTTATCATACCGAGAAACGGAATCAGAGAAATCCTCGGACGAAATGATATTGTGCTTGTATAACCAATACCTGTTACGGTCAAAATCCCGAAAAGATAATAATAGAATAAAAATACAGCAGTAATATGGAGAAGGCTTTGCTTTCTTCCTGATTTTTTAAGGTATAAGAAATACAATATAAAAACTGGAACTATAAACACATATCCACTTATTGAGCGAATAAGAATATCAGAAATGGGTAACATATTTTTATCTCCTTTGCTTACTCTAAAAATTTGTTTAACTCTATCATTTCCTATGGTTGGAACAATTATATCATATTCCATATCGAAAGTACATCTTTTTATCGTTCCGGCTGTCGTTTTGCTTCAATCTTTCTAATGCAATACCCAACACAAGGGGACTGTCCCTTGTAAGGGCAGGAAGCGCAAGCCGGGGGATAAGGAACAGGCGGCGCATTATCACGCCGCCCGTTCGGTTTCTGTATCATCATCTTTTCAAAGGGATTGTCGGTAAACAGGGTCATAGGGTTTCTTCCTCCGTTTCTTCATCTTCGGGAGTTTCCCCGGTATCTGCTTCCGGCTCGTCCTCGTCGTAGTCCTCAAATTCAAAATCTTCAAGGTCGGTATCGCCCTTTACATTCTGCTTCGGCTTTAGAAACTTAAAGTAGTAGAACGCTGCGCCGCCACCAAGCAGGGCAAAGAGGACTAAGGCAAGCACCACACCGGGATTGCCGCCTTTTCCTTTCGGTTCTTCCGGCTGCTCGGTTGGTGTTGGGGTAGGTTCTTTGCCTGTGCAGCCTGTCATACTGGTAACACATACCGGGCAGGACGTGTTTACCTTTCCGGCTTCGCATTTCTCCGTACAGTTACAGATTTCCGGCTTTTTGGCAGCTTCGCCGTTTTCGGTCAGTGCCATAAGGTCGGCTTCGTCCACTTGATTTAGGAAATGTACGGTCTGTTCGCCCTCGGCGGCGCGGTCAATGAGGATATAGAAATAGTTGCCGCCTTTGGTGGTAACAGTGATAAGCTGCTTATTGCCGCCGTAATCGTCAACCAGTGTTGCGTTTCCCTTTGGGGTAAGGGGCGGCGTTTCCTCTTTTTCCTCCACAACTACGTTGCTGTCGTTGGTCGCGTCCCCTGCGGGCGGCTCTGTGGCTGCGCCCTGTGCATAGGCAGGGACAGAAAAACCGCCCATAAGGATAAGGGCGGCACAAAGGGCAGTCATGGTCTTTTTCAGTTTATTCTTCATCTGCATTTTCCTCCTGTTCGTTTTCTTCTGCGGGTGCGGCAGTCATGCCGGGAATACCGCCGCCGGACAGCATAGCGTTCAGTTCCTGCGGGGTCAGACGCATAGCTCGTACAAGCTGCACGATTTCAAGGTTTTCCGCTTCGGTTTTCTGCGCTTCCAGTCCTTTTAACTTGTTCTGATACTCTGTGATTTTCTCGCGGGTCTTTGCGATTTCCTTATTGATACGGTCGATTTTATTGTTTGCCATAGGTCATTTCTCCTTTCTTTTTGGGGCTGCTTTACCAGTTCATCAGCCCATAGCCTTTGATACATTGATAGTTAAGGTCATAGCTCTTTATCTTGCAGGCGTCGCCGGAATTGCCCTCAACGGTATAGACGCGGCTTCCGTCCCTGCCAAGCACAAGCCCCACATGGTCTGCAACACCGTCTAAATCCCAATCGAAAAAGATAGCGTCGCCGGGGGCGATATTCTCATAATCCCTCGCGCCCCATTGTCCCCGCGATTGAAACCACGGGACGCCCTGCGATTGACAGCCGGAAAAGCGCGGCTCGCTTGCGCCCGCCTGATTGTAGCACCAGCTCACGAAACAGGCGCACCACTCCACACGGGAATTGAAGCCGTACCAGCTCCAATAGGGATAGCCGCCCACATTCCCGACTTGCTGCTTCGCAAGGTCTACAAGGGCGGTGTTTCCGGGGCGTGTGCCGTTTACAAACTGTACGCCGCTTAAATCCTCCGACGCGGAAGTGTCCGGGGAACCGCCGCCAAAGACTAAAGGCTTGTTGCCGCTGGTTTCCAAGTACACCCGGAACATTTCAAGCTGCTTCGGCGTGAGCAGTCCCGGCGCAAGGTCGGATATGGGCTTGTTCTCCAGCTTGACATTCAGAATGTAATAGTTATAGGCTACTTCTACCTCGTATTCGTAGGTTTCCGTAGAGGTTTCCCCCGTTACCGGGTCGGTGACTGTCCGTGTCCCTGTCCGGGTTTCCGTGCGGTGGCGTACCTCCACTTCCTCCGTGAGAGTGAGGGTATATTGCAGCGAAAAGATACGCTGTATTTCTGCCTGTGCGGTCGCCGGGGTGTAAGTCTGCAAGAGGGCGGTAAGGTAGGACGCTAATTCATGGGGGTTATGCCCGATACGGTCAAGGTCATAGCGGTACTCGTCATAGCCGGGGTGGTCACGCTCGATATTGTCTATCGTGCGCTGTAAATCCGTTTCCAGTGCCGCATAGTTATTTTCCACGGCGACTAAATCCGCGTCCTCCGACGTGTAGGAAGTCCCGACAATGCCGTTTATCATGCCGGAAAACATAGCCCCACAAGAGGACAGCGCGGAAGAAACCATAATGAACAGCAGCAGCGCACCTATGGCGATACATACGCCCGCCGGGTGCCGCCCGATAAAGGCAATGGTTTTCTTCGTCCCCTCGGCGGTCTTTTTCGCTGCCTTGCGGGTGTTCTCCGCTGCGTTTTTCACGGTCTTTGCGCCCTGTGCCTTGACGGTCTTTGCATACTGCTTTTTGATACGCTGCTTCTGCATATACCGGGAGAACGGGTTGGAAGCTGCGATCTGCGGGTTGTCGTGGAGTGCCTTTTGGTAGAGATAATTCGCGTTCGCTTTTTCCGCTGCCTTTTCAGCCTTTGCCGCCGCCCGGTAGGGTTTGAGCTTATGGCTGCGGTAGCCCTCCTTGACTTTCCGCGCCCCGTACTTCGCGCTTTTCTCCGCTAATTCTTCGGATTTGTGCGCACCCTCCACGCCGGAATTGTCCTTTTCCACGGAATGTACCTTGTTATGGACGAAAATACCCGCTTCCTGCGCGGGGCGGGATAACGGGTTTTTATGTGCCTTGCCGTAGTTCTGCGGCTTTTCCCGTTCCTCGAAATGTAGGCGGGTCTTGCCTTTCCCGGTGGCTTCGTCAAAGGTGCGTTCCCTCACAAGTTTCTTTTCCTTTGGGATTTTCGCCCTTGCTTCGTCCAGCTTATCAGCGGCTTTGTCCGATCTCTTGATATACTTTTCAAGCTCCGGCGTTGCCCGTTCTTCCTCGGTGAATTGCAGCCGGGAAGTGCGGGCGCGGCTTTCGGCTTCTGCCTGTGCTTTCCTTGCCGCCTTTTTGCTGGCGTTCCGGGTATGCGCCCCGTCGATATGTTCCAAAACACGCTCGGCGGTTCCCGTGTCCCGTTCCGGCTCCGTCCCCGGCGCATGGGGCAGGGGCGGTGCATTGGGGGAAATGTCCGGGGCGGTGCTGCCCGGTATGGGCTGCGCTGCCTGTGCGTCCTGCGCCGCCTGTTGTTCCGGCGTTTTCTGCAAGACAGCTTCCCGCGCCCGTTTGCTGATACGCTTTTTCGTGCCTTTGGTTTCGTTCACTTCGATAGCCCCGTCGCGGGTCATTTTCTGCATGATCTTGTCGCGGGCTTTGTACTGCTTCATGGTCGTTCACCTCCGATCTGCGCCCGGCAGGGGGCGCAAGGTTGCTAATGGTTGTTTCCTGTAATCGTGGTCTGAAAATGGAATACGCTCTTTTTCCAGCCGTGGCAGAATGATATTTTTTACATAGGATTCATTGGTTTCAGCAGCGATAAAGTAACGGTCAAGTTTGGCACATGGGACAATCTCGCTTCCCGAACCTGCAAAGGGAATGACAATCAGATCACCCGCCTTGCTGCTTGCAAGTATCATTCTTTCTGCCAGCTTTTCCGGCTTCTGTGTGGGGTGTCCCGTTGATTCCCTGTAATTTGGCATAATCCTTGAAAATTCCCATACATTCCCGCAGGACTTTCCTTTTGGATTTTTCCGCTTGTCTTTTTCCCCGCCCTCATCATAAGGGACACGGATAGCGTCTATGTTGATTTCGTGCAGGGGGTTGCTGTAAAACCATAAAAATTCCGCTTCATTCCGATAGGCTGCTTTTGCGGGTCGTCCTGTCCTGTAATTCCATACAATCAGATTCCGCTTTATCCAGTCAAATTTGTCTAAGACTTCAACGGATAACTTGTCGATCATCTGACTGCTTCCCCAACAGTAAAATGCTCCCGTGGGCTTTAAGATTCTGTAACATTCCCTTACCCATTCCGTACACCATGCAAGGTATTCCGAAACGGTCTGAAAAACAAAGTCAAAATCCCCTTTCATGCGGTAGTACGGCGGGTCAGCAATTATTAAATCCACACTCCTTTCCGGCAGTCCCCGCAGTACCTCTATACAGTCAGCACGGTAAATACAGTTCCTTTCTGGTTGTTTGACATTTAACATTTACGCGCCGCCCACTTCCTCCGGCTTCGTCGTCATGACACGGTACAGCTCGGTATCTTTGGGGAAACGGTCTACAAAGGGCAGAATGACGTTGCCATAGAACAAAAGCCCCTCGCCCGCTTCGGAGTGGGTGACGTAAGACATTTGCTGCGGGGAAATGTTGAGCTGCTTTGCAAGGATCGCCCGGTCGCCCGCCGCCTGATTGAGCATGAGGACAAAATCACTGTTCTCAAAGATATTCTCTACTTCGCGGGAAGCAAGCAAATCGTAGGGTAGGGTAAAGGCGCCTTGCCGCCGCTGGCGGTAGGTTTCCTACACCCTCCCTCAGAACCGGACTTACTCCTCTCAAAGTATCCGGCTCCCCATTAGTAATTGACGTATTGATTAGTGTCTGTGTATTCTTTCATGGCACTTGCTGCAAACGACAAGCGTTTTTCTCCGCTTCTTTTTCATCACGGTTTCCCAATCAGAATTACCCAATTCGTTTAAGTTCCGTATAACGTGAACCTCATACAAATCGGCTTCTTTACACCCACATAATTCACAAACTCTGGCATTGAGCCGCTGTCTGATAGTGGTTTTCCAACTAAATTTCTTTCTCTGATAGATGATGTCACTCGCTTCGCCACGCTTACAGTCAGCGATTTTAACGGGGCGCACACGCTTTGTCCCTGTTTTGGTTTCATAAGGAACAGACCATGTTTTCCCGTCTTTATACTGGCGAATGATTTTGCGGATACTGGTTTTATGCTTATTAGCAATCGTTTTTAAGCAACTGTACTCCATGAGATAGCAGAAGTAGTCCAACGTGTGATAATCACAAGCCAGATTGTAATAGTTGCATAACCCTCTTGCTTCGGCATTGTACTGTTCCACAATTTCATAATCCGCAAGGTTGAGAAGTCCGGCTCGGTGTATCGGCTGAAACTCCCCGTTTTCCTTTTGGCGAATGACTTTCTTTGCAAACATGAATTTTTCAATCTTTTCCGTATGGGGAATAGACAAGGCAACTTTCATGTGCAGGGTACGGGATTTTCTCCACGTTCCGTTTTTCATTCTGTGACCTTTGACTTCCTGATTTCTGCGGACACAAATATCATAGCCAATGAAGCGGACTTTTTCGGAGCTGTGCGTTATCAGCGTCTTTTCCTCGCTCAGAGTTAATTTCAGCTCTGTGCTTAGAAATTCAGCGATTTCGGCTTTCAATTCCTCACATTCCGTTTTTGTGCCACACACGCCTGCCAGCCAATCGTCCGCATAACGGACAAAAGTAAACTTCTTGTTGTCGGCAGGTTTGCAGGGCAGATTTCTCATAGCTTTCTTCTGCGCCCTATGCTGGTCAATCAGTTCTTGTCTTGCCGCTTCATCAGAGGTATGGTCAATCCAGTAAGACAGTCTTTTTAATTCTTTGCTTGCCGCATGATATTCCAGTGTCTGATATGCAGACCTCGGCTTATCAAAGAGTTCTGCGATTTCCCGAAACTTCTTGTCCAGCTCATTCAGATAGATATTTGCAAGTATCGGGGAACAGATACCACCCTGCGGAGAACCGCTGTAAGTGGCGTTGTACTTCCAATTCTCGATATACCCAGCTTTCAAAAACTGGCGAATGATGTTCAGAAAACGACTGTCCTTGATTTTCCTGCTCAAAATCTCAATCAATTTTTCGTGATTGATGTTATCAAAACAACCTTGTATATCGCCCTCGATAAACCAGACCACGCCTGTGAAGTCAGAAGAAATCTGACGCAGTGCGGTATGACAGCTTTTGCCCGGTCTGAAACCGTGGGAATGACTGTCAAAGACAGGTTCATAGATAGCTTCCAAAATCATTCTGACAACTTCTTGCAGGAGCTTGTCACGGAAAGACGGGATACCCAGCGGACGGAGTTTTCCATTTTTCTTTGGAATATACTCACGCCTTACAGGATTAGCCTTGTAGGTTCCGTCCTTTAGTGACTGGATTAACTCTTTTATATAGAAGTCACTGAAACCGTCTGCGGTATCGTCGTCGATACCCTGTGTTGTTGCACCTTTGTTTGCATAAAGTTTCTGATAGGCGGCGTAGTAAATATCTTCACGAAGCAAGTATCTGTAAAGTCTTGTGAATACGCCGTCTTTGTGTTCGCTGGAACACTTTTCAATACGCTCTAAAATTTCAGATGTTGGTTTCATTGAGGTTTCTCCTCCCTTTCATTCTTACATTTTAGATGTTACTAACTGGCTCCCTTCGCCATGTAAGGGTCATTACCCCTCTCGGACTACTATGGAGCCTCCGTTACCATATCCGGCAAATGAGCCGGACTTAGGCAATCCCCAGTTAGCACTGTGCATAGGTTAGTGAAGATTGTCGGATATGCTTTCGGTTCGTTGTGACGTGTTCTCACGCCTGTTTCATAACGTGTTGGCAGTTATCCCGCCGTGAAAGATGACGTGACAGCGTTATGACATGGGTTTCAGGACTTTTCCCAAACCTGCAAAAAACAGGAACTGGAACCTTACATTCGATAAACCCAATCTTATCCTCATATCTTCTTAACATTAGGAAACAGTCGCACCTAAGTCCTTTGGTGACTATTCCTTTTTCTGCCATGCGCTGTTCCCGTAAAGGATTTCTCCTTAGTCGGTAAGGCAGATTGTTTCGCACACTGCCGTGTGCGGCAGTACCTTAAACTGCTTTGCACAGCGCCCTATCTGGGCGCACCTTGACGTTCTGCGTGATCGCGGTCGGTATGCCGCCCCATTTTCTGAAACGCTTCCAAATCTCCACCGAATAGGCGGCGGTCTGCTCGTCTTTCAAAAGCAGGTGAAATTCGTCCATAAAATACCGTGTGGATTTCTTCGCCGCCCGGTTCACGGTGACGCGGTTCCACACTTGATCCTGCACGATCAGCATACCTAACTTTTTGAGCTGCTTCCCAAGCTGTTTAATGTCAAAGCATACAAGGCGGTTTTCAAGTTCCACGTTGGTACGGTGGTTAAAGACGTTAAGGCTCCCGGAAACATAAAGCTCCAATGCTGCCGCGATACGCGCCGCTTCCGGCTCCGGCTGCTTCAATAGCTCGTCGTAAAGGTCGCCCAAAATCGGCATTTTTGCCGGGTCGGGGGCTGCAAGGAAAGGGCGGTACACGTTCCTAACAGCGCGGTCAATCACCGTCTTATCCACGGGCTGTAAGCCCTCCTTGCCGCCAACGATCAGTTCACAAAGGGAAAGGATAAAATCGCTTTTCAGCGCAAGCGGGTTGTCGTCCTCGCTGTAATTGAGGTTTATATCCATAGGGTTGACGTAGTGCGGGCTGGTGGGGGAAAGCCTTATCACCTGTCCCTGTAACCGCTGCACAAGGGGGTAATACTCTGCTTCCGGATCGCAGATGATTATATCGTCGTCCGTAATGAGGAAAGCGTTTGTCATTTCCCGCTTTGCCGCAAAGGATTTCCCGCTTCCCGGCGTTCCCAAGATAAGCCCGTTGGGGTTTTTAAGCTGCTTGCGGTCGCAGAGTATCATGTTGTTACTAAGGGCATTTAAACCATAGTAAAGGCTTGCGCCCCTCTGAAAAAGCTCCTGTGTGATAAAGGGGATAAAGATCGCCGTGCTGGAAGTCGTCAAGCCCCGCTGTATGGGGATAAGGTTCTCCCCGATAGGGACGCTTGACATTAGCCCCGCTTCCTGCTGGTAGTCAAGCCGGGTGAGGGCGCAGTTATATTTCTGTGCGATACCCGCCGCCGCGAAAATGTCATTTTCCAGCTTCCTTTTTGTGTCTGCCATGTTCACCACAAGGAAAGTAAGCAGATACATACGCTCATTGCGGCTCTGTAAATCCTGCAAGAGATTTTTCGCTTCGCCGCCGAACGTGGCAAGGTCGGACGGTATAATATCCATGTCGTACCCGGCGCGGACGGCTTTCTTCTGTTCCTCGATCTTCATTTTGTCAAGGTCGGTGATTTTCCGCTTTACGGTCTTGATCGCTTCCGTCTGGTCGATACTGCGGATATGCAAGTTTACGATCACGCCTGTTTCAAGGTCTAACATATCCGCTAAGATACGGTCGTTTAACTCCGGCGCAAGTATCTGTAAGAACGATACCGCGCCGATCTTGCGCCCCATGCGGAAGTAACGCCCCTCGCCAAAACGGAAAGAGGGCGGGGCGATAAAGTCCTTTGTGGTAAGCCCGGACGGGGCAAGCCATGAGAAATCAAAATGGAACGGCTCCCCCTCCGGGTGGAATACCCCGTGCATGGTCTGTAACCGTTCGTACCCGGTCATAGGGCGGGCAGATACCCCCAGCACCTTGAAATTGTTCAGTATGTCCGTTTCGATACGGGAAAGGCGGGATTTTGCCGCGCTCATGTTGTCGGCTTCGATAGTGAACGTGATATATTTGTGCTTCACAAGCCCGTTGTTCCCTTTGGAAAGCTGGCTTTTCAGCATATCCCCGTATTCGGTACGGATAGAATTGAAAGCGTCGTCCTGCGCCGGAATGTTGATCGCCTTTTCCGCTTCCTCCCGTTTAGTCCCTTGATTGATGAAAGAAAGCTGCACCGAAACGGAAGCGTCAAAGTAGTTGAGGAAGTCGCACCAGTTCTCAAAAATGGCGGTCTTGTCGTCTGCCTGTGCAAGCTGGTAGTTTATATCCTCAAAGACAATGCTTTTGCTGTATTTCCGTTCCGTTACCCGGCATATCCCGTCCGGGTACAGGTTGATGTAGGGGATTGTCTGCTGGGCGGTGTGCGCCTTTCCGTCCCCCTTTGCCTGTCTGATCGCGGCGGCGATCTGCTTCTTCTCGCTGCGGGTCAGTTTCCGCTTCGCCTTAGTTCCGGGGCTTTTTCCCGGTGCGCCGCCTTTGGTTGGTTCCTTTGACAATCGCTGATACCTCCTTTTCCAGTTTCCGCTGCTTCTCCAAGACAGCGTATAAGTTCTGTGTCTGATAGGGTCGCTCCTTTGGTCGGACAAATTTTGTCTGAATGATGTTCTTTATCACGACTTCAAGGGGCTGTCCGTGCTTCTCGTACATTGCCATGAGGAAGCAGGGGAGCATGACGACGATCATCACAAATGCCGCCGCGCTGGTTCCCGCGCTGTCCTTTAGCAAGAAAAAAAGCGGCAAGCCTACAATAAGTGCTGCCGCAAAACAAACGATCTGCCGCTTCGTAAGGTTGAAAGCGACTTTCGTTTTTATCTTTGATAAATCCTTTGGTACGGGTACATACGCCATACCGAAAACCTCCTTTCTGTCAGAGTTCTATGCTGTTTTTGGTTTCGTTCCCCCATGTGTCCCAGCCCGCCGTTTCCTGCCTTGCGAAAAGCTCTATCCGGGGAATGTCGCCCATAAGGGCAACGATTTTTTCCCGCGTTATATCCGGCTTTTTACTGTGCTGCTCTACGGGGGAGATGATGAATTGATGAATACCCGCCGACTTTCTCTTTGGGTGTCCCCGTGTGGCGAATAAGCAGAGTTCCGCGTTTCCCCGCGTCCAAAATCCCAAACCATAAAACCATGTATAGGATTTTTTATTGAGTTTCAGCCATACAAAGGCGGCGGTCTTATAGGTAAAGCCCCAAGCCTTGATAAGCCGCAGGGCTTCGGGAAGCTGGGGGAATGTCGCCCACAAAAAAAGTGCGCTGTCCTCTGCCGCAATATCCGCGACTGAAAGCGCACATAATTCCTCTATGCTCATGGTCGGGTAGTGGTGTTCTGCTGCGCCGGAAAGCCGCTTCTGTGCGTACTTCCACGGGGGATCGGCGTAGATTATGCCGTATTTCTTTTCAATGGGTTCTCGTACCTCCTTTCGTCTGTGCTTCCTGCAAGTCCCCCATTATGGCAGTCAAGGCAAAGGTCAATATATGCCCTTTGCCCGTCCCTATTGTATGGGGGTTTTCCCGCGTCAAGGTCGGGTCGTATTTTCGCCGCTTCGCTCTGAAAATCTCCACCCTGCCCTTGACACGCCTTTAGTGCGCCGCGAAAATTGACTTTGCAAGTGCGCCGGATTTGAACAGGGAAAAGCAGAGGATAACCGTATAAGCCGCAAGGGAAAATATCGCGCTGTGTAGGTTGTCTGCCACGGTGATATTGTTCACCAGCACCGCATAAATGCCGACGCACACCATGATGAGGAAGCCTTGAAAGCCGATAGCGAACAGGGCTTTTAAGTAGTTGTTGCCGATCTGCCCCCATTCCCGGTTTGTCATTGTTGCAAATGGGATAGGCGACACGGAACAGTAAAGGTAAATTTCAATCATTCTGCCATACAGGATAACCGTGATAAGCACCGACATAATTTTCATGCAAAGGCTCACAAGGCTTGTTTCCATAACCAGCAATAAAAGTTCGGGGATTTCCATTGCGTCAAGCCCCTCCTGCATGGAAGCAAGGGCGGCGGCAACATCAATGTTCGTGCTGCCGCTTATCACCCCAGCCGCGCCGGAAACGACGTGCTGCGCAACGTCAAAGACTGCCATAGTAATATCAAAGGTGTGGGTGACAAGGTACACCGCCACCCACGCCTTGAAAAACCACTTGAAAAACATAAATGTGTCAACGTCGTGCATATTGTTCTTTTCCGTAACCATGCTGATAAGCTCCACGCATAGGACGTAGGTAATGACAAGCCCCGCAATGGGGACTATGACATTTTCTGATAACGTGCGTATCATGCTGAAAATGCCCGCGTTCCAGCCCTGCGGGGTCTGCCCTACCTCTGCGGCAATCGTGCCGACTTTCTCGTTTACGTCCCCGAACATAGTTGACAGATTACCGTTAATGGCTCCAATGAGGATTTCCTTTATCCATTCGTTAATCGCGTCAAGTATGCTCTGCATAAGCCTTTACCCGCGCTTCTTAACCGAACAGCCCGGAAAGCAGCGGTACAAGGGTCATGCCGATCAGCGCAACGCCGCCGCCCGCCATGAGCTGCTTCATGCCCTGTGATTTCGCGCCGGGGTTGTCGTTGCCGTAGCCCTCCATGAGATTGATTACGCCCCAAATGCCAAGCCCTGCTCCAAGTGCGATAACAAGTGTCTGCAAAACGTCTACTGCGCTGTTGAAAAATGCCATGAATATATCCTTTCTGCCGCGTCTGCGGCTGTCCGGCAAGCGGACAAAAGGCGGTCAGCGATTGGTCGCCGCCGCATAAAAAAACCGCCCTGTATAAAGGCGGTGTCCCCACGCTGCGTAACTTCTGCGGCGCGGCGGTATTCAGTTGTAAGGGTTTGGGCGGTACGCTGCCCGGTAGGGGCGCGTATCAGATAGCCCGTGTTTACGTTCTTGATTTCAGATCAGCTCCTTAAAAATATTTTTTATGAATGACAGGTAGGAAAGGGTCTTTTATCCGTAGCCGTCGGCGGTGTGGGAATGTGGGTAACTGGCTGTCTTATGGGGCTGTGGGAAACGCTGTTTGCAGGACGTGGGAAAGCCGCACTTTGGCTTTTCCATGTGCTGTGAATGGCGTTTTCCATAGCCCCATAGCCTGTTATCCACATTTCCATGCCGCAAATCTTTTAAGCCCTGTCACTGTTTCGGGACAAGCCCCATGCGGCGGGCTATTTCCTCCGCGTAAAACTCCACATAGCGGCGTTCCATTTCTTCCCGCCACCGCCAATACTCCTGTATTGCTGCGTCAATGGCGTTTGCTGTATCCAGCAGCCACTTCATTTCAAGCTGTTTCCGTTGCTCCCGCTGCTTCTGCTGTTTCTTTCTGATACGCTTATTCATTTCTTGCGTCCTCCTGTAAATGCGCCCGGTTCTTCTCGTAAAGCCGTTCGCAATCCTTGATAAATTTCCGCAGGGCGGCTTGCCGCCGCTGTTCCTCCCGGATTTTGGGGTTGACAAGCAGGGTAAACCGCCCTTTGTCTGTGCCGGGGTGTTTATTCACTGTCTGCGTCCTCCTGCAAATCCTCCCCGTCGATCTCGTAAACGTCAAATTCCTCGTCCGGCTTCACAATGGCGGGGCGGCGTTTGATGTGCTTTTCCATGTCAAAGGCGTTCTTCGGGTCTGCGTCGGAGAGGTACTTGTATTTCGGGTGCTTCGTTATATCGAATTTATCCGAAAAGAACGGGCGTACCCCGCGCACCTGTAAAATGCACCTGCCGCCGTCCATGACGGCGATCTCGTCCTGCGTCATAAGCTCCTTTCCCAATTTCTGATAGTTCATACCGTGGGAAAGCTCCCGTCCCCTCGTTTCGGAAGTGTTGAAGCTGTCTATGGTTTCCTTGCCTAAAATCTCCGATATTTCTTTGAGGGTGCTTTTTTCCTTGCCGCCCAAGAAAAGGGTCGTGTCGCAGTTGCCGACTATGGTATCGGCGTTGTCCTTGTAAATCGCTTTTAGCTGGCTTTGTGATTGCAGAATGATTGAAGCGGATATTTCCCGGCTTCGGATTGTGGCGATCAGCTTTTCAAACTTCGGTATCTGCCCGATATTCGCAAATTCATCAAGCAAGCACCTTACATGGACGGGAAGCCGCCCGCCGTATTCATCATCTGCCTTGTCGCACAAGAGGTTGAATAGCTGGGTGTAGAGAATACTCACAACAAAGTTAAAAGTGTCGTCGGTGTCGCTGATAATGACGAAAAGGGCGGTCTTTCTGTCCCCAAGCGTGTCAAGCTCCATTTCGTCCGTTTCCATAAGCTCCCGCAGCTCCCGTATGTCAAAGGGGGCAAGCCGCGCCCCGCAGGAAATGAGGATAGAGCTTCTTGTCTTTCCCGCAGATAACAGGAATTTCTTATACTGCCGGACAGCAAAATGTTCCGGGTCTTTTTCTTCCAGCCGTTCAAACATGAGGTCAACCGGGCTTTGGAACTCCGGGTCGTCCTCGCGGGCTTCGCTGGCGTTTATCATTTCAAGCAGCGTCGTGAAGTTCTTTTCTTCCTCCGGGGCTTCATAGTGGATATAGCCGATAAGGGCGCAGTAGAAAAGCCGTTCCGACTTCACCCAAAAATCCTCCCCGGATTTCTCCCCGTCGCCTTTGGTGTTGGCGATTATGGTATTTACCAGTTTCAAAATATCCTTTTCACTCCGCAGATACGCAAAGGGGTTGTACCGCATGGACTTCTTGAAATTGATTGTATTTAGCACTTTTATTCTGTACCCACCCCGCTGTAAGAGCTTTCCGCACTCGATTAAGACAGTGCCTTTCGGGTCTGTGACAACATAGGAACTGTGCATTTGCATGAGCGACGGTTTGACGAAAAACCTTGTCTTGCCGCTGCCGGAACCGCCGATTACAAGAATGTTTTTGTTCCTCGCGTATTTCGGCTGCTTCGGGCGGCTGTTCATGGTGAGCCGTTCCGTCTGTGTCAGCGGGATATTGTTCTCAAATACTGGGTCTATGTACGGCTTTATGTCCTCGGCTGTCCCCCAGCGGGCGGAACCGTACTCAATGCCCTTGCGGTATTTCTTCGCGTTCTTGCCTTTCATGTAAACGGCAAGCCGGATAATCACCGCCCCGGCAATGCCGATCAGCAGGTCGGCGGGGTGGAAGCTGGGGGCAGCGGAAGCAAAGGCGGCGGTGAAGCCCTCCCCCAAGTGTAAGATTTTTTGGCTTGCGTCCATGCCGGGGGAAAGCCGGACAGCCGCGCCCACCTTGTCAAACAGGTACACAAAGAGCAGATAGGGCGCGTTTAGGATAAGCAACTTCTTTACTTCCGGCTTCATAGCGATACCTCCCTGTCCTTATGTTTGGTCTGCTGGCGGCTGGCGTTCAGCTCCTTTGCCTTTTCCCGGAAAGCGGCTAATGCCTTTCGGATTGAGGGCTTCTTGTCCTGCGTCAGCTTCTTTGCGGAAAACTCCTTGAAAGCGGCGGTCAATGCGTCTGCGTCCCTGCCCTTGAAGAATACAAGATAGCGGGGCGGGGTTTCCGTCGCGTCCTTTTTCAGCGCAAAGTCGATACCGTACTTTTTGGCGGTATGCTCAAACGCCTTGATATTTTCCTTTGTGATCTCAATGTTGGAAACGCCCGTGTTCTGCTTCATGAGCTGCTTTAGGGTCTGTTTCCCGTGGGGCTGCTTCCCGATCTGCTTCTTTGACTGCGCAAGGGCGGCTTTCATTGCCTTTTGCAGCAATTCGGCGGTCAGCTTCCCGGTCTTGATATACAGGGCAACGGTTTTCTCGTTGATCTCGTCCTGCATGGGGTCTGTCCCTCCTTTCGGGGTGTTCTATGGGGCGGCGGTCAGATACGCACCTGCAGCCCGTTAAGGTCGTCGGCTCTGATACCCACCAAGTACCATTCCTGTTTCATGTTCATTTCAATACGGGTCGGCTTCCATTTGCCGCGGGTGAACACGTCGAAACAGTCCCCGCAATGCAGCCCGCCGTAATAGCTTGCAAGGTCAAAGCGAATGTCGTAGCGGTCTGTGCGCTCGTCAAATACCAATGCTCCCGTCATTTTCTGTGCCATAATAAAATCCTCCTTTTGTGGTTACAGGCTTTCGCCCGGTTTGAATGAATAGGGGTCGTGCGGCTCCTGTGGCGCAAGTGCGCCGTTTGCCATATCGTGAGCCACAAGGGACGTGTAATAGTTGCCGATTGTGGACGGGGCATTGAAAAGCACCGCCCGTAAATACTGCTTGATGTTGCGGATTTTGGTGGTGTTCTCCCGCATACAGTCCAGCACAAAGCGGATATGTTCGCCGTCCAGCTTCATAAACTTTGCTTTCACCAGCTCGGCGGGGTAGTCGTCCCCGGCAATGCGGATTGTCTTTCTCCGGGTGCAGACGGTTTCAAGCATGATGTCAACAATTTCGTCCAGCCTGTCCCCGTCAAACTTCATATCCTGCATGAGAATGTCATAGGAGATATTGTCCTTGATGATCTCCCGGTAAATCTCAAAAGCTGTCTGTGCGTCCGATTCCTTTTGTTTCCGTTCCGGCGGCATAGCCGCTTCTCTGTCAGAGGGAGAGGGGTTAGGGGAAAGGATAGGAATGGAATGGGTACTTTGTTCATCAGTAATTCTTTTTTCTTTTTTTGGTAAGTCAGTCTTTTGTATATCTTTATTTAATTGCGTTGGATTTTCCGTCGTCGGTTTACCCGGTGTCGGATTTTCCAATATCGGGTTGCCCGGTGTTGGATTTTCCAATGTCGGGTTATCCAATCCCGGCGGGGTGTCGTCCGGCGGCTGGGGCTGCTCGTAAATGGTGTATTCAATGGCGGTCATTTTGCCCTTTGCGTCGCGCCCCTGCTGCCGCTTGATATATCCGGCTTTTTCCAGCTCCCATATGGCGGTGCGGATAGCGTCGATACTTTCCCGGTTGATCTGTGACAGCCCCGCAAGGGTGTAGTCCCAATCTTCGGGAAGTGACAGCATTTGCGACAAAAGCCCCTTTGCCTTTAAGGTCAGTTCCTTGTTGCGTAAATGGTGGTTGCTCATAACGGTATAGCCCTTGTTGCGCTCCACTCGGAAAACTGCCATAGCTTCATCACTCCTTTGGTTGTGGATTTGTTACGCGATAGAACGCCGTTTTGCCGGGTTTAGGTATAAATCCCTGTCCCTGTTAAAAACGCGCCCGTAAAGCCGCTTGTAGCAAGGCTCTTTTTGCCCCTACTGCGTAACATGAGGGCATAAAAAAGCGGCGTTCCTGTTCTCCCGTGTAGGGATAGAGAAACGCCGCGTTTGCGTCGTATTCAGTTTTCATTTATTCTTTCTCAATGCTGTGTGCTGGTGTTTGGGCTTGCAGGGTTCCGGGCGGCATATCAAGGCTCTTTCCCTCAAAAGTAGTAAATTGGTAGTAAATTCAGCTTGAAATCCTGCTTGTATGCCCGTAAATCAAGGCTTTTTTGAGATAATCAACCATTTTATACTAAAAATTTGTAATCCGCTTTTGTTTCGTCCACACGTAAAAGCGCCATTCTGCGCCCAAGACATCCACGAAATCCTTCTGGAATAATTGCATAAAGATTCAGTGTCGCTTCATACGAGAAAACAATATCATTTTTCTGAGGTATAACTCTTTTTGTCCACTTTGGCAAATCATCCTCTGAAATATATCGTATATCAGAGAAATCCAGTCGGCCATTATTAAAGTTTGATATTCCTAGAAAGATTGCACCTGTATCGCTTAATGGTGGTGTTGCATGAGGGCCGTCATAAATACCTGTACAAATATCTTTAATTGCGACTTTTTCCCACTTCATACCCCCATCTCCTCCAGATTCTTCGAGATGGTTTCCATCAGGCGGTTGGACTCTGCCTGTAACTCCAGCAGTTCTTTGTGAATCTCTTTCATCCGCTGGGCAAAATCCACGCCGTCATCCTCCACGGGTGCAACACCCACATAGGCACCGGGTGTCAGGGATGCGCCTTTCTCGTTGAGGATGGTGTCTCGGCTTGCCACCTTGCACAGACCGGGAATGTCCTGATAAACGCCCTCGCCAAACTTTTCGGTGAGCCAGACGGCCTCCTTGGCAACGGTCAGCTTCTCGCTGAGGACTTCCAGCGCCTTGTCGAACTTTTCCTGCGTAGCTTTGCGCTCTTTGCGGGGTGCTGCCTCCACAGCGGCTTTGGCTTCTTCCCGCTTGGCCTGCACGTTTTGTTCCAGTGCGGCCTGAATCTCTGCAAAGGGGCGGTCGTCTGCCAGCTCTGCGTGATACTCCGCCAGAAGCACCTTGTACTTGTCCTCTTCACCGCGATAGAGCCAGACAATGGCGTTGAGGTTCTTCAGCTGCCAGTCGCTCCACTCGTTGAGAGTGCGGTCCACCACGGTGTAATAGTTCCTGGCGTCGATAAACAGCACCTTGTCTAGCAGTTCTTCCTTCTTGCCCTTATCCAGAAACCACAGCGAACAGGGCAGGCTCTTGGTGTAGAAGAAGTTGTTGCCCACGCTCATCATCACGTCCACATGGCCGGTCTGGATAAGCTTTTCACGGATGTCCTTGTCTTTGCCCTGACTGTCGGTAGCCGAGGACGCCATCACAAAACCCGCACGGCCATGCTCGTTCAGGTAGGAGTAGAAATAGGACACCCACAGATAATTTGCGTTGCCGATCTCCTTGGCCTTGTTCACGCCGGGCAGGCCAAAGGGCAACCGCCCGGCACTCTGCGCCGACTCCGACTTGACCTTATCCACGTTAAACGGCGGATTTGCCATCACATAGTCGCAGCAGCCGTTCAGGTTGTGGGCATCATGATAGAAGGTATTGGCTTCATCGCCGGACTTGATCACGCCGGTCAGGCCATGCACGGCCATGTTCATCAGGCAGAGCTTGGCATTGTACTCCACCTTTTCCTGTCCGTAGAAGGTCATGGTGTTGTTGGCGATCATGCCCGCATGGTTTACAAAGTCGCCGGTCTGCACAAACATACCGCCGCTGCCGCAAGCCGGGTCCAACAGAACGCCGTGGGCAGGCTCCAGCACATTGACGATCATCTTCACCAGCGATTTCGGCGTAAAGAACACGCCGTCATCCTGTGCCACGTTCTTGGCAAACTTATTCAGAAAATATTCGTAGATACGGCCGATCACATCGCCGCCCACATCGTCCAACGCATCATTGTTGAAGATACGCAGCAGTTCCCCCAGCAGTTCATCCGAGAAGATGGTGTAGTCCTTCGGCAGAACGCCCTGCAGCTGCTCGCTCTGCTGCTCCACCAGTTCCATGGCGTTGTTCACCACTTCGCCCAGACTGTTCAGCGGGTTACCCTCAATGCCGGTCAGCCCCTGCTCCGGGATGTTGGCGGGCAAATTGACTAAGTAATTGTACTGCGCCTCCTTGGGCAGAAACAGTGCACTCTTTTCGGCAAAGTCGCTTTGCTCCACCGGCAGCACCCGACCGCCGCGCATGGGACGGTCTTTCAGGATCTCCTGCTCTACCAGTTTGAAGCGGCTGTACGCATACCGCAGAAAAATCAGTCCCAACACCGGCATACAGTATTGGTTCGAGGTGAGTTTAGAGCCTGCACGCAGCAGATCTGCCGACTCCCACAGGTCAGCTTCCAGTTTTTTGACGTTCACGTTGTTGGCCACGAGGGGATTCCTCCTGTTGTTTGGATTTTCATTTTCTATTGTATCACATTTTTCTGCAATGTTCATCTTTAATCATCGCTATTTTCTTTTTTGACTGGAAAAAGTTGTTTATCAATGGCTGACAATGTGTTAGAGCCATAAACTTTCTCATTTGGAGACGCTAATCCTGCATCCATCGGATGCAGTTCAAGGGTTTGGGTGCTCCCAACAAGTATTTTGCAACGCAAAATAAGCAGATGTATATACGTCTGCATTGCTTGCTACAATGGTGTTGGTTCTGAGAAGCTCACAGCCAGTGAGCTATACAGATGCCCAAACCTAAGCTACAATGAAGATGTGCTGAGAGAACGATGCATTGCTTGAGCTGAACGCTCGTACGCGCAAACTGTTCTCCGCCATCTCCATTGCAGCGTTCGATTGACGCAGGTTGAGTTATCGGCAGATAAAAATGTTGCCGTACATTCGTGTCACAAAGCAAGCTGAATCGGTAATGGGCATAGGCGGAACCGGCATTAAAGGAGGTCAGAAAAATGGAAGCTGCTGTTATTACCGCCGTCGGTATCGATGTGTCTAAGAGCAAAAGCACAGTTGCGGTACGGAGACCCGGAGGCGGAATCGCACTTCGGCCTTTCGAGGTTCACCACACGAACAGTGACTTGAAAAAGCTGACATCCACCCTCAAAAAACTGGGAGGCGATATCCGTATTGTAATGGAACATACCAGTACGTACTGGAGACCGATCGCACTGACATTGAAGGAAGCGGACTTTTTTGTTTCCGTTGTCAATGCGATGCTGATTCACAATTTGATATTGACAATATCATTTCGTAAGAGATCAGCTTACTGTTTGTGTTGTAGTTGGTTCATTGCAGTTTCAGCTTACAACAAAAAATGAGATAGACAACCCCTCTCGGGGAAG
>OMBA01000538.1_pt1 | contig 20236 bp, 18 predicted proteins | sample 1673441 | NCBI WGS metagenome assembly OMBA01 (sample SAMEA103958111, study PRJEB25191) | human gut metagenome | biome: human-associated habitat [ENVO:00009003]; feature: intestine environment [ENVO:2100002]; material: feces | place: Germany | collected 2013/2015
TTACATGTGTGGACAAAAAGGGAAATTAAAATTCATGTAAAATGGCAGAAAATAGGACGAAAATATGGAAGTAAAAAGAATTTGTCAATGGTGCGGGAAACCGTTCATCGCACAGAAAACAACTACCTGTTATTGCAGCCCGCAATGCTCGAAACGAGGTTACAAACACCGCATGATGGAACGGAAGATGGAGCTGCGCCATATGCAGGAGATGCAGGAATTGCGCTCGTCGCTGGAAAAGCAGGAATACTTCACCTTTTCGCAGGCAGCACGTCTGATGGGTGTAAGCCGCCAGTACATCTACAAACTGGTAAAGGAAGAGAAACTCCGTGCATCCCGGCTCAGCGGAAAGATGTCGTTGATACGGAAAGCCGACATCGAACTCATGCTTAAAAGCAAACTTTATGAACGGCTGGTAGCAAAAAACGACTTTGACATTACCGAGTATTACACTGCCGAGGAGATTGCACAGAAATATAAGGTCAATGCCAAATGGGTATGGACTTATACACGACTGCACAAGGTCCCGAAAGTGAGAATCCGCCAGTTCAACTATTACAGCAAGAAACATATTGATGCCGCCTTTGCCAAATATGAGGTGGACTCCGACCTGACGGAATGGTACACTCCCGAAGATATTCAGGAGAAGTACGGCATGACACGTGTCGCCATCCGTTCGCACGTCTACCGTAACAACATTCCCTCAAAGAAAGAACACGGGCAGATATTCTACTCCAAACTCCACTTCGACCTCTCGAAAAACTCTGCAGAGGAGAGCAAGGCCGAATACTACACCGTCAAGGAGGCAATGGAAAAATTCAACCTCTCCCGTGACTCAGTTTATAATATCCTACAGTTCCACCAGATTCCCCGAGAGAAGAACGGGCGCTTCGTCCGCTTCCTGAAAGTGGACTTTGACCGGATTATGGGTTTCCGTAAGTGACCTGATTATAGGCTACCGTAAATTATTCCAAAATTTATCTTCACTGAAGGTGGTCTGCATGGTTACATTACAGTGATTTGCCAGCGAATTAATAACAACCATAAAAAATATAACATTATGAACGATTGTAAAACCGTAACATTAAGAAGAACACGTCCTTTGAAAAACAGGATGCTGTCGTTTTATCTGGATTATTATCCTGGGTATAGAGACAAGGAAACAATGAAAGTTATCCGTCATGAATCGCTTGGCATTTATATATATGCCAATCCGAAGAACAAGCGGGAACAGGACTTCAACGAGGTAATGGCCGAGAAAGCTGAAGCCATCCGTTGCCGCAGGTTCGAGTCGGTAGTGAATGAACGGTATGATTTCTTCGACAAGTACAAACTCAAGGCTGATTTCCTGGAGTATTTCCGTAATCAGCTCCGTAAACATGACCCAAAGTGGGAATTTGTCTATCTCCATTTCAGCAACTTCGTGCATGGGAAATGTACTTTTGAGGAGCTCGACATTGATCTCTGCAACAAGTTCCGTGAGTACCTGTTGACGGCAAAGAAACTCAAGCGTAACGGAAATATCACACGAAACTCCGCATCGGGATATTGGTCCACATTCAGAGGACTTCTGAAAATCCTCTACCGTAACGGGCTGATCCGCAACAACGTCAATGACTTCCTCGAAAAGATCGAGACCGAGGATGTAGTCAAGGATTATCTTTCAGTGGAAGAACTCTACAAGCTGGCCGAGACACCCTGCAAGAAGCCTGTGCTAAAGACGGCATCGCTCTTCTCGTGCATGACCAGCCTGCGCATCAGCGACATCCTCGCCCTCTGCTGGGAGGACATCGTGGACTATTCGGCCGGTGGCAAGTGCGTACACATCATCACCAAGAAGAACCGCTCCGAGGACATCATCCCCATCAGCGAGGAAGCACTGGACCTGATCGGCTACAGCCCTGACAAGCGGGGAATGGTATTCAAGGGGTTACAGCGCTGCTGGACCCAAACTTACATGAAAGGATGGATTCGTTCGGCTGGAATCACCAAGAAGATCACATTCCACTCCTATCGTAGAACATTTGCTACGCTGCAAGCGGCTGCCGGAACGGACATCCGTACCATACAAAGCATGATGGCTCACAAGAGTATAACCACAACCCAAAGGTACATGAAAGTAGTGGCAGCAACAAGCGTGAAGCCAGCAAGAGAATCTCCCTGACACGGAAAGACTGATAGGCATTTTACCCACCTGTTTTAGCGGATATAGTTTGATTTTGAGCGAAAAATCAGACTATATCCGTAATTTTTGTGTAAAATCGGACGATTATAACTCATTATTTATCAGTATCTGGAATAACGCACATAACTTTGGCGTACAGTAATTCCAAATAGTGATAGAAGATGACAAATACAGAACAAATCCGAACTAAGAAAATAAGTTTTATCCTTGCGCTATCCGTTATCATTTTTGCGGCCATAGCCACTTATTTTACCCTTTGCCATGACATCAACATCATGCGCATAACAACTCCTGTAATTCTCGGACTGGCGATGTCCATCATATTGTGTGGAGTCCTGCAGAAATTTTTCTATAATTGGCTGACGAAAAATCCCATCCACTTTTCTTTTGGTGAACAATCCTCTCCTATTATAGAATCAGAGAGCACCACAGAGCCTGTTTGTATTGCTGAAACACCGCTTACCGAACAACCGGCGGATTCTTCTAAACAGGAGTATGCTCCATCCCTACAGTCAAATCAAGAGCCTGTCATCCCCGATTGTTCCAATGAATCTCATTTGGAAAAGTATGATTCCATTCTGGAAGAACTCAAAGAGAAAGAACTGAAAAGGCAAGTAAAAGTTATGGATGCGATTCGGGAATATGTAACCATCAAGACAACCCCCTATCTCTCCAAAGAGGCTATAGCGACTCTCATTTCCAACATTGAGTACATGGCTTGTGATCAGCCGGAGCTCTACAAACCGATTCGTTCCAATATTGACAATCCGCTACGGTCACCGGGACTTCGTCATCTGGCATGGAATGTCGGTGAACGATTGAGAGTACCACTGGCGAAAAGAGCCGTCTTTATCAAAGAATCATTCCCATACGAACTTGAAAACGCGAGTATTGAATATCTCAGGCTCAATTTGCGGGATCAAGTAGCTAGTCAGATTCCAATTGATGTACCTGAAAAGGGAGACTATCGCTTCCATTTGGAAACAGATAACGATGAGTCGTAACAAAAAACGTATGCAGATGAAATAATTAATCCGGTCTGTATTGTTCTGCAAAGTTTCATTGGGTTGGTTCGCAGCATGTTAAACGATTAAAAAGTTATAATATGAAAACAGACCAACTTACATTCAATGACTTGCCGGCAGTAGTCGGCGAACTTTGCGACCGGATAGCAAGCATGGAGAATCTGCTGACAGAAAAACTGTCCAAGCAGCATGAAGCCAAAGAAAACACGCACGTCCCCATGACCGTGCAGGAAGCTTGCGCCTATCTCAAAATGCCGTTATCGACATTTTATTACAAGGTCAAAAAAGATGATATTCCAGTCATCAAGCAAGGAAAACATCTATACATCTACCGGGATGAACTGGACAAATGGCTGGAATCCTCCCGAAAGAATCCGGCTCCGCAAACTTTCGAGGAAGAGAACGAAGCCATGCTCGCTTCCCATCGCCGTAAACCTAACCTTAAAAACTGGTAATGATGGAGAAGACGGACGAAACGATACCTTCACGTGAGGAACTGGCAGTTTTTATAGAGGAAGCAGCCGTAAGCGTCACAAATAACTATGAAGAAGCGCCGGCGGTGTTGATGGTGGATGATGCTGTTATAGGCACATTGGGGAATTTCAGCGCTTCCATCGGGAAAGCCAAAAGCAAAAAGACTTTCAACGTTTCGGCTATTGCCGCATCAGCATTGAGTAGCCGTACTGTTCTTCGTTACCGTTCCATGTTCCCCGAGAACAAGAGGAAGATTCTGTATATCGACACGGAGCAGGGACGCCATCATTGTCAACAGGTACTGAAGCGCATCCTGCGTTTGGCAGAAATGCCGGACGACAAGGTGCCGGAAAATCTGATCATGTTGTCTCTGCGTAAGTTTGCACCAAGAGTGCGTCTGTTGATAGTCGAAGAAGCTATCGGCACCACACATGATTTGGGTCTGGTCATTATAGATGGCATCCGTGATTTCCTTTACGATATCAATTCATCCAGTGAATCTACCGAAGTTATCTCGAAATTCATGCAGTGGACGGACGATAAACAAATCCATATCCATACTGTCCTGCATCAGAACAAGAATGATGAACATGCGCGTGGTCACATCGGCACGGAACTCAACAACAAGGCGGAAACCATCCTGCAGGTAGAAGTGGACAAAGAGGACAAAGCCATAAGTGTGGTCGAAGCCGTGCACATCCGAGACCGGGACTTTGAACCTTTCGCTTTCCGCATAAACGAAGACGTCCTGCCCGAACTGGTAGAACCATATCTGTCCAAAGAGAAGAAGAGCGGGCGACCAACCAAAGAACCGTTCGATCCGGAGAGGGAGATTCCGGAGAATGTACATCGTGCTGCAGTGGATGCCGCTTTTACTAATGGCAATATCGGCAGTTACGATGACTACCTGGAACGTCTGAAGGAAGCTTACGGATTGCACAATGTAAAGCTCGGCTACAACAAGGCTGTCAAAGTAGCCACCTTTCTTGGCAACAAGCAGATGGTCATAAAGGAGGGGAAAAATTATATTCTCAATCCGGAATACCATTACTGAGTTCAACTTTACTTTATTGCAGGGGCGTATATATTAGAATAAAGCAAAGTCGGCAGGAAATCACCATGTGAGATACTCATTTTCTCCCCTCTTTTAGTGGATAATATTATCCTGCATTTCCTTGTCCAAGTGCCAATTCATTATACGCACCCGATATGGCTTGCGGGGAAGGATAAACAGGTAACTGTTTCGAGATATGCCAAGGTATAACCTCACTGCGTTACGGTTGTACATTGGCGCTCTTGACTGCTCAGTTCCTTCGCCAATACGGTACTCGCAAGCTCGCACCTTTTCAACCATTATAACAACGATTCAAATGAAAGAAGATATTGTCAATACATCAGCTTCCCCGAAAGAAACAAGAAGCGTCTTTGTCGGGGCAAAAGTCACTCCCTGCCAGAGAGACCATATAAAATCACTGGCCGAACAATGCGGCATGACCGTAAGCGACTACATATTGTCATGTGCGTATAACTTCAAGCCCAAAGCGAGGCTTACTAAAGAAGAGGCGGCACTGCTGCAGAATCTGGACAATTGCCGGTCTGATCTTGTAAAATATACCTCCGCACTTCACGGAATGTCCACAAAGCAGCGGATGATAATGTTCAATCAGATTCCGTTCATGGTCGGCTGGCTCGGAGAACTTTCCAATGTTGCCGAAGGAGTCTGCCAATTCCTGGAAGCCGTAAAGGAGAAAAACAAAATTCCGTCCAACCCTCAATCCGAAGAAAAATGATTGCGAAAGCCAAAGCCATATCTTACGGTATCAATGACCTTCGTTATATTACTGGCGAATCAAAATACAAGAAGCATCCGGAAAAAATATATCGGGTATTGGACAATCTGCTGCCCCCTGATCTGGACGCTATGGGAATATGGAACTCCATGCAGTTGACCCTTTCCCAGCATCGGCCGATAAAGAATTCCATAATCAGAATAGAGTTGAGTCCATCGCCTGAGCATACCAGTTTCTATGACATTGAGGACTGGCAAAAGCTCTGGCACGAGTTCGCCGAAGAGTTCGATAAACAAACGATTACCGGCAAGGACGGGAAAGTCCGTTCCTGCCAGACCAATCTGGCAAACAGCAAATACACGGTTTACCTGCACATGGAATCCAAAGGTAAAGTTCCCCATCTCCATGCTGCAATTTGCCGTTTTGATGAAAACGGGAACATCAACAATGACCATAACATTCATCTTCGGGCACAACGTGCAGCCGAGCGAGTTGCAGTGAAACGTGGCTGGAAGACTGCGGAAGAAATCCGAAGTCGCAACATTCCGGAGGTAAGCAGAGAGTGCATGGAGGTATTGAGAATCATGCCATCGAGGTCATGGGAAGAATACAAGAAGGCACTTGCCCGGAGAGGCTATTCTGTATATGAACGGAAAGATAAGAAAGATGTTCTCCGAGGATATGCGATCCTTAAAGGAAATACCAAATACAAGGCTTCCGAACTGGGAGTGGCCCGTAACCTGATGATTTCGAAACTTCCCCGTACGTGGCAAAAGCTCCACTACCGGGAGAGGCTTGCCGCTCAGGTCAATACTTCTCAAATCCATCGGCCGGAACCTGTTCAAAGACCGGCAGCCGATATGGACTATACTCATTATCGTTCCGGCTCGGTGTCCTACACGCTTTCTTCCCATAGCGGAAGGGAACAGCGTTTCTATATTCCGGAGCGGGTGTTTGACTATTTCAACGATGAGTTTGATTATCGGGAGGTTGCCAACAGCAGCGAGTTGACCGACATAGCCGTTGCACTCTTTGTCGGGATGCTTGATACGCCGGCCGTATCTACCGGAGGTGGTGGCGGAGGTTCGCAAAGCGATCTCCCCTGGCGGGACAAGGACGATGACGACCTGCAATGGGCTCGCCGCTGTGCCCGTGCTGCAACCCTCCTATTGGGCAAGAAACCGAGAACAGGATTAAGACGATAAAGTCATGAAACAAGCACACAAAAAGCGGCCGCACGAGGCGACTGCTTTTTGTATGCCTGTCTTGCCGGATATGGGGGAATTATTTTATAAATCTGCAAAATTAAACTAATACTTTTATTATAAAGTCATATTTCAAAATAACCATTGGCCTCTCTGTAAAATATATCGGGGCCATTTTTAATTCTATATTTTGTCGCTGCTTGTTTAAAATATACTGATGGATATTCAATATCTCGTGGATTTTTATTTTCTTTGTATCCAGTTTGATATATGTTAAAATGAATTTGAAACAAATTAATCGTATTAAGGTAGTTTTAGTTGAACAAAACCGAACAAGTAAATGGCTCTCAGAGCAATTAAATGTTTCATCAACAACGGTTTCTAATTGGTGCAGGAATTCAAATCAACCAGACCTTCAAACATTGCTAAGAATTGCAAATTTGCTCGATGTAGAGCCAGGTGAGTTATTGACAGATAAGAGAGGTGCCAAATATGATAAATGATGACAATCTGGCTCTTCTCTACGGAAAGCCATTCCCTTCTACTAGGACTGGAGCTCTGTTTAATGCATTCTCTTATCCGACTAAAATTTCCCCAGAAGCTATTGCTTTGTTTATTGCTTGCCACACAAATGTTGGGGATACAGTTTTTGACCCTTTTGGCGGCAGTGGAACCACAGGTATTGCTGTGAAATTGTGTGATAAGCCGTCACCTGAATTGTTGAAAATGGCAAAGCAATATGGAGTTTCACCAGTTTGGGGTTATCGTAAGGCAATAATATACGAATTAAGCCCCATTGCATCGGCGATAGGGAATGTCATGTGCAATACGTCATCTAAGCTTTTTGTAGAGTATGCTACAAAACTAATTGATGAAATAGAGGCAGAGAATCCTAACATTTATAACGTAATTGATTCTGATGGTGAAGAAGGAACTATCAGATATATCATATGGACAGATGGTGTCATTTGTCCTAATTGTGGAAAAGAAAACAAGTATTCTGATGTTGCCATAAAATACTCTCCAATAGAGTTTGTAGATAAGTGCTCATGCCGCTACTGTAATGTCCAATTTAGTATTAATGAGGCTTTACGCTCTCATGGTCTACAAAGCGATCCTGTTCTAAACTGTAAAGTCGATGCAAAATTTAGGTATCCATTTAAGATATATGGCACCACAGGTAAAAAGAAATGGAGCAGACTTGCAACAAATGATGATTGGTTATCCTATCAAAGAATGATAGAAAAACTTGATTTCTCTGATGTACCTATTAAAAAAATTCAATGGGGCGACCTGTATCGAACCGGATATCATTTCGGTATAGATCATATTCATCAGTTTTATACTTTAAGAAATGTATTTGTATTATCAAAACTTTGGAAAAAAGTGTCAGAATATCCAGCTAATATTCAACAAGCTTTGAAAGTTTTTTTATTAAGCTATAATCAGAGCCATTCAACATTGATGACGAGGGTCGTTGCAAAAAAAAATAACAAAGATTTTGTGTTAACAGGAGCACAACCAGGTGTCTTATACATCAGCAGCCTTCCTGTTGAAAAGAATATATTGAATGGGTTGCGAAGAAAAATCAAGACTTTTAGTGAAGGCATTAAGATTTTAGAAAGCTCAACTAGTGAGGTTTGTTTTGTATCTGGAAGCAGCGTGTCTACTTCCATCGCATCAAACTCTATTGATTATGTGTTCACAGATCCGCCATTTGGAGGCTATATCCCGTATTCAGAAATCAATCAGATTAATGAATTATGGTACGGGGTCAAAACAGATGTGTCAGATGAGGTTATCATAAATGGGACACAAGGCAAATCTTTGATTGAATATCAGAAACTAATGTCAAACGTGTTCGCTGAGATTAGTAGATGTATTAAAGTCAACGGTCAATGCACTGTTGTATTCCACTCCGCAAAATCAGCCATTTGGCGTGCAATTATTAAAGCATACCAGACAAACGGTTTCTCTGTTTCAAAAACCGGTATTTTAGACAAAGTTCAAGCAAGTTTTAAACAAGTGAATTCTACTATTACTGTAAAAGGAGATCCCCTTATTCTGCTTGCTAAACGTACAAAATGTACAGTAAAGGAAAATTATGCTTCTGATGTATGTATTGCTGAACAAATATTAAAAAGTCATCAATCTGAGAATAAAGGAAAAGAAAAATCCGAAAGGATGTTCTCCGAATATATTGCGGAATGTATAGAAAAAGGTATTACTATCACTCTTGACGCCGAGTATTTTTTCAATCATGAATAGTCTAAAACAAAAATACCTAGGTCAGTATTTTTCTGGTAGTGCTGTGGCCCGATTATTATTCGAGCTGATAGACACTACCCAGGTGTATTCTGCAATTGACCCTATGTGTGGTAGTGGCGACTTGCTTGTTCCGTTTGTTGAAAAGGAAATATCAGTCGTCGGAAATGAAGTTGATTTGGAGGCTGTTCAAATGTGTCAAGCAAGGATGCCACATGCCGAAATATGGAATTCAAATAGTTTTTCGATAAATACATTATCAAGATTCAATAAGAGTGGTTATGACCTTGTAATAACTAACCCTCCTTATGTTCGATATCAATTACAGACAAACGCAAAAGAGTATTTGTCGCATCAATGGTTATTAATGGATGATATTATTCGGAATCTAAAAGAATATGCAGAATCCACAAAGTCTATAAATGAAGGCGAAAGGCAATTAATCATTGAGGAACTAGGCCGGATCTCGGGGCTTTCTGACTTGGCTGTTCCATCATGGATATTGTGCATGATGCTTGTAAAAAATGGAGGTCAATTGGCTATAGTATTACCGACAACATGGCTGACAAGGGAGTACTCAGCTCCAGTTAAGAATATTCTTTCAAAACTATTTGAAATTGACTATGTTGTCAATGACGCAAACTCAACATGGTTTTCTGGGAAAGCACAGGTTAAAACTTCATTGTTGCTTGCTCATCGTAAAACTAAAAGGGAAAAGTCCTGGCTATCATATGTTGATCTATATAAGTTAGCTGGAACAAAAAGTTGCCTGACGGCCAACTTACCTAGCACGGAAATTCGAGATTTGTTTAGCAATGAAATATTTATTGATAATCGATTATCAGTTAGAATGGTATCCCAAGATGCATTTATTGGTTCCAGCAACGATTCTAGCTGGCTATCTTTACTTGGCAGATTGGCAAATAAAGATTCATTGATAAAAATTGGTGAGAATAAGATTGAATTTGGCCAAGGCCTACGCACTGGAGCAAATTCGTTTTTCTATGTTCAGGATTCACAATGCGAGTCTAAGTATTATTTGGATGTAATTCAGAATCAGCGTAGTTTGGGTACAAGATTCACGACTAACGTTGGAAGTTGCAAACTATTATATATACAAGACTCCGTCACAAATCGTGATTTCTGTACTCTGGAACCTAAATTTGCTAAACATTATAAATCCTTACCATATGAAATCAGCGAATACATCGAGAGGAAATCTCAGGAAAAGAAAGGTGAAATATTATTGCCAGAACTTTCCTCTGTAAGGACTAACATTACCAAATCTGACGGGAAACGCCCACCAAGGTTTTGGTATATGCTTCCTCCTTTGACACAAAGGCATACTGCAAAGTTGTTTTTACCAAGAGTCAATGGCGATAAGCCTATTGTAAGGTACAATTCAAACGCACTAGTTGTTGATGCAAATTTCATCACAATATGGCCATCTAACAACTCTAGGTTTAACGAATATAGCCTTCTCGCTTTACTTAATAGCACATGGTGCTCAGTGCAATTTGAAGAGCTCGGTAGTGTTATGGGAGGTGGAGCACTTAAACTTGATGCTGCACAAATCCGTAATATTCTTATTCCATACTTTTCCGATAAAGATATAGATGCTTTATCATCATTGGGTAAAAAGCTAGCTAGACAGCAGATCAGTAATAAAAGTGTTATTGTTGAAATAGATTCTTGCATTCTTCAAGCAATGAATACTCCGGATATAAATTGGGCTATGGAACAATTAGAAATATATCGTCAATATCATATTAATCAAAGGCGTCATGAACGAAATAGCTATTAAATATGCCAAAGAGTTTATTTCTAAGGCTTTGGCTTTACGAGACTCTAATCAAAAAGAGGATATTCTTCGATACAATCAAGCTTCTTATTTGAAGTTGATGTTTGACCCAGATACCAAATGGGTTCGCGATCATATTGATGGAAGTGAAAAAAGTGTACATCTTATCAGAGGAAACCGGCATGTGGTTGGGTTTGTTGATAGTTGTATTGACTCTATCGCAATTGAATATGAAAAAGACCTGCGAGTTCAAACAATATTTGATGAAGGATTTAGGCAGGTAAAGGAATACTGCGCCTCGTTAGTACGTGATCACGTGGATATAAACATGATTATCGGAATTCTGTCTGATACCCTTTCTTGGCATGTATATTCTGTTAATCCTACGCCAGGCTTACCTGTTGAAAGTTACAACGAAGATAACATTGAACTGATTGAAATTGACAGCCTTGATATTAAAAAGCCTTCAGATAAAGAAGCTTTACTTTTATTGGATTTTCTACCCAAGTATCTGGGAAGAGTCGAATCTAGATTTGTAACTGGGGAAAACTTATACAAAGATTTTGGCCTTACCAGTGAATATAGTACTCCATATTTGCAAGAAATATCGGTCTTTATAAGAGAAGCTATTTCTGCCAGACCCAATTATTTTCAGATGGTGCAAAACTTATGGCATAGTTTTGTCGAGGGTTTGGATTCCACTGATTCTTCGGAGGACACCTATATTTCAGAGTATTATATTTCTAATCTTGGGAAATTGTTATGTGCTAATTTTATTGAAAAGAGGGCTTTGTTGTCTGACGACAATGAGCTTGAACAAATTATTAATGGCAGCTTCTTCGAAAATAGAGGATACCTAAATTTCGTAGAATATGATTATTTTGGATGGCTAAATGAATCTTCGTTAATTCAGAAGGTGCTCCCTATTATACACAAGATTCAGAATGAATTAGTGGTATATAATTTCCAAACGATACCGCAAGAAGATTTATTTGGAAATGTTTTGGTTCAGATGTCTGAGAGATCACAACGTCTTTTACTCGGACAGGAGCTAACTCCTCAATGGCTTGCGAAGAAGGTAGTATATAAAGTGCGGGATATGATAGATGGAGAGGAACCATCATTTATCGATATGTGCTGCGGCTCTGGTTCTATGATAATTGAAACCTTGAAATCTGTGATAGACTCAATTGCTGGCGATAGAGATCCATTAATTGTAGCTGATTTATTAACTAGGGCTGCAACAGGATTTGACATTGATCCATTAGCAGTAATTTTAGCAAAAATAAACTGGATCATTACAGTTAGGGATATATCAAACAAATATGGTATTACGGCACTATCCATTCCTATTTACCATGCAGATTCATTGTTTATCAATACGCCCGTCACAAGTGGGAAAGTGTTCAATCAAGAGATTTTACGAATGAAAATGCATGATAGGTATGTTGAACTTCCGGCATTCCTCATTTCACCTTTAAATCAAAATATTTTTGATGGTATTGTTGATACATGTTATCAGCACATCAATGAGACAAAAATAAACGATGACGTCCTCTATCTTCTCATTAGTGATATTCTTAATAATCACGAGACAGAGTTAGATAAAGAGCAGATTGATGCTATTTTCCATTTTGCCTCTGATCTATACAAAAATATGTACGATCTAAATATTAGAGGTCAAAACGGCTTATGGTCTTTTTTAATTAAAAATTCATTCAGGCCGAGTTTAATAACGGCAAATTTCAATGGTATTGTGTCAAATACTCCATGGTTAGCGATGAGTAAGTTGGTCTCTAATCCTTACAAAGAAGATTTGGCAAATATGGCATCATATTATAATATTAAACCAACAGGACCAGCGTTTTTACATCTTGAGCTAGCAACAGTTTTTTTGATTCATGCTATTGACAAATTCTTGGCTGAAGATGCTGCTTTTGGATGTATCCTTCCAGAAACCATTCTTGCAGGAAAACAGCATGAGAAATTCCGTGCTGGGAATTACCGCAAGGGTACAACAACGTTGAATGTAGATATTAACGAAATCTGGAATTTGCCGAATGATACCTTCAAAAATAGAGCGATTGCCATTTTTGGATGTAAGAGTCCGAGAATTCAGAAAGATGTTTTCTCAGGACAAACTTTCTTTTCACCTGAAGAAGTACGACTTGAGCCATATCATGTGTATCACGGAGGTGATAGGACGGTATGGTCACAGTGCATTGTTTCTAGTGTGCATGGTATATTCGATGCATATCCATTCAAACAGGGTGCGGACATTTTGCCACGGTACCTAATGTTTTTTGATTTACAAAGTCGAGGAACAAATTATACGGTTACTAGCTTAAACTCCTCTAGTCGTTATGCCTACTTCTTATCTACTATGCATAAAGGGACCGACTATTCATTGCCTACATCTATGGCACATAAGAGCCTGTTCCATCCAGTAATGCTTTCGAATATTGTTACTCCTTTCTCAATATCAGAAATGCCATTAGCATTTTTACCAGTTCAAAAGGATAGCAATAATTGTTGGAGAAGGTACACGGAAGAAGAGAACGCATTACTAAGCCGGACTGACCGCAATTTGATATCAACAATCAAACGAGAGTTCAGTATATTTAAAGATGACTCAACAGCTGATATATATGCTTTATCGGTAAATTGGCGAAATAAGTTGTCTCAGCAAAATTTCACTAATGATGGATATCTTGTAGTATATGGAGCCGGAGGAGAATCCGTATGTGCATCATATGTAAATCTGTCCTCCTTACCGAATATTCCTGTGATTGATCAGACATTGTATTGGTGCAGAGTTGATACTGAAGAAGAAGCTGTTTATATGGTAGCGCTTCTAAATAGTGAACAGTTGACTAATAGTATTTCTGCGTTTCAACCTAGGGGTCGGTTCGGAGCTCGTCATATTCATTCTTTGGCTTCTACATCGCTACCGCCATTCAATTTAGCTGATGAATCTCATCTTTCTTTAGTAAGAATAACTAAACAATTGATAAGTGAATTAAGTACTGCTTTAGAATCTACAAATTACCTAGACCCCAATAGAGGTTCTATCGCATCAAGAAGAGTAAAAATTAATAGAATTCTTAAAACCCTGCCATCATATCAGGACTATAACAATGCATGTAATGAGATTTTATGATTGCTTTTTATTGGAGTTAGAGTAAATTTGGAGTGAACCCCAAAAATTAAACAAAAACTTTTGGGATTCACTTCTATGTTAACATATCAAACTTAGCAAACTGTATTTTATCGGGGAGGCTTATATTTAACTTTTCGTTTCATTAAACTAGAAGACTCGAATTAGATACAACATCAAATCCTGTCCACCGGCCAAACATATGTTGATGTAAAATTTTACTCTAATTTTTCTCGTTTAAATGGATTAGCAATGCCTTATATTTTATGGTTTTCACACTTTTTGAAACAGTATCGGTATCAACCGCATTTCCATCACAGTATATATCAAAATACCTTTGTCTACGAAAAGACAAAGGTACCAGAGACAATCGAGAGCCCACAACTTTCAGGTTGTTTGTCTAGCGGTTATCAAAGTAGAAGCTCCAATAATAATTTTGAATCAACATTATTTATAAGAAAACAACTATTCACATTCATTGTTCAGTAATGCTGTTACTTGCTCTCTTAAGTTTACTAATTCTTTATTTTTATCATCCTGTGGCAATTTCTCCATAATACTCAAAACATAGTTTTTATTTTCTGTGGAATTTTCATAGATGAGAATTTCCCTACAAAAATTTAACAATGCCGAGTAATTTAACTCCGGATAATCAGTTCTATCTCTCGATTTTTCAATCGCATTAATATATAAAGACATACCTTTATCTACATCGCCCTTTCTAAACGCAATCATGCCTTTGGTCGCCGTAAGGCATATATCCTCAGTGCTTGTTGATGATAAATCAATTTTTTTTATTTTAGAAATTACCCTTTCTGCTTCTTCTATTTTTCCATCCAAGCTTAAAGCGTAAGCATAATTATTTATAAAAACAGGATTTCCTATATGTGTCCTCATCGCTTTTTCCATAATTTCCTGTCCTTGCGAAAGATTATGTAAATATGTAACCGAAAGACCATATGCTTGTAGTATAGCCCTAGTTGAATAAGGCTCTTGTTCTATCCATTGCTTTGCAAAATCTAACGATTTCTCATAATCTTCCATCTTGAAAGAGTTATAGCATTTTGCTTCCCAAAAATTTCCTGAATTAAAATTGACGTGCCCAAAGTTCAATTCAATATTATCTTCATTAGAAACCCATTTAGCTTGCGCCAAGCTATTACTATTGGGCATTTCCAACGAAGTATTAAACAACTTACGACATTTTGAATATGCTCCACTCATTAATTCTTGTGTTCCAATAGCTGAACACAATTCTGTTATATCAAAAATATTATAATCATTAGAATCTATAATTGCCAATCCCTTTTTTATATTTCTAGATGTTTTATTTAACAATTGTGATATACCTATTTCAGACGCCATCAACCATGGATCTATTTTAGTTAACGAGCTCCTTCTCACTATATGCAATGCCTTTTCATATTCTTTCAAATGAATATAGAATCGAGCCGCACATCTTGTTATATATCTGTTATGGCAATCAATATACAATGCTATATCAACATGATTCTGAGCATTTTTTATCTGCCCTAACAAGAGATAATTTCTCGCTATTTCAATATGAAGTATCGCATCTGTAGGGTATTTAATTAATAGATCCTTTATTTTTGCAATACGCAAATAAATTTCAAAATTACCACCTCTTTCAATCTCTTTATCATCAATTTGAAGAATTGATTTAGAAACTTTAGACAAAGCAGGACTAGGAGTATTATCAGAAAATAGTATATAGTTTGCAGCTTCAATAACTTCAGCTTCTTCGGTACGAGCATTTACAATTGCAGCAGATATCAAATCTCCCGCATTAGCCAAATTTTTACACTCTTTCCAATCATGAACAAAAGAGGATATATCCCCTTTTTCCATATTAGAAGGTCTTATCGGTTGAAGTTCAGGGAAAGAACTAGTAAAACTTTTCCATGTTGGCAAAAGCCTTCTTTCTGTATTTTCAATTAATAGAGCCATTTTTACGCAATTTAATAGAAGCTTTATTACTTAAATAATCCAATTTTGTTATGTAACGATATAGTAAATAATTACTTCCTCGTTCCCTCAATGTCTTTTCATCATTTCTTCTTGTGGGATCCGGATTACATAATTCAGAAATCATTGTCACTATAGGGTCGGCAAAGTCACGATAATGTATAGAAGAACGTATATCTTCTAATGAATCATTAAAACATCTATCTAAATAAGCCTTTCGTTCTTCTAAAGTGCTTGTATCTGAAATGCCTAATGCACAGAGCTTATTTACTATTAACGCCGTCATATTCAAGCCTGTAAAATAGAAAGTAATCATATTTCCCAACAAATACGATTCCATAGCTAAGTTCCTGTCATACCAATCTGTTGGTTGCAAAAAAGAAAACTCTTTGTAAATTTCTATAGGCGCATATGTTTTATCACCAGAGTATATCAAGTCATCATAAGGGCCTTTTTTACTTTTGCATTTACTCCTACCTAAATCAGTTAATTTAGAGTCATCTTTAAATTGCAAAATATTGGAAGGTTTAATATCCTGATGAATAATCTCAATATTATGCAATTGCTGCAACCCATTTGCGATATCATGTAAAGATTTTAATTTCCAAGAAAAGTCAAGATCATCTTGGAACTTTATATAATGCTTAACATTTCCATCCGCCAATTCAAATGTAAGATATGGAACAGGAATCATACCATGAGGATTATTGATAATTCCATACTCTTTCACCAAAACTATTTTAGAGGTGGAATTAGCCTTACAGTATTCAAGAAGTTCCCTCTCGTAGTTATAGATATTCATCTGCTCCTGTAAAATTTTTGTAAACTCCAAGCCAATTACTCCACTTTGCAAAATAGCCTTTTCAATATCTATTGCTTTTAGAAAGCACTTTTCTCCGGTCTCATTCACGGCTATATATTGAGCCGAAAAATTTCCACCAGTTTCATCTGGATGTTTCTGTATTTTTTCTGTAATCGTCCAATTATTCTCAATAGTTATACCAATAAGATTTTCTGCAAATGTTGACATATTAAACATGTTTTTAATTTTACTTTATACAATGACTAATTATCTACATAGCAATGCAATACCAGTCTTCGTCTTATTTTAATCTGTTTTTTACAACAATATCAATATTATTTTACTAATAGTAATTGAAGTTTCACAAGAATGGTCCATTCAACACTCCTTTAAAAATATCCATTTCTCTTTTAGAAAGACCTAGCTGTACAGCCAATTCTTGCCATCCTTTCACTGCCTCAACCACCTCTAATACAATCTTCTCTGCTGTATTCCAGTTGAGCATATACTCTTCATAAGCATCCAATAAGATACTTAAATCAGCCTTGTTGGAAGTAGACGAGATGAGCAGGCTTTGATATTCATTCAAAGTAGGGTTCATATCATAAGCCGGAGACAATGTCCAACCTTTTGCAGTCAAAAGAAAACCATGATTGCGAAAATGGTCGTCACTGTTACGAATGCAGATATTGAACGCTACACGGCGATAAAGTTCCTGCAAATTGTACTTTACATCCATGCAGTTCTGAATAATGAAATCCACTATATCCAAATAACCATGCCCTGTGGTCGCATTATCCCCGTCATTCAGTCCCAACAAGGACATTGCAGAAGCGAAATGAATCCGTTTTCCGCCCACAGTCCTGTCAAAACGTTCCGAAAGCAAGGTGTGGTATTTCTCGTCTGTGGCAAGGACTTTTGTTTTTGCAGCATTTATGCCGGCCTTTACTGCAAGCAGGTGGCTGAAATGCTCCCATAGTCCCACATCGTAATCATCTTTACGTGATGGAAGCTTGGCTATGTATAGTGTTTTATCCGCATCACACACACTGGCTTTCGGTCTTGCTCCACCCAATAAAGAACCAGGTTGTACAAGTTGTACAATCCACTTTCGGTCGGGCAACACGTTATCCTCTTCGCTTTTCTCAATTTCCACACTGGCTGCAATCAACTCATTTATATCCGTCAGAGGTGGGATTTTCAACGATTCACTTACATTTATAAATCCACCACCTTTTGACTCCTTGAAACGGAAAGCACCCATTCGGGAAAAATCATCAATACCACTCAAAAAATCAAAGGAAGACAATCTACGTACCGGTCTCATCTCTTCCATCGCTGCAATTTGTTCACGTCGCAACAATAGCGTTCGTCCCCAACGATCAGGCAAAGCATCCGAAAAACATCCGAACATATCTTTCTCCGGCTGCGTATATTGCTGTCCCGGATAACTATTGAGGTCATCACTTAAGAACAAATCTCCGTGTTTCTTCAGCCACTCATCTGTAAAGGTAAAACAATAGCTGTCCGAGCCACGAAAAGATTCATAGACTAACTCTCCAACAAATTCTGTTTCCTTGAGCCAATCAAAATCGGCATAAACATATAACGTCTTCATCATTTACACCTTTTTTGAGGCACGTTCCCTATTCTTCAAACTTAAATCCTGCAAAGTTTTTCCTAACTTATCTTCTTTGGCCAGCCACATAATATCATCGTCAAGCTGCAAAGCATATAACACTCGCAAATAGATCCCGATTGCTACTGTCGGTACACCTTTTTCTATTCGGGACACAGTCAACGGAGAACATGTGGCACGTTCAGCCACCTGAGCCACACTCAGATTCCTGCGCAAGCGGGCCAGTTTAATTTGCTCTCCCACAACCGACATTTTCTGCTCCAACTTTCGGGGCAACTTAGTTCCCATTGTATTCTTTGACATATTAACTCATCATATAATATGCAAATATACTACTTTTTATCTATTTAATAATGTATTACAGGTAAAAATCCCCAAGAATAGAAGATATGATATTTAAGTGGTTCTACACTTTTTCAAGCGAATCAAACGTAAACCTTACAAAAGTTTTCAGGTTTTATGACCGATTCTATCATCCAACACCTTCTGGAAAATAAAAAACACACCGCAAACCACAGAAATTCCAAGAAAACCACTACCTTTGTATTCAACAAGTGTTCTGTAACATACCTGCGGAAATGCCCTATCATTCAACACCTTGTATCTGATAGCGGACATTCGCAAAAAAGGCTAAAAGAAAGCGGTACAACACATATATGCAAAGCTATGAAATACACCGATTTGCATTTGTCCCCACATTCTGTGTATTTGTCAAAACAGAGGTTGTACCGATTAAAATGAATGGTCACTGATAATCAGTGATGTAAATATGCTGTAACGGAAAGTAATACCTTGGCAAGGATGATAGCAAATCTTATTGATTATCTTCAATATATCTCTCATGCGCGGGTTACTTTATTTTCGCGCTGTTTCCTCCTTCTGCATCCTTCTTGTTCAGGCAAAAACATATTTTCCCGCGGAAGGTCTTCGTAAATTCCCCAAAAAATGATGGGACGGCACCGCTTACAATTTGTCCTGGGCTTGCAACAGCCGGCAACCTGCTGTTATGGCGACAGAACAATTTTTCCGGCGTTCCGGCATCCATCCGTAACGGCCTGGGAAAAAAGGCATATGGGAATTGATCATCCTTTCATTGCCAACGGGGAAAATACATCAGGAAGTATGGTGCATGCACAGGAATGGCATATGGGAGAGGACACCCTTAACAGCAACATTTATCAAAATGATTTCAAGATAGGAGAAGTGGATACCCATGAAGGAAATAAATTCAACCGTAATGTGATCAACTGCTGGGTAATGGAGATCAATAAATCTACAGAAATAATTGAATTTATTTACTTTACAAATTCCGGCAATGACAAAAATCTTGAACAAGAGCCGTCGTCTCCAATGAAACGGACAATTTCCTGCATCCGGAGAGCGAAAACAGCAACAACTGGCTCAATGTCCATGATGTCTTAATACTTCCATTTTAAAATGTTCCGCAACCTTCTCCCTGCTTCACGGTACTTGTTTTTGCGGGATATTCACGAAGACTTTTACGCCTTACGGTTCAGAATCTTCGGAAACTTCCGCCTCCGCTTCCGGAGAAAACAGCGGAATGTAGGAAGGCAGGTTCCAGTTCCAGCGGATGGCCGCCAGGCGTACGGAAAGCGTCACGACGAACCCCGTCACAAAGCAGGTGGAAGAGTCGATGCCCAGATAAGAGAGCGCGGCATAGGCCACGCCGCCCATGAGCGCCGCCGTGGCATACAATTCACCGGGACGGAAAACGTAGGGAACGTTTCCGGTCAGCACATCGCGCAGCAGGCCTCCCGCCACGCCGGTGCAGATCCCCATCATCACGGAAACGGTAGGCGTATAGCCGTGCAAATATGATTTTTCCGTGCCAATCATGCCGAAGAGGGCCAGCACAATGGCGTCCGCCACGCGGATGGTTCCCAGGG
>OMBA01000571.1_pt1 | contig 19064 bp, 19 predicted proteins | sample 1673441 | NCBI WGS metagenome assembly OMBA01 (sample SAMEA103958111, study PRJEB25191) | human gut metagenome | biome: human-associated habitat [ENVO:00009003]; feature: intestine environment [ENVO:2100002]; material: feces | place: Germany | collected 2013/2015
ATCCTCGGCATTGCCCTCGGCATCGGTGATGCGGTGAGCCGTGAAGCCGCTGCCGGTGATCACAACAGTCACTCCCTCCACCGGAGCCGACTGCCGGGGCCGATAGGTCTGGATACGCAGGATGCCATTCATCATATAAAAAAACTCCTTTGCCGATAAGCTGATTCTCTTACAGCTTATTCCGCAAAGGAGCAGAGGGTGCATTTTTCAGTTGATGTAGCAGCGGTCCTGACCCACCAGCCAGTCCTCGCACAGGCGCTCGGCTTCTTCCACGCTGCAGCTCACACAGCGGAACAGCGCCCCGTTCAGCGAACAATAGGAGTAGCGGACTTTGGGCACACCGTTCGCATCCTTAAACTGTTCACAGCGTTCCTGCCCGGGCATCAGATAAAATGGTTCCATTTTCCACGCGTTCTCCTTGTTTTTGTCATGTTATGGCATTCTGCAGCACCGCCGCGCAACACCTTGCCTATTGTATCACCATCCGGCGGCAAAGGCTATTCGCCGATTGGACAAAAAGAACCGTGATTCTTCGGCCATGATTGCCATTGACAAGGTGTTTTTCACATTTTGCCGCGGGCGCAGCGGTCGGTCCCACCCTTACACGACCATGCACCACAGCGGTGTGGTGATGAGGGAGAGCACCGTGGAGACCGCAACGCACTTGCTGGCAAAGGCGGAATCCCCGCCGTACTTTTCCGCCAGAACGGCGGTCACACCGCCCATGGGCATGGCAGCCAGCACCACGGAAACACCGGTCACAAGGCTGTCCGCGCCGCAGAGCCTGCAGCCCAGCAGCACCGCCGCCGGGATGAGCCCCAGCCGGATGAGGCAGTAGAGGAAGCAGTCCTTATCCCAGAGTCTGCCCATCCGGCTGCTGCCGATGATGGCACCGATCAGGATCATGGAAACACCCATGTTGCAATTGCTCAGGCTCTTGACGGTGCGGCCCAAAAAGCCGGGCAGCGGCAGCTGAGAGGCCATCAGCACCATGCCCACCACGACCGCCAGGATGCAGGGGTGGGTAAATGTTTTCCGCAGCACGGCCCTGCGGTCTGCCCGCATCTCCTCTTTGGAAGCGGGCTTTTCGTCCTGCAGAAAGTAGCTCACGCCCACCGACCACATCGCCACACGCTGGGGGATGAGGTAGATGGAGCTGAGCAGCAGGCCGCTGCTGCCCCAGATGCCGTCTACCAGTGCGCTGCCCAGAAACGCACCGTTGGAGCAGACCGTGCCATACTGGTAAACACTCCGCTTTGCAAAGGGCAGCCAGTTGTAGCCCAGGGCACACAGCACCACACAGCCGATCTGCAGCGCCAGCGAAATCACAAGGATCGACGCGCTGCTCTTCAGCACATCCCAGCTGAACTCCACCAGAAACGACTGGATGATGTTCGCGGGCAGGATGACATTGATGAGCAGATCGGTCAGGCACTTGCGTCCCTGCGCATTGATGATGCCCTTGCGGGCCAGAAAAAAGCCAATGAGGGTCAGCAGCGCAAGCTGGCCCTGCAATGTCAGCAGACTTGAAATTTCAGCCATGATTCCTCCTGTGTTTTGCACCAAAAAAGACTTCTTTGTTCAAAGTATAAGAAATCCGGCCGGGAAAAGCAAGGATTCCGATCAATTTTCAGCCCAGCGGCAGGCACACCACCGCTTTGGCACCGTGGGGACTGTTCTGCCCGAACACTGCCCTGCCGCCATGGGCGGCGGCGATCTGCTGCACTACATATAAGCCAAGGATATGGGGCGCATTTTCGGCAGGCTCCGCAGCGTTCAGTGCCGCCAGAACGGCAGCCGGATAGCCGATGCCGTCATCCGCTACGGTCAGGCAGAAGCGCTCCCCTGCCCGCCGGGTGTACACGGTAATGTTCACCGGCTTTGAGTTATGCCGGACGCTGTTGTTCAGCAGGTTTTCCAGCAGCCGCGCCATCAGCGCCTCATCCACCGAAAGCACCGTCTGCTCTGCCGGTTCTTCCTGTTCCAGTGTGATCTCGCAGTGCTCTGCCAGTGGGCTTTCACAGAACTGCGCCACCAGCTGCCGGAACAGCGGCCCTGCCCGGAGGTCTTTCCGGCGCAGGGGTTGGGCACCGTATTCCAGCTTACTGGTCAGGTTCAGGTCATCAATGAGGGTGCGGAGCTTTTCGCACTGGGTGCGGATGCCGGCCGCTTTCTGCCGGGAGCTGTCCGGCAAAAGTGCATCCTGTTCCAGCTGCTCCGCCCAGCCTAAGATCAGCGCCAGCGGGGTGCGCACGTCATGGCTGACCCCTGCGATCCACTGGGTGCGGGCGTTGTCCCGCCGGGAAAGCATCTCGTTTTTGGCTTGCAGCTGCGCCCCGGTCTGGTTCAGCTTTTCTGCCAGTTCCCCGGCAAAACCGTCGGTAGGCAGCTGGACGGTCTGCCCCTGCGCCAGAGCATCCAGACCGTTTGCCACGGTCTCCAGCCGCTTTGCCCCCCGCCAGCTCAGCCAGAAGCAGAGCACCAGCCCCAGCAGCAGCATTCCCAGTGCTGCCGCCGGGAGCACCCGCACCATGCTCAGGGCAAAGTCCGGTGAGCTGTAAATGCTGTACTTCCACAGGCTCCCCTTTGGCAGCCCGATGACAAACAGTCCGTAGGGTTCTGTCCAGCAGAACACCGGGTAATCCGCCAGATACCAGCGGGCAAATTTGGCGATATCGCCGGGAGTGTAGGCATGGTTCAGTTCCCGCGGCAGGCCGTAGCTCCAGCAGATGTTTCCCACATCGTCCAGCACCATCGCCCACTCGTAGCCATTCATCCATTCCTGCGGGGTGCGTTCTGCCCCAAAGGCAAGCCCTTCGGCGGTCTCCACCATGGAATCCGCGATCTCGCTGGAGGAATACTCCCGCTGCGGCAGGCGGCAACTCTCCTGCCAGCCCAGCCAGCCCAGCACCGCAACACCGGAAAACAACAGCAGCAGAACAATGCCCACCGCCGCCAGCACATACCGCCGGATCAGGCGCACAAAGGTTTTCATGCTTCTTCCCCCTTTGTCAGCTTATAGCCAATGCCCCGCACCGTCCGCAGAAACTGCGGCGCACCGGGTTCGGCTTCCAGCTTCTCCCGCAGATGCCGGATATGTACACCCAGACTGTTCTCGTAGCCATAGTAATCTGCGCCCCAGACCGCCGCACAAAGGGCATCGTAGGTAACGATGTGTCCCCGGTTCTCTGCCAATTTCCGCAGCAGCGCCAGCTCGGTAGCGGTCAGCGTCAGTGTTTTGCCCTCTGGCAGGGTAACAATGGCATCGTTCAGGTCTACGCACCGCTCCCCCAGCTGCAAAGGTGCCGGTTTTGTACGGGACAGCTCTGCCCGGTACGCCCGCTGCAAAATATGCTGCACCCGCAGCAGCAGTTCCTGCATCAGAAAAGGCTTGGTCAGGTAGTCGTCTGCGCCAAGACCCAGCCCGAACAGACGGTCGGCATCCTCATCCCGTGCGGAGAGGAACAGTGCCGGAACATCCGCTTTTTCCCGCAGCGCCCGGAACAGCGAAAATCCATCCCCATCCGGCAGGTTGATATCCAGGATCATCAGCTCCGGCTGCTCTGCCGCAAAGCAGCCGCGGGCAGCGGCGCAGCTTTGGGCGGTTCTGATATGGCCATATCCTGCGCCCCGCAGCTGCTCACACAGCAGTGCCAGCAGCTCGGCGTTGTCATCCACGATGAGAATCTTTGCATCATAAATGGTATCCATAAGGGCAGTTCTCCTTTCCCGCCTTTACTATACCACACTTTTTGCGCCGCAGCGGAAAACGCCTGCAAATTTAAGGGGAATTTAAGCTGCGCTTCCGGTCAGTTTAAGGCAGCGGGTGTATTCTGGCATCGTTCCGAAAACCACGAATGCGAAAGGAGACCATTTATGAAACCTGTGATCGAGACCCATGCCCTTTGCAAAAGCTACCATGGCCGTCCGGTGGTGGATCATTTGAACCTGACCGTCCCGGAGGGCTGTGTTTACGGATTTTTAGGCCCCAACGGTGCGGGCAAATCCACCACCATGAAGATGCTGCTGGGGCTTGTACACCCCACCGGCGGCAGTGTGGAACTGCTGGGGCACACCCTGAACGAAGCAAACCGCATTGCCCTGCTGCGGCAGACCGGCAGCCTGATCGAATCCCCCTCCGGTTACCTGCACCTGACTGCCCGGGAAAACCTTTCCATCGTGGCTGACTTGAAAAACGTGGACCGGAAGGACATCCCCCGGGTGCTGGAGATCGTGCACCTGACCAAAGACGCTGACCGGAAGGTGGGGCAGTATTCCCTTGGCATGAAGCAGCGGCTGGGCATTGCCATGGCGCTGCTGGGCAGCCCCAAACTGCTGATTTTAGATGAACCCACCAACGGTCTGGACCCGGCGGGTATTCAGGAGATGCGCAGTCTGATTGCTTCCATGCCCCAGACCACCGGAGCCACCGTGCTGATCTCCAGCCACCTGCTGGGCGAGATCGAGCAGATGGTGGATCAGGTGGGCATCCTGAACCACGGCAGGCTGCTGTTCGAGGGTTCTCTGCAGCAGCTGCAAAAGCACAGCCGGGGCGGCATTCTGCTGCGGGTGCTGGACGCACCCAAAGCCGCAGCCGTCCTGCAGCAGCAGGAAGTAAAAGCCACCGCACCGGCAGACCAGCCGGACACCCTGCAGCTTCCCCCGCTGCCGGACGAAGCGCTGGCGGCACTGGTCTGTACTCTTGCCGAAAGAGGCGTGGGCGTGGTTGGACTGACTGCACAGACAAAGAGCCTTGAGGATATCTTCCTCAGCCTGACCCAGACCAGCGGGGAGGTGGCGTAAGATGGCAGCTTTCCGTGCAGAACTGCAAAAAGCCCACCGTAGGCATGACCTTGCCCTCTGCCTGCTCCTCCCCGGCATTGTCGTGCTGTGGGTGGGCGGCCTTGCCCCGGCAGACCCGGAGGAGCTCGCCAACGGTTACAGCGCCCTGCTTTACAGCCTGCCCGTCATTGAAGCCATTCTGATGCCGGTGATGATGGCAGTGCTGGCCTCCCGGCTGTGGGATATGGAGATCAAAGGCAACACCGCCAAGCTGCTCTACACCCTGCAAAGCCGCCGCAGCCTGTTTGCAGGCAAGGCGGTCTTTGGAGTGCTGGAGGTGCTGTTGGTCACGGTGCTGGAGCTGGCCTGTGTTCCGGTGCTGGGGCGTGTCCATGGTTATACCGAAGCCTTTCCCACTGGGCAGCTGGTCTATCTGTTCGTCTGCACGCTGGCTGTGGACACAATGCTTTTCTTTGGGGAATTTCTGCTGATGCTGTGGGTGGGCAACCCCCTGCCGGCACTCTGCGTGGGCATCGTAGGGGCGCTGGTGGGGCTGTTCTCTGCCTTTATGCCGCCGCTTGCCAGTTATTTTGTGCCCTTTGGGTACTACATCCCTCTGAGCGCCTACGAAGTGGCGAACTGGGACAAGGCCACCCACACCGTCACCTACGGCACCCGCCCCTTCAACTGGGTGCTGCTGGCCTTTACCCTTGCGCTGGGCGCTGTGCTGTTTGCCCTTGCGTGGCGCAAGGTACAGGACGAGGAGGTATAAAACCATGCTGAAACGCTGTATTCTTGCGGAGAACCGCAAACTCCACGCATCCCCCATCTGGGCAATGTTCTTTGTGCTGCCCATTCTTTCCGCCACCTACGGCACCTTCAATTATCTGCAAAATCTTGAGATCCTCACCGACGGCTGGTATAGCCTGTGGACCCAGCACACCCTGTTTTATTCCATGCTCTTCTTCCCTGCCATGGTAGCCACCTATGCTGCCTACTTGTGGCGGCTGGAACATCTGGGGCACAACTGGAACCTCATCATGGCAAGCCCCGTACCGCCGCTGGACCTGTTTGCAGCAAAGTTTGCGGTGGTGACAAAGCTGGCGCTGCTGACCCACGGTTTTGTGTTCGCGCTGTTCGTGTTCTGCGGCAAGGTATTTGCCCATCTGCCCGGGCTGCCGCCGGTCACCTTACCTCTGTTTTTACTGCGGGGACTGCTGGGTGCGTTGGCTGTCATTGCCGCACAGCTGGTGCTGGCCATGGTCATCCGCAGCTTTGCCGTGCCCATCTTCCTGGGGCTGCTGGGCGGCATCCTTGGCATTTTTGCCGGGTCCAAAGGCTTTTCTCTGCTCTGGCCCTACGCCCTGATGCAGGCGGGCATGAATGCCAACAAAAGCGAGGACGCACTGGCCGGAAGCTATGGAATGTTCTTTCTCAGCTGCGCATTCTGGCTGGCGGCAATGTTTTTGCTGGCATGGGGCCTGCTGCGGAAACGGGATGTAAAAGCGTGACGTTGTTCCTGTAAAAAGAAGCGTTCTGCCACAATAAAAAATCTCCTGTTCAGAAAATCAAGACCCCGCGTTTTCACGCGGGGTCTTGATTTTAAAGTCCTTTTATGATGCGCCCATCCTCGATTCGGATGATCTGCTGCGCTTTCTTCGCGATCTCCGGGTTGTGGGTGACAACGATCAGGGTCTGTCCGAATTCTGCTGCACATTCTGTCAGGAGCTTCATGGTGTCCTCACCCGTTCTGGTGTCCAGATTTCCGGTCGGTTCGTCTGCAAAGACAATGCGCGGTTTCCCGATCAGTGCGCGGGCGATTGCCACACGCTGCTGTTGTCCACCCGAAATCTGAGAAGGACGAGCATCGAGTTTCTCTGCGATTCCAAGAATTCCCGTCAGTTTGCGGAGCATCTGCTCGTCCGGTGTCCGATGGTCGAGATAAAATGGAATCAGAATGTTGTCCCGCACCGTATACTCCGGGAACAGCCGGAAGTCCTGAAAAATAAAGCCAATTTTTTGCCGCCGCACCTGTGCGAGCTGCTCTGCATTCATCGCATAGATGTCCTGCCCATCCAGCAGAACGTTTCAGGTCGTGGGCGGCAACAGTCCTCCCAGGATCTTCAGAAGAGTGGATTTCCCGCTGCCACTGGAACCAATGATGGACGCAAATTCCCCCTTCCAGATCGTCAGGTCGCTGGCTTTTAATGCCTGAACAGCACTTTCGCCCTCGCCATAGGTTTTGGAAATTTGCACAGCTTCCAGAATTTTGTCTTTCATAAGATGTCCCCCTTCGATGCTTTTTTCCGGATAAAGGAGAAAACCGGCAGCAAAGCCGCGCCCAGCCAGAACCCCATCAGCAGAATGCTGACCAGGATCTGACTTCCCACAGGTCTGTGAAATTCAAATACACGTCCATCTGTATGGATCCGGATCAGATCCAGAATGCTTTGAATCGGGACAATGTGTGAAACTGCCACCGATACAAGGATATTGACGATCAGCGTAGTTCCAACGATCACCGGAATCACCCGTTTTGCATAAGAACACACCAGTTTTTTCGGGGAAACGCCCAGCGTCAGGAGAAGGGACAACCGCTGCTGCTGGACTTCATAGGCAGAAAGGTTCAGGACGACCAGCAAAGCGCAGCCCAGAAGAACACCAAGTACCGCCAGAATTCCGACCAGAAATGCACTTTGCGTTCCTTCCGTATAGCTTTGGCTGAGCAGATCATAGTTGTCTGCGCTCAGAATCCCATTTCTGCGTGTGGCAATGGATGCAATGGAACGCCGCAGCGAGAAGTTATTGTCGGCAGCCAGCTTTACATTCAGGCTGCTGTATCCTTCTTTTTCCATATGGTAGCTTCCTGCGCCTTCAAACATTTTATGATAAAGAGCCGTGCTGACAAAGACCATGCCATTGTAGAAGATCCGATCTGTTGTCAGCAGTGTGTAATCTGCCGTAGATTTTACAATGCCGGCAATGGGCAGCTCGGCGGCATACGTCTGATAAACATCATTCCCGGCTTCATCCTGCCCGGTATAACGCTGGTATTGGATGCTCAGCTTATCACCGGCCGAGAAGACCGGTTCAACCGGCGTACTGCCATCCGGTTGGAAGTCCTGATAATATTCATCCGCAGCGGGATCATAATAGCAATCTCCCCACCGGATCAGAACAGAATCTCCGGACAGCAGCGCCTCCATACTGTTTTCCGGAACGTCTGCATCCTCGGCAATGCGTTCCAGTTCATCATCCGGCAGGGCGCAAACGAACGTATTCAGCGTCCCATTCGAGGCATTATGCATGAGATTCGGAACGCCCGTATAAAATCCGTTGTCCTTGACCCGGATATCGGAGAGCATCTGGCTGCTCCGGATCTTGTCCGAAGTAATACTGTAGGTGTCGGTCAGGTTGATCGCAGCCGAAACATCTTCCACACCGGGCAATGCTGCAAGATCTTCTTTCAAAGAAAATGGCATCCCGGACGTTCCGTTCATCTTGATGGACAGACAGGCATACGGCGCATCCAGATCATACGGCAGCATGACACGCCATCCGACATAAAGGCAGCTGACTGCGATCAGCAAGACCGCACAGCCGACACCGACCTGCGGTGCAAGCGGAAGCTGCACCAAACGGAACTTTTTGGCCTTGCTTTCCTTCTTCTGTGCTGCCTTTGGGCGGGTCAGAACAGCCGGCAGGAATGCGCCCAACAGCACAGCAATCAAAAATAGTACGGCAAGCAGGATCAACGATGCAAAAGGAACCGCAAAGAACGAAAGCTGTTTTTGCAGTCCAAGCCCTATGGCGGCAGCACCACATCCAAGTGCAAAACCAAGGAAAACTGCCGCAAGACCTGCAAAAAGAGCTTCCCACAGGCACATCCGGTGCAAGTCCTGTTTTCTTGCGCCAAGGATCTGGAATGTATGCAGTGTCTGCACTCGTTTATGAAGCACGATCACAAAATACTGCGCAACGGCAAAGAAGCTGACCAGGATCGCGATCATCAGCAGGAACGTCAACGAAGAAGACACCGTATCTTCCTGCGGATAGGCATATTCATTTGCAATGAAATCCGGGTCATCCGATGCAATACCTACGGTGTCCGCATTCAAATCGTAGAAGGTCTGGAATTTTTGCCCAGCCAGTGCAAGCGGCTCAGCGACAACTGCACTGACCGTCAGGTTGCTGCCAAGATTCCAATAGACGTCATAGGCCGGAAGAACACCACACAGGGTATAGGTCTGTTCCACGATCTTACCGGAACCGGATAACGGGTCATAATCATTGTCTGCGACCTTCAGCGTGATCGTCTGCCCCAGATCATAGGAACAGCCCAACGCATCCAACAACGTTGTCGTCATAGCGATCTCATCCGGTTGTGCAGGAAAGTTTCCGCTGATCGGCACGATACGCCCCAGTTGTGCAAAGGCGCTGTCTACGGTTCCGATACCGCCCGCCAGCCCATTGTCTGCACCAAGAACGATTCCATCCTGAATTGCCGTGCTGGCTTTTGCGGACGCAGGCAGATTCTCCCGCACCTGTGCAGCATCCGTGTCCGTATCCGATAATCTCAGGTATTGCCACTCGCCGTACAGTTCGCATCGGGTATCCTGCAACGCCTGGGCAGAGCTGCCAGAATAAATCGTGGCTGCTGTCAGGAACGAAAAAACCATCGTCAGCAGGATCAGCAACAGACTGGTCTGCTTTTTCCGCCCAAGCATCCCATGGAACGCCAAAATAAGAGATGGGTTTTCTTTGACTTTCATAAAATACCTTCACCTCCGCTTTTCATTCTGATCAACTGTTTCTATCCAATTAACGCAATTCCCACCCTTTTGTTACAGCTTTCAAGAGAATTTTTTTAATTTTTCTTTTTGTTCATCAATTTTTCGGGGTACACAAACAAAAAAGAGCATCAAGTCTAACGACTCAACGCTCTTTTATTGTCCAGTCCTCCTGCACATCACTGTGCATCAACTTTGATTCCTGGCAGGGAGTTCCAGACGCAAAAGGTCATCCGATGCCGTTTTCTATGCATCGGATGACCTTTTGGGGCAGCGTTTCCGTTTAAGCCACCCTGGTCTTTCTCAGATACCCCCATGCTGCCAGTCCAACGAGCAGAACGATCTTGACCGGTGCCGATGCCAGCAGTACATCTGCCTGAAAGAAGGCATGCCCGCCTGCATAGAGAAAATCAAAACTGATCATTTTATACAGCAATGCGTTGGAAAGCCCAATGCCTCCTGCCGGAAGCAGGGTGGACAGCCATTCTCCAAAGGAGCCCGGCACGACCATATAAACAATCAGCGGTGCCACCACACTGATCAGCGCCACAGACAAAGCGGTCAGGTTGTTCTTGGCCCATACGGATGCCATCAGCACAAAGGCCACCTCCGCAAAGAAGATCAGGAAGTTCGCCACCAGCATGACCCACTCCATCTGGCCAACGGTATACGGCAGCAGGCTGGTCACAGAAAACAGCCATTGCACGGAAGTTTGGGTACTTTCCCAGCCAAACAGAGCATTCGTGACCAGGATCCACACCACGCCGCAGAGCAGATACGCCGCCCCTGTGATACTGAACGCCGCCGCCAGCTTTGCCGCTGCCAGCCGCAGACCGCCGTTTTTTGTGCACAGTTGGATGTCCTGCGCCCCGGTCTGTGCATCCGATGCAAACACCGGGGCCGCAATCACCGCACACAGCAGGGTGAGCAGCAAGCTCAACAGGGTCTGGTAATCCATTGCGTCTGAACTGACCCCAAATGAATAGGTGAACGGTTTTTGTACAGCATCGAACTTTTTCTGTGCAATGGCCTGCGCCTGCTCATAGCCGGGCTTTCCGCTTTGTTCCAGCCAGATCACCGATTCCAGCCGTTTGGGGAGCTGGCTGTAAAAGTTCTGCATATCCTCTGCGGTCAGCCCCATCACGCCCGGTGCCATGCCGGTTTTCGGGTCGGCAAAGGCTTCCTTTGCGTTGTTCACAAAAGGCCGATACCGGGCAAGTTCTTTATAAAATACCTCGTCCGGGATATCGTTGATGGAGCTTGCATCATACTGCCGGTACACCCGCTGATAGGTTTCCAGTGCTTCCTGCATGACATCCGGCGTGATGGTACCGGATACCTGCTGCTCCTGCCGTTTCCGAATTGCTTTCAGACCCGTGTAACACACTTCGTTTCCGCTGGCATCCAGTTCCGTCCAGCCAATAAAGGTCACCGGCAGATATGCCATGACCACAGCCAGCACCAGCGCAATGGCCAGCAGAATAGCTGTCATACGAGTTTTGCACACACGTTTCAATTCTAAACGATACAGGCTCATTTTGCTTCCTCCATTTCCTCCGGGAACAGCCACAGATACAGATCTTCCAGCCGGGGCTGTGCCGGGACGCTGTCCGGCAGCTGCGGTGCATCCGCCAGATACCGCAATGTTACCGTTCCGTCCGGCTCGTTGCGCAGGTTCACCACCCGCAGCCGGTGCTCCCACCGGGCAAGCTGTTCCATCGGGATGTTCCCCTGCCAGACCTTGGCTTCGATCTGCTTTACCAGCCCTTCGGTGGTGTCCTGTGCAATGATTTTGCCAGCCTTCATCACGGCATTTTCGGCCGCAATGTATTCCACATCCGAAACGATATGCGTTGAAATGAGAACGATCCGTTCCTGTGCAAACTCCGACAGCAGATTGCGGAAGCGCACCCGTTCTCCGGGATCCAGCCCTGCCGTGGGCTCATCTAAAATCAGAATTTCCGGGTCGTTGAGCAGTGCCTGTGCGATGCCTACCCGGCGCTTCATACCGCCGGAAAGCTTTATGATCTTCTTGCGGCGCACCTCAGTCAGGCTCACCCGCTCCAGCAGTGCGTTGATCTGCCGGGCAGCCTCTGTGTGCGGCAGACCCTTGAGCGCCGCCATATATTCCAGATAGTCCTGCACCGTGAATTCCGGGTAAAACCCGAATTCCTGCGGCAGATACCCCAGCTTTTCCCGGTAGGCCGCACCAAGCGTCCCAATCTCCACCCCATCGCACAAAATCCGGCCACTGCTGGGCCGCAGAATGCCCGCCAGCATCCGCATTAAGGTTGTTTTACCTGCACCATTCGCCCCCAGCAGTCCCCACACACCCGGCGTGAGCGTGATGGACACATCATCCACCGCCGTTTTATCCCGGTATCGCTTTGTAATATTCTGGATTTTCAGTTCCATGACTTGCTCCTTTCAGCCTTCTGCAATATATTCTGACCGGGCGGCAAGCCGGATGCACTGCAACACCATACAGAGCACCAGCACGCCCGCCGCCAGCGGCAGACCTTTCGGCAGTTCCGATAATTGCACGAACCGCAGCAAACACAGCTGCCCTGCAAACAGCGGTACAGCCCCGGTCATCATCCATTCCGGGCGCACCCAGCGCAGCAGCAGAAGCAGCTCATTATTTGCGGTCAGGAATGGCACGGTCAACACCGCCAGCAGTTGCCCGATGCTCCATGGCACGGCTGCCCGCACATTGAGTACCAGCACTCCCAGCAGGATCGTTTCCCCCGCCAGCAGCAGCAAAAACCGCATCACCAGTGGACGACCGATTCCTGCATATGTGGCTTGTTCCAGTTCAAGCATCTTATATTGACTTGCCCGGTATAAAAACGGCAGACCGAGCAGGGCTGTCAGCATGGCAAGTGTGCTCAGACCAAACAGTGCATTGCGTAATGTCCATGCCTTCTCCCACAGGGCAAGTTCCCGGCCCACACTGTACAACGCCAGTGCCGCCATTGCTTCCAGTGCCCAGACCTTCCAGCCCAGCAATTTGAACTGGCAGTGCAGCAAATCACGCCAATCACTCCGTTGTTTTACGACATGTTCCGCCCGGCAGCGGCGCAGCAGCGTTTTCGGTGCGGCTGTGTCAAGCTCTGTCGCCAGTGCTCTGGACAGTTCTTTTTCAAAGGCTCGATTCATCTCCAGTCCTCCTTTTCCAATTGCATTTTCAAGGTTTTCAATGCGGCACGCAGGCGGGACTGCACTGTGCGCAGGGGCAGACCTGTGATCTGTGCGATCTCCCGCAATTTAAGCTGTTGTGCGAACCGCAGCAATACCAGTTCCCGCTGTTCCGGCTCCAGCTGGGCCGTCAGTGCTCGCAGGTTTGCTTTCTCCTCTGCCGCAGCAAAGCCGCTTTCCTGATAGGCGGGTTCGCCCGGCAAGCTTTCCAGCGATATCTCCGACCGCTCCATGGTACGGTTCAGATCGATGCAAATGTTTTTTGCGATTTTGTACAGAAAGGGACGGAATGCCCCCTGAAATCCACCACAGGAATCCAGCCAGCGCACCGCTTTCAAAAAGGTTTCCTGTGCTGCATCCTGCGCCTGCTGCTCGTCCGCTGTATGCCAACGGCAATAGTTCAGAATTTGTGGATAGTACGCTGCAATCAGAGTGTCCAGCGCACCCGTATCTCCACTCTGCGCTTTCCGCAGCAATAATTCTGTCTGGATACGGTTCACCCCCTTCCTGTCTATTAAAACGTCCCATATCATCAAAATGATTTCTGTTTTTTCAAAAATTTCAAATAATTGCCTTTATTATGTTCTTATAGCTTTATTATCATAAAGGGCCTTGTGCTTTTTCTTGTCAAGAGGGCTGGCACCCGCAAGATGGAGGAGCCTTGCCCCGACAAGTCCGCGTTTGCGCAGGCGGAACAAGCTCATCATGCAAACAAAGAAAAACAGAGCGTTCCCGATGGGGAACGCCCTGTCAACCTTATCGTCTGTGGATTTTTGCAGGGTGCGTCCGGCAGGACGCCCCCTGTTTTTGTTTTGTCTGAATCTGCCTGCAGACTATTCTTCTGGCGAATCATCCGCTTCAACACGCAGCATCCGGTAGCCGACCCCCACATGGGTCTGAACCAGATGCAGAGAATGTGCACCTGATTCCAGCTTTTTGCGCAAAGATGCCATGTAGACACGCAGGGATGCAATGTCGTTTTCTTGCGAGCTTCCCCAGACTTTTTGCGTAATCGCCGTATGGGTCAGAACCTTTCCTACATTGTGCGCAAGGACACAAAGCAGCTTATATTCAATTGGGGTCAAATGCAGTTCTTCATCGTTCAGCCAGACACAGCCGGCAGCAAAATCAATTTTCAGCGGGCCATTTACAAAAACTGAGCTGCCGACCTCACCGGATGCCTGCAAATTCAGCCGCCTTTGCGTCACGCGCAGGCGAGCCAGAAGCTCATCCACTGAGAAAGGCTTCGTCAGATAATCGTCTGCGCCCTGATCCAGTGCTTCGATCTTATCGGAATCCTCACTGCGGGCGCTCAAAACGATGATGGGTAGATTCGACCACTCCCGGATGCGGCGGATCACCTCAACGCCATCAATATCCGGCAGTCCGAGATCCAGCAGCATAATATCCGGGTTATGGCTGGACGCCATCATCACAGCCATCTCTCCGTTGGCCGCTGTCAGGAATTTATACCCGTGTGCTTTCAGGGTGGTTGTGATCAGACTCCGTACCGATGAATCGTCCTCAACAACCAGAATCGTTGGTTTATTCATGAATACTTACCTCGCTTTTGGGAAGTTCAAAAGAGAATATGCAGCCGTGCGGTTCGTTATCCCGGAGAGTCAGGGTACCTTTATGAGCGGCAAGGATCGTCCGGCAGAGCGCAAGTCCCAGCCCCAGACTGCGGTGGCTGTCTGCAATCTGATTCTGCCCGGTAAAGAACATTTCAAAGACCTGCGCTTTATTCTGCTCCGGGATACCGGGGCCATCATCGGATACATCTACCACGATATTACTGTTTTTTGCATACGCAGAAATATTGATCCGGGAGCCTTTCTGCGTGTATTTGATGGCGTTGTCCACCAGATTGATAATGACCTGCATGATAAGCCGTGCGTCCATGTCGGCAAGAAGAATTTCATCCGAATAAGTCGTTGTGATGATATGCTCCTTGCTTTTTCGGCTGATATGCCGCAGCGTTTCCTCGACCACCTCATCCATGAGCTGCGGAGAGATTTGAAGATTCATCCGCCCATCCTCAATACGGGTGATAGAAAGCAAATTTTCCACCAGACCGATCAACCACTGTGCATCATCAAAAATATCCGTACAGATCTTTGTCCGTGTTTCTGCATCCAGCGTTTCCGCATTGGAGAGCAGATTACTTGCATTGCCTGAGATGGAGGTCAGCGGCGTCCGAAGATCATGGGAAATGGTTCGCAGCAAATTTGCCCGGAGCTGTTCATTCTGTGCATGAACAGTGGCTTGCTCCTTTTCCAGCGCAATGCGACGGTTTTCCACTGCCAATGCGCATTCACCAAGGATCGACAGCAGGACGCTGTTTTCAAACGCATCCATGGAGCGTTCCGACAGGTCGATGCCGATAACACCAAACACACCGCTGCCTGTACGAATCGCAAAGTACAGTCCTTTTGCATCGGTGCAGTAATCCGTTGATGCACCCGAACGCTTCTTATTTGCAAAGCACCACGCAGCGGCACTGCGTTCCGGCGCAGAATCAAAACTGAGTCGGCTGCTTTCTTCCACTGTGTTAAAAATTTGCCCCTGTCCAAGAGAACCATCCTGCTCTGGATACACGATCAGGTTCCGGTTTAGCAGTTTGGTAAGCTGCGCTGCCGTCAGGGATAAAATTTCGTCTTCGTTGGTCGCTTTCTGCAAAAGCCGGCTGGTATCAAACAGCACCTTCGTCCGAAACGCCGCCTGTGCAGACATTTTTGCCTGATCTTTCAACCGGGTCGTCAGCGTACAGGTGACGATGGCAGAAGTCAGCATCAGCACAAAGGTGATTTGATACCCCGGATCATAGGCATGGAATGTCAGTCTGGGTTCCGTCAGGAAGAAGTTATAGAGCGCAACGCTGGCAATGGAGCCCAGCACACCGCAGGTGTAACCGCTGGTACACAATGCGGTGAACAGCACCCCCAGCATATAGAGCATAATAATATTATAGCGTGCAAAGTCCAGTTGTAAGAAAAAGAAGCCGATGAGCGTGATGCAGCTCAGGATGCCTGCGGTGATCAGCAGATCACGGACAGACGGCAGAAGCGGACGGGTGAACAGTTTCCGTCCTGAACCGTAGCCGTTCTCTGCAGAAGCATCCGGGATGATATAAATATCCAGATTAGGCGCAGTCAGCGTCAATTTTTCAGTCAGTGACGGTCCACTCCAGAAATGGCGGCGATGTACGCTGGAGCGCCCCAGCACGATTTTTGTAATGCCGGAGATGCGGGCAAACTCTGCGATCTGCTGCGGAATGTCATCCCCGTAGATCGTAGAAATGTCGGCACCTGCCTGCTCTGCCATACGAATGTGCTGCTGCAAGCGCCGACAGTCTTCTTTTCCCATCTGATCCGAGTCAGGCGTCCGGACATACAGAGCTGTAAAGGTCCCTCCAAACGCCTTTGCCATCGTTGCTGCCGTCCGCACGATCTTTGCATTGGAGGGAGAGGACGACAGACACGCCAGAATATGTTCAGTGGGTGGGTCGTTCTGATTCATAAAGATCACCTGCCTTGCCCACAGTATAGCACAATTTGATGGTCACGACCACCAGCCACGTCTTTTTCCTTCCTGTCGAAGGATCTCCTTCCGCATGTGATCCAGCGCATCTGCTGCCCAAAAGCCACTCAACATGACTCCAAGAACCATCAGCAACAAAACGACGTCCATATGATCCGTCCTATCTTTTTAGAGCCGGAAACACTTCTGGATCGATGCGTATTTTCCCAAAACCAGCATACTTTCATCCCGGCACAGCTGCGTATCCGGCGTGATGTTCATATCGAGCTTTCCGTCTTTTTTCAGCGCAAGAATGTTGATGTTATACTTTTTTCGGATATTGATCTCGCCGATCGTGCGATCCATCCATTCCGGCGGAATGGTCACTTCCATGATGGCGTGGTCGTCCTGCAGCTCGATATAATCGAGAATGTGTTCGGAGCTGTATCGGATCGCTGCCCACTTTGCCAGCTGCTTTTCCGGGTAGACCACTTCATCCGCACCGTTGCGCAGCAGGAACTTGGCTTGTACATCCCGCTCTGCACGCGAGACCACAAGCTTTGCGCCCAATTCTTTGAGCAGCGATGTTGTTTCCAGTGAGCTTTGAAAATTGCCGCCGATGGTTACGATACACACATCAAAATTGCCGACACCAAGGGAGCGCAGAAAGTATTCGCTGGTGCTGTCACCGATCTGTGCATTCGTCACATAGGAAAGCACGGCGTTCACACGGTCTTCGTTGCTGTCGATTGCCATGACCTGATGACCCAGCTCATTCAGTTCCTGCGCAATATGGCGGCCAAAACGGCCAAGCCCAATCAAAAGAATCGATTTCATACTTGTCTCCTTTATCCGATTGCGATCTTCTCCTGCGGCAGACGAGAGTGGGCAGGGCTGCTGCCAAATGCCGCATAGATCAACGTCAATCCGCCAACACGTCCCAAAAACATCAGTGCGATCAGCACCCCCTGCGAAAGGATGCCCAACTGCGGCGTGATGCCCAATGTTAGACCTACCGTTGCCACAGCCGAAGCAGTCTCATACAAACAGACCGACATCGGCAGCTGCTCTGCCGTAGCAATGACAAAGGCTCCGAGGAAGAACAGCGTCAAATACATCCCTGCAATCGTGGCAGCATTCTTGACCGCAGAACTATCTATGCGCCGCCCGAAAAATTCGGCATCTTCTCTGCGGCGGAAGGTCGCCCACATATTGGCCAGCAGAACGGCAAATGTTGTGGTTTTCATGCCGCCTGCCGTAGAGCCGGGCGAACCGCCCAACAGCATCAGAACCACCATCAATGCCTGTGAAGTGCTGCCCATCGCAGCAAGATCGGCGGTGTTAAAACCGGCAGTACGGGGGGTAACGGATTGGAACATCGACAATAAAATGCGCTGCCGGGCAGAGCCTGCCGTGAACTCGAAGCAATAAAAGTACAGCGCCGGCAGTACCAGAAGAAACGCCGTTGTGACAAGGATCACCTTGCTCTGCATCCGGTAACGGTGAAGATCAAGGCGATATGTACAAATGTCCTCCCATGTCAGAAAGCCAAGGCCGCCAAAGACGATCAGTGCAGCGATCACTGTGGTAAGCAATGGGTCACCTGCATACCGTGTCAGCGAAACAAATTTTGCCCCCTCTGTTCCCAGCAGGTCAAACCCGGCATTGCAGAACGCCGAAATAGAATGAAACAGCGCGTACCAGATCCCGCGCAAACCATAATCGGCGCAGAACGTCGGCAGCAGCAGTGCAGCACCGGCCAGTTCAAACAGAGCGGTGATCCGCAGAATAAAGCCTGTCAGCCGCACGATGCCGCCCATCTGCGGGGCAGCCGTAGCTTCCTGCATCGTGCTGCGCTGCTTGAGGGAGATCTTTCGCCCGGAAAGCAGCGCAAAGGCAGCACCCACTGTAATGACGCCCAGTCCTCCGATCTGGATCAGAAGAAGGATCACGCTCTGCCCGAATGCCGACCAGTAGCTGCCGGTATCCTGTACCACAAGGCCAGTCACGCAAAGGGCAGAAGTGGAGGTAAACAGTGCCTCATGGAACGGTGTGACGCACCGCTGTTGCGTAGCAATCGGGAGCATCAGAAGCAATGCGCCCACCAGACCAACTGCCGCAAAACCTGCAATAATGACCTGAAAAGAAGAAAAACGGTGCTGCCTGTAACGAGGATATTGAATCATAAAAGCTCCTTTACCTATCCGTGTGCATAAAGATTAGCATGGAACAGATAAAGGAGCCGTAAAGAAAATTGTAGAAGTATAAAGATTTCATTAAAATTAATCGATCAACACCAAATAACAAATGCTGGACATCACCAGCACAAAAAACGGTAATATCCAGCATTCATTCAGATTTCTAACCCATGGCTCCCGGCCGCATTCTTCAAATATTCCTCCGGGTCGCCATTCAGAATCAAATCCGCATAGCCTAGCGGGTCATTGTAGATGAGGTAGTCCAGTTCTGCCCGCTGTGTCATGGTCACATCCAGCGCATCCGCGATTCCGGTGCAGTCAATGGAGATCATTCTCCCATCCAGGAGCAGCAGTTCCACGCACCCGGTGTCCATGTTGAAATGGCAAGCTCTTGCATCGTACTTCATGTTTGTGTCCTTTCTGCCTTACGGTATTCTTACAGTGGTCTGTCGTGCTTTCTTATGATAAGGTCTAGGACGTTTTTCGATGGAAGCAAGGGATTCGTTCTGTTTTCCAAAGAATACAAAAAATCCGAACCCTTCTCCTATCGGAAAAAAGTTCGGATTTTGTTGTTGTG
>OMBA01000576.1_pt1 | contig 18959 bp, 15 predicted proteins | sample 1673441 | NCBI WGS metagenome assembly OMBA01 (sample SAMEA103958111, study PRJEB25191) | human gut metagenome | biome: human-associated habitat [ENVO:00009003]; feature: intestine environment [ENVO:2100002]; material: feces | place: Germany | collected 2013/2015
GTGGTATCGGCATTCTGCGCGTGTCCGGCGAGGACGCGCTTGCGGTCGCCGATGCCATTTTCATTTGCGGGGGCAAATCCCCGCGCGCGCTTGCCGAAACGCCGCTCGTTATGCGTTTCGGCACTTTCCGCGCCGCGGATTTCCGCGACCGCGGCTACGCGGTGTATTTCCCCGCGGCAAAGGCGTATACGGGAGAGGACACCGTCGAGTTTTATCTGCACGGCGGAGTGCGCATTATGCGCGGAGCGCTGGACGCCGCCCTGCAAGCGGGCGCGAAAATGGCGGAAAGGGGAGAGTTCACCCGCCGCGCGTATCTTGCGGGCAGAATGTCGCTTGCCGACGCGGAAGGCGTCGCAGATATGATTAACGCCGAAAGCGCGGCGGCTTTGCGCGCGGCGTACAGGCTTATGGACGGCAGTCTCAGCCGAAAGATAAACTCGCTTTGCGACGAGCTCGGCGACGTCATCACCGGGCTGGAAGCCGTGCTCGATTACCCCGAAGAAACAGAAGACGAAGTTTTGCCGCCCTTGCGCGGACAGATAGAAAACGCGCTCGCGCGCGTGGACGCGCTGCTTGCCACGGCGCGCACGGGCAATATGGCGAAGCACGGCGTCACCGCGGTGCTTGCGGGCAGACCGAATGCGGGGAAAAGCTCGCTGATGAACGCTTTGCTCGGCGCCGACCGCGCCATTGTCACGGACGTGGCGGGAACTACGCGGGATACGCTGGAAGGCTCGGTGGAGTGCGACGGAGTGAAGATAAATCTCATAGACACAGCAGGTATACGCGAAAGCGACGACGCCGTCGAGAGCGAAGGCGTGCGGCGCGCGCTGGCTGCGGCAAAGAGTGCGGACGTGGTCATTCACGTCGTGGACACCACGGATATGCGGGCAGAGGCGCCCGATTTCGGCAACGTGAGAGTGTTCACGGTGCGCAACAAATGCGACCTCACATCTTATATGTGCCCCAGGATGTACGGCTGTTTCGCCGTCAGCGCAAAGGACGGCACGGGAGTGGACGGGCTGCGGCACGCCATTGCCGCGCTTTACACGGAGGGCAAGACGGCTGACGGAGAAGTCATCACGTCGGAAAGGCACAAAGACGCGCTTTATCGTGCAAAACGTGCGCTTGAAAGTGCCGTTAAGTCACTTGACGGCACCGTCGACTGCACTCTCGTCGACCTTCGCGAGGCGTATGACGCGCTCGGGGAAATCACGGGGCGCACCGCGACGGAAGACGTCGTGAACAATATTTTCGCGAAATTCTGCGTCGGCAAATGAGGCTGCGAGCCCTGCGATATTATTGTGACGGGTCACTTCCGTTTCGGGAGTAATGCGGATAAATCCCGCACGGGATTGCATCATCGGAGGAAAATGGACAACGGCAGATTCGAAATCATAGTCGTGGGCGGCGGACACGCGGGTGTGGAGGCCGCGCTCGCGTGCGCAAGGAAAGGGCACAGGACGCTTATGCTGTGTCTGGATTTCGGCACGGTTTCGATGATGGCGTGCAACCCTGCGATAGGCGGCACCGCAAAGGGGCACCTCGTGCGCGAGATAGACGCTCTGGGCGGCGAGATGGCGCTTGCCGCGGACAAATCCCTCGTGCAGATAAAAATGCTCAATTCCGCAAAAGGCCCGGCGGTGTTTTCGCTGCGCGGACAGCAGGACAAGCCGCTTTATCAGAAGGTGATTATGGACGCGCTGCGCGCAGTTCCCACGCTCGACCTTATGGAAGGGGAGTGCGCGGAAGTGCTCGTGTCGGGCGGCGAGGTCAAGGGCGTCAGACTTGCGGACGGCACGGTGTTTTACGCCGACGCGGTCATTCTCGCGACGGGGGTCTATCTCAACGGCAAAGTCATCATAGGGGAGTATACGAAAAGTTCGGGGCCGTCCGGGCACGCGCCCGCGACGCTGCTTACGGCAAGTCTTGTCAGGGCGGGGCTTCCCGTGCGCCGTTTCAAGACGGGCACGCCCGCGCGCATTTACCGCGATTCCATCGATTACGACGAGATGGAGATACAGCTCGGCGAAAACACGGACAGGTTTTCTTTTATGTCCGAAGCGGGCACTTTCGAGGAAGAGCCGTGCTGGCTGACCTACACCAACGCGCGCACGCACGAAATTATTCTGAACAACATTCACCGCAGTCCTCTCTACAACGGCAGCATACACGGAATAGGTCCGCGCTACTGCCCGTCCATAGAGGACAAGATAATGCGCTTCCGCGACAAGGAAAGGCACCAGATTTTCGTCGAACCCGAGGGACTGCACAGCACGGAAATGTACATTCAGGGGATGAGCAGCTCTCTGCCGCACGACGTGCAGGAAGCGATGTACCGCACCATACCCGGACTTACGCATTGCCGCTTTGCAAAATATGCTTATGCGATAGAGTACGATTGCATCGACCCCACCTCTCTTCTTCCCACCCTCGAAAGCAAGGCGGTGAAAAACCTGTATCTTGCGGGGCAGTTGAACGGCAGTAGCGGTTACGAAGAGGCGGCGGCGCAGGGGCTTATGGCGGGGCTGAACGCTTCCCTGCGGCTGGAAGGCAAGGAGCCGTTCGTGCTTGCGCGCGACGAAGCGTATATCGGCGTGCTGATAGACGACCTTGTCACAAAGGGGACAAACGAACCTTACCGTATGATGACCGCCCGCGCGGAACACCGCATAAAACTGCGTCAGGACAACGCCGATATGCGCCTGACCGCCAAAGGATATGCCGCGGGTCTCGTGACGGAAGAGAGAATGCGTCGCACGGAAAAAAAGAGGGCGGAGATTGACCGCGTCATAAGCTGTTCCTCCCTGCCGCTCCCCCGTGCGGAAGCGGAAAGGACGCTGGCGGAAAGGGGAGAGCCCGTACCGTCCAAACCCCTGACCCTCGGAGATTTGGCGCGCAGACCGTCCGTGACAGCCGCCGACGTCGCGAAATTTCTGCCTTTCGAATGCTCCGCCGAAGCGCTTTCCGCCGCGGTGGTGGAGCTGAAATACGAAGGATATCTCAAAAAGCAGGAACAGGCGGTGAGGGAACAGCGCAGACTGGAAGAGCGCGCGCTTCCCGCCGATATGGATTATTTTTCCGTGACCGCGCTCAGGCTGGAAGCCAGACAGAAACTGGACAAAATACGCCCTCTGAACCTCGGACAGGCATCCAGGATTTCGGGCGTATCGCCCGCTGACATCGCCGTGCTCATCGTGTGGCTGGGCAAGCATTGACCTTGCGCTTCCGTGCGGCGTGCAGAGGGCAGAACCGCTTCCCGCGGACTTTCGTTTGAAAAAGCAAAACGCGCAGAGAAATCTCTGCGCATCTTGCTATGATAAGGGGGAAAATTATGAGCTTGTCAGATAATCAAAGTGCCGTAGCTCTTGATTACAGTTGCATAATATCACCGCTCTATAATGCTGTCAAGCGATTTTTGTAGAAAAAATAAAAAATTTTCGGGAAATTTTTTGAAAACCTTACAAAAGTGCAAATCAAAATTTTGAAACGCGGGCATTTTTGTTAAAAAATGCTTAAAAATCCGACGTGTGTACGGATTAAAAATTAAAACGGACTTGCAAAAACGGCGCTTTTGCGCCGTGAAAACGCCTGCGGGCAGCGCACGGACGGCTCTCGAAGTTTCGGGGGAGTGAGAATTTTTTGCCGAGCCGTCCGATAAAGAAAAAATCCGCCTTGCGGCGGAAATTTTCTCGGATTTCAAACGGTCACTTGCAGTTTTTGCAACCTTTGGCGTCGGACGCGTTCTTGGACGCTTTCGCCTGCTTGCTGCCTGCCTGGGCTTTGCTTTCGCTTTCAGCGGAAGACTGTCTGCCGTTTGCTCTGGATTTGGTGTTTTCCATGTTCACTCCTTTTCGGGGTTGCCCCGTTTTTAGGACTTTCGTCCTTTGCGGGTAGTATGGGCGGACTTCGTTGTTTTTATACGTTGTGCGACGCGGAATATGGTGGTATAATATCGGCATGGTCAACATAGGAAATTCCTGGGACGGACTGCTCAAAGACGTTTTCGCCTCCGAAAGTTACGCGGCGCTTCGCGAGTTTCTGAAATCGGAGTACGGACGGCACACGGTCTATCCCGATATGCACGACATCTTCAATGCGCTGAAATACACGCCGTACGAGAAGGTGAAAGCCGTAATCCTCGGTCAGGACCCCTATCACGGCGAAGGACAGGCGCACGGGCTTTGTTTTTCGGTCAAACCGGGTGTCCCCGCCCCGCCGTCGCTGGTCAACATCTTCAAAGAGATACACGACGACGTCGGCGCGGAGAACAAATCCCCCTGTCTTGTCCCGTGGGCGGAGAGGGGAGTGCTGTTGCTCAACACCGTGCTTACCGTGCGTGCGGGAGAGCCCAATTCGCACAAGGGCAAAGGATGGGAAGAGGTCACCGACGCGGTGATAAGGCGGCTCAACGAGAGGACGGAACCCGTCGTATTCCTTCTCTGGGGCGGAAACGCCCGCGCGAAAAAGGCGCTGATAACCGCGCCGCAGCACCTGGTGCTGGAATGTCCGCATCCCTCGCCGCTGTCCGCGTATTACGGTTTCTTCGGTTGTCGTCATTTCAGCAAGACGAACGCGTTTTTGGCGCAACGCGGCGTTGAAACGATAGATTGGAGCACTTAAACATCGGGTTTTGAAAACGGTATAATTATGGCAATCGACATAGCACGCATAAACGAACTTGCCCGCAAGGCGAAGACGGAAGGACTGACGGAAGAGGAGAAGGCGGAGCAGGCGAAACTCCGCAGGGCGTATATCGACAGCGTCGTCGGCAATCTCCGCGCGCAGCTCGACAACACTTATGTCAAGAAAGAGTCGGGCGAAGTGGTCAGGCTTTCGGCAAGAGAGGCGGACGACTCCGATACGGAATAACTACGGAATAACAGGGTTGGCGTCCGCGGTGTGTTGTAAGGGCGGACGAAGGAGAGAGATATGAGCGGTACGGGATATACTGTACTGGGTTTTGCTTTGATATTTATCGCGACGGCGGCGGGCGCGTCGGTGGTTTTCTTTTTCAAGAAAGAGATTTCCCCCAAACTCAATACGCTCATTCTGGGTTTCGCGGCGGGGATTATGATTGCGGCGTCGGTGTGGTCGCTCATCATCCCGTCCCTCGAAGGGGCGGAGGAAGGCTACGGCGACCTCAGCTGGCTGCCTGCGGCGACGGGGATACTCGCGGGCGGGATATTCCTCACCTTGCTTGACAAAATCATTCCCCACTTCCACAGCGGAACGAAAGAGGACGAGGGGGTCAACACGGGGAAGGTGAATATGTCCACCAAACTTTTCCTCGCCGTCACCATACACAACATCCCCGAAGGGCTTGCGGCGGGCGTCGTGTTCGGCGCGGCGGCGGCTGTGGGCACGGAGAGCGCATATCTTTCCGCGCTGGTGCTGGCGATAGGAATGGCGGTGCAGAACTTCCCGGAGGGCGTTGCGGTCGCGCTTCCTCTTCACGCGGCGACGGGCAGCAAGACGAAAGCGTTTTTATACGGTGCGGCAAGCGGAATAGTCGAACCGATATTCGCGATATTCGGCTTTTTCCTCACCTCGTTCGTGGAGGCGCTCCAACCGTGGCTGCTGGCGTTTGCGGCGGGCGCAATGATATTCGTCGTGGCGGAGGACCTCATTCCGGACGCGAAGCTGCAGGAGCATCCCCACCTCGGCACGTGGGGCGTTGTTGCGGGCTTCGTGCTTATGATGGTGCTCGACGTTGCGCTCGGCTGACGCGCAAAAACGCTTGTATTTTTGCGAAGAGCATAGTATAATGCCGTAAGTAAGAGAGAGATACGTTCGTAAAACGGGCAGGCCGCGGGCTTCGCCCTTTTTGCGCCGAGAATGTTCGCATATGCGAACACATCCGGAAGGAAGACAACGAAAAGGGGTGCAGCAATGCTGAAATCGCACGAATCCGAAGAAATGTATCTCGAAACCATATTCCTGCTCAAACGCCGCAAGGGTATGGTGCGCTCCGTCGACATAGTGGAGGAGCTCGGATATGCCAAGTCCAGCGTGTCGCGCGGAGTAAACCTTTTGCTGGAAAAGGGTTACGTCACGGTGGGCAGGGGAGGCGAGCTTGCGTTCACGGAAAAGGGCTACGAAAAAGCCGCGTCCGTTTACGAGAGGCATCGGGTCATCACCCGCGTGCTCCGCTCTATGGGCGCGGACAAGGAACTTGCCGAAGAAAACGCCTGCCGCATAGAGCACATCATTTCGGAGGAACTGTTTGACGTGCTGCGGGCTTATGACGAAAAAATCTGACTTGCGGCCTGACGCCCGCCGTTTGGGCGGAGCGGCAGCCGAAAGAAAAAACGCGGGTTTAAGCCCGCGTTTTTGTTGTGTAAACCTCGGTTTCGGCGAAACTCATTTGCGCGAGTTGTAGTCGCGCCACAGCGCTTCGATGCTTCTGTCGTAGGTCGCTTCGCCTTCGGGGGTGAAGAAACATCCCGGCACTCCCTCGTTGTGGTCGCGGTGGTATGCCACGCAGGCGCAGCACTTGCCGTGTCTGGGGCAGTCGTAGGTGCAGGGGCAGGGGCGGTTGTTGTCGCAGTTTCCTTTCATATATCTCTCCTTTCGGGCGCGGTGCGCCGCGTTTTTCGTCACATTCTCAAAGTGCCGTCTGCCGCCGGGCACTGAGTGCGAAGCCGCGGCAGAGCGGAATAGGGTGCGTCAGTCTTCGACGACGATTTCCGCCGAAGAAATCGACCGCCTGTCCGCCTTCCGTGTCGTACACGGTCACGGTCTGTCCCCGTTTTACGTCTATGCACAGCCCGCCGCAAGCCGCCACGGTGTATTTTCTTTTCATACGGCACCATCCTTTTGCTTTATCATATCAATGCCGCGGCGGAAAATCAATATGTACTGGAAAAGCCGCCGTCCTGCGGCAGGGGATGACGGCAGACATCGGCACGGTTTTTCCGCGAAGGCGGCGTCGTGTATGAACGGGCTTTTGGCGCGAAGGCAAGTCGGACGTACAATATTTACAAAATCGTTTGACAAATATATCGTCGGGTGATATGATTTTTGAGCATTCACTTGGGGGTGTAGCTCAGTTGGTAGAGCGCTTGATTTGCATTCAAGAGGTCCTCGGTTCGAATCCGTGCATCTCCACCACACCCGCAAGGGAAACTAGGGGTTGTAGCTCAGTTGGTTAGAGCACACGCCTGATAAGCGTGAGGTCGATAGTTCGAGTCTATTCAACCCCACCAGACCGACAAAGGAGCGCGTGACGCGCTCCTTTTGCTTTTGTTTCAACGGCGGAATGCCGAGGCGGTCTGCGGTTTCGGACGGATTTGCGGGGACCGCTGCGCTGGAGAAGACCTCCGGTGTTGAAAACGGGGCGGATTTGCGGTATAATCGGGGGACAAGGGACAGAGCCGCCTCTTTGCGGGCGCGGAGAGCACGGTTTTCCGTCCGCGGGTATGCAAAGGCGGTTTTCGCTTTAAGGAGGCACACATATGAAAAAACACATAGTCATAGCGTTTGTTTACGCACTTGCCGCAATGGCGTGCGGGGTGTTCTACCGCGAATTCACGAAGGGGTTCGATTTCTCTGCACCGACGGCGCTGGGCAAGGTGCATACACATCTTTTTTTGCTCGGTATGGTGGTGTTTTTGCTGGTCGCGCTTTTCGACGCGCGGCTCGGATTGCAAAAGGACAAACTTTACAAGCCGTTTATGGGATTGTATAACGCAGGCGTTGTCTGCGCTTCCGTTATGATGCTCGTCCGCGGGATACTTCAAGTGACCGGCGTATCGCTTTCGTCGGGAGCGGACGCGGGCGTATCCGGCGTTGCCGGCATAGGACACGCCGTTACGGCAATAGGACTGATTGTCCTTTTCGTTATGCTGATAAGGCGTGCGCGCGCAGACAAAATCCCTGCGGGAATGGAGCAGAGCGCGGAAAACGGGGAGAGCGGCGGCGGTTTTCAAACGGAGTGACGTTTTCGCCCGGCGCAGTCTGCGGCGCGTCTTGCGGAATGCCGCCGACGGCGGAGGCGGAGCCGATTTGCGGCTAACCCTTGCGGAAACATCGGAAAGGGGTTATAATTGACGAAAAGCAAAGGAGGAGACATTATGGAACTCAAAGGCAGCAAAACCGAAAAGAACCTTATGGACGCGTTTGCGGGCGAAAGCCAGGCACGCAACAAATACACATACTATGCCAGCAAGGCGAAGAAAGAGGGCTATGAGCAGATAGCGGCGATTTTCCTCGAAACCGCGGACAACGAAAAGGAACACGCGAAGCTCTGGTTCAAGGAATTCCACGGCATAGGCACCACGACGGAAAATCTCATCGACGCCGCCGCGGGCGAGCACGCGGAGTGGACGGATATGTACAACTGGATGGCGGACGAAGCGGACGCGGAAGGCTTCCACGAAATCGCCGCCCGTATGCGCGGAGTCGCCGCCATAGAAAAGGAGCACGAGGAGAGATATCTCCGTCTGCTCAAAGCGGTGCAGGAGGGCAGAGTGTTCAAAGAGGACGGCATAGTCGCGTGGAAATGCCGCAACTGCGGACACATTCATTTCGGAACGGAAGCGCCCGAAATCTGCCCCGTTTGCGCTCACCCCAGGGCCTATTTCGAAGTGAGAAAGTAAGTTTCGGGCGCAGCCCGACGCGGGGCTTCCCCGCATTTTCGGAAACGGCAGGCATCGCGCCGTCATTCTGCGGAGTTCCCGCAGGGTGACGGCGCGGTTTTTGTTTTGCGCATTGCTTTATTTGTCTTGTTTTGCCCTTTTTCCGCGGCGCAGAGAAGGCGGAGGGGAAGACGGCGGACAAAGAGGAAGACGGCGGGGGTTTACGAAAACGTCCCGCACGACGGAGTGCCGCCGAGCGGGACGAATTGCGCAGAGGAGAGCGCGCTGTCGCCGCGCGTCTTTCCGCAGGCGTTGTCAGGTGGTCATCATATCGTCGACGGTGAGCATAAGGCGGTTTTCGGACACGCCGTAATCTATGCACTTCTCAATCCACTCCGTGACCGCTTTCGTCTTCTTCGCGCCGAAGAGACCGACGATTTCCTTGACGACGTCGGCACGGCGCATATTCAGCCCCGCTTCCACCGCGCAGCGCGCCGCGGCGACTATCTCGTCGGGGTGCACTTTGGTGAGGTCGCGCTGGGTGCGCGTGTCGGAGGGACGGAATGTTTCGACGGGTTTGTCCGCATAGAACACCTTGCCGAACATTTCTTTGCGGAAGGACGCAAACTCTTCCGTATACTGCGTCAGCGTGGCGACCGCGCGCTTTGCGGTTTTCGGCACATTGTACAGAACGAGCAGTTTATCCAGCAAAACGGAGCTTTCAATCGGCGATTCGGTTTCGATGATGTCGCGTATGCGGGATTCTATCTTTTCTTCGTTGACGAAGTTGAGCACATAGTCCGCGCCCGCTTTCGCCATAGGTTTGCAGTAGTAGCTCTTGTACGGCGCACGGTAGCGTGCGGTGATTTCGCGCACCGTCTTCTTGGAGAGCACCTTCTTTTCCGTAAGCGTGGTGATGACGTCCTTTATCTTGGTTATCTCACGGCGGGTGTTGTTGAAGAAATTGACCGTCCAGAGCTGATAGGTGTTCCAGCCGAGTTTTTTGAGTATCTTGGTCTGCATCGCTACGCGGTCCTTGACGCCTTTCAGCTTGCAGCTGCTTTCGCTGTCGCAGATAATCGCGAGGATGTATTTGTCCTTATTGCGCGGGTCGACGACGGCGACGTCGATTTTGAAATCGCTGACGCCGAGGTTGTAGTCGCAGAGTATCCCCTTGTCGCGCAGTTCCGCCGCGACGAGTTCGCCTATGCCGCCGCGGGTAGACGTGATGTCCGCGCTGGAAATGGCAAGCATTTCCCTGCCGCGCTCCGCATATTCGAGGAAGGCTTTCAGCCCCGCCACGCCCTTGCTGTCCGTGCGGTTGAGGTCAATCATATTCCCCGTTATGCCGCTGAACACTTTCATTTCGTTGCGTGCGCGCGTGACCGCGACGTTCAGACGTTTGTAGCCGCCCGCCTGGTTTATCGGGCCGAAGTTGAGAGAGAGTTTGCCGTTCGCGTCCGGGGCGTATCCCACGCTGAACAGTATCACGTCGCGTTCGTCGCCCTGCACGCTTTCGAGGTTCTTGACAAACAGAGGTTCGTCGCAGTCGTATGCCGCCGCGTCGAGGTTGTTTTTGTGGATGAGCTTGGAGAGCTCGTTCTCGATGTAGTTCTGCTGGGCGGTGTTGAAGGTGACAATGCCTATGCTCTGACCGCGCTGGGCGGGGTCTTTGAGCCTGGCGATGACTTCCGCGACGAGCGCGTCGCCCTCTTTGCGGTTGCATTTCGACCCGCCGCGTTCGTATACGCCGTCCACATACTTGAACGACACCTTGCTGTTGAGCTCGTTGGGCGAGGGGAAGGTGAGCAGGGTGTTGTCGTAGTACATCGCGTTGGAGAAGGCGATGAGGCTTTCGTGGTTGGAGCGATAGTGCCACAGCAGATGGTTTTCCGGCATTCCGAGCGCGAGGCAGTCGTCGAGTATGCTTTCGAGGTCTTCCACTTCGAAGTGCTCGTCGTCCTTGTAGTCGGAGCTGAAAAACGTCGTGGGCGGCAGCTGTTTGGGGTCGCCGACGACGATGACGTTCTTGCCGCGGACGATGCTTCCCACCGCCTTGCAGGTGGGCACCTGCGACGCTTCGTCGAAGATGACGAGGTCGAACTTGTCCATATCGATGTCGAGGAACTGCGACACCGATGTCGGGGACATCAGCATACAGGGACAGCACGCGTTGAGCACGTTGGGGATTTGTTTGAACAGTCCGCGCAGCGTCGTGCCCTTCATATTCGTCTTTTCCGCGCGCATCAGAATGACGCGTTCGAGGTTGTGGTCGCCCGTGGTGTCCGTGCGGGGGAGTGCGGCGACAAGGCGGCGGTAGAGCTCCTGCCGCGTGAGACGTTCGTATTCCTCCGTGAGCGTCTTGAACTTGTTCGCCGCCTCTTCGAGGGTGAGCCCGGAGAACTGGCAGAGCACGTCGTCGAGATAAAGCTCGCTTTTTATGAAGTTGTAGTAGACGCACTTCTTGAAGCAGCTGAGGATGTCGGCGGCGGAGATTTCGCCCACGTCGAGAGGTTCCAAGATGAAGTCGAATCCGCTCTGTCTGCACCTTTCCACCATCTCCTGATAGCGGCACCAGCTGGGGATGTAGTCCAGATTCTTCTGCACGTTCGCCACATATTCTATGCGCGCGCCGATGTCGTCGCCGCCGAGGAAATCTCCCGTGCGGAACACGTCGGAGAACGCTTTCGCCGCCGCTTCGCAGTTGTCGTATGCGGAGATGAAAAATCCTATGTAGCGGTGCAGCCCGTAGCGCGTGAGCTCTATGCAGCTTTCGTTGAACAGATTGATGTCGAAGTCGGCGTACAGTTTCTGCGCGCACTCGTAAAGCTCCGTCATCTTGTCCGCGCGGTCCGCCACTCCCGAAAGGTCGGCGGACGTCATCCCGAACAGTCCTGCCAGCTCGTCGCGCCGTTTCATCAGCGTCAGACGGTTGGACTCGCATTTCGCGAGGAATTCGAGGAAAAGCGTGCGCTCGTGCTTGTCGACGGAGGAGGGGATGCACTTTTTCACCGCGCGGCTCGGATTGCCCGTCTTCACCGCGTCGTTCACTTCCGCGAGGGGGACGTCGGAGGGATATGCGCCGTATTTGCCCACATATTCGGAGGTGAGTCTGCGGTGTCTGCCCAGCGCTTCGCGGAAGGAGTCCACCGTGCCTTTTGCGTTCGCCACCGTCTTGCAGCGCGCAAAGTAGGACTGCACGCAGTCGAGTTTCAGCAGATTGCAGATGTCATAGAGCGCTTTGAGTTTTGCGTTCGTCAGCGACACCGTGCGCATATTGAAGAGGGGGAGCAGATTGCGCGCGTACTGTCTGAGATGTTTGAGTTCCAGCACATAGATTTCCAGCACGCTTTCGCCGTCCCTTCTCCACTTGTCGTCATAGGCAAAGCCGCCTATGTGGCGGAAAGGCGACTTCTCGATGTCGCCGCACTCTTTCGCGCGCAAAGAAAGCTCGGTCAGCACGTCGAGGTAGTTGTTGAAGGAACTTTCCGTGAGTTTTTCGTAGAACAGGCTGTCTATGTTCAGGCAGTCGGGCGCGTTCTCGTTGGCGAAATAGTCGAGTATCGCTTCGTAAAGAGAGAAGCCGAGATAGCGTTTGCGGTGCATCGCGTCCAGCTCTTTTTGCAGTTTTTCGAGGGGGACGGCGATTTCCGCCGCCTTTTCTTCGAGGTCCTGCTCCGACGTTTCGTCCGCGAGCGCGAGGGTGTTGATGATGTGGTTCAGCACCACGTTCTTGTTGGCTTTGTTGGAGTGCAGTTCCAGACAGAAGTCGCCGAGCCCGATGTTTTGCAGTCTGCGGTGGACGACGGACAGCGCCGCCATCTTTTCCGCGACGAACAGAACTCTCCGTCCGCGCACTATGTTGTTTGCTATGATGTTGGTTATCGTCTGCGATTTGCCCGTGCCGGGAGGTCCGTGCAGCACGAAACTCTTGGAAAGGCTGTCGTAAATCGCGGAGTACTGCGAGCTGTCGGCGGAAATGGGCAGGAACATTCTTTCCTTGCCTATGTACGCTTCGTCGCTGCTGCGGTCCGAGAGGTCGAAAGCGTCCTCGGGCAGTTCCAGCCTGTTGTTGATGAGGGAGCGCACGATGGGATGTTCGCGGAAGCGGTCGCTCTTGTATCTGACGTCGTGCCAGAGCAGATAGTTGCCGAAGGACAGACTTGCGAGGAATACGTTTCCGAGCACGTCCCAGCCCTTGAACCTGACCGTTTCGCGCTTGATGCGCGCAAGCACCGAGAGCACTCCCTGCGGCGTGGACAGGTCCGCGGAAGCGAGCCCGCGCATATCGAGGTCGAACTCCTGATACAGAAATTCCAGCAACGTGCTGTTGACCCTGAGGTCGTCCGTGTTGACTTCTATGGAATAGACGGGAGCGGCGACGCCCTTTTTGCTTATGGTCACGGGATAGAGGAAGAGGGGGGCGTACTTGTCTTCGCCGGGGTCCTGTTCCTTCCATTTGAGAAATCCCGCCGCGAGGTAGAGCGTCAGCGTGCCCGTTTCTTCCTGAATGGACTTTTCCTTGCGGAAGAGGCGGAGCAGCGCGGTTTCGTGGTCGCGCGGTTCGAACACCGTGCGCAGCCTGCGGCTGCGGTACTCGTAAAGAATGTAGTCCGCGAAAGGTTTCAGGAAATTGGTCCTGTCAAAGCCGTTTGTCAGCTTGTCCAGGCTTTCGAGGCTCTCTTTCGGCTTGCATTCCAGGGTGTAGGAACGGATTTCCGCCATATTTTCGATGAAATCCTCTATGCTGGGGACGAGTATCTTCACCACCGTCTGCGACACCTTGAAATTGAGCAGCGAGTTGCGCATATCCATATCCAGCAGCCTGCGCTCCCACTGCGTGACGCGGCTTATCTCTTTCTCGCCGCCTATGTCGCCGCCGTATTCTTTGAGCTGTTTGGGAGCAAGGTCGGTGTAATAGTCCTTGCTCTGCCTGAGGTCGTATCCGCCCGCGCCCTTGACCCTTTCGGGAAGAGGGAAGATGTGCATTATGCGCGCGCGCTTGATGTCCACGATGAATTCCGCGTCGGCGCTCTTTTTCAGGGTCGCCTGCGCGCTCTTTTCCGCCTTTTCGAAGGATATTCCGCCGAAGATGTCGTTCACGCACACCAGGCTTACGTCGCTCACGCCGCGGTCGGATTTCCTGCGCAGCATTTCCGCGTCGTCGCCAATCAGATTGGGCAAGCATTCGCCCACCAGGAAGCAGCCTGCATACCACTTTCCGCCTATCAGCGAAATCACGGCGTTCTGTCCGTTCGCCTCCACCATCGCGGCAAGCATAAGCGCGAGTTCGAGCGGAGTGGCGGCTCCCGACGCGAGAGTGTCGCGGTGGTCGGACACGAAAGTGTAGCCCTCGTCCGTCTTTTCCTCGGCGAGCGCGAACTTCTGGTCGGCGAGCACGCTGTAACACGCGGCGAAATGGTTGCGCACGTTGTTGCGCGTGCCGGAATAGCCCGTGCAGGTCGCAAGGTTCCACCCCTGCAATTTGTGTGTGGCGAGATTGAGCAGCTTATTGAGTTCGGCGGTTCTGCGCACGAACGCCGCAAGGCTGCCGGGGTCTTCCGCATAGTCGCATTCGTTGAACGCGAGCAGGTCTACCGCAAAGTGCTGCGACGCCACGACGGAATCGTTCTCGTCCAGCACTTCGAGAATCATCTCCCCGCGCTCTCTCTTGTCCAGCGCGACCATATAAAGAGGGGAGAGGCTGACGGCGGCCTCGAACTTCGCCGTGGTGCGGCGGGGCAGGCGCACGTCCGTTATCTCGCAGGGCACCAGAAATTTGGGCTCGGACGAAATGCGGATGCGCAGATTTTCGCGTTCCGTGTCGGATGAATTCTTGACGTAAAGACGTTTGACGGGAGAGATGCCGTTCTGCAAATGGAAGTAGCTGACGACCTTTGCGCAGCTTGCCGTGATTTCGGCAAAACTCTTTTCCTGTGTTTCTTGTGCCATAATATACTCCTGTCGCGGATTATACCATAATCCCCGCCGCCTATCAACTTGTGTACGCGCGCGCCGAAAACGTCAAAAACGCCGTGTTTTTGTCAAAACGCGGCGTTTATTGCACATTTTGCGGTGAAAAACCGTGTTTTATGTCGAAAAACGGAGCAAAATCCCCGCGGCAAAAATTTTATCACACGGGTATGAAACCGTACAGCAGTACGCCGCACACCGCGGAAACGATTATGAGCGCGATGGGGGGTATCTTTTTCTTTTTTATCTTCACGAAGGACAGCGCAAGCAGTCCGAGGAAGAGCCCGAGCGCGATGTAGTCCACCCTGAACGACGCCGTGTCGTATATGCTGTCCATCCCGAAGAGCACGAGTATGCCCACGGTCACGACCACGGAAAAGAGCAGTCCCGTCACCGAGCCGCTGACGTGGTCGAACACTTCCTGCACCACGGGACGGTTCATATACTTCGAGAAGAATTTCGCGATGAGTATGATTATGATGAGCGAGGGCAGCACCACGCCCACCGTGCACATTATCGCACCGCCCAGCCCCGCGATTTCCTGTCCCGCGTAGGTTGCGATGTTGACGGCAAACGGCCCCGGCGTGCTTTCGGAAATGGCTATGAAATCCAGCAGGACTTCCTGGCTGAGCCATCCCTTCGCCACGAGTTCCTCCATAATCAGAGGTATCATCGCGTGCCCGCCGCCTATCGTGAACAGTCCGATTTTGAAGAAGGTCCAGAAGAGCTGCAATTCAAGCATTGTCCTGTCCTCCTTCCGCGTCCGCGCCGTTCTCCGTCCGCGCCGTGCCGTCATTGTCGTCCTTTGCGACGGGTATCATATGCGAAGCGAGCAGGAAGGACGGGCAGTCGTCCCCGCCTTTCTTTCTTTCGTAAGGCGCCACGCCGACGGTCAGCGCAATCATAAACTTTTTGTTCGCCCAGACGTGCGCCCACGCCACCGCGATTATCGAAATTCCGATTGACCCGAGCATAAGATATATGACGTTGACGTCCGAGAACACGGCGAAACAGAACATCGCGACCGCAAGCAGCACGGTGACCGCCTTCTTCTTCATTTCTTTGAGGAATTTGAGCGCCGCGTGCACGATGAGCACTATCACGCCCACGCGCACGCCCATAAACAGTGCGTTGACCCATTTGTTGTCGCGCACGATGTCGAGGACGAAGGACAGTGCGAATATGACCAGGAATGCGGGCAGCACCACGCCGAACGTCGTTATCACGCCGCCGACTATCCCCGCGCGCTTTGTTCCGATGAATGTTGCGATGTTGATGGAAATGGCACCGGGAGTGCTTTCCGCAATGGCGAAAATGTCCAGCAGTTCCCCGTGCGTGAGCCAGCCGCGCTTGTCCACGACTTCGTGTTCAATCATCGTGAGCATAGCGTATCCGCCGCCGAACGAAAACAGCCCTATCTTGAAAAAGACCAGGAACATTTTCAGGCTTTCTTTGAGTTTTTGAAGCAGGGACTGTTTCATTGCGCGGTCATTATATAATATTCTGCGTCGGATTTCATCAAAATTGACCCTATTTGCGGCAAAATGCCGCAAATTGTTCCGTGCGAGGGTCCGCCAAAGCTCCCGACGCGTATGTATGCACGCCCGTTCCGCGCGCGTTCACTTTACTTTTTGCGCGCGGGAGGGTATTATTGTATCGCGGAAAACCGCGGGGTGGAATATGAACGCTTACGACGCAGCATCACGCTTTCTTTTCGACGGACGCATCACGGACGTCAGCCCTTACGGCAATGGACACATCAACGACACTTACGCCGTGTCCTGCGAGAGGGATGACGGAAAGGTGCGCTATATCCTGCAAAGGCTCAACGCCAACGTCTTCCCCGACAGGGCGGGGCTTATGCGCAATATGATTGCCGTCACGGACTTTCTGCGCGGCAAGGTCGAAGAGGACGGCGGCGACCCCGAACGCGAATGTTTGCGTCTCATCCCCGACAAGGACGGCGAAAGGTACTACACCTCTCCCGAAGGCGAAGTGTGGCGCGCCACGCAGTTCATCGAAAACACCGACGCCTATCTCGTGGCGGACGACGACGGTATGTTCCGCGACGCGGGCAGGGCGTTCGGGAAGTTCGTCGCGCGGCTTGCCGATTTCGACGCGGGCTCTCTTTTCGAGGTCATCCCCGATTTTCACAACACGGTAAAGCGCTTTGCCGCTTTCGAACGCGCACTTGCGGAGGACGTGAAGGGCAGGGCGGCTTCCGCCGCGGCGGAAACGGAGTTCGTTCTGGCGAGAAAGGAGGGGTGCTCCGTCATAGTCGACGCGCTCGCGTCGGGCGGGATACCCACCCGCGTCACCCACAACGACACCAAGCTGAACAACGTGCTCATCGACGTCGTCACCAAACGCGCCGTATGCGTCATAGACCTGGATACGGTGATGCCTGGCAGTATGCTTTACGACTTCGGCGACGGTGTGCGCGCGGGCTGTTCCACCGCAAAAGAAGATGAGCCCGACCTTGACAAGGTGGATTTCGACCTCGGTCTGTTCCGCGCGTTTGCGGACGGGTTCCTGTGCGGGATGGAGGGCCGCGTCACGGAGCGCGAGAGGCAGCTTATGCCCGACGCGGCAAGGCTGATGACTTTCGAGTGCGGGATGCGTTTCCTCACGGATTACCTGTCGGGGGATACGTATTTCAAGACCGCTTATCCCGAGCATAACTTAGTGCGCGCCAGGACGCAGTTCAGGCTCGTCCGCCGTATGGAAGAGCTTGCGGCGGAGATGGCGGCGGCAGTCGCGGCGAGTGTCGGTAAGAGATAGTAAAATAAACACAAAATTCCACAACGCGGCGTTTATTCGCCGGAACGGAGGCATAAAATGAGCATTCTGGTCACAGGCGGGGCGGGTTACATAGGTTCCCATACGGTTATCGACCTCGTGGAAAACGGCTATGACCCGATTATCGCGGACAATCTCTGCAACAGCAAATTCGAGGCGGTGAAGCGCGTCAGGGAGCTTTGCGGCAAAGACGTGAAATTTTACGAATACGACCTTTGCGACATCGGGCTCGTGCGCGACATTTTCGAAAAGGAGAATATCGAGGCGGTCATCCATTTCGCCGGGCTGAAAGCCGTGGGTGAGTCCTGCGAGAAACCTCTCGAATACTTCCGCAACAATCTCGGCAACACTCTCAATCTTCTGCAAGTGATGCGCGAGCACGGCGTAAAAAACTTTGTGTTTTCCTCTTCCGCCACCGTCTACGGTCAGCCGAAGAGCGTCCCCATCAAAGAAGATTTCCCCCTTTCCGTCACCAATCCTTACGGACGCACCAAACTGATGATAGAGGACATTCTCCGCGACGTTTTCGCCGCCGACAAGAGTATGAACATAGCCCTGCTGCGCTATTTCAACCCCATAGGCGCGCACAAGAGCGGCAGGATAGGCGAGGACCCCAACGGCATACCCAACAACCTTATGCCTTACATTTCGCAGGTCGCGATAGGCAAACTCGAAAAACTTTACGTCTTCGGCGACGACTATCCCACCCGCGACGGCACGGGTGTGCGTGACTACATCCACGTGCTCGACCTTGCCCGCGCCCACACCTGCGCGCTCCGCAAACTTGCCGAAGCCCCCGGTCTTGTCACCTACAACGTCGGCACGGGCAAAGGATACAGCGTGCTTGAAATAGTCCGCGCCTTCGAAAAAGCCAGCGGCAGAAAGGTCCCCTACGTCATCACGGGACGTCGCCCCGGCGACATAGCCGAGTGTTACGCCGACCCCTCTCTCGCCAAACGCGAGATGGGCTTCGAGTGCCGTTACGGGCTGGACGAAATGTGCGAAGACAGTTGGAGGTGGCAGCGTCAGAACCCCAACGGCTTCTGAACGGCGCTATTTTGCGAATAACTGCGTCAGGCACTCTGCCGCGACTGCTCACGTACGAGAAGTACGCCACGCACCCGCGGACAGAGTGCCTTCCTTGTTCTTCATCAAAATATCGCCGTTCAGCAAATAATGTTTTATAGTATCGGGGTCCCCGTAAAACGGGCGTGCCCGTTTTGCGGGGTGGATTAGCGAACTGCTTTGTCAGCCCCCTCATGCAGACCTCTTACGTACGAAAAGTACGCTGCGAGTCCTGAATGAGGGGGCTTTCGCGCACTTCATCCGAATAGCGCCGTTCAGCAACTGACTTTGGTAATTTGGGGTCCCCATCAAGAAATCTCTGATTTTTTGATGGGGTGAATTCTGCGTCAGAGCCGCGCTCCCGACCGCTTATGTACGGACAAGTACACGGCGCGTCCGGGAGTCGCGGCTCTTTCTTGTTCTTCATCAAAATATCGCCGTTCAGCGGGTGTTAGGAAAGAATAGTTTTTTATTCCGTTCTTTGACAGGGGAGTGTTGTGCCCCCTTCCTGCGGGTTTCCCCCGCAACCGTACCCCCTGAAAG
>OMBA01000583.1_pt1 | contig 18857 bp, 19 predicted proteins | sample 1673441 | NCBI WGS metagenome assembly OMBA01 (sample SAMEA103958111, study PRJEB25191) | human gut metagenome | biome: human-associated habitat [ENVO:00009003]; feature: intestine environment [ENVO:2100002]; material: feces | place: Germany | collected 2013/2015
ATGAGCGGGACAGCCTGATTGCTGCACTTCGTGCCGCAGCGGAGGCCAAGAAGAACGGCGCATGCTGTATAATTTGCGGAGAGCCCATATGGGCAGCCGGCAGCGCCATCACCGGAACCAATCTATGCTTTGCATGTACGACAGGCGAAGCAGACGATAGCGAAGACTATGAAATTCTATAAAAAAAGAACGCGGGAGCATTAGGCAACGTCCCATAAGGAAGTAAAAAGAATTTTGGTAGGAACCGGCGTGTTAGGTCACGCCGGTTCCGATTCATTTAGGGACTCCCTTCCAATCTTCAAGGGGATGCGGATTTGCCCCACATAGGTGAAATACAGGTCGATTCGCACCTGCTTCCTTCCGTTCTCCCTTACCGGGCTGTGTACCACGCGATCTTGCCTACAAGTTCATTGAGAATGATGGCGTCAAGTTCCGGAATATCCAGGTACTTGTCCACCAGCTTCAGAAACTCGTTCACATCGGAAACCTGCCCGGCCTGTGTTTCAATTTCCCGTTCCAGCACAGCGGCAAGCTGCTCAATCTCTGCCTGCTCCTACTCGTACTGACAGGATAGTTTTAAGTACCGGCTGTCAGACAGCTTGCCCAGCACATTGTCCTCATAGATGTGCTGGATAATCCGGTCCAAATCCTCCATCCGTTTTTTCGCCCCGGAGAGGGCTTTCTGCTTTTCCGCCAGTTCTGTTTTACGGCTTTCCTCGTCCTGCGCCAGCATTTCCAGCTTGAAATCCTTTTGGAACATACGGACATAACTCAATGTCTGCCGTATGGTCTCCAGTACAATCCGGTAAAGCACCTGTTCCCGGATATAGTGGATTTTACAGGAGCCGGTGTTGCTTTTGTAGTTGGAGCAGACGAAATGGTTCTGAGACGAGATTTGTCAAGGAGTGTTTTTGCAAAGCAGTGTGCAATTCGCATTGACAAGCAGCAAAAAGAACGCTATAATAATGTCGTTATCGATAATGATGTTATTATTTAGGCGCAGAGGAGTGAAGACATGGCCAATAGGGATCATTCCCTGGATGATGGGATCATTCAGGCTGCTTATTCGGAATTTCTTGCTTACGGCTTTCAGAAAGCCTCTCTGCACAAGATCGCCGAAAAAGCCGGTGTTACTACGGGGGCAATCTACACAAGATACAAGAATAAAGACGCGTTGTTTGCCAGTCTGCTTCAGGATTTTTTTGAGACGATGCAGGTTCTCTTTGCTCCCATCGCGGAAGAATACGAAAAAGCAAAGTGCAGCGCGCAGCCGGATGATATCCTCCGCGCCATAAACGCCGAAGAACAGGTATATTTTCAACTGCTGACCGAGCACTGCAATGACTGCACTTTATTTTTCTGCCGCAGCGATGGCAGCTCCATGGAAACCGTGCTGCATAAACTAATGGATCAAAAAGCGGAACAAACGGTGGAATTCTTTTCGCATATCTATGGGAAAGCGCCAAATGCCGATGCGATCCGTCTTTTGATGGGCTCACAGTTCTGGTACTTCCGCCAACTGCTGGATCAGCATATGGAGGAAGGCAGAATGCTTACCTGCTTACAGGCAGTCCTTGATTTCACCAACGCTGGCTGGCGGCAGCTATGCGATACCTTGCAATAAATCCGAAAAGTTAATTCGGACGGTCCATCCGTCCGTTTCTTACGGCCGCTGGTTAGAGACGGCTAACTAATAAGAAAAGAGTTTGCGATGATAGATTTTGAATTTGAATTTCAATATGCAGAAGAAAAGCAGCCCACCTTGCAAAAAGTCGGCGGCAGCATCCCAGCCGGACGCTGTGTGGTGCTCTGCGGCGGCAGCGGCTGCGGAAAGTCCACACTGCTACGGTGCATCAACGGATTAATCCCCCAGTTTTACGAGGGAGAGCTAAAAGGCTTTTGCCGCCTGAATGGGCAGGACACCGCCGGAATACGTATCGGCGAGATCGGCGAGTTGGCCGCCTCGGTCTTTCAGGATCCTCGCAGCCAGTTTTTCACCGTGAACAGCTCCAATGAAGTGGCCTTCGGTCTTGAAAATCACGGTCTGCCGCAAGATAAAATCCGACGGCGGGTAGATGAGGCCTTCCGGATCTTTCATCTGGAGCGGCTGAAGGATCGCAATGTCTACGAGTTGTCCAGCGGCGAGCGACAGCTCATCTCCATCTTGTCCGCGTGGGCAATGGACACAGATATTTTTCTGCTGGATGAGCCCACGGCCAATCTGGACTTTGCAGCCACGCAGCAGTTAAAAGAGATTCTGCTTGCCCTGAAAAAGCAGGGCAAAACGCTGCTGCTCAGCGAGCACCGACTCTACTATCTTGCCGACATTGCCGACGAATTTTGGGTCATGGCAGACGGCGAGATCAAAGGAAAATATACTGCCGCAGAGGCAAAGGCGTTCTCAGTGGAGCGGAGACAAACACTTTCTCTGCGCACGCTCGACCTTGCGGAGATCACCGTGCCGGAGAAAGAGCCGCTGCCGAAAACCGCGCCGACGGCGCTTGCCGTCTCAGATGTCTGCTATACATACGGCAGGAAGGCCGGAGATACCCTCTCTGGTGTCAGCTTTTCCGTCCGTGAGCATGAGATCGTCGGCCTTGTGGGCGCAAACGGCTGCGGCAAAACGACCATCGGCAAGCTGATTGCAGGGCTTTACCGCCCCTCCGGCGGCAGGATAATGCTTTTCGGAAAGTCGCAAAATCCAAAGCAGCTGCAAAAGCAAGTGCTGTTCATCCTTCAGGAGGCGGAGTTCCAGTTCTTCACAGGCTCCGTCCTGCACGAACTGCAATACGGCCATGCGGTGACACCGGAGTTTGAAGCAAAAACGGAAGCGCTGCTGAAAAGTATGGATATGTGGGACTGCCGCAACCGGCATCCCTTTTCCCTCTCCGGCGGGCAGATGCAGCGTCTGACGCTGATGATGGCGTATCTATCCGACAAGCCGATCGTCATACTGGACGAGCCGACAGCAGGACAGGACGCGGAAAGTCTGGAGCGGTGCGCAGCGCTGATCCGGGAGATGCGGAAAGAAAAGACTGTTCTCATCATCACCCACGACCCTGAGCTAATTGCAGGTGCGTGTGACCGCTGCATTGGGCTGTCGGATGGGCATGCAGAAATAGAATTTCCCGTTCATTCGGAACGAGATTTGCAAGCGGTACGGCAATATATGGAGCGCTTCCATCTTTCCAATGCTCCTGCGAAAAAACAGCATAAAGAACGATTCCACCCGGCAACGAAGCTGCTTTACTGGCTGGCCCTGCTGGTCGTGATCTCCACATCCAACAACCACTTAGTTTATGCCGTATATACGGCACTGATCCTGCTGACCGCAGCGGACGGCTGGCTCGGAACGGCGCTGGCAGGCGGGATGAGCTTTGGGCTGCTGTGGGCGGCAAACGCTCTGCTGCCGGGCACGGTGTTTTCCTTTATGCTGGTGCTGTTCCCGCGGATCATTGCCGTTGGCATTTCCATGCGGACGCTGATTGGGCGGAATGAAGCCAGCCGTACCCTGGCAGCGCTGCGCAATCTGCACCTGCCGGAGCGATTTATCATGATCGTGGCAGTGATCTTCCGCTTTTTCCCGGTGCTGTCCGGGGATATGAAGCTGCTGCGGCAATCCATCCGCACCCGGGGCGTGTTCACATCGCCGCTTCAGAAGCTGCGAGCGCTGTCATCCTATATCGAAATACTGACCGTGCCGATGGCTTTGCGCGTTATCCGCATCGCCGAGACGCTGTCCGCCTCCGCCGAAACACGGGGCATCGACTTAACCCGCCGCAAAAGCAACTATCTGTCGCTTCGGTTTTCTGCGTGGGATGTTGTGTTCTGCGTCCTGCTGGCGGCATCGATCGCCGCCGGCCTTATCCTGTGATCGCCGTCTCTGCGACGTTCAACCATATTCCATTCAAAAAGGAGTCTTTAACCATGAGTACTGCAAACCCCAATAAACTGAAAATCAAGGACATCATCACCGTTGTCCTGCTGGCTCTGATCAATGTGGTCATTTTCTTCGCCAGCTCCGTCCTGTACGCAACGCCCATTACCATCATTCTGATGCCGGTGTTTTTCGCCCTGCTGGAGGGCATCGTCTACTTCATCATCGGCACGAAGGTGAAAAAGCCCGGTGCGATCCTGATTTACAGTATCGTCCGTGCCATTATGGGCGGATACCTGCCGTACATCATCCTCTTTATTCTCTCCGGTGCCATTGCCGAGCTGCTGCTGTGGAAGATGGGCTACGGCAACGCGAAGGCGCTGACCGTCAGTTATGTCATCAATCAGGTGCTGGCTGCATTCGGCAGCACCATCATTCCCTACGCCATCGCAGCCAAGGCTATGGCGGATCAGATGGTCACCGATGGCCGTCAGGACGCCATCCTTGCCGCATCCCAGATGCTGCAGTCCTGGGTATCCGTGGCACTGGTGGCCGGTGTGATCGTGGCCGCATTCATCGGAGCAGCTATCGGCAAGGGCATCGTGAAGAAGCATCTGGCTGCCTGATCTGCCTTGGAGGAATTACCCATGAATCAGAACACGAAGCAAAAGCGCTCCGCCGCCTCGTGGCTGGCAGAGCTGGCAAAAGGGCGGTACGGCGAGTACGCTTTGAGCGTCCTTACGGCGCTGCTGGGCGTCGCCTGCTCGCTTATTCCGTATTTCATCATCATTCGGCTCATCACCGCACTGGTAAACGGCACGGCGGAGCTGACGTACTGCCTGACGCTCTGCGCATGGATGGCGGGCTGCTGGGTGCTGCGCTATGTGCTGCACAGCGTGTCCACCTCTCTCTCCCACCATGCGACGTTCCATGTGCTGGCCAATACCCGCGTCCGGCTGCTGGACAAGCTAGCGACGCTGCCGCTGGGTACGGTGCTGGATCGTTCCTCCGGCTCGTATAAGAACATCATCGTCGAGCGGGTCGATTCCATCGAAACCACCCTTGCCCACCTGCTGCCGGAGATGACCACCAACATCGTGGGGGCGCTGGCGGTACTGGTGCTGCTGTTCATCGAGGACTGGCGCATGGGCCTTTCCATGTTCATCGTCCTGCCGCTGGGCATTCTCTGCTTTATGTCCATGTTCAGCGGCTATAACGAGAAGTTTCAGCGCACGGTCACCGCGACAAAGACACTGAACGACACGGCTGTGGAATACATCAGCGGCATTGAGGTCATCAAGGCGTTTGGTCAGTCCAGGACCAGCTATGCAAAGTTCGTCTCCGCCGCAAAAGAGGGCGCGGACTGCTTCATCGACTGGATGCGCGGGAGTTTGTTCGGACAGGTGGCCGGAATGGCGATACTCCCTTCGACACTTCTCGGCATCTTGCCGGTGGGCTGCCTTCTCTATATGCACGGCACACTGCCGGCAGAGACATTCCTGTCGATCATTGTCCTCTCCTTTGGTGTTATGCAGCCGCTGATCACCGCTTTTTCCTACACCGATGACATCGCGCAGGTGACGACCATCGTGGGTGAGGTGGCGGAGGTGCTGTCCGGCGAGGATATGCAGCGTCCGGAACGTGCGGAAAAGCTGCCTGCGGACAACGCCGTCGAGCTGAAAGATGTCCGCTTTGCCTATCACGACAAGGAGGTACTGCACGGAATCGATCTGCACATTGCCCCGGGGACGGTCAACGCATTGGTCGGGCCTTCCGGCAGTGGAAAATCCACCATCGCCCGGCTCATCGCCTCCCTGTGGGACGTGAAGGACGGCTCTATCGACCTGGGCGGCGTGGACATTCGCACGCTGCCGCTGGCGGAGTGCACGAAGCACATCGCCTATGTGTCGCAGGACAACTACCTCTTTGACCTTTCTGTCATGGACAATATCCGCATGGGCAGAAAGGGTGCGACCGATGCGGAGGTCATTGACGCCGCGAAGAAATGCGGCTGCCACGAGTTCATAATGGGGCTGGAGAACGGCTATCAGACCGTATGCGGTGCATCCGGCGGTCACCTGTCCGGCGGTGAGCGGCAGCGCATCTCCATTGCCCGTGCCATGCTGAAGGACGCGCCGATCGTCATTCTCGACGAGGCAACGTCCTATACAGACCCGGAAAACGAGGCGGTCATCCAGTCGGCACTGGGAAGGCTGGTGCGGGGCAAGACGCTGCTGGTCATTGCCCACCGGCTGTCCACCATTGCGGACGCCGATCAGATCATTGTTGTCAATCAAGGCAAGATCGAAGCGACCGGCACGCAGGCGGAGCTTCTTGCGTCCTGCCCCCTTTATCAAACCATGTGGGAGGCCCACATCAGCGTCAAAGACGACGGGGAGGTGGCGTAATGCTCAAGACACTGAAAAAATTTTTTGCCTTCTGCGGGGTGGACAACCGCAGGCTGTTTATAACATCTATCTGGCTGGGCGTGGTCAGCGCCATTTGCTCTGCCATGCGTATTCCGGCAGCCGCCATCGTCATTCAGGCGCTGCTGGAAAGGAACGTCACTATGGCAACTTTATGGACGAGCCTCGGCATTATCGTGATCTCATTGATCATTACGATTGCCATCAACATGAAGGCTACCATGCTCCAGACCCGTGCGGGCTACCGCGCCTGCGCCAACAAACGCATCGAGATCGCCGAGCACCTGCGCTACCTGCCTATGGGCTGGTTCAATGACAACAGCCTCGGCGAGGTCACGTCCGTCACCACCAACACCATGGAAAACATGGCGAATGTGGCTACCCGCGTCGTCATGGTCACGACCCGCGGCTTTCTGACCTCCGGCATCATCGCAGCGATGATGTTCCTCTTTGACTGGCGCATGGGGCTGATCACGCTGACGGGACTGGTGCTGTTCTTTGCCGTCAACGCCGCCATGCAGCGGGCGGAGCAGACCCTTTCCCAGCGGAAGTTCAATGCCGATGAGCGCCTTGTGTCCAAGGTGCTGGAATATGTGCAGGGCATCGCCGAGGTCAAGAATTTCGACCTGACCCACGACTCTGCCACGCAGGTACACGGCGCTGTGGAGGAAGCCCGCAGGGCGTCCTTTGCTATGGAGATCCCGTCGGTGCTTTATATGCTGGCGCAGTTTGTTGTCAACAAGCTCACCGGCGTTGCCGTCTGCGCGGCCGCTATCGTCTTTTACTTCAGCGGCACCATGGAGCTGACAAACTGCCTTTTGATGCTGATCTGCTCGTTCATCCTCTTTGAGCAGCTGGACAGCGCCGGAAGCTTTTCGGCTTTGTTCCGCTCCATCGACATCGGCGTAGATAAGGCAAGCGCAATTCTGCGCGTAGAACCCATGGACATTGACGGGGAGGAGCTTTCGCCGGAACGGGAGGACATCACCCTGTCCCATGTGGATTTCTCCTATGACAGCAAGCCCATCCTGCACGATGTGTCCCTGACCATCCCGGAGAAAACCACCGTGGCCATCGTCGGTCCGTCCGGAAGTGGCAAGACCACGCTGTGCAATCTCATGGCGCGGTTCTGGGACGTGCAGGGCGGCAGCGTGAGCCTTGGTGGGCACGATGTGCGGGAGTACAGCTACGACAGCCTCATCCGCAATTTCTCCTTTGTGTTTCAGCGGACCTATCTGTTCTCGGACACCATCGCCAACAATATCCGCTTCGGTAAGCCCGACGCCTCCATGGAGGAGGTGCAGGCCGCCGCGAAAAAAGCCCGCTGCTACGACTTTATCATGGCATTGCCGAACGGCTTTGACACCGTCATCGGCGAAGGCGGTGCTACGCTTTCGGGCGGCGAACGTCAGCGAATTTCCATTGCGCGCGCCATCATGAAGGACGCACCCATCATCATTCTGGACGAAGCCACCGCCAATGTCGACCCCGAAAATGAAAAGGAGCTGATGGAGGCCGTTGCGGAATTGACCCATGATAAGACGGTCATCATGATCGCCCACCGGCTGAAAACCGTGCGCCATGCCGACCAAATTTTTGTGGTCGATCACGGCGAGATCGTTCAGCAGGGCACCCATGACGAGCTGGTTGCTGTTGACGGGCTCTACCGCCGCTTCGTGGTGGAGCGGCAGCAGGCCGCCGGGTGGAAGGTCTGAAGAAACACAATCTAAAAAATATGAAAAGAAGCTCGTATCAGCTATTGACCGATACGAGCTTCTCCGTTTATTCTCTGTTTCCGGTAATAAAGTAGTCGCAATACTCTCCGCCATTCGCCAGCGTCTGTTTTCTGTGCAGCACGCCGTGCTGAAGCGTGATCATCACTTCATCAAGTTCGCAGAACAACGGCATGAGTTCGGAAACACCGAGTTTCTCCGTGTAAATGCAAATCGGGCAGCGGGTAATGCGGTAGTAACAGGCACCCTCATACGGCTGCCCGACAAAATCCACCTTGAAGGAGGTCGGGTATTTCGCTTCCTTTTCGGGCGTGTACCATTTGGCGTATTTGACAACGCTCTTTTTGTTCTCCGCCTTGCCCTTGTCGGTATTCAAGTCGGTCTTTGCAAAATACCACTTGATATGATAGAGTGAGCGGCGCATCATTTCCTGCACGGCCGTTGGTGGAATTTTCTTTTCGCTTGCCACATAGGGCGCAACGAAGGCAAGGGCGAACAACTCGTTGTATGCCATAGGGTTAGGAGAGTGCTCCCACATCTCCCTGCCGGAAGGTTACATTTTTCAGGTGCAGGCGGTCAGCCTTTTCCCGTGCCTGCCTCATCATATCGGGCGAATAATCGAGACAGGTAATGTCCGCCTCCGGCATAGTCTGATAAACCGGCATGGTCAGAATCCCTTTTCCCACCGGCACTTCCAGCAGCTTGCCGGAGAAATGCTCCGGAATACCGGACATTGCCTTTTCCAGATAGGCGTCGTTTTCCGCCTTGTTCATTGCCCACACCAAGCGGCACACCGCTTTCCCGCTCAGGGTGGAGCAGGTGATCATGCCGTCATAAAAACTGTTTCCGCCCGTCATTCGGTACGCACCGCGAATGGCTTCTTTTCGTTCCATGGCCTTCCCTCCGTGTTTCAATCATCACACGACCGTTTCCGATCTCATTTTTTCAAAATGTCCACGATTTTCGCAAAGTCCTCCTTTGCCTCCTTGAAGATCGGCAGCATACAGTAGCAATGCACCATCTTCGGGCGGGCGGACACCGTATAGGGGACATTTGCCCGTTTGCAGGCTTCCTCAAAGTCCGGCAAAGCACCGTAGAGCACCTCGTCGGCAGAATAGAAGAAGTGGATATCGCCTACGCCGGTAAAATCTCCCCGGGAGCCGGAGAGCATATAGTCCGGCACATTCTCGCAGCCATGCCGCATGAACTTTTCCACCGTCACCATAAAGGCATAGTCGATGGAAACGTCCCGTTTATTGAGTGCCTGCATCCGCGCCCTTTCCGCATCGTTCCACGGCACCTCGCCGGGGGATACGGCGACAATGTGCCTCGGTTGCGGCAGTGGCTCTGGCTGGGCGTTGTTATGCGCCGCAATGCCAAGCGCCAGCGCACCGCCGGAGGAAAAGCCGCAGGTACTGACATTTCCGCCGCCGTACAGCGTAATCATTTTTCGATAACATTCGTACACCATCGCGTATGTTTCAGTAATGCAGTGTTCCATGCAGAGCGGGTAAAACGGAAACCACACATCACAGCCGGTCTCGCGGCAGAGCTTGCGCATCACAGGCAGGTCGCCCTTATCGGGGCCGATCACCATGCCGCCGCCAAAGAAATAGAGAATTGCGCGCTCGGACGGCTTCGGATGCTCTCGCACGATCAGGCAGGGAAAGCCGTTCACTGTGATCGTCTCATAATGTGCTTTGTGGTCGGTGGGCGTAAAAACGCCACGATGCTGGTTCTGCTTTTCAATTTCCTTTCGCAGTGCATCCTCCGGCAAGGCGAACGCCTTTTTCGCGCCGGAGAGCTTGTATACGCTGCGTAAGATAGATGCAAAGATACTCATGATTTAGCCCCCTCATTTCCACGCCGTAATGCAGAGCCAGCTTTTCTTTTTGTGTATCTGCACATCGTGAAAGCCCGCCTGCTCCAGATACGTCTTCAGCTCGGCGTCCTTGTAGATGGTCATGCCGCCGATGATCTCCGTCCACTTCTTGTCCTTGTCCGTATCGCCGTTGCTTTCGTTGCAGATGAGTAATGTCCCGCCGGGCTTCAGCACCCGGTAAACCTCCCGGAAGCACTGCGGCAGATCGGGCCAGAAATAGACGGTTTCAAAGGCCGTTACCGCATCGAACCAGTCGCCTGCAAAGATCATATCCGCTACGCTGCCTTGCAGGACGGTGCAGCGTCCCTCCGCGATGGCGGCCTCGTTGACCTTTTTGGATTTCTCCACACTGACGGGGGAATAGTCAATGCCCTTGACAATACCCTCCGGGCATTTTTTCAGAAGTCTCTTGATGTTCGCCCCTCCGCCGCAGCCGCAGTCCAACACCTTGGCGTCCGGAGTAAGCTCCAAAAAGCGAAGTCCCCACCGTGCCACAGGACTGTGCCCCAGGTTCATCATGGCGACCATGATTTTCCCGCCAAGCCCCACAGGCTTTCTGGTGTTCTCAAAAAATGACATCTTATCACACCTCCGATTTCACACATTCCGCATAGGTCAGCGGGAAGGACGCCTTCAGAACAGCGCTTTTCCGCACCGTCCAGCCGTTTTGCCGTAGGAAGCGCAGGTATTCCTCGCTCGTCCACCTGCTGTGGAGAGGAAAGCCTGCCAGCTTCATGAAAAAGGCTTTGACCTTGCCGGAAAAAGAGTTTCCGGCATGGGTGAAGGTCGGCGCAATCAACACGCCGTCATCCTTCAGAACCCGCTTGATTTCTTGCAGGGCTTTCTCCGGCTGCGGCACGATATGCAGCGCGTTGGACACGATCACCACGTCGAAGGACTCCTCCGCATAGGGCAGGCGGAACATATCCTGCACGGAGAAGTGCAGCTTAGCAGAGCGGGTATCTCGCTTTGCCTCAGCGATCATCTCCGCAGAGGCGTCCGTCGCCTCGATGTGTGCCGCCGCGTTCACGATGTGCTTTGCAATCAATCCCGTGCCGGTAGCAAGCTCCAGCACCGTCTTGTGCCGCACGACCGGCCGGATCAGCTCATACATCTCGTCATACGCCGCCCGATCCTTTCGCATAAAGCGGTCGTAACGTCCGGCATTTTTGTCCCAGAAATTCTTGTGTTCCTGCATCGCTATCATTCCTTTCAATGTTAGATTAACCTAACCGATGCGTGCATCCGAGCGGTTAGATTGCGCTAACCATTACACCTTGGAAAAGCCGCATCTCTGCGGCCTTCCGCTTATTTAAATAACTCCCTGCAAGCGCCGTACACCAATGTTTCCAGCACCTGCGGGTACAGTTCTCCAATCTGCTCCTTGTGGGAAACAGTCAAGATCAGTCCCCGCACCGTGGCGGCAGCCAAAGAGGTGCCGCGATTCGGCACAAGGTCATATTTCTCCAAAAGCTGGCGGATGTGCATCTCGTCATCGTGGTAATGGACATTTTTGACGTCCTCCGGCAGTCTCTGCAAAAGCAGCTTCGCATCGTTTTCAATGAAAATCATGTCGCCGGTATCGGACAGCCGCCGGCAGACGGCAAGAACCGCCTTTGCCGCACGCTCCGACGGCGGCAAGCCGTTTGCTTCGCTCAGTGCATGGTCAGCCACTCCGTAAAGCTCGGCATGGATGCCCTCTAAAACCGCAAAGAAAAGCATTTCCTTGGATTCGTAGAATTTATAGAACGAGCCCTTCGCAATCCCGACCGCCTTCGTCAGCTGCTCTACGGAGGTTTTCTTCATCCCCAGCGTGACAGCACAATGTCTCGTTTCCTTCAGCAACGCCTTGCGGAGCTGTTCAGTCTCGTAATCGGTAAAAGCCAAGCCCACGCCTCCTTAAATATGACCAATTCGGTTCTTTCGGTCATATTATACCGCGTTTCTTTCTGTTTTGCAAGAGGTGCGGAGAAAAAATCACTAATCAAAAGGGGTGCAGCGTTGCAGAAAGAGACGCTGGAATTCCGGTAATCGTTGTCGCCACTGTAAAAGAAACTATATCGTAAAAGGGCATCAGAGCGAAGCATCCAAACGCTGCGTTCTGATACCCATTTTGTTTCATATTGCACGGATGGATTGATTACAAGAAAAAAGCAGGAATTAACACAACATGAACCACATATAATATCTGCAATAATCTTCCTATGGAACGATCTGCACAACGCTCAACGACATGCCCCATGTATAGAGACGGCGACTCGTATGAGCCACCGTCTTTATACATGATTACCGCTCAGGGTCATTTCTTTTTCGTTTACTGAGAGAATTTCGATACTGCTCTTGATTTCTGTGCATAATGAGTTGTCGCGCCTGCCGTTCTTCTGCATCCGCGCCAAGCAGGTGGGATGTTTCCTGCTTGGCGCTGAGCAGCATAATAAGAGAAGGCTTCTCGTGCATGGCATCCTCTAACTGCTGTTCTGCCGCCTTTTCCTGCGCAGGACGGATGACCTGCCGTGCTTTGTACAGCTCTACCGGGTCAAAATCCGCAGCCTGCGCTTTCAGCTCGGCATATTCAGTCAAAGCCTTATCCAGTTCAACGGAATATTTCTGTTCCCGCGTCTCCAGCTTTTTCAGGCAGGCCTCCATGGTGGCAATATCCTTGCGGAATGCCTCTGCGCCTGCATCTTCTGCATACTCAAATTTTTGCAAAAGGAGTGCCTTTTCGAAACGCAATTCCTCTAAATCTTCTGTCAGCTCGGCAATGCGGACAGCCAGCGCCTTGTGGCGTTTTACATGGTATATTGGCAATTCCTTTTTCTCGGCAACCAGTGTTTTGCGCTCTTTGCTTTTTGCCTTGATTTGCTGCACCAGACCGGTGTAACGCTCCAGTTCTGGCTTCCATACGGCAAGAGATTTTTGAATATGAGATTTGCCACTGCAAATGTGAGAGAGCTGATAACAGTAGATCAGCACACGGCTGCGCAGCTTCTCCAGCCCTTCTGCTATGGCAGGAACGGTGCGGGCAACTATCATGTGAAGAATCCTCCTTATCTTCGTTTCTGCCAGACGATTTCATAGCCCAGCGCGTCGGCAAGCTGGACAGCCTCGACATAGCGCAGGGATTCCCGCTGGAGCTTGTTTGAAAGATTGGAAACGCTGTCAGACCAGCCATGTTCGTCCCTCAGCAGATCAACGATCTCCTGCATGGTCATTCCCTGACGGACGATGTACGATTTGATCTCATTTCTCAGATTGGATTTCATCAACTTTTTACCTCCATATTTTCGTATAATTGGTTTTTCTATCGGTGATGCCGGTGCATTTGCAAGTGAAAAATCTGCCACATGGCAAATCCGCTCAAATTTCCATCCGTGATGCTCTGTTCGTAACAGCACCCTAGCGAAAAACTATTTGGATGAAACCGAGATGGGAAGCCTGAACGAAATTGTCACGATGTATCTTGATTATGCCGAGCGACAGGCACACCGTGGGAACATCATGTATATGCAGGATTGGGTCGCACGGCTGGATGCGTTTTTGCAGTTTAACGAGGAGGAAGTGCTGCATCATAAAGGAAAAGTGACAGCGGCCATTGCAAAAGCCTTTGCCGAGAGCGAATTTGAGAAATACCGTGTCATTCAGGATCGGCAGTATCAGAGTGATTTTGACCGGCTTGTTGCCAGCACCGAGGAAAAAGATTACGATTGAGGGAGAAAATGTTGCGATTGAGGTTGCGATTGACCGGCTGAACGCAAGCCAAGGTACGATTGCAAAGGCGAAAGCGGTATTTGCAAATATGGGCGCTGATGGCGTCTTTGGCCGATCTGACATCGCTGCTATCACAAAGGATTCCGTTACTGCCGCAGGCAATCTCATTACAAAACTGAAAAATGCGGATTTGATCGAGCCTGTCAGCGGCTTTGGAAAGGGTAAATATAAGTTTATAGCACCAAAAGAATAAAGATAATGCCCGTTATTGGCCATACTGCCAATAACGGGCATCTGTCATTCATATACAAGCTCAGTCAGAACGATTTCCTCTGCGCGGCTGTGGATGTTGTTCATGCGGCGCACCCATTCCATTTGGTCGGCGGCTTTGAGCGCTTCGGTCACATCTTCCTGCCTTGCCATATCGGAAACGATGATTGCCATACGCTCGTTGCAGGCTTGGTCGATCTCGGCAAGGTGCCGATGCAGCGTTCCGCTTGTGAGCAGGTTTGTGTAGAGAATGGGGCGATGTTCTTTCAGATAGCTGCGGCGCATACGCCCGTATTTGCCAATCTGATATTCTGATTCATCTGGCAGGGAGAGGTTTGGAATGAGATAATCGCCCTCCTGACGGTAAGTGCCACCCATCTGCTCAAATATTGATTTCATATAAATCAGCTCCTTTTTGTGTTGATTTCCAGTGGTTATACGGACTTTTCTTCTCCTTTCCTACAACTGCTGTTCCATTCACCACAAATGAGCCGCAGTCATATGTATTAGGTGGGAGAAACCACCCTCTACATAGTAACTCTTGGTAACAAAATTTATTCTGGAGCGGACATAGTGCCGCTCCTATTTTTTCAACATATCCCGGACGGCTTGGGGCGTACTTCCAAACTTCTGCTGAAAAGCGTGATAGAAGTTGGATACGCCATGGTATCCAATCGCCGCCGCTATCTCCTGCACCGTCATATTGCTCTGCTCTAAAAGTTCAAGGGCCTGTTCCATCCGCAGGGTGCGCACATACTCGCCGATGCTTTTTCCCTCTGTCAGCTGAAACGCCTTTTGGAGCTTGTTTTTATTCATTGCAACCCGTTTGCAAAGATCCAATATGGAGGGCATGTTGCGCAGATTGCTTCGGATGAATCGTTTGGATTCCGCAACGGCGGTGAGCTCCGCTTCACTCAGATAGACAGGTTGTGTGGTGGAATACCTATGGACCAGTTCCAAAAGAAAGCCGGTTGCCGCCAGCCCCTGCCCCCGCATCCAGATTTGGAAGGGCTCACCGGTTAAGGGACAACGCTCGATCCTTTGGTAAATCGCCGTCAGTTCCGGGGAGTGGATTTCTCCGGAGCCGATGGAGCGTTTCGCATCTTCCCAAAAGCTGCCGTAGAGCTGCACGCCGTTTTCCCGAAAGAATTGTTCCTGAAAATACATGCCGTGGAACCGCAGACGCTGCCCTCCCGTCAGCTTTAGGAAATGGGGCGCTGGGGAATGGAAAACAAAGCAGCTGATTCCGGAAGTGGAATCCCGGGCGTCGGACTTTCGCATATAACTGATATAATGCCCCTCCTCATGGAAGCCGATACCAAGGTATCGCTGGTGAATCTGGGAGCGGAAAATCGCATCTTCGGGCGGCGTAAAATCAACCGCAGCTACGCAAAAGCCATGGAGATCTCCCCAGAACCGGATGTATGAGTTGTCGGGAAAGGTGAAACAGGTTCCGTTTCCTACATCCATTTGCTTCGCCCCAAAGGAACCGTAAAAACGGAATGTTTCATCGATATTGCGTATGGTGACCATCGTATCATCTCCTTGCCGTGTGCTGAAATGGCACACGGTTTTCTGTTTTGGCACGAATTTTAGTTAGTTGATGCTAACCTATGCGTAGAATTATATCGGAGAAATGGTGTAAAATCAAGTGTTTTGCAGGGAGACGGATAGCGGGACGCTTATTTTGAGGCACTTGTGGCGCTATTGACGCAAAGGATTGCAGGCGGCATAATGAGTGCTGGTTAGCATAAACTAACCAATATATCTTTCTCCGCATACAAGAAGCGAAAGGGAAAGGAGAAGTATGGGAGATAAAAAGAAGAACACCGTATTCCGAGTGTTTCAAGCCGCACAGTGCGGTTCGGCAAAATATGTACTTGGGGTGCTCTGCTCTGCGGTCAGCATTCTATGCACAGCAGTTCCCTTTTACACGGTCTATCGCATTGTGCGTATTTTCCTGGAGGCGTCGCTCCATCAGACATCGGTAGATTCCTCCCAGGCGTGGTTTTGGGTGGGAATGACGCTGGCAAGCATTGCGGCGGGCATTCTGCTGTCCATTGCGGGCAGTGTGATCTGCCACGCCTGTGCCTTCCGGGCGCTCTATGACCTGCGCATGCGCATCTTGGGCCATATGGGAAAACTGAACCTGGGCTTTTTTACCGGCGGGCAGTCCGGCGCTGTACAGAAGACCATGAGCGACAACATCGAGAAGATGGAGGGCATTATTGCCCACGACGTATCCAACCTTGTGGGTGCTGCGCTGCTGCTGATTTCGCTGGCTGTGCTGCTGTTTTCCATCAATGTGCCATTGACGCTTACCATTTTTGCCGCACTGGCAGCCGCTTTTATCATCCAGTTTTCGGCTTTCGGCGGAAAGCGTGGGCAGAAAATCTGGACGGAGCTGAACCAGTCCGCCACAGAGCTGGACGCGGCCTTTTCCGAATATGTGGCCGGCATGGAGGAGGAAAAAATCTTTGGCAGGCCGGAAGCGGCGGCCCGACGGCTTACCGGGTTGATTGAAAAGAACAGAAGCCACCTGATGGCCTACCTCAAGCGGGTCACCCCAATCTACGGGGCCTATAAGACCATCACCCTGTCTGTGCTGGCTTTCATTCTGATTGCCGGCTGTGTGTTGCTGTACCTGAACCCAGGGGATCACCAGCTGATGATGGATCTTCTCCTGTTCCTGATTGTGGGGCCGGCAGTGATCAGCCCGCTGATGGAGCTGGTGGAGTTCGGCGCAGAACTTCGGAACCTGTCCGTGCGGATGGACCAGATTGATGATGTGCTGAAGATGGAGCCGACAGGCGAGGGGCAGATAGACGCAGTGCCGGCCTGCCCTGCACTGTCTTTCCGGGATGTGAGCTTTTCCTATCAGAAAGCGGCGGACCCCTTGCGCCGCATGGCGCTGGACCATGTGAGCATGGAGATTCCAGCGGGCAGCTTTGTTGCGTTGGTGGGTCCCTCCGGCGGGGGCAAGTCCACGGCGGGGCAGCTGCTGGCCCGGTTTTGGGATGTGGAGAGCGGAAGCATCGCCATAGGCGGAACGGACATCCGGGACTATACCGCCCGGACACTGATGGACACTGTAGCCTTTGTATTTCAGGACACCTATATCTTCGCAGAGAGCGTCTATGACAATATCGCCATGCACCGTGATGTCAGCCGGGAGGCGGTGGAACAGGCGGCAAAAGCGGCCCGCTGCCACGAGTTTATTCTGTCCCTCCCGGACGGTTACAACACCCGGCTGGGGGACGGCGGGCACAAGCTGTCCGGCGGCGAGACCCAGCGCATCGCCATCGCCAGGGCGATTTTGAAGGACGCCCCCATTGTGGTGCTGGACGAGGCCATGGCCTTTGCCGACGCGGAAAACGAACTGGCGCTGCGGGAGGGCATGGCGGAGCTGCTCCAGGGCAAGACGGTTTTGATGATCGCCCACCGGCTCTACTCCATCCGGGATGCAGACTGTATTTATGTCCTGGACAGCGGGAGATTGGCCGAAAGCGGGACCCACCAGGAGCTTCTGGATAAAAATGGCTTGTATGCCCATCTTTGGGCTATTCAGAATGAGACGGAAGTCTGGCAGATGAAAGGAGGTGTTTCCCCTGCTTAATATGATACGGCAGTTTACTTTTCATAAGCCAAAGGAAATCCTCCAGCCCACGCTGTGGCTGTTCCTTTCCCAGGCGTGCAGCATGCTCCCGGCCATTCTGGCCTACATGGCTATCTACACTCTTGGCGAAGCGTTTGTGCCGCCCTATACCCTGGATCTGTTCCGGCTTATTACCCTGGCAGCCCTTGGCGTTGGGTGCTTTGTGCTGCAGTATATAGTTGAGCTGATTTCCTATTACTTCACCTACGGCAAGGCGTACCGGGATACGGCGGACAAGCGCATTGCCTACATACAAAAGCTGCGCCGGCAGCCATTGGGCTTCTTCTCAAGCAAGGAGTCCGGCGAACTGATAAGCTCCTTTTCAAACGACTTTGCCAATGTGGAGTACACGCTCTGCTACTGGCTGCCATACCCGCTGGGCGTTGGGGCGCTGCTTGTAATTTCCATTGTTTGGATCTGCGTATATGACTGGCGCATGGGGCTAGCCATGTTCGGTATGCTGCCCGTCTGTGCGCTGCTCATGTTGCTGGTTGCCAAGGTGAAGGAGAAGCACAGCGGCCGGGTCATGGAGGCAAAGGTCCACGCCGCTACACAGATCAACGAATATCTGCGGGGCATGAAGGACCTGAAAGCCTATCACCGTACCGGCGAGGGGTTTGACACCCTGAAAAAGGCAATGGGAAACCTGCGGGATGAATCCCTTAAGGACGAAGCCGTGGCGGGCAGTCTCAGCAACCTCTGCGCCTCCCTGGTGCGGTTCATCGTGCCGGTAACCGTGGCGGTGGGGATGTACCTGCTCCTGGGCGGGAGCCTTGGTATATTGGATTTTGCAGGCTTTCTTGTTCTGGCCACCAAACTGGTGGAGGCCGAGCTGATGCTGGTGGCCAGTATCTCGGCTCTCCGTGGGATGGCTCCCTCCGGCCGGCGGCTGGATGCGGTCATGACCACCCCGGAGCCCACGGGCGAGGCGGAAATTGGACACGGGGATGCATATATGTTTGAGAACGTGTCTTTCCGGTATGGGGAGGGATTGGATGTAATCCGGGACGTCTCCTTTGAAACGCCCGCCGGCTCCCTTACCGCCCTGGTGGGGCCTTCCGGCAGTGGTAAATCCACGCTGCTCCGGCTCATGGCCCGGTTTTGGGATTATCAGATGGGGCATATCCGCATGGAGAAAAGGGACATCCGGGAAATCCGGACAGACAGCCTGCTTGCCCAGATTTCCATGGTCATGCAGAACGCCTACCTGTTCCATGGGTCGCTTCGAGAAAACCTCTGCTTCGGGAATGAGACAATCAGCGAGGAACGGATGGTGGAGGCGTGCCGGCGGGCCTGCTGTCACGAG
>OMBA01000588.1_pt1 | contig 18758 bp, 11 predicted proteins | sample 1673441 | NCBI WGS metagenome assembly OMBA01 (sample SAMEA103958111, study PRJEB25191) | human gut metagenome | biome: human-associated habitat [ENVO:00009003]; feature: intestine environment [ENVO:2100002]; material: feces | place: Germany | collected 2013/2015
CGAGCGGCGAGGTGCTCAAGCCCGAAACCATTAACTATCGTACCTACAAGCCTGAGCGCGACGGTCTGTTCTGCGAACGCATTTTCGGTCCCGTCAAGGACTACGAATGCCATTGCGGCAAGTACAAGCGTATCCGCTACAAGGGTATCGTCTGCGACCGCTGCGGTGTGGAGGTGACCGAGAAGAAGGTGCGCCGCGAGCGTATGGGCCACATTTCGCTGGTCGTGCCCGTGGTTCACATCTGGTACTTCCGTTCGCTGCCCTCGAAGATCGGTTACCTGCTGGGTATTCCGTCTAAGAAGCTGGAGGCGATCATCTATTACGAGCGTTATGTCGTGATCAACGCCGGCGCCGCCGCCGAGCAGGGCATCGAGCGTCTGGCCACGCTTTCGGAGAAGGAGTATCTCGACGTGCTGGCCGCGCTGCCGAAGGGCAATCAGGCGCTGGATGACAGCGATCCCAACAAGTTCGTCGCGCAGATGGGCGCCGAGGCGATCTACACGCTTCTGAAGACCGTGGACCTCGATTCGATGTCTTACGCGCTGCGTCACAAGGCTTCGACCGAGACTTCGCAGCAGCGTAAGAGCGAAGCCCTCAAGTGCCTGAACGTCATCGAGTCGTTCCGCGCGTCGGAGGGTAAGAACAAGCCCGAATGGATGGTGCTGAACGTCATCCCGGTCATTCCGCCCGAACTGCGTCCGCTGGTGCCGCTGGACGGCGGCCGTTTCGCCACGTCGGACCTGAACGACCTTTACCGTCGTGTCATCATCCGCAACAACCGTCTGAAGCGGCTCATCGAGATCAAGGCTCCGGAGGTGATTCTGCGCAACGAGAAGCGCATGCTGCAGGAGGCTGTCGATTCGCTGTTCGACAACTCGCGCAAGAGCAACGCCGTGAAGAACGAGTCGAACCGTCCGCTCAAGTCGCTGTCGGATTCGCTCAAGGGCAAGCAGGGACGTTTCCGTCAGAACCTGCTGGGTAAGCGTGTCGATTATTCGGCCCGTTCGGTCATCGTCGTCGGCCCTGAGCTGAAGATGCACGAGATGGGTATTCCGAAGGACATGGCGGCCGAGCTTTACAAGCCGTTCGTGATCCGCAAGCTCATCGAGCGCGGCATCGTGAAGACGGTGAAATCCGCGAAGAAAATCATCGACCGGAAAGACCCCGTGATCTGGGGTATTCTGGAGAATGTCATAAAGGGACACCCCGTGCTGATGAACCGCGCCCCGACCCTGCACCGTCTGGGTATTCAGGCGTTCCAGCCCAAGCTGATCGAGGGCAAGGCAATGCAGCTCCACCCGCTGGCATGTACGGCGTTCAACGCCGACTTCGACGGCGACCAGATGGCCGTGCACCTGCCGCTGGGAAATGCCGCCATTCTGGAGGCCCAGCTGCTGATGCTCGGTTCGCACAACGTCCTTAACCCCGCCAACGGCGCGCCTATCACCGTGCCGTCGCAGGACATGGTCCTCGGTCTGTACTACATCACCAAACCCCGCAAGGGCGTGAAGGGCGAAGGCCGCGTATTTTACGGTCCTGAGGAGGCTATTATCGCCTACAACGAGCGTCAGGCGGACCTGCACGCCATCGTGAAGTGTCTGGTGGACGACATCGACGAGAACGGCAATCCGATTACCGAATTGAAGGAGACGACCATCGGCCGCATCCTCTTCAATCAGGTGGTGCCCAAGGAGGTCGGTTATATCAACGAAATCCTCACGAAGCGTTCGCTGCGCGACATCATCGCCGTAGTGATGAAGAAGGCCGGTGCCGACAAGGTGGCCGCTTTCCTCGACGATATCAAGCACATGGGTTACCAGATGGCCTTCCGCGGCGGTCTGTCGTTCAACCTCGACGCCGTGATTATCCCCGAAGAGAAGGAGAAACTCGTGCAGGAGGGTTACGAGCGTTCGGACTCCATCATGGAGGACTACAACATGGGTCTGATCACCAACAACGAACGTTACAACCAGATCATCGACGTCTGGACGAACATCAATACCAAGCTCACGAAGGTCGTGATCGACACGCTGATCAAGGACGACGACGGTTTCAACCCGGTATACATGATGCTTGACTCCGGCGCCCGCGGTTCGAAGGAGCAGATTCGTCAGCTGAGCGGTATGCGCGGTCTTATGGCCAAGCCGCAGAAGTCGGGCGTCGAGGGCGGTCAGCAGGTCATCGAGAACCCGATCCTCTCGAACTTCAAGGAGGGACTTTCGGTGCTGGAGTACTTCATTTCGACGCACGGTGCCCGTAAGGGTCTTGCCGATACCGCGCTTAAGACCGCCGACGCAGGTTATCTGACCCGTCGTCTGGTGGACGTTGCGCAGGACGTGATTATCAACGAAGAGGACTGCGGTACGCTCCGCGGCTTGACGGCTACGGCCATCAAGCGCAACGACGACGTTGTGCAGACACTCTACGACCGTATTCTCGGCCGTACGGCACTGAACGACGTGATCCATCCGCTTACGGGCGAAGTGATCTGCAAGGCCGGCGAGGAGATTACCGAGTCGATCGCCGAAGCGATCGAGAAGTCGCCGCTGGAGTCGGTCGAGATCCGCTCGGTGCTGACCTGCGAGGCGCGCCGCGGCGTATGCGCCAAATGCTACGGCCGCAACCTTGCCACTGCCCGCATGGTGCAGAAGGGCGAAGTGGTCGGCGTGATCGCCGCCCAGTCGATCGGCGAGCCGGGTACGCAGCTTACGCTCCGTACGTTCCACGTCGGCGGTGTGGCCGGCGGTACGGCCGTCGAGACCAATGTCGTTTCGAAATACGAAGGCCGTCTGGAAATCGACGAACTGCGCACCGTCAAGGGCAAGAACGCCATGGGCGAGGCGATTGACATCGTTATCTCGCGTCAGTCGGAGTTCCGCATCGTCGATCCCAAGACTGAAATCGTTCTTTATACGCACAACCTGCCTTACGGCGCGACGCTCTTCATGGCGGACGGCGCCGAAGTCAAGAAGGGCGACATGATCTGCGAGTGGGACCCCTACAACGCCGTTATTATTTCGGAGTACGAGGGCCGCGCCGTTTACGAAAACATCATCGAGGGCGTTACCTACCGCGATGAGCGCGACGAGCAGACCGGACTTTCGGAGAAGGTGGTCACCGAGTCGAAGGACAAGACCAAGAACCCCGTCATCAAGATCGTCAACAAGGAGGGCGAGGAGGTCAAGCAGTACAACCTGCCCGTTTCGGCCCACGTCGTGGTGAAGGATAACGCCAAGATCAAGGCCGGCGATATCCTGATCAAGATTCCGCGTGCCGTCGGCAAGTCGGGCGGTGACATCACCGGCGGTCTGCCGCGTGTTACCGAGCTGTTCGAAGCCCGCAACCCGTCGAACCCCGCCATCGTTTCGGAAATCGACGGCGAGGTGTCGTTCGGCAAGATCAAGCGCGGTAATCGTGAGATCATCATCACCTCGAAACAGGGCGATATGAAGCGTTACCTCGTGCCCCTGTCGCGTCAGATCATCGTGCAGGAGAACGACTACGTGAAGGCCGGAAGCCCGCTGTCGGACGGCGCCATCACTCCGAGCGACATCCTCAATATCCTCGGCCCGACGAAGGTGCAGGAGTACATCGTCAACGAGGTGCAGGAGGTGTACCGCATGCAGGGTGTGAAGATCAACGACAAGCACTTCGAGGTCATCGTCCGCCAGATGATGAACAAGGTGCGGATCGAGGATCCGGGAGACACCCGTTTCTTCGAGGACCAGACCGTCGACAAGTGGGAGTTCATGGACGTCAACGACGAACTTTACGACAAGGTGGTCGTTACCGATGCCGGCGATTCGACGTCGCTGCAGCCCGGACAGATCGTTTCGCTGCGCAAGCTCCGCGACGAGAATTCGAGCCTCAAGCGCCGCGACATGAAGCCCGTGCAGGTGCGCGATATTATTCCCGCAACCTCGACGCAGGTGCTGCAGGGTATTACCCGCGCCGCGCTGCAGACTTCGAGCTTCATCTCGGCCGCATCGTTCCAAGAGACCACCAAGGTGCTCAACGAAGCTGCCATCCAAGCGAAGGTCGATCCGCTGGAGAACCTCAAGGAGAACGTCATCTGCGGTCATCTGATCCCCGGCGGTACGGGTCTGCGCGAGTACGACAACCTGGTGGTCGGTTCGAAAGCCGAGCTGGAATCGCTTCAGCAGGCGCAGTAAGCCGACGTTACCTATACGATTCGAAAGAAGCCGTTCCCAAAGGAACGGCTTCTTTTTTACCGTGTCCGGATTATTTCATTGTCTTTATCACGTCACTGTCCCGATAATTATGCGTAAATCGAAATGGTTCATACTCCCGGCGGCTTGGCTAGCCGTTTTCTTATCGGTCGGATGCGTTGGCCGCCTCAAACCGGGTGTTGCGGCGCAAGCGGAGATGACCGCTGACGGAGTTGCTGCGGATGGCTGAAAATCCTGTACGCTGCAGCGAAGCGTGCTTGGCGCTGTTCGAACTTACGGGACCGGTGAAAACCTGCCAAGCAGAAGCTGGCAGACCGGAACAGCCGAAAAAAAGTGCGAGGAGTGGAGGGGATGCGCAGGCCGGGATGTCGGCAGTGCTGACCTGTGATACCGCAGGCCGGATCGTTGCGCAGAGGCTCGAATACGGGGGCGATGCGGTGGGGGACGGCGAGCGGCCTGCCGAATTTTCATACGATGACGCCGGGCGGCTGACGCGGACCCATGCGAATCCCGGCCCGTAAAAACGGCGGGTTCCTGCCGGGGAGAGCCTGTCCGGGTTATTTTTTGTCGTTGTAACGCTTGGCGAGACCTCCGGTCGATGTTTCGCGGTAGAGACTCGGCAGGTTGTGGCCGGTTTCGTTCATCACCTCCACGACCTTGTCGAAACTGACCATATGCGAACCGTCGGAGAGCGTGGCGTAGGCGTTGGCGTCGAAGGCTCTGGCCGCGGCGATCGCGTTGCGTTCGATGCAGGGGACCTGCACAAGTCCGCAGACGGGGTCGCAGGTCAATCCCAGATGGTGTTCGAGTCCCATCTCCGCGGCGTATTCGATCTGCGCAGGCGTGCCGCCGAACAACTGGCAGGCCGCGGCGGCAGCCATGGCGCAGGCCACGCCGACCTCGCCCTGACAGCCGACTTCGGCGCCCGAAATCGAAGCGTTGGTCTTGGCGACGTTGCCGAAGAGTCCCGCCGTGGCCAGCGCCCGCAGGATGCGGATGCGCAGGAAGTTGCGCGAATTGGCCAGATGGTAGAGCACCGCCGGGACGACGCCGCACGAGCCGCACGTCGGGGCCGTTACGACGGTGCCGCCGGAAGCGTTCTCCTCCGAAGTCGCCAGCGCATAGGCGTAAATCTGGGCGCGGGATTTCAGCGAATCGGTGTAGCTCTTCGATTTGACCCAGTAGGTGCTGGCTTTGCGGGCGACTTTAAGCCCTCCGGGCAGTACGCCGTCGTTGTTCAGGCCGCGCTGGATCGTCTCGCACATCACGGTCCATATCTCGTCGAGGTAACCCCAGATTTCGGGACCTTCGCAGTCGGTTACGTATTCCCAGTAAGTCTTGCCTTCGTGGCTGCACCACGCTTTGATCTCGCTGACGGTAGTCAGCGGGTAGATGCTGTGCGGCGTTTCGAGACGCGACGTCTCGTTTGCCAGCGCACCTCCGCCGATGCTGTAGATGGTCCAGCTGTCCGCGACATTGCCTGCCTTCAGCCCTTCGAACAGCATGCCGTTGGGGTGGAAGGGCAGCACGACCTCCGGTTTCCAGACGATTTCGGTCGGAGCGAGAGACGCCAGCACCGAGAGGATCGCGGCGTCGGTAAGGTGGCCTTTGCCGGTGGCAGCCAACGACCCGTACAGCGTCACGCGGTAGGCGTCCGCATCGTGACAGCGTTCGGCGAAACGTTCGGCGGCTTTCTTGGGCCCCATCGTGTGGCTGCTCGACGGGCCGTTGCCTATTTTGTACAACTCCTTGAGTGATTCCATCGTATCGTTGTTTTCGGGGCAAAGACAGTGCAGGCCGGGGGCAAAGACGAATTTATTCGAACCGTGCCGGGACGCCGCCTGTCTGAGCGGAGGTTTATCCGCCGCAAAGATAATGTAAATGTCGGAATTTTCTCTTCCCGAAAGAGATTTGAAGAGATCGGAGGCCTGCCCGGCGGGTTTATAAAACAGGAGAGAAACCTCGGTTTCTCTCCTTGTAGTCTCACCGCGACTCGAACGCGAATCTAGGGTTTAGGAAACCCTCGTTCTATCCCTTGAACTATGAGACCCTGAAAAAAGCGGTGCACCTCCGATGAAGCGCACCGCAAAGATAATAATTTTTCCCGTTTTTAGAAACTGAAACCTACGCCGATCGAGAACGTGTGGGCGCGGGCGGTGTAATTACCCGAAAAATCGGCGATCGGGCTGGTGAGCTGGCTTTCGGGAACGCCTGCCGCCGTCAGTTTTTCGTTCACGATGCCCAGCACCGAATTGGTGTAGGGATAGGAACCCGTGCGCTCCGGATCGGCCGAATTGACATAGCCGTAGGCGATGTCGATGTTCATCCATTTGATCGGGCGGAAGGTGACGCCGGCCGTATAGGCGAGCTTGGTCATCGACGGGGTTTCGGGATTGAGGTAGTCGCTGCGCACGGGGCTTTCGTCCACGTACATACCCATGCGGGCCGTCAGCCAGTCGAGAGCGTGGTACTGGCCGCCGAAACGGAACGCCAGCGTATTGGAGTATTTCTTGTCGCTGACCGGAATGTTCAGCACGGGAGTATTGCTGTCGGGGTCGAGAATCCGGACGTCGAGCTGGTCGTAGGCGCTCCAGAGCACATATTGCAGATCGACGGCGAATTCCCACTTCGGAACGGGGCGGAAGCTGACGCCCCACGTCAGCGACGCCGGCAGGGGCAGTTCGGTCTTCACGACGGCCGACGTGAGTTTGGCGGGGTCGAGACCCAGCTGGGGCAGGAGCTGGCCGATTTCCTGAGCGATCTGGGCGTTGTCGATCATACGCAGGTCGATCGAACCCGAATCCACCTTCATTTTGAGTTTCGAACGGTAGGTGAAGCCCAGCGACCACTGTTCGTTGATGTCCCACATCATGCCGAGGTTGACGCCGACGGCCATCTTGGCTTTGCCTTCGAGGCCCAGCGACATCAGGTTTTTGTCCCCGGCCATTTCGAAGAGGTTGGGCATTTGCAATGCGCCCATGAGCGCATTGTTCTGCGCGTTGTCCGCACCGATAGGCAGCAGCGAACGCGAAAGGTCGAATTTACCCCAAGTCATCATCAGACCGCCGCCGACGGAGAGGTGCTCGCAGAGTTTGAACGAGACGGTCGGCTGGACGTTGTATGCCTTGAGATTGATCGACTGCACGAGCTGCGCTCCCGGCCAGTTGTTGCCCCAGTCCATCGAGGAGCCGAACGGCGTGTTGAAGGCCAGACCGACCGACATCCAGTCGAGGGGTTTGTAGTTGAAGTAGGCGTAAAGCGGAGTGGCTATGCTGTTGTCCGAGGTGTAGTGCTGCGGTTTGGTCTTGCCCGTATAGTCGGGGAGCGACGTATAGGTAGCCTTCGAAGCGATACCCGTGATGCCGACCGAAATGTCGAACTCGGAGTCCTGAAACGAAGCGGCGGCGGGGTTGAACCAGATCGATTCGGAGTTGAGTTTCATGGCTGTACCCACATGGCCCATACCGTTCTGCTTCGAGGAGAGGTTGTTCACCTGATATCCTTCGGCGTATGCTCCGGAGGCGGCGGCAGCGGCGGCCAGAAGTAGGAAGATTTTTTTCATAACGTATTGGTTTGGTTTATACTGTCCGCACTGCGGAGTGCGAAAAATCGAGGGCAAAAGTATAAAAACTATTCCCGCCACCCAAACTTTTTGGCCTAAAATTCCTGAAAATTGACCTGAATGGTATAGGATTGGCCGAAAGGACGGGTGGGGCGGGGGATGCGCTGCCGCATGAAAAAAGTGCGGCATGTGTCATGCCGCACCTGAGTCTTCGTTCCATGCCGGATTATTTCCGGTTGTTGTACGCTTCGAGCGCTTTGCCCAGAATGAGCAGCGAGCGTTCGAGGTCCTCTTTCTTGAGGACATAGGCGATGCGGACCTCGTTGCGGCCGCGGGTCGGGTCGGAGTAGAAGCCCGAAGCCGGGGCGAGCATGACGGTCTCTCCCTCGTATTCGAAATCCGAAAGACACCATGCGCAGAAGTCGTCGCTGTCTTCGACCGGGAGCCGCGCCACGGTGTAGAAGGCGCCCATCGGAATCGGCGAATAAACGCCCGGAATGCGGTTGAGACCGTCGATCAGGCACTTGCGGCGTTCGATATACTCTTCGTAGACTTCGGTGCTGTAGGAGCGCGGAGCGTCGATCGAAGCTTCGGCGACGATCTGGCCGATCAGCGGCGGCGAGAGCCGCGCCTGACAGAATTTCATCACCGCGTCGCGCAGTTTTTTGTTCTTGGTGATGAGCGCGCCGATGCGGATGCCGCATTCGGAGTAGCGTTTCGACACCGAGTCGATCAGCACGACGTTCTGTTCGACGCCTTCGAGGTGGCAGGCCGAAATATAGGGCGAACCGGTATAGATGAACTCGCGATAAACCTCGTCGGAGAAGAGGAAAAGATCGTATTTCTTCACCAGATCGCGGATGCGCTCCATCTCCTTGCGGGTGTAGAGGTAGCCCGTGGGGTTGTTGGGGTTGCAGATCAGGATGCCGCGCGTGCGCTCGTTGATCAGTTTTTCGAACTCCGCGACGTCGGGCAGCGCAAAACCCTGTTCGATCGACGAGACGACCGGACGGATCACGGCGCCCGCCGAGATGGCGAAAGCCATATAGTTGGCGTAGGCCGGTTCGGGCACGATGATTTCGTCGCCGGGGTTCAGGCACGACATGAAGGCGAACAACACCGCTTCGGAACCTCCCGTGGTGACGATGATCTCTTCGGGCGAAAGTTTGATCTGGTATTGCTGGTAGTAGCCCGCCAGCTTTTCGCGGAGCGACCGGTAACCGTCGCTGGGGCTGTATTCGAGTACTTTGCGGTCGATCTTCTTCAACGCTGCGAGTCCCGTCTGGGGCGACGGCAGATCGGGCTGGCCGATGTTGAGGTGGTAGATTCTGATTCCCCGCGACCGGGCGGCTTCCGCCAGCGGAACGAGTTTGCGTATCGGAGATGCCGGCATCAGCTCGGCGCGTTGTGAGATTTCGGGCATGCGTGAAAAGGTTTTTGAATGACGCAGCAGACTATTCAAGCTCGATCGTCGGACGAAATTTGACGGCCTTGCGGGGCGGGATCTTCACGGCCGCACTCGTGCGGGGATTGCGGCCTACGCGCGCGGCTTTCTGCTGCACGCTGAACGTTCCGAGACCCGTGAGGGTAAGACGCTCCCCTTCGCGGAGCGACTGTACGGTCACCCGGATAATGGCATCGACGGCTTTGCGCGCGTCGATTTTCGAAATGTTCGCATCGAGAGCGATAGCCTCGACCAACTGCGCTTTGTTCATATTATTTGCGTGTGAAAAGTTGCGTCTCTTCCTAACCTATTGGCAAAGATATGCAATTTTCCTAAAAGTCAAAAATTATAGTGCGGAATTGGAACTTTGCCGCCCTCCGTCGGGAATAAACGGGATAAAGATTTGGCAGAATGGAAAATCCGTGCTACTTTTGTCCCCGGAAAGATGGCAGAGTGGTCGATTGCGGCGGTCTTGAAAACCGTTGAGCTGCGAGGCTCCGGGGGTTCGAATCCCTCTCTTTCCGCCAAAGTACTACGAATCGACAGTAAGAGGGGCTATTCAGCAGCCCCTCTTATCTTTTGGTTGTGATTGTCACCCGTTTTTGGATGCAGCTATCGCTCGCTCAGCTCCTTATAGCGTTCCAGCCGCAGTTCGCAGTAGTTTTCGATTATTTCGGCCGCCTTTTGAACACGATCCATGTGCATCTCCAACTCCTGCGGAGCCATGTAAAACTCGGCGCTGTAAGGTGTTTTCATCAGTATTTGTTTCAGACACGGCAGCGTAAAGATGTTTTCAATATGGTTGTCGTCGAATACCAGCATTAGCTTCGTTGAAAGTGTCCGCATCCGGTCGTGCATCACCACCGGATCGTGGATGTCGAACTCCATCCCGTGATAGACGTAATAGAGCGTATGGTAGAAATAGACTACGGCCTGCGCCGTGAACTGCGCCGCCAGACGCACGTTGCGGCTCTCGACAAACGCATCCTGCGCCTGTTCCAATAGGTCGTTGCCCAGCGTGCGGAAGGTGTCGAAATGGAATCTGGCATCGGCGTAGGACGCGGCGAAATTGCAGGGGTGCTTCGGGCGGCGGAAATGGTGGCGGTCGCTGCAATAGAGTAACTCACCCTCGCTGCGGGCGAAGTAGAGGAACGGCGTCCAATTCGATTCGACATAGTTCAGCGGCAGGATATAGAGATTGATGTAGGTGATCTTGCGGTGGCGGTAGGGCATGCGGTACCGCAGGATGCGTTTGGCCCGAATCCAATCGTATTCGGGTGTTTCGCGCACGACCATCAATAGGTCGTAAGCCATCGCGTCGCTGTGGGGCGTGCCGCCGACCAGTTTGCCGAAAAGCAGGATGTATTCGGGGTCGAAATAGCCGTCGGTCAGGTGGAGGACAATCTGCGCCGCTTCATTGGGGTCGTAAAGTTGTCCGGCGGGGGCGGGGTGATCGGGTTGAGGTTCAGGGACAGATTGTTCCGGAGTGGTGGCGGGCTGTTCTGAGGCGGATTGCGCGTTCGGTTGTCCCGGAACGAGTTGTTGTCCGGGCTGAACGGTTGCGGACGTTTCGGGGACTATGGGTTGCGCAGGATTTCCGTGCGCGGGATTTTGATTCGTTTCCATTTTTGTTCGATTTTTTTAGATTGCAGACGAAGCCTGCGGGGTTTGAAAACATGCGCAGCGTGTTTGCAGACCTCCGCCGGGGACGGCTTCGGTCTGCCGCTGCCGATGGCAGCGAATACGATGGGCATAAAAAGGGCTGTCCTTATCGTGCGACGAGGCACAACAAAGAGAATAACAATTTGGTTAGCAGTCGTTTGCTAATCGGGTGGGGGCCGAAACGAGTGGTTGCACGGCGGAAACCGCCTGCGGCTGGCCTTGCGGCATGTCGGCGTCGAAACGCGGACGGAATGTATGGTTCGCATAAAACAAAAAAAGGTGCGCAGCTGCGAACCATACATCCCCCTGTTACAGGCTCAATAGAGTGCCATTCGCGGGATTGCTCCCCAACGGCTCTGCGCATACTTTTTTTTGTGGTGGCCCTACTGAGCACCATAATAACAGGTTTACTAACATATGATTCGCAGGGGCAAAGATAGAAAAAATATTTTATCTGCTATAATGTTATTTTACAATGGAATATTTTATTATCTTTATTCAACCTCAAAAAATTATGAATATGCCACTACCAACTGTTAATGCCCGAAAATTATCCTTTAAGAATAATGAATATGTATGCTGGATCGATATTATGGGAACCCGTAATATTATGTCTGAATCTGTTTCAAAAGCTGCAAATTCTATATTTAAACTCCATTCTTGTGTTATGGATTGTATAGATGAAGATGGAGATGCGACTTTCTATCCACTAATGGATGGTGTATTCATTACCTCTCCTAATTACGGAAAAATTTTCCTTATCATAGATAAACTTTTTTCTCGATTTGCAGATATTTTCCTTACGACACCAAATCATGAACATTTATTTGTTGTAAAGGGGTCATTGTCGTATGGTCCGATTATGCATGGATGTGATATTACTGATGAAATGTGTGAGATGATGGTGTGTAATGATACATACAAACAATTTATACTACTCGGCTTACCGATGATTCAGGCATATAACGTAGAGGCAACAGCTCCTCCGTTTGGTATTTTCATTCATGAATCGGCTCGAAAATATAAGGGACTTCAAGGTCGATATTATGGATGGAAGTATCGTGATGACGAATTTAATCTTCTTCCGAATCAAGAGGAAGTTAAACAAAAGTTGATGAATAAAGTAATCGAGTATTTTAATTGGTGTGAACAGTACTGTAACTATCTAGAAATGGATGAAAATAAAATTGCTAAATATAAAAAATTAGCAAAAGAATATTTTAATAGATTGAAATATATAAAAGAGTAACAATAATTTCTTAGTTTTATCCTAACCAAATGTAACACAACAGGGTGAAACAATGCAAATCGGCTGTGGGCTATTCGGTGTACTCATATTGAAGTCGAAACACAACAGACTGATATACGGATGATTCAGGGAATGATTCCGTTCCCTCTCTTTCCGCCAAGGAAGAGTGCGACAATTTAGGTTGCACTCTTTTTTATATGTTTCAATTCGGAGGGGGGGGATGAAACAAGCCCCGAAAAATCGGGGCTTGTTCTATTGTGGTTATTTGCGTTTCTTGCCTTTGGCGGCGATTCGCTGGGCGGCCGTGACGGTCCGTTTGGGTGTCTTGCGGACGCTTTTGGCGCCCTTGCCTTTGCCGTTTTCGTCGCGGCCCCATGCCGTGCCGTCGTCGAATTTCATGAAGGCCGACCAGTCGAAACCTTCGTTCGACATTTTGCTGAAATCGGGGATTTCCGGACGGGGTTCGGTTTGGATCTTGGTTTTGAGCTTGCGGCGCGGCGCGGCGGATTCGTCGCCGGCGGCCGGGGCGGTTTGTGCCGGGGCGGCCGGTTTCTCCCTGCGGACGGATTTTTTCGGGGCCGGGGCGTATTCCTCTCCGCCGGCGTCGGCCGTTTTCGCGCGCCGGGGTTTGCGGGCTGCGGCTTCCTCGCCGTCGCGGGCGATTTCGGCTATCGGCCGGCGGCCCCGGTTCAGGCGGTTGAGCTTGCGGACGATCTCTTCGGCATCGTGGAACGGCACGCTCACGAACGAGAAGTTGTCCGAGATCTGGACGTCGTTGATGTATTTGTCGCGCAGGCCGCACTTGAACTTGAGCATATCGACCAGCTTGCGCGCCGTGTAGCCGTCGCGTCTGCCCACGGCGAGGAACAGCCGCGCCGTGCCTTTGCGGTCCACCGAGAACGAACGGATTTCGGGGTAGTTGCTCTGGTCGAGTTCGCTGCGGAACGCCAGACGCAATAGGGCGCCCAGCGCCACGTCGGGCGTGTATTCGGCCAGCAGTTCTTCGGCGAACTCCCGGTATCCGTCGTAACTTTCGTTTTCGACGATCTCCTGCATCTCATCCTTGATCTTCAGCCGTTTCATCTCGACGATGTCCTGCGGCGAGGGGAGGGTTTCGCGCTTGATCTCGACCTTGATGTCGCGCATCAGGTTGTTCAGTCCCCGGAATTCGGAGGGCGAGACGAAGGTGATGGCTGTGCCCTGCTTGCCGGCGCGGCCCGTGCGGCCGATGCGGTGCACGTAGCTCTCGGAGTCCTGCGGCAGCGAGTAGTTGATGACGTGGGTCAGATTGCCCACGTCGATGCCGCGCGCCGCCACGTCGGTGGCGACGAGGATATTGACCGAGCGGTCGCGGAACTTGCGGAGTATCTTTTCGCGCTGGGCCTGCGAGACGTCGCCGTGCAGCACCTCGGCGGCATAGCCGCGGGCGGCGAGCCGCGATGCGGTTTCGTCGGCCCCGATCTTGGTGCGGGCGAAGATGATGCCGTAGAATTCGGGCTCGACGTCGATGATGCGGGTCAGGGCGTCGAACTTGTCGGCTTCGCGCACCTCGAAGTAGATCTGCTCGGTGAGGTCGGTCGTGAGCTGCTTGTTCTCGACGCGCACGATCTCCGTGTCGCGCATGTAGGTTTTCGAAAGCCGGATGATGCGTTCGGGCATCGTCGCCGAGAAGAGCAGCACGCGCCGCTCCTCGCTGGTGTGGCTCATGATCTCCTCGACGTCCTCCACGAAGCCCATGTTGAGCATTTCGTCGGCTTCGTCCAGTACGAGGTAACGGACGTTTTCGAGTTTCAGCGTGCCGCGGCGGATGTGGTCCCGCACGCGGCCCGGCGTGCCGACGACGATATCGACGCCTTTGGCGAGCCGGCGCAGCTGTTCGCTCATTGCGGCGCCGCCGTAGATGGCGGTGATCGAGAGCCGTTTTTCGCGGTTGTAGGAGAGCAACTCCTCGGCGGCCTGCAGCGCCAGTTCGCGCGTCGGCACGAGGATAATGGCCTGAACCGTTCCGCGGGCGGGTTCGAGTGACTGGAGTATCGGCAGGCCGTAGGCCGCGGTTTTACCCGTACCGGTCTGCGACTGGGCTATGATGTCGTTGGTTTTGGTAAGCAGGTGGGGGATTGTGAGCTTCTGGATTGCGGTGGGCGTCTCGAATCCCTTGGCGCGGACTGCGGTGAGCATCTGCTCGGAAAGCCCCAGTGCGCTGAAATCGTCTGTAATGGTCATGTGCATATTTTAATCGGGGGGCAAAGGTACGATAAATAAAGCAGATAGATACTGCGGCGCGCGAAAAAAGATGAAAGTCCGGCGGCGGGCGTTTGCCGGGATGCAGCCGATTTATACCCGATCCGGGCGGTCGGCGCGGTCGATTGAAATATTTTTGTTATATTTGCCCGAATTTTTAATCTAAATAGGATGGCATACAATTTATTGAAAGGCAAGAAGGGCCTTATTTTCGGAGCACTCAACGAGCAGTCGATCGCATGGAAAGTGGCGGAACGCGCCGTTGAAGAGGGTGCCGAAATCGTCCTCACGAATACTGCCGTATCTATTCGCATGGGTACAATCGGCCGGCTGGCTGAAAAATGCAATACGATCGTCGTTCCGGCCGACGCCACGAGCGTCGAGGATCTGGAGAATCTGATCGACAAGACGATGGAACATTTCGGGGGCAAGTTCGACTTCATGCTCCACTCGATCGGCATGTCGCCCAACGTCCGCAAGGGCCGCACGTACGACGATCTGGATTACGATTATCTCTCGAAGACGCTCGATATTTCGGCCATTTCGTTCCACAAGGCGATTCAGGTGGCACGCCGCAAGGACGCCATCAACGACTGGGGTTCGATCGTGGCGCTGAGCTATATCGCCGCGCAGCGTACGCTTTACGGCTACAACGACATGGCGGACGCCAAGGCGCTGCTGGAGTCGATCGCACGCAGTTTCGGCTATATCTACGGTCGTGAGAAGCACGTGCGCATCAACACCGTATCGCAGTCGCCGACCCCGACGACCGCCGGAAGCGGCGTGCTGGGACTGGGCGACCTGATGGAGTTCGCCGAGAACATGTCGCCGCTGGGCAACGCTTCGGCGGAGGACTGCGCCGACTATGTGCTGACGCTCTTCTCGGACCTTACGCGCAAGGTGACGATGCAGAACCTCTACCACGACGGCGGTTTCTCGTCGATGGGTATGAGCCGCCGCGCCATGAAGACCTACGAGAAGGGACTTCGTTTCGACGACGTGCACCAGAATCAGTATCCGTTCGGCGATGGCGAAAAATAGCCGGCGGAAAAGGTCGGAATAAAAAAAGGGGGAAAGTCTCAGACTTTCCCCCTCTTTCGTGTCAATACATATGGTCGTTCCCGCGTATCTCTTCGCGGGTGATCGGCTTGCGGTTCATGGCCCGCCATGCGTACCAGATATAGGCTGCGACGAACGGGATCATCAGCGAGACGACGCTCATCACTTTGAGCGTGAATTCGCTCGACGACGAGTTGTAAATCGTCAGCGACGACTGCATCTCCGCCAGCGACGGGTAGTAGGCCGTGTTGTTCCATCCGGCGCACAGCAGCAGGGCCAGTACCGTCAGCACGGTGCCCGCGCCGCCGAACCAGACGGCATTGCGTTTTCCGCGCCAGCCCGAATAGATGCTCCACAGCACCGATACCACGCCGATCAGCAGCGCTGCGGCCACATAGGGCATTTCGAGCATGTTGTGCAGGTATTTGTAAGGCTCGGCCGAAATGCGGCCTGCGGCATCGACCGCCAAACCGTCGGAAAAGAGCAGCCAGACGAAGAATGTCAGGAAGAAGACGAGGAACGGGGCGGCGAGGGTCAGCATGCGCCTGCGGGCGCGGGCGAAGAGCGTCTCGTCGGCGATGTTGTTCATGAAGTACTGGCAGGCCAGCATCCCGGCGAGGAACATCACGGCCAGCCCCAGCGCCACGTTGCGCATGTCTCCGAGCGCTTCGAGACCGTGCCACGGCGTGGTCCACTGCGAGATAACCGTTGCGCTGCCGCTGCCTGCGCCGTTGGCCAAGTTGAGGCGGTCCACCGTGAAGTTTGCACCCGTGAAGAGCGTCCCGACGGCTGTGCCCAGCAGCAGGGGACCTGCGATGCCGTTGATCGTCAGGAAGACATCGAACGTCTTTTCGCCGAAAACGTTGCCCGCCTTGCGGCGGAACTGGTAGGCGACGGGCTGTATGACGAAACTCAGCAGAATGGTCATCCACACATAGTAGGCGCCGCCGAACGAGGTGGAGTAGAAGAGCGGGAACGAGGCGAAGAACGCGCCGCCGAACGTCACGAGCGTCGTGAAGGTGAACTCCCATTTGCGGCCCAGCGAATTGACCAGCATGTTGCGTTCCTCCTCGGTCCTGCCGAGGCAGTAAAGCAGTCCCTGTCCGCCCTGCACGAAGAGCAGGAAGACCAGCAGCGCTCCCAGCAGGGAGATGATCAGCCACCAATAATGTTGCAAGAGTGTTATAGTTTCCATAGTAGTTTATTCTTTTTCTTGTTCGGGACCGATTTTAATCTGACGGAACAGAATGCTCAGTTCGGCGATCAGCAGCGCCGTGAAGAGCGCGAGGAAGATGAAGAAGGTCGCCGTGACCGACGTGCTGCCGATCTTCGACGCGGCGATGCCCACGGGCATCAGGTCCTGAATGGCCCACGGCTGCCGGCCGACTTCGGCCAGCACCCAGCCCGCCTGAGACGCGAGGTAGGCCAGCGGTACGGACCATACGGCGATCCATAGCAGCCAGCGTTTGTCCGCCAGCCGGTCCTTGCGGTTTAACCACCAGACGACTCCCAGCAGCAGGATGAAGAAGCATCCGGCGCCCACCATCACGCGGAACGAGTAGAACAGCAGCGGCACGTCGGGAACGATGTCCTGCGGTGCGTCGAGGTAGCCGTAGCCGAAGTAGGCGAAGTATTCGCGCAGGAACTCCTCGCCTTGGGGCGTCGCGGGATCGAATTTGGCGGTGACTTCGTCGATCGTGGCTTGGTCGCCCTCGTCGAGCGCCTTGCGGTAGCGGGCCAGCTCGCCGACGGCCACGCGGCCGCGTTCGATTTTCTCGCCCGCCGACATGACGCCGTACCGCTCGTTGCCGTTCACCAGATCGTTGATGCCCGCCACATAGGCGTCCGCATCGCGGAAACTCATGATGGAGAGCAGTTTCGGAATGTCGATTTTGAAGTAGAACGCGTCTTCGTTCGACGTGCGTTCGGCTTCGGGCTTCACGATGCCGATTGCCGTCAGGGGGGCGCCTTGCGAACCGTCGTAGAGGGCCTCCATGGCCGCGAGTTTCATCGGCTGCACGCGGGCGATGACCGCGCCGGACCGGTCGCCGGTCGTGGCCGTGATCAGCGCGAAGATGAAGCCGAAGGCCGAAGCGATGGCGATGCTCTTGCGGGCCATCTTCTGCTCGCGCCGCCTGAGCAGGTACCATGCGCTGACGCCCACGACGAACAGCGACGCCAGCACGAACGACGAGGTGACGGTGTGGAAGAACTTGTTCATCGCCACGGGCGAAAAGAGCACGTCCCAGAACGAGGTCATCTCGTTGCGCACCGTTTCGAGGTTGAACGTACAGCCTACGGGATACTGCATCCATGCGTTGGCGACCAGAATCCACAGGGCCGAGAGGTTGGCCCCGATGGCCGTGAGCCATGTCGCCGTGAGGTGGAAGCCCTTCGAGACCTTGTTCCAGCCGAAGAACATGATGGCGATGAAGGTGCTCTCCATGAAGAAGGCCATGATGCCCTCGACAGCCAGCGGGGCGCCGAAGATGTCGCCCACGAAATGCGAGTAGTTGGACCAGTTGGTGCCGAATTCGAATTCGAGGATGATGCCCGTCGCCACGCCGATGGCGAAGTTGATGCCGAACAGGCGCATCCAGAATTTGGTGGTCCGTTTCCAGAATTCGTCGCCCGTGCGGACGTAGAGGGTCTCCATGATGGCGAGGATGAAGCCCAGTCCCAGCGTGAGCGGCACGAAAAGCCAGTGGTAGATGGCCGTCATGGCGAACTGCGCACGCGACCAATCGACTGTTTGCAAGTAATCGGATAGCATAGATACGGAGTTATTTTTCGGGGGTTAGTTCCTTCATCACCGAGCGGCTGCGCTCTTCGGGGCTTTGGCCGGCCAGAAAATCGGGAAAGAAAAAGAGTTTGAGGACGGCGAACATGATGAACAGCTTGACCAGAATGATGGCCCAGAGCGTCTTGCCTACAGTCATGCTGCGGAAGCCGTCCACATAGAACCGAAACACTTTTTTGAGAGTCTGAACTGCCATTGTGTCTGCATATTTAATCAAAAATAGATAAAAAATCGGAAATAAAAAAGAATGCCGCCCCGAAAAGCCGCACCCGTATATTATCCGGCCGGAAATGCTTATCGCCGGTCATGCCGCAGGCGCTTTTTCGCCCGTCTGCGGGGAGTGTCGTATTTGCTGGGCGCCCGAATTGATTCTGGAAAACGATAAATATTTTCTATATCTTCGGTTGAAAGAAAATTTATTTACTAAGCATTTTGGGGTGGTGTTTTGGGTTAGTCGTCAGATATTCAATATGTTTGTGTTATTGCGCTCTGTAAAAATATTTTATTTGTGTTTATTTTAAAGTAAAAAATATTATTATAAAAGTTTTGTA
>OMBA01000600.1_pt1 | contig 18193 bp, 13 predicted proteins | sample 1673441 | NCBI WGS metagenome assembly OMBA01 (sample SAMEA103958111, study PRJEB25191) | human gut metagenome | biome: human-associated habitat [ENVO:00009003]; feature: intestine environment [ENVO:2100002]; material: feces | place: Germany | collected 2013/2015
GAGACGGCTACGCTGGAGGGCCTGCGCGTGCGCCTCAATACGCCGTCCGTCGGGGCCGCGGGCGGCAAGGGGACGCTCGACGTGGCCGCCACGCTGTCCTGACGCACCACTTTTTTCCCCCCCCTACCTAATCACTTCAATATCCAAACCGAAAATACACTGCAAAACATGAATATTGTAATTATTGACAATTACGACTCGTTTACCTACAACTTGAGCCACCAGCTCAAGGCGCTGGGCGCGCAGGTAGACGTGGTGCGCAACGATGCGTTCCAGATGTCCCAACTGGAGCCGTACGACAAAATCGTGCTCTCGCCGGGCCCCGGTATTCCGGAAGAGGCCGGCCTGCTCAACGACGTCATCCGCCGCTACGCCGGGCGCAAGCCCATACTGGGCGTCTGTCTGGGCCATCAGGCCATTGCCGAGGTGTTCGGCGGACGGCTCGAAAACCTGCGAACCGTGTACCACGGCGTACAGACACCTACCCACATCATCAACCACGACTACCTGTTTGAGCACCTGCCCGAAACCTTCGAAGCTGGGCGCTACCACTCGTGGGTGGTCAGCCGGAGCGGTCTGCCCGACTGTCTGGAAGTCACGGCCATCAGCGACGACGGCCACATCATGGCCCTTCGCCACCGCACGTACGACGTGCGCGGCATACAGTTCCACCCGGAGTCCATCCTCACGCCTGAGGGCGCCCGAATCCTGCAGAACTGGCTGAACCATCCGATATGTCAAACCCCTGAAAACGCCACACGATGAAACAGATATTAAGCAGATTATTTGCCCACGACACCCTGAGCCGGGAAGAGGCCTATGACCTGATGACGGGCATCACCCACGGACAATACCCCGAAGCGCAGATTGCGGCGCTGCTCACGGTGTTCCAGATGCGCGGGGCACTGGTTGACGAAATCATCGGATTCCGCGACGCTCTCCTGGCCACGCGCGTGCCGGTGAACCTTGGCGACATCGACACCATTGACATCGTCGGCACGGGCGGCGACGGCAAGAACACATTCAACATCTCCACCTGCGCCTGCTTCGTGGTGGCCGGTGCAGGCTACTACGTGGCCAAGCACGGCAACTACGGCGCCACCTCCGTAAGCGGCGCCAGCAACGTGATGGAGCAGCACGGTGTGCGCTTCAGCAACGACGCCGACCACCTGAAACGCTCGCTCGAGACGTGCCACATGGCCTACCTGCATGCACCGCTCTTCAACCCGGCCATGAAGTACGTGGCCTCCATCCGCAAGGCCCTGCAGGTGCGTACCTTCTTCAACCTGCTCGGGCCGCTCATCAACCCCTGTCTGCCCAAGAGCCAGCTGCTCGGCGTGGCCGACCTGGCACAGATGCGGCTCTACACCAACGTGCTGCAGAAGTTGCAACAGCGCTTTGCCGTGGTCAACAACCTCGACGGCTACGACGAAATCTCGCTGACCGACGAGTTCAAGGTCATGACCAACCAGTACGAAACCATCTACCAGCCCTCCGACCTGGGCTTCGAGAAGGTGGAACGTGCCGCCCTTTCAGGCGGAAAAACGCCGGCCGACGCTGCCCGCATCTTCGACAACGTTCTGCAAAACCGCGCCACCAAGGCCCAGACGGACTGCGTGCTCATCAACGCCTCGTTTGCCATTCAGGCTCATGCGCCGCAGCTGCCCATTATCACCTGCGTAGAACAGGCCCGCGAGTCGCTGCTGAGCGGCCGCGCCTGGGAGACCTTTATACGCTTTGTTGAATTTAACCAATAATCAGCCATGGCTACTGACATTCTCACCACCATCATGCAGCACAAGCGCCTCGAAGTAGCGGCGCAACAGGCCCGCATACCGGCCCGCCGGCTCGAGCAGACCATTGCGCAGCAACCCGCCACGCGCAGCATGTCACGGAGCCTGCGGAAAGCCCGAACAGGCATCATTGCCGAGTTCAAGCGCCGCTCGCCCTCGCGCGGCTGGATTTGCCGCGAGGCCAAGGTGGCCGACATCGTTCCGCAGTATGCGCAAGGCGGAGCCGCCGCCCTGTCGGTACTGACCGACAAGAAATTCTTCGGCGGCTCGCTGGACGACCTGCGCCAGGCGCGCAGCCTCTGCCAGTTGCCCATATTGCGCAAGGACTTCATCTGTACCGAATACCAGCTGCTGGAGGCGCGGGCCGCCGGAGCCGACGCGGTGCTGCTCATTGCCGCCGTACTGACGCCGGCCGTGTGCTGCCGACTGACGGCGCAGGCCCACGACCTGGGGCTGGAGGTACTGCTGGAGCTGCACGACGCCTCGGAAGTGGCCTGCCTGGAAGCCGGGCCCGACATGGTGGGCGTCAACAACCGCCACCTGGGCACGTTCCACACCGACGTGAGCCATGCCCTCACGCTGGCCGGAAAACTGCCCGAAAAGAGTCTGAAAGTGGCCGAGAGCGGCATTACCACCGCCGCCGAGCTGCAGCACCTGGAGCAGGCGGGCTTTGACGGATTTCTGATAGGCAGCACCCTGATGGACGCGCCCCAACCGCAGCTTCAGCTGCAAAAACTCCTGTCGCAACCATGATTATCAAAGTATGCGGGATGCGCGACCCCGACAACATTCGCGCCGTAGAACAGCAGTGCTGCCCCGACTGGATGGGCATGATAGCCTACCCGCGCTCGCCGCGCTACGTGTCCGGCACACCCACGCGGCTGCCGCTTCGGGCCATGCGCTGGGGCGTGTTTGTCAACGCCCCGCTCGACGAGATTCTCCGGCAGGCCGAAGCCTGGAAACTGCAGGGCATTCAGCTGCACGGCTCCGAAACGCCCGACCTCTGCTACGATCTGCGCCAAAGGGGCTTCAGGGTGATGAAGGCCCTGGGCCTGCTCACACCCGACGACGTAGACAAGACGAACACCTACGCCGACTGCTGCCACTACCTGCTGTTTGATACGCCCTGCACGGGGCACGGCGGCTCGGGGCGCACCTTCAACTGGCAACTGCTCAACCTCTACCAGGGCCCTACGCCCTTCCTGCTGAGCGGCGGCATCGGGCCCGACAGCCTGCCGGCGCTCAGCAAGTTGCACCATCCGCAATGGGCGGGCATCGACCTGAACAGCCGTTTCGAAACGGCGCCGGGAGTGAAGGACGCAACCCTGCTGCAACATTTTATTCAAGCCGTCAGACGGAACTTTCCCGCCAACGGTCACAAATAATCCTAAAAAAAGACTCACACATGAACCGCATTAACCAACTTTTCCTGCAAAAGCCCCGTCCCCTGCTCTCGCTCTACTTCTGCGCCGGCAGTACGGGTATTGACGACACGCCCCGCATCATCCGCCAACTGGCCGAAAAGGGCGTGGACATGATAGAAATAGGCATCCCCTTCAGCGACCCCATGGCCGACGGCCCGGTCATTCAGGAGGCCTCAACCAGGGCCCTGCGCCACGGCATGACCCTCCGCATCCTGATGGACCAGCTGCGCCACATCCGCCGGGACGTGCCTGACATGCCGCTGCTGCTCATGGGCTACCTCAACCCCATCATGCAGTATGGCTTTGAAAACTTCTGCCGCGACTGCGCCGCCTGCGGCGTTGACGGCATGATTATTCCGGACCTGCCCTTTGACGACTACATCCGCCACTACCGCCCCGTGGCCGACCGCTACGGCCTGCGCATGGTGATGCTCATCACGCCCGAAACGAGCGAAGAGCGCATCCGCCTGATTGACGAAGCCACCGACGGCTTCATCTACATGGTCTCCACGGCAGCCACCACGGGAGCGCAACAAACCTTCAGCCCCGAAGCACTGGCCTACTTTGAGCGCATTGCGGGCATGGGCCTGCGCAACCCACGGCTCATCGGATTCGGCATCTCCAACCACTCCACCTATGCCTCGGCCGCACGTCACGCCGCCGGCTGCATCATCGGCAGCCAGTTTGTCAAACTACTCGACGAAGAGCAGGGCAATGCGGCCCGTGCCTACTACCGCCTCATGCAGCGTCTGCGATAAAACACATGCCCACACAACACAAAGAAACCGGGTTGCCCGATTCCACCGCAAAGGAGAAAAAGGCAACCCGGTTTTGTTTATCGACAAATGAAAAGCGGCTTAACGTACGCTGACCTTCTGGCCACCCACCAGATAAAGCCCAGGAGTCAAGGAGCCGACTTCAGTAGTACCGGCCTTCACCTGAAGGCGGCGCACCTGCTGGCCGGACACATTGTAGATGCTGACACTAACGGGGCGGGTAGCGTTCAGATAAATCACGCCTTCGCCACCGGTGGCTGTCAGTTCCTCGGTAGCCGGAGCCGACGTGATTCCTTCCGGAAGACTGGGGTTGTAACCATATTTCGCATCGAGCGCGGCCATACGCTGGTCAATCCAACCGGTAATGTAATTGACATCGTTGGTAATGTCCGAGCGGCTGTCGGAGTTGCTCCACCGGGCCGTTTCGCGACTGACGGCGCCACTCTCGGTCATCAGGTTGGCATAGGACGTGAAACGTGCTTTCAGGCTGTCGGGATGGAAGGGACCCGAACGCAAAGCGGCATAGCGGTCGGCCAGTGCCTTGGCCCACTGCTGGCTCGTGGACGGATTGTTGCGCAAGCGGTAATAGAGCGTCAGCTCGCCATGCTCATTCTGCCACAACATGTCTTCAAATACGGTGGTAGCCGACGTATAATAATTCGAACCGTCCCAGCGGCGTCCCCACGTACCGTCCAAATCCCACGGAGCCATACTGATAAGCCGGCTATGGTCCTCGTCGGTAATGTTATAGTTAAGCAGGAACATGTTCTTTCCGTGGTTGTCGGTAGCCAGAATCACATCGAGGAAGAGGTAATAGTCAGTCCATACCGGCATGTCGAACCACGACTGATACTGACTGGCAAACTCGCTGTCGCTGGACGTGGCCACAAAGTTAACCGCGTTGTAAAGCGGTCCCCAGTCGATGCTCTCGCCGTCTTCCAGGTCGGGATAATCCATCTCATAAGTACTCCAGGTCATGGAATTGTTGTCATAAGACATGGGGGCATATTGCGGGAACACACGGCTGTCGAGCTCGTGTCCCATCAGTACCTCATAGCTCCACTGGTCAGACTTGTAGAGCACGCCGCGAATCACGTCGGCCTCGCCGTCTTCCTGTTTGATTTTCTTAAGCTTGAGCTGCTTGCGGTCGAGTTTCTCGGTCATACAATAAAGACCGTGATAATTGCCGTTGAGTATCATCTCCACAAAACGGCCGCGCGTTCCGGGGTTCATCTCCGGCTCCTCACCGGCATAGTACGGACGGGTGGAAAAGGCATTCCAAAGGTCGGTCGACACGCGGTTGCGCATGCGCACCTTGTCAACGGCCATGGCGTCGAGAATCCAGTTGTTGTCCTCGCGCAGACCGAAATAGCTGTGATCCAGGGACTCGCCCTCGGCATCCTTCAGCTTCACGGCAAAAGCCTTTTTCTGATAATTCTGGGCCGAAGCGCCACGATAACGGAACGTCGTGCTCAATACGGGGTCGTATTCGGTGGTTGAAGGATCAATCACGCGGAAATCACCGGGCGTATAGTCCGTACCGTTACAGTCGGGCGACGTGTGGAGCACCACGATGGGCAGGAACGTGAATTCAAGATTGGTCTGAGCCAGCAGTTGCCCTTCGGCGTCAAGCAGTTTCAAGGCATAGGGCTGCGTGCAGTCGAAATCGGCCAGACCGACGCTGTCTGTCCCCGACACGGCCTGTCCGGCCAGCTCGAGATGCGCTCCCGTAGCCGCTTCGCTGAACGCATAAGTCAGACTGACATTGAGCGAGGAGCGTCCACGCGAAGTTTCGGGCAGACTGCACAAATAACGGTTACCCGCCTGGTCGTACACAGCCGGCTTGCCGTTGACGTAAAGCGAGTCGAGCAGGCTGGGCATCGTACCGGCCGAAGGGTCGTCCGGCAAAGACGTATCCTCAGCTTCAACGGGGGCACCCGCCTGGTCATAAAACGAAAACAGTTCGTTGTCAGCCATGCCCTGATGGGCATACGTTCCGAGCAGCCACGTACCATCCGTGCGGAGATTGAGCCACTGCTGCGGGTCGGCCACATTCACGATATTGTAGCGGTTTTCGCTGCCCTGCAACTGCCAGCTGGTGGAGTCGGCCACCACTTCGCTGCTGAGCACAAGCCCCTTAACGGATCCTTCAACCCGCTGAGGACTGTACTGCAGATACTGCCCCGTAACAGCGTTCTTGATACGCCAGGTGTTTTCCGCCCCGGTTGACTCAAACACCCAGTAGCCGTCTTCGGGAATCTGCGACGTCTGCTGATAAAGCAACAACACGCCGGAGCCGTGAAGCTCGCCCAGCGTCACGCTGCCCTCACCACCGTAGCGGCACGTTAAAGTATAAGGAGTGGCCGGTTTGAAAGGAACATCGGCCATCAGCCCAAGAGGACATAGCCCCAGGAGCATCAGAAAAGTTTTTGAAAATGAGTTCATAGTTTTGATTTATAGGAGGTAAGTTCGCAAATATACACTTTTTATACGGTCCGGTGAACAGCAAACGGATTTTTTTTGAAGCCAGCCCGAACTTTACGGCATGATTTTCGAAACACGCAAGCTACAAAGCCCGACAAACCGGCAGATAAAAGAAACAAAGTGGCGGGAAAAAGAATTAAGTCGGCACCTCAATTCTTTTTCCCGCCATCTCTTACCGTTAAGTCCGCACAGCGCCGGACACACCCCGGAGCCATGATTCCGCAAGCACTAAAATTAACGGCAGAAAAAAAGGCGGAGGGAAGCCACACTGCTTCCCTCCGCCTCTATGTTAAAACGGACGCCACCTTTATTCGGCAGCCACTTTTTCCGTCTTGTCAATCTTTTCAAAATCGTCCATATCACCAACTACAATACGGTTGAACTCACGCAAACCGGTACCGGCCGGAATCAGGTGACCGCAAATCACGTTCTCCTTCATACCTTCCAGATTGTCCACCTTGCCACTGATGGCAGCCTCGTTGAGCACCTTGGTCGTTTCCTGGAAGGAAGCTGCCGACATGAAGCTCTTGGTCTGCAATGCGGCGCGGGTGATACCCTGCAGAATCTGCGTTGAAGTAGCCGGCATGGCGTCACGCACCTGAACGAGTTTGAGGTCGCGGCGCTTGAGCTGGGAGTTCTCCTCACGCAGCTTGCGGGCGGTTACAATCATACCGTTCTTCATGGTCTGGCTGTCGCCGGCGTCGGTTACCACCTTCTTGCCCCAGATGCGGTCGTTCTCCTCGGCAAAATCGAGTTTGTCCACAATCTGCTGCTCAAGGAAGCGGGTGTCGCCCGGTTCGTTGATCTGAACCTTGCGCATCATCTGACGGACGATAACCTCGAAGTGCTTGTCGTTGATCTTCACACCCTGCAGACGGTAAACGTCCTGGATTTCATTAACGATGTACTCCTGTACAGCCGTCGGGCCCTTAATGGCCAGGATGTCAGACGGTGTGATAGAACCGTCGGACAGCGGCGTACCGGCACGTACGTAGTCGTTCTCCTGTACCAGAATCTGCTTGGACAGAGGTACGAGATATTTCTTCACCTCGCCCAGCTTGGAGGTCAGGATGATTTCGCGGTTGGCACGCTTGATGTTACCCATGGTGATCTCACCGTCGATTTCGGCTACAATAGCCGGGTTGCTCGGGTTACGGGCCTCGAACAACTCCGTTACACGGGGCAGACCACCGGTAATGTCACCGGCTTTACCAACCGCACGAGGTATCTTAACGAATACATCTCCCGTTTTAATCGTATCGCCGTCTTCAATCATCAAGTGAGCTCCCACAGGCAAAGCATAACTCTTGATTACCTGTCCGGCTTCATCGAGAATTTGTGCCGACGGTACACGGGTACGGTCTTTCGATTCGATAATGATCTTTTCTTTCAAACCAGATTGTTCGTCCGATTCTACACGATAAGTAACACCTTCTTCCACGGCTTCAAAGTTGACTCTACCGCCCACCTCCGAAACAATTACCGCATTGAAGGGGTCCCATTCGCAAATCATATCGCCTTTCTTAACGGTATCGCCGTTGTTGAAGAAAAGTTTTGATCCATAGGGAATATTGGCTGTCATGAGCACCATTTTCGTATTCGGGTCGATAATACGCATTTCGGCCAATCGACCTACGACAATCTGTACTCTTGTACCGCTATCGGATACATTTTCTACCGTACGAAGTTCGTCTATCTCCAAAATACCCTCGTAACGAGATGTAACGCTCGATACAGCCGCAATATTCGAAGCAATACCACCGACGTGGAATGTACGCAATGTCAGCTGTGTACCCGGCTCACCGATCGACTGCGCAGCAATTACACCCACAGCCTCGCCTTTTTGAACCATGCGGTTATTAGAAAGATTACGTCCGTAACATTTAGCACAAACACCTTTCTTCGATTCGCACGTCAGAACCGAACGAATCTCCACCTGTTCGATAGGAGAATCCTCTATCTTCTTGGCAATAACTTCGGTAATTTCTTCACCGGCGTGAACCAATATCTCGTTAGTCAACGGATTCACTACATCGTGAACAGACACACGTCCTAATATTCTTTCACCCAAAGAAGCTACGACCTCCTCGTTATTCTTAATCTCGGTACAAACCAAACCGCGCAATGTACCGCAATCCTCTTCATGGATAATGACATCGTGGGCTACATCGACCAAACGACGGGTCAAATAACCGGCGTCGGCTGTCTTCAATGCCGTATCGGCAAGACCTTTACGAGCACCGTGCGTAGAGATAAAGTATTCCAACACGGAAAGTCCCTCTTTGAAGTTTGCCAAAATAGGGTTCTCGATGATCTGACCGCCTTCTGCTCCCGACTTTTGGGGTTTGGCCATCAAACCACGCATACCCGACAACTGACGAATCTGATCCTTAGAACCACGAGCTCCCGAATCCAACATCATGAATACCGAATTGAATCCTTGATTGTCGGCAGAAAGTTGTTTCATCAAAATATCGGACAGACGAGAATTTACATGAGTCCATGTATCGATAATCTGATTATAACGCTCGTTATAAGTAATGAAACCCATGTTGTAGTTGTTCATGATCTGTTCCACCTCGGCGTTACCTTCGGCAACCAAAGTCTCTTTTTCGGGCGGAACGAGCACATCACCCAAATTGAAGGACAAACCTCCCTTGAATGCCATGTAGTAACCCAAGTTCTTGATATCGTCCAAGAACTGAGCGGTACGAGCCACACCACAAGCCTTGATTACCCGACCGATGATGTCACGAAGAGACTTCTTGCCCAACACCTCGTTTACATAACCAATCTCTTTCGGAACAAACTCATTTACCATCAAACGACCTACAGAAGTCTCTACCATCGTCTTCACCAAGTTACCGTTCGCATCCAAATCCTCCACGTAAACATGGATCGGAGCATGGATATCCAACTTCTTCTCATTGTAAGCGATCGTAGCCTCTTCCGGACCATAGAAAGTCAAACCTTCGCCTTGTGTACCCTTGCGCAACTTGGTAATATAATACAAACCAAGCACCATATCCTGAGAAGGTACGGTAATAGGAGCACCATTCGCAGGGTTCAAGATATTGTGTGAAGCCAACATCAACATTTGAGCTTCCAAAACAGCCTCATTACCTAACGGCAAGTGAACAGCCATCTGGTCACCGTCGAAGTCGGCGTTGAATGCCGTACATGCCAACGGGTGCAACTGGATAGCCTTACCCTCGATCAATTTCGGCTGGAACGCTTGGATACCCAAACGGTGCAATGTCGGGGCACGGTTCAATAATACCGGGTGACCTTTCATTACGTACTCCAAAATATCCCAAACAACCGGTTCCTTACGGTCAACGATCTTCTTGGCAGATTTCACCGTCTTCACGATACCGCGTTCGATCAATTTACGGATAACGAAAGGCTTATAAAGCTCGGCAGCCATATTCTTCGGTAAACCGCACTCGTGCATCTTTAATTCCGGACCTACGACAATAACCGAACGAGCGGAATAGTCAACACGCTTACCCAACAAGTTCTGACGGAAACGACCTTGTTTACCTTTCAAACTGTCGGACAAGGACTTCAACGGACGATTGGCATCTGTCTTAACCGCGCTCGATTTACGAGAGTTGTCAAACAAAGAGTCCACGGCCTCCTGAAGCATACGTTTCTCATTACGTAAGATCACTTCCGGAGCCTTAATATCGATCAATCGTTTCAAACGGTTATTACGGATAATAACACGACGATATAAATCATTCAAGTCAGAAGTAGCGAAACGGCCACCGTCCAACGGAACCAACGGACGCAGTTCGGGAGGGATCACCGGGATCACTTTCATGATCATCCATTCCGGTTTGTTACGACCTCTGGACGCACGAAAAGACTCAACTACCTGAAGGCGTTTCAAGGCCTCGTTCTTTCTCTGTTGAGATGTGTCCGTGCTCGCACGGTGACGCAACTCATAAGAAAGAGAATCCAAGTCCAAGCGAGCCAACAGATCATAAACAGCCTCAGCGCCGATCTTAGCGATGAACTTATTCGGATCCGTATCCTCTAGCAATTGATTTTCTCTTGGAAGGCTATCCAAAATATCCAGATATTCCTCCTCAGATAATAGGTCTAACTCACCGACCGTGTCTACGCAACCCGGCTGGATCACGACGTAGCGTTCGTAATAGATGATGGAATCCAGTTTCTTGGTAGGAAGACCTAGCAAGTAACCGATTTTATTAGGCAAAGAACGGAAATACCAAATATGGGCAACAGGAACCACCAAATGGATGTGTCCCATACGTTCACGACGAACTTTCTTTTCCGTAACTTCCACTCCACAACGATCGCAGACAATACCTTTGTAACGGATACGCTTGTACTTACCGCAATGGCACTCATAGTCCTTGATCGGACCAAAGATACGCTCACAGAACAAACCGTCACGCTCAGGCTTATACGTACGATAGTTAATTGTTTCCGGTTTCAAAACCTCACCGCTGGAGTTCTCTAGGATCTCCTCAGGGGATGCCAGACCGATGGTTATTTTTGAAAAGTTACTCTTTATCTTGTTTTCTTTTCTAAAGGCCATATTATTTATTTATAAAGAGTTATCAATAGATAAAGTAGACGGGCCGTAGCCCACCTACTTCTTTATTGTTATTGAATTAATCCAGAGTGAAACTCAAACCAAGTCCTCTCAACTCGTGCAATAATACATTCAGAGATTCAGGGATACCCGGCTGTGGCATCGGATCACCCTTCACGATCGCCTCATAAGCCTTCGAACGTCCTACAACGTCATCAGACTTAATCGTAAGAATTTCCTGAAGAACATGAGCGGCACCGAAGGCTTCCAGTGCCCAAACCTCCATCTCTCCGAAACGCTGACCACCGAACTGTGCCTTACCACCTAACGGCTGTTGCGTAATCAAAGAGTACGGACCGATTGAACGGGCATGCATCTTATCGTCAACCATGTGGCCCAACTTCAAGAAGTAAGTCACACCCACCGTAGCAGGTTGGTCGAAACGCTCACCAGTACCACCATCATACAAGTAAGACTTACCGTAGCGAGGAATACCAGCTTTGTCTGTCCATTCGTTCAAATCATCCAAAGTCGCACCATCGAAGATCGGAGTAGCGAACTTAACGTCCAACTCACGTCCGGCCCAACCCAACACGGCCTCGAAAATCTGTCCCAAGTTCATACGAGAAGGCACACCCAGCGGGTTCAAGCAGATATCCACCGGAGTACCGTCTTCCAAGAACGGCATATCCTCCTGACGAACGATCTTTGATACGATACCCTTGTTACCGTGGCGACCGGCCATCTTATCACCTACCTGAATCTTACGTTTCTTGGCGATATAAACCTTAGCCATCTGTACGATACCTGTCGGCAGCTCATCACCGATCGTCAAGTCGAACTTCTTACGTCTCAACTCAGCGTCAAGCTCCTTGTACTTCTTCAAATAATTCAAGATAACCTGCTTGATCAACTCATTCTTCTGAGCGTCTGCCGTCCACTTGCTTACTTGGATGGAGTTATAATCCAATTCTTCCAGAGATTTGCGGGTAAACTTAGCACCCTTAGCGATAATCTCCGTATTCATATAGTCTTTAACACCTTGAGAAACCTTGCCGTTTGTAAGCACTAACAACTTATCAACTAACAAAGTCTTCAAGCTAGCCATCTTTTCTTCGTATTCCTCGTCCAACTTCGGCAAGATCGCCTTATCAGTCAATCTGGATTTACGTTTCTTGACAGCCTTCGAGAACAAAGCGGTCTCGATAACCACACCGCGCAAAGACGGAGTAGCCTTCAAGGAAGCATCCTTCACATCACCCGCCTTATCACCGAAGATAGCACGCAACAACTTTTCCTCCGGAGATGGATCAGACTCACCTTTCGGAGTGATCTTACCGATCAAGATATCACCCGGCTCGATGCGAGCACCTACACGAACGATACCTCTCTCATCCAAATCCTTGGTAGCCTCTTCGCTGACGTTAGGGATATCGGAAGTCAATTCCTCCATACCACGCTTCGTCTCACGTACCTCAAGGATGTATTCGTCAACGTGGACAGACGTAAAGAAGTCCTCACGAACCATACGCTCGTTCAACACGATAGCATCCTCATAGTTATAACCCTTCCAAGGCATGTAAGCCACCTTCACGTTACGTCCCAAAGCAAGCTCGCCTTTCTGGGTTGAGTAACCCTCGGTAAGGATATCGCCGGCTTTCACACGTTGTCCGCGATGACAGGTCGGTTTCAAATCGACTGTCGTACTTTGGTTGGTCTTACGCCATTTCGGGATATTATATGTCTTAACCGCATCCTCGAAGCTAACGAATTCCTCGTCCTCCGTGCGGTCATATTTAATCTTGATACAAGTAGCATCAACGAACACAACCTCGCCCTCACGCTCAGCCATAATCTGAGTACGAGAGTCACGAGCAACCTGCGCCTCGATACCGGTACCAACGATCGGAGCGTCCGTACGCAACAAAGGAACCGCCTGACGCATCATGTTAGATCCCATCAACGCACGGTTAGCGTCATCATGTTCCAAGAACGGGATCAGTGAAGCCGCGATAGAAGCTATCTGCTGCGGAGCCACGTCCATCAAGTCAATCTCAGAAGGAGGGACAACAGGGAAGTCAGCCTCGAAACGAGCCTTCACCTTATCGCGGATAAACTTACCGTTATCATCCAATGGAGCGTTACCTTGAGCGATTGTCAACTCTTCCTCTTCCTCCGCCGTGTAGTATTGCAAGCCTTCCTCAGAGAAGTCGACCTTTCCATCTGCCACCTTACGGTACGGAGTCGAGATGAAACCAAGATCGTTGATCTTAGCGTATACACATAAAGAAGAGATCAAACCAATGTTCGGACCTTCCGGGGTCTCAATCGGACAAAGACGACCATAGTGCGTATAGTGAACGTCACGAACCTCGAATCCGGCACGCTCTCTAGACAAACCTCCCGGACCTAGGGCTGATAAACGACGCTTGTGCGTGATCTCCGCCAACGGGTTCGTCTGGTCCATGAACTGAGACAAGGCATTCGTTCCGAAGAAAGAGTTAACCACGGAAGAAATCGTCTTCGCGTTGATCAAATCAATCGGAGTAAACACCTCATTATCGCGAACGTTCATACGTTCACGAACTGTACGTGACATACGAGCCAAACCAATACCGAACTGGTTATACAATTGCTCGCCAACCGTACGTACACGACGGTTGCTTAAGTGGTCGATATCATCCACGATAGCCTTCGAGTTGATCAACTCGATCAGGTACTTGATGATCTCGATAATATCTTCTTTAGTCAAGACCTTAACATCAGCGCTTGTAGTAAGGCCTAACTTCTTGTTGATCCTGTAACGTCCCACCTCACCCAGATCATAACGTTTCTCTGAGAAGAACAGGTTCGTGATAACCTCGCGTGCGCTAGCCTCATCAGCCGGTTCCGCATTTCTCAACTGTCTGTAGATATACAACACAGCTTCCTTCTCGGAGTTACTCGGGTCTTTCTGGAGCGTATTATATATGATAGCATAGTCGGACAGATTCTGGTCCTCACGATGCAACAAAATATTTTGCGTGCCTGAATCCAAGATAGCCTCGATATTGTCACTATCCAATACAGACTCACGGTCGATGATTACATCGTTACGTTCAATAGAAACCACCTCACCGGTATCCTCATCTACGAAATCCTCCACCCAAGTCTTCAAAACACGAGCGGCCAGCTTACGTCCGATAAACTTCTTCAGGTTTGCTTTCGTTACCTTCACCTCTTCCGCAAGGTTGAAGATTTCAAGAATATCTCTATCGCTTTCAAAACCAATAGCTCTCAAAAGAGTAGTTACAGGCAATTTCTTTTTACGGTCGATGTAAGCGTACATCACATTGTTGATGTCCGTAGCGAACTCGATCCATGACCCCTTGAACGGGATAATACGTGCGGAGTACAACTTCGTTCCGTTTGCGTGCGTGCTTTGTCCGAAGAATACGCCCGGAGAACGGTGCAGCTGAGACACGACAACACGCTCGGCGCCGTTGATCACGAAAGTACCTCTGTCCGTCATATACGGGATCGGACCCAAGTATACATCTTGGATCACCGTATCGAAGTCCTCATGATCCGGGTCCGTACAGTACAGTTTTAACTTCGCTTTTAAAGGCACGCTATAGGTTAACCCGCGAGCGATACACTCATCGATACAGTAACGAGGCGGATCTATATAGTAATCTAAGAACTCCAACACAAAATTGTTACGGGTATCCGCAATCGGGAAATTCTCGGCAAATACCTTATACAATCCCTCCTTCTTTCTCTTTTCAGGAGGAGTGTCAAGTTGAAGAAAGTCTTGGAACGACTTCAATTGAACTTCGAGAAAGTCCGGATACGGGAACTGATTCTTTATCGAAGCAAAATTAACTCTTTGGTTTTCAGCTGTTGAAGACATCTAGTAAGGAATTTATTGAACTTATTGAAATTATAGACACAAAAAGGTTAAGAGTCTTCGTAGTCGGAGACTCTTAACCAAATCACCTGGAAACCAGGTTATAAATACTATTTAAGCTCAACTTCAGCTCCAGCCTCTTCCAACTGTTTCTTCAATGCCTCAGCATCAGCTTTAGCGATACCTTCCTTAATTGCACTAGGAGCGCTATCTACCATATCCTTAGCCTCTTTCAAGCCAAGACCTGTTAATTCTTTAACTAACTTAACGATAGCTAATTTATTAGCACCAGCTGCTTTCAATACAACATCGAAAGAAGTCTTCTCTTCTGCAGCGGCAGCAGCACCACCAGCAGCAGGACCAGCAACAGCAACAGCTGCAGCAGCAGGTTCGATACCGTACTCTTCTTTAAGGATAGTAGCTAATTCGCTAACTTCTTTAACGGTCAAGTTTACTAATTGTTCTGCAAAAGCTTTCAAATCTGCCATTTTTGTATGATTTAAATGATTATTTATCTGTGTAATGTTTTAATGAAAAATTATCTTTCTTCCAAAGTCTTCAACAGACCATGGATAGTTTGTCCTGATGACTGAAGAGCAGAGATAACGTTCTTCGCCGGAGATTCCAACAATGCGATAACATCGGCAATAAGTTCGTTTTTGCTCTTGATATTTACTAATGCCTCAAGATTCTCAGCACCTACATAGAAGCTTTCTTGTACGTAAGCAGCCTTCAAAGCCGGTTTAGCGACTACACCTTTTTTAGCGTCCTTAGTAAAATCCTTAATCAGGCGAGCGGGAGCATTAGCGACTTGTGAGAACATCACAGCCGTATTGCCTTTCAAAGCTACGTTAAGATCAGAGAAGTCACCTTCAATGTTCTCCAACGCTTTCTTAAGCAAGTTATTCTTTACAACGACTAACTTAACCTCACGCTTGAAACACTCTCTTCTCAATTTGCTGGTTTTCTCAGCGTCCAACGCCTCGATATCTGTCAAATAGAAATTAGGATATTCCTTTAATGTTTCAGTTAATTGACCTATAACAGTTCCTTTATCTTCCTTTCTCATTGTTCAATTGTTTTTTAGTTTTCTTCAACTGATTTGGGGTCAATTTTAATACCCGCACTCATAGTACTAGAAAGATAAATACTCTTTATATACGCACCTTTAGCCGCAGTAGGTTTCAACTTGATCAAAGTTGAAATAAACTCCTTAGCATTGTCACGAATCTGTTCCGGAGTGAAAGACACCTTACCAACAGATGTGTGAACGATACCGCTCTTATCTACCTTAAAGTCGATCTTACCTTGCTTAATCTCCTTCACCGCATTTCCGATCTCATTGGTAACCGTACCACTCTTTGGGTTAGGCATCAAACCACGAGGGCCTAATACGCGACCAAGAGCACCGATCTTACCCATGATAGAAGGCATAGTGATGATAACATCAATGTCAGTCCAACCGCCTTTAATCTTATTAATATACTCATCCAATCCAACATAGTCAGCTCCAGCGGCAGTAGCTTCAGCTTCCTTGTCCGGAGTACATAATGCGAGAACCCTAACCTGCTTACCAGTTCCGTGAGGCAATGAAACCACGCCTCTCACCATTTGATTGGCCTTACGGGGGTCAACACCTAAACGGACATCAACATCTACGGATGCGTCAAACTTAGTTGTAGTAATTTCCTTCACTAAAGCTGAAGCTTCTTTCAATGTATATGCTTTCCCAGCTTCAATCTTGCCCAAAGCCAACTTTTGATTCTTTGTAAGTTTACTCATCTCAATTGAAGTTTATTAATTATTACCCGGGAATGTCCCTTTAACAGTGATACCCATACTTCTGGCTGTTCCCGCAACCATTCTCATGGCCGACTCGACAGTAAAGCAGTTTAGATCGACTAATTTGTCTTCAGCGATAGCTTTCACCTGATCCCATGTGATCTCAGCGATCTTAGCACGGTTAGGTTGAGCGGAACCGCTCTTCTTCTTAGTAGCTTCCAACAACTGGATTGCCACAGGAGGAGTTTTAACGACAAAGTCGAAAGACTTATCGGCATAGTAAGTAATTACAACAGGTAATATCTTACCAGCCTTGTCTTGGGTCTTGGCATTAAATTGCTTGCAAAACTCCATAATGTTAATACCCTTAGAACCCAAAGCAGGTCCTACTGGGGGAGAAGGGTTTGCTGCTCCTCCTTTAATCTGCAATTTGATTTGTCCAGCAACTTCTTTAGCCATTGTTTCTAAAATTTTTTAGATATATAACATCAATAACAGAAAGGTAGCACTTTTCGTAACCAGAGTACTATTCTTTCTCAACTTGCATATAACCCAACTCAAGGGGAGTCTTGCGTCCGAAGACCTTAACCATCACCTTAAGTTTCTTTTTCTCGGCGTTGACCTCTTCGATTATACCCGTGAAACCGCTGAACGGTCCAAAAGTAATCTTCACACTCTCGCCAACATAGAACTGGATATCCAGATCCTCTTGTTGTTCCTGCAACTCGTCAACCGTACCTAAGATACGATTCACTTCCGCAGGACGTAATGGCACGGGGGTATCAGAACCACCCAAGAAACCAATCACATTCGGAATGTTCCGCAATCGATGAGCAACCTCACCGACCAAAGCAGCCTCGACCAGCACATAACCCGGCAAGTAAGCCCTTTCTTTCATGACCTTCTTACCGTTTCGTACCGTAAAGGTTTTCTCAGTCGGAATCAAGACTTGAGATACATATTCTCCCAGATCCGTATTCTTCAGCTCAGCCTCTAGATATTCCCGTACCTTGTTCTCCTTGCCACTGATGGCACGCAGAACATAAAATTTCTTTTGGATATCAGACATACCTTAACTGATTAGAAAATTTGGTTGTAGAAGAAACGCATAACAGCCTCGAAGGCCCCGTCAACAACAAAGATCAATGCGGCGATGATAAGGGAAGCAAACATAACAACAACCGCACTATTGGAAAGCTCTGCTCTCGTAGGCCAAGAAACTTTATAAACAAGTTCGTTATAAGATTCCTTAATATAAGTAATTATCTTTTTCATCGAATCTATAGATTTTAGCACGGAAGGAGAGGCTCGAACTCCCGACACCTGGTTTTGGAGACCAGTGCTCTACCAACTGAGCTACTTCCGTAGAAATAGCCAGCCCTTAAAAAGACTGGCTATAACATTATCTAATGCTTGAATTAGTTCTCTAATTCTGTGATCTGGCCTGCACCTACTGTACGTCCACCCTCGCGGATAGC
>OMBA01000606.1_pt1 | contig 17978 bp, 16 predicted proteins | sample 1673441 | NCBI WGS metagenome assembly OMBA01 (sample SAMEA103958111, study PRJEB25191) | human gut metagenome | biome: human-associated habitat [ENVO:00009003]; feature: intestine environment [ENVO:2100002]; material: feces | place: Germany | collected 2013/2015
GCTTGAAAACTCTTCAATTTTCAGGAGCTTGAGCATCTCGGCCACCCTTGCCTTGATGTCCGCCTTTTTCCATTTCATGTTTTCAAGGCCGAAGGAGATGTTTTGATAGACGGTCATGTGCGGCCACAGGGCGTAATTCTGAAATAGGAAACCTATGTCGCGCTTGTCGGGGGAGATGTTTATTCCGCGCTCGGAGTCGAACACTGTTCTACCGCCTATGGTGATGGTGCCTTCGGTTGGAGTTTCGAGACCAGCTATCATTCTCAGCGTTGTTGTTTTGCCGCAGCCGGAGGGACCCAGCAGAGTGATGAAATCCCTGTCCTCGATGGTCATGTTCAGGTTGTCGACCGCAACAAAATCTCCCCAGCGTTTGGTCACATTTTTCAGTACTATTTCTGGCATATTATCTCTCCTATCTACCGCCTATCGGAGCGCCGCTATCTACGCCCTTGGCAATGGATGCTCCGGTCAATTTGCTGGACAGCCCGTTTATGACTAGGACGATCACGATGATAAGAAGCGTGATGGCGCTTGCGTATTGCTCGTAGCCGGTTTGATTGAAGGCGAGCAGCATCGTGGTCAAAAGGTAATTGCTGTTTGCAACCAGCAGTGCAAACAAATCGACCTCTCTCATGCCGGCCACAAAAGGCAGGAGGTATCCGGACATGATACTAGTTTTTTGTATCGGAATCAGTATCTTAATTAGTCTCTTCCACCAAGGCACGCCGACTATCACGGCCGCTTCTTCTATCTCGGGTGAGATTTGAAGCATTGAGTTGATGGAGCCGCGGGAGGCCATGGGCAGGTATTTTACTCCGCCCACTATCACCAACAGCATGAAGGTGTTGTAGAGGAAGGAAAAAGCCTGCGTTGAAGCGGCCGACAGATACAGGGTCGCAAAAGCGATGGTGGGGATGAGATAGGGGAAGAAGGCCAAGCTCTCAACCGCACGAGCCAGTTTGGTCCCCCTGCGCTTGACAGATGCATAGCCGATGAGGAGACCGCTGGTGCCGGAAAACAGGGCGCAGCAAACAGACAGCAGCAGCAAGCGCTTCAGCGCGGACATGATGGTCTCGTTGACCAGAACGCCGCCAACCATGCCGTTCATATAGGAATCCAAGTCCCTGCCGATCCAGAAGTCCAGAGTGATATTGTCCGCGGAATAATTGCCGGGTACCATTGTGATGGTCTGAAGCGCAAAGACGATCAGAGGAATAACCGAGAAGAAAACGACAAGAACAAGCAGTACAACGGTAATGGGCGTATTTGCTTTCTTTAAGTCTACAAGGGAAATTTGGCCGGACTTACCGGTTACGGTGGTGAAAGATTTCCTCTTGCCGGTGTATTTCTGATTAATCCACAATATGAAAATGCCCGCAGCGATCATCACGCTGGCGATGATATATGCCTGACCGTTGTATCCGGCGTTCATCAGTGATTTCATCTTGGAAGCGAGGGTATAGAACTTCACCGCGCCTCCCAGGAAAACGGGAGCGGTATAGGATGCAAAGCCGCTGGAGAAAACCAGAAGGAATGTGGAAAGTACCGCGGGCATGACGATGGGCAGCGTTATTTTTCGCAGTATCTTCATTCTGCTCGCTTTCAGAATGGTTGCAGATTCCTCAAGCGTGGCGTCCATATTCTGCAAGATCCCGCCGATAAGGATATAGGCAAATGGAGCAAAGTGGAGGCCGGTAACAATGATGCAGGGGAAGAGCCCGTAGACGAACCATTCGGGCATGCAGACACCGAACAAGGCCTGTACAAGGCCCATATTTCCTCCGCCGAGATTACTGTTGCGAAACAGGTTGAGCCAAAACAAGGCCAACGTCCATGCGGGCATTATGTAGGGAAACATAAAGAGAGAGGTGATGACCTTTTTACACTTGATATTGGAGCGTGCCAGCAGCCAGGCCACGGTACCTCCGATTCCAATGCCCAGCACAGCTCCGCCCAGACCCACAAAGAAAGAGTTCAAAAGCGGCTCCCAAAACGTGGTCCTGGACCAATCTCCACCGTCAAAAATCAGCTTCTTCCAATGGTATAGGGTAAATTCGCCGGTTTTGAGTCCGGTCATGGTTTTCTCTATCCCAACGTGGACGACAAACATTTCGCGCAAAATGGACAGCAGTGGGATCAAAGTCAAAACCGTTAACGTGATTCCAAAGACCAGCAGCATGACATTTGCCGGCTTGGAGAGAAAAGTTTTAACATGGTTCACACGCCGCTCCGTTGCCACTTTGTATTTTCCGGGCATGACCCGCCCTCCTTGCAACTGGAATTAGTTTGCAGAACGAAGAATAAAGCTCAGCGCGGATCTGATTCTGCAAATAAAAGTATATAGGCCGGGGGAGTCCCGGCCTATATCGGACAAATTACTCAGGAAAGCCGAGTGGAGATGAATTCGTATGCCTCGGGATACTGTTCGGCAACGGTTATTCCGTCCTCGATCACCAGGCAGTTCAGCCAGTAACTGATCTCCTTGTCCAGCCCGGTGTCGTCGGACACAAGCTCAATATCCACATTGGGGGAGTAGACACCCATGTTGTTTTCGTTGTTCCAGGCGGAGAAGCCCTCCTCGGAGAAGAGGTAGTTGATGAACAGGCAGCAGGTGTAGGGCATATCCGTGTCCTTGCAGATCTGGGCGTAGGTTGCGTACATAAAGCCGGAGAAGCCGGTCAAACCGTTGCCATCGTTGGCCTGATAGGGGGCCAGACACAGGTTTTCTTTGACGACGGAGCCGGAACGCAGCTTGGAGAACACGAACAGACCGACATTGCCGGGAGCGCCCGTGGCGATGCCCTCAGCTATACCGCCGTCGGCTGCATAGGTGTAGTTGCAGTTGGCCAGGAAGCCGTCCAGGAACTCGTAACCGGCATTGGTGAACCCGGAATCCGGGCTCCACTCCTTGCCGTAGTATTCCTGGTAAGCCTCGGCCAGCTTACCGGACCATTCGTCTCCGGTCAGCATGACAAGGAAGTTCATGCCTACGGGCTCGCTGGAGGGGTCCTTGAAGAAGATCTTGTCGGCAAACTCGTCCTCGGTGAGTTGCCAGACATTCGCGAGCCCTATGTCTCCGCCGGTGTTGTTGTAGATAAAGATCTTCTGACAGAACAGCACAGCGCAGGGATCCCAGTACTCTTCAGCTACGGAGTCCTTATACATATCAGGGAAATAGTTCAGCAGCAGACCTTCGGAGATGAGTTCATTCTCCATGCGATAGGAGTTTTGAAGCAGGGCCATGTCGGCGCCTTCGGCTGCGGTTCCGATCTCGGTGCTCAGCTTGGTAAACATATCGGCCTCTCCGACAGAGGAGTATGCGCCGCCGACCTCGGGATATTTGACGAGGAAGTTGTTCATTGCGGTCTCGCACAGGCTGGTGGTAGAATACACCATCATCGTGCCGGATTCCATTTTTGCAAGTTCATAGAGCTCTTCGTTGCTTAGAGAAGCGGCATATGCCAGCTTTTCTTCGACGCTCAGCGCCATGGGGTCCACGGTTTCAGGCGCTCCGGACGGGTCCTCGGAGTTTGCGGGGGGCTCGGATGCCGGGGCGTTGGACTCACTGGGGGTTTCAGCGCCACAGCCGGCGAGAAGCCCGGCCAGCATAATGAGGCCCAAAACCAGAGCTAAAATCTTTTTCATTCCACTCTTCCTTTCTGACGGTTGTTCATATTTTGCATACAGTCATCCTTTGTCCGGCATGACTGCCAATGCTCGCACTTACGGCTGACGAATAGTGTGGTGGAAATTGTACCGCTGTCCATATACATAGCTGTTGCAATACTCGACACACTTTTCTTTAGCAAAGGTGTAGCGCTTGACACGAAATACCGCGCTTTTGCTCTTGATCCCCATAGCTATTGCCACCTCATCCGGGCATATGACCGATTCAACACCCTCGTCTGCATATTCGGGGAAAAAGCCGTTGCATTTCCGGATGGTTGGGTAGAGGCCGAACTTGTCTACATCCTCCCAGGTCGCTCCCATGAGATAGCGTTCCGGGACGATTGATTCCTCATATGCATATGCCTCGCCGTTGATGGTCCTTATACGGGTAATGCATACGACCATCTCGTCAGCGGGGATCTTGAACGCACGTTGTAGAAAATTGCTGGGACTGTCTTTCACAAAGTTGATAATCGTGAACTTTGACTCCAAGCCGCGGGCCTCCAGCTCTTTTGACAGGCTGAATACACTGGAGAGCGTAAATTCCACAGTGGGTGCGGCGACAAAGGTGCCTTTGCCCTGCTTGCGGACAAGATAATTCGCCTGAACAAGCTCGCGCAGCGCCTCCCGGACGGTTATCCGGCTGACGCCATACTCTTCGCACAGCTCTTTCTCGCTGGGGATCAGCTGCCCCGGCAGCCATTCCTTGTTGGCTATCTTTTCATAGAACTCTCTTTTGAGCTGGTGCTGCAGTGTAAACGGAGAATTGACGTTCATAACGAAGCCCCTCTTGAAATGTTATAACATTATAATAATTGCGCGTATATTACATGTCAATAGTCTTTTTGTTTTTCTATTTTATGCACAACGCATGACGCAGACATAAGCGGCATCGGCCGGCGAATACTCGAATAATTGACAAAAAACGTCTCGAAGCATCAAAAAGAAAAACCGAAGTTTTGATATAAAGCATACCAAAACTTCGGTTATTGTTGAAAAATAGGCTAATATCGAAACAATTCAGCACTATTTTAAACAATGATTTCAAAATGGCCGGGGCCTCTGCGCACGCTTGACAGTTACTTTGTTCCATTCGTTTATTTACACTATTACCGATGCGTCAAGACGGGACAAATTGCGCTATTGCTTTTCATCAAGGCACTAAAAAGCACATGTTATCAAAAGGAACGACCACAATAGATTCCGCTCTGAACAGCCGTGTCCAAACGGCTGACGGGACCTTGAATTACTGGCCGTAATGATAGAAGGACCGAATTTCCCGAGCAATCTGATGCAGCGCCTCAAGATCCGCGATGGAATAGCACCTGTTTTTTCGAATGATAATCCCTTGCTCTTGCCAGCGCTTGAGAATGTAGCACAGGCTCCGGCGGCTGATGCCGATCTCCTCACTCATCTGTTCCAAAGTGTATTTCGACAGCCGGTCCGGATGCGCCACACAGTACATGGCGGTGTTTTCTTCCGCCGAGAAAAGACTCAGCCCCAGAAATTTATGAAACATGTAATACGTGCGCTGGCTGGTGCTCCGGTAGAATTCCAGGGCAAAGACGGGGTCATCCATGAGACGAGAGAACTGTTCGTCGCTGAACTTCAGATAGACACAATCGGTATAGGCCACCAGATTCGAGTCGAAGCTGTGTCCCCGCAGTCGGCTGATGTGTCCGCTGAAGGACATGGGATGCACCTCATCGAGCAGCACACGCCTGCCGCGGTAGGAGAGGCTCCATACTTTGATAGAGCCTTTCAGCAAATAGAGAATGTGGTATCCCTCGTCGGCCGCGTGGCTGATGCAGCTGTTGGCCGCAGCAGTGTGAACCATAATGCGGCCCTGTTCCAGCTCCGGCTGGATCAAGGGATAAAAATGTATAGAGCTCAAAATGTCCTTCTACTTCAGCCAAGCAGGCCCGTCCATATATCCGATCACCCCTAATTTCTGCGCTGCTTGCTCCTATGATACTACAATTTCAGTTTTGGTGCAACTTGCACTCGAAATGCTCCGGCAGTTCTCACTATAATGAGTTCACATTAAATGCAGAGAAAGTAGGCGAAGCATTTTGGTATCCAACGAATTAAAATTGCAGGAGATCCTTGCGGCACGCGGCATCACGCAGGAACAGCTTAAGGAAGTCCAGGAGCAGGAGATCCCTGCCGCCGCCGAGAGCTTCCAGCGGATCATGGACATCTATTATCTGCTTAAGGTCACCGCCGACATGGAGAGCGCTTACTGGTACAACCGCGTGTGGTGGGAAAACGACGGCGATCTGCTGGAAGTGCGCCGTGCCAAGGCCGTGGCGGCCTCCCTGGCGCACAGCACTCCCACCATCCTGCCATATGAAAAGCTGGTCATGAACAAGACCAAACACCTGCGCGGAGCCTTCCCCTTTCCCTGGGTCTGCGCCAGCTTTTTCAACCCCTTGGCCGAGTCCCTGATGGCGGAGGTGGACGCCCCCGCCGAGAACGAGGCCGACTCCGTCTCCGTGGTCGGAGCCGGCGGCGGAAACGTCACAGAGAGCTACGGCGAGATAATCTCCATCGCCAAGAAGTTCGGCATGAGGAAAGAGGACATTCCCGTTCTGGTGAAAGTGTCCAAGTACTGGGACGGCATCTCCGTGGAGGACATATCCACCAAGTATGCCAAGACCCTGCCGGACTATGAGCAGTTCCAGAACGTCATGGACAGCGTACTGGTCATGTTCGACTCCTTTGCCATCCCCCAGGGCCGCGAGGTCATGAACTACTACATGCCTCTGCAGTACGGCTTCGACGGCATCCTCGAGCTCTGCGACCAGCGGATGGCAGAGACCATGGGCGAGGCCGGCGGCGACGGCGTGCTGGGCATGAGCCGCGGCTACTATTACGCCGCCATGAAGGAGATCGTCAAGGGCCTGAGCCAGTGGTGCGAGAACTACGCCCGCAAGGCCGAGGACCTGGCCTCCCGTGAGCCCGACGAGAAGTACAGAAAGAACTATCTGGAGATAGCACAGGTCATGCACAACATAGCCCACAAGCGGCCCTCAACCTTCCGGGAGGCTCTCCAGCTGACGCTCTGCCTCCACCTCGGCGTGGTCAACGAGGACCCCCAGTCCGGCCAGTCCATAGGCCGTCTGGGCCAGGTGCTGCAGCCCTTCTATGAGAAGGACATCGCAGAGGGCGTCACCACGGAGGAAGAGGTCATAGAGCTTTTGGAGCTCTACCGCATCAAGATAACCTGCATCGAGTGCTTCGCCTCTGCGGGCGTCTCAGGCGGCGTGCTCTCGGGCAACACCTTCAACAACCTCTCCCTGGGCGGCCAGAACTACGACGGGCTCTCCGCCGTCACGCCCCTGGAGTATCTCATCATCGAGGCCGGTATGCGGGCGCAGACGCCTCAGCCCACGCTGTCCATTCTCTATGACGAAAAGCTGCCGGAGGACTTCCTGATGAAGGCCGCGGCATGCACCAAGCTGGGCATGGGCTATCCCGCCTGGATGAATAATCAGGTGGGCATGAACTTCATGCTCCGCCAGTACGGTCCCGAGGGCATGGACCTCTACGACGCCAGGGCCTGGTGCCTGGGCGGCTGCCTGGAGTCCGCACCCGGCTGCTTCCTGCCCCTGGAGTACAACGGCAAGGTCACTATGATCCCCGGCGGCGCCTCGCCCACCTGCGGCACCGGCATACACTTCACCGGCCTGCCTAGCCTGCTACATCGGTCATCATACAGCGTTCTGAGCCGCAGAACCAAGCCTGCCTCGCGCCCAATGGATGCGAGGCAGGCGAAAAAACCGGGGTTCAAGGCACAATGAACCTTGAACCCCGGTTTTTTGTTTGACATCACAACCACACCAATACGGCAAAGCTGCCTTTGAAAAAGCAGGTGTTCGTGTAATGTCCATCTGGCAATTACCCTAATTCTGATATAAGTGAACTCCCTTTTACTTTAGGGAGTTCATTTTACGTCAAGGGGGTTCACCGGTTCCTGAGGCCGGTGTTCTCCGTACCACGCACCTCCTCATGGTAAAAGTAGTCCACAATTACCGGGTGTCCCGTTTCTGCCCTTCCGTAAGGCAGCTCATTATCCACAAAGGGGCAGTTATGTTCATTTGCCAAATGCCTCGCCTGTTGTTCCAACGCGTGGAAGTAGCTTTTGTCTCCCTTGTTGTAGATGGCGTCGTACAGCGGGTAAAGGGCGGGGTGCTTTTCACGAATATAGCTCAGAATGTCCTTTTTGAAGCCACCCCGCAGGTTTAGATTTTCCAGCCACACCAGGTCACACTGGTCTTTTACCCGGAGGAATATAGTCTCGAAGTCCGTGATTCCCGGAAAGACAGGGGCGACAAAGCAGACTGTGCGGACGCCTGCATCGTAGACCTGCTTCATGGCTTCCAGCCGACGCCCAATGCTGGCGGCGCTGTCCATGTCGTTTTTAAAGTCCTCGTCCAGGGTGTTGATGGACCAGGAGACGGTGACCTTGCCCAGCTCCTTCAGCAGGTCGATGTCTCGCACCACCAAATCGGACTTCGTACAGATCAGAATCTCCGCGCCGCTGCCCCTCAACTGCTCCAAAAGCCTGCGGGTGTTGCCGAACTGTTCCTCCTGGGGTAGATAGCCGTCAGTCACCGAGCCGATGACCACCCGCTGTCCAGCGTATTTCCGGGGATTTTTGATGTCAGGCCAGTGCTTCACATCCAGAAACATCCCCCAGGGTTCGGTGTGTCCGGTGAACCGCTTCATAAATGAGGCGTAGCAGTATTTGCAGCCGTGGGTGCAACCCACATAGGGGTTGACAGAATATCCGCCCACCGGCAGGGTGGACTTTGTCATGATATTTTTTGTCTCCACATCCCGGATGAGGATGCCCTTTTCTATCATTTCCGCCATGCTCTTTGCTCCTCTAATACTTGGCAGAAGGCTGAAGGCAGCTCCTGCACCATGTTTTCCTCGCACATAATTGGTACAAGGTCCTCTTTCATAAGCACCGGTATGCCCAGCGCGTGGGCCTGGTCCATTAGGCTCCAGACCCATTCCGGCTTGGAGACTGTTTTGCCCTTCCGGCGTCCCGTCTCCGTGCCGATGACGATCCATTCGATGCCGGTCAGGTCCACCGGCCCGATGCCATCAAACATCGGCTCAAAGGTCGCATGGTAGTGTCCGCCGTGGATGTGCTCTTGCAAAGTCACTCATACCGGTGAGCAGGAAATTTTGGGAGCGTTTTCTCTCCATCAGCCGCAGCTTATTTGGAAAAAACTCCGGCTTTTCAAAGTCATCGATCATGTGAAACCGGCGGACATTGTTTCTGGCGTAGCAGTAGCTGCAGCCGATGGTGCAGCCGATCACCAGATTCATGTTCTGGATACAGTCCTTGATGCGGACAGCCACCGCTGACGCCTCCTAACGTTCTTAGATTCAGCCTTCTACCGCGGGTGCAACTTTTCCAAAGCCGTTCCAGGCATACAGGCCCTTCTTGTCCTCATTACCCAGGAATTTGTCCACCTGGCAGATGTGCAGAATGTGGTCGCCCACTTCCACAGCCTCCTGCAATGTTGCCACCATAGCGAGTTTGGTATCGGCGGGGATTTGAATGTCGGAGTCTTCTACCGATTTCATTTCAATGTTGTTTTCAGCAACCTTGTTGACCTTGGCGCCGGTGGAACTGCCGCAGGCCATGACCACGCCGGCCAGGCTCTCGCCGGGGACAGTGACGATGACCTTGCTGGTCTCCCGTACCCGCTTGCCGGTATGGGATTGCTTCCCGGTGGCGAAGCCCACCATGGGCGGGTTGAAGGACAGATAGGAGACAAAGCAGATGGGGGCCAAGTTGGTTGTACCGTCCTCGTTTTGAGAGCAGATCAGGGTCAGAGGGTTGGGAGATGTATAAACTGTTGCCTCCATAATGTTCAGCGCTTTCATAAGATGCAGACCTTCCTTTTTTCTCTTTCTTTGCGATTGACGGAATCAGTGATCACTGATATAATTATTATACCTGATTTAAATTTACAATCAAGTACGCAAATAATTTATATCAGGTATCAAAGACCATACCATCCGAAAACGGAGGTTTTTCAGGGATGACCTATGAGGAGTTTCAGCAAAGAGTAGGAGATGTCATTCTGACCGATGCGGGGAATTGCCCCGTTACGCCTGTGGTTCAAATGTTGCAGGGAAAGTGGAAACTGCAAATTCTCTATGAATTATGCATCAATGCGGTTTGGGGAACTAAAAAAGGTGTTGAAGCCCATCACAAACACGGCATTAACAAATGCGCTGAAAGAGTTGGAATCGGATAATTTGGTGCAGCGCATTCAATATAATGAAATGCCCCTGAGGGTGGAGTACTCCCTCACGGAGAAAGGGCGCGATTTGCTTCCGATCTTTTACGCCATCTCCCAGTGGGGAATGAAATATATACCATAAAACACACAAAAAGGACAGAGCCACCCTGACTCTGTCCTTTTTACCAGCCTGCTGCCATCCGGTTCTCTTGAAGACTGGATCGGCGGCGGGTTATCTCTCTATCCTACAACGACCGACACCATAAAAGCCCGAGAACCCATGCAATAACCGTTTTTGGGCAGAAAGAAAGAACCGCAAATTTGATACCCATTGTATCAAATTTGCGGTTCTTATCTGGTGGAGTACAGGACTTCAAATCCGAACCGAAAGCCGCAGAAACGTCCGCCAACGACACTGTTTGGGTTCCGTTTTTGTAATTGTAGGTGAAAACCAGCCGGTCGTCAAATACATAGATGCTGTTGAGAAAAATATCGATGATCTGCCGCTGGTATTCCTTGTTGCTTGGGTCGCCATATTTGAACCGGCTGATCCATTCGATAATGTCTTCCCGGCTGTATTTTGGCCTTTCCAGTTCTGCCTGTAAAATGCTGGCCTTCAAATCTTCCCGCAGCTTTTCCAGTTCCTCCAGCCGCTCTTTGGTACTGTTGGTCAGTATCCCTTGCTGAATGGCATTAAGCATATTCTCAATCCCACGGTTGGTGTCTGCAAGCTGTTTGCGCAGCAGAGGGAGAGTATTGTCCTCTGTGTTCTGCAATTCCACCAGCTTGTCCGCAATTTGGGCGATCAGTTCATCCTGAAAGACACGCTGTATTGTGTACTGTACAGCAATACACTCTATCCAGTCTTTCTTCACCGCTTTCTTGCGGCAGCCCAGCTTTCTCTTGGCTCCGCTGCATTTGTAATAGCGATAAATCGCACCTGTGTGGGATTTGCCGCTCTCGCCAATCATCAGCCGCCCGCAGTGGCCGCAGAACAGCTTGGTGGTCAACAGATATTCTTCCTCGGCCTTTGCCCTGGCCGGGGCGTGCTGATTCTTCTTCATCCGCTCCTGCACCCTTTCAAATAGTTCTTTGGGAATAATGGGCGGCACCGCATCCGGGATGACCACGTCCTTGTAGTGGTACTCGCCGATGTACTTCCGGTTTTTCAGCATGGTGTTGAAGCTGCTGTGCCGGAAAGGATAGTTCCGGCTGGTGCGAATGCCCCGCTCGTTCAGCGAGCGGATAATGGTTCGCAGGTTCTCTCCGTCCGCATACCGCTGGAATACCTCCCGCACCACCGGCGCGGTCAGCGGGTCTATCTTCAGCCGGTGTTCCTCATCCAGCCGATACCCCAGCGGGATGGTTCCGCCGTTGCTGCGGGCCTTGAGGGCATTCTCCCGCATTCCACGGTTCACCTTCTGGGCCAGTTCCGCCGAGTAGTATTCCGCCATGCCCTCCAGCATGGATTCCAGGATGATGCCCTCCGGGCCGTCGGCAATGCTCTCGGTGGCTGAGACCACCTTCACCCCGTTTTTTCGCAGCTGGGATTTGTAGTGGGCGCTGTCGTACCGGTTGCGGGCGAAACGGTCCAGCTTCCAGACCAGTACCGTATCGAACAGCCCTTTGGCGCTGTCTCGAATCATCCGCTGAAATTCCGGGCGGTTGTCCGTCTTGGCGGACAGAGCCCGGTCAATGTAGCTTTGCAATATCAGGATGCCGTTCCGCTGGGCGTATTCCTTGCATTCCCGCAGCTGTCCCTCGATGCTTTCCTCCCGCTGGTTGTCGCTGCTGTATCGGGCGTAGATAACTGCTTTCATTGGCATTCCTCCTTCTGGTCACTTGCGGGGTTTGGGGCGCCGCCCCAAGGTTTGCGTTTGGTGGATATCCAAACGCTATGCTTGCAAAATCAGTCGCAGCAGATAGGGCGGCTTTTCAGCTCAACACAGTACCACAGGAACCCGCTGAAAGCTATCACCAATCTGCACAACCTTTTCTGCCGAATCTATGCAAAAGAGTACCGGCTGGGAAGGAAGACCCTTCCCAGCACGGCGGGAGTTCTCAACCCTGCTGCTCCCGTTCTGCACGCCATTGTTTCAGAGCGGCTTGTCCTTCATTGCTGGCAAAGTAGGCTCGCATCTGCGGCAGCAATGCGCGGGCCAGACTTTCCACCGCCGTTTTGGGCAATCGCTCTGTCTGGTTTGTCTTGATGACTTCGGTGGCAGGCACCCCTCCTTTCCTGTAAGCATATTCCTCTTTCCCAGTCGGTAAAGGTGGGTGGTAAGCGATAGCTTGCCACCCCCTATAGTCCCCCTCCATGAGACTGTTTGACCAGAAAATTCGTGTTCCCAGCATAGCATCCGGGAATTGCAATTTCAAGGCTTTTTGGGTATACTGTAAGTAATCATATTTTCGATGAATTATAATTCCCATAAAAGCACCGCATACAGGAGAAGATACACAGGAGGATACATGGAAAGATATGCCTTTGTAACCAAGGAACCGCTGCTGGGGCCTGTTGTTCTGGCCCTTCGGGTGGATGTACCGGGCCGGAAAGAACAGCTTTGGATGGGAGAAGAACAGGATGTGGAGGCTGCCCTGCGAGGCAAAGAGCGTCCGCTGTTTCTGGCTCAAACCCGCCCGCTGGGGGCCTTTTGGTGTGAGTTCGGGCAGACAGCCGCCGAGGGCTGGACGGAGGCCATTTGGGTCCTTTCCGACGCCCTGACGGCGAAGAAACGCTCCCAGCGGGAAGAACGGGAGCAGGCCGCCGCCCAGCTTCTTTTCCAGCAGGCAGAGGGCAATGGAACCAATGCTGCCGCCTGGTATGCGGCGATTCAGATTTGGGAGATGTATCTGCGCTGCCGCCGGGGCAGGGACAGCCAGCAGGCGGCCCAGGCCTTGCGGGACTATGCCCAGCTACTGACCCTGCCTTTTGGCCAGTACACCCCGGAGATGGTCCACTGGCTCTGGGACAAGCCGGTGATCCCCGTATGGAATGACCGGCGGGACGGAAAGCTGGAGGTGTGGTATCCCCAAGGGCAAACGCCCTTCGAGTGTGCTGTGGTGAAGGAATCCCTGCGGCCCGCTCTCATCTACTACCGCCAGCGCATTTTGGACGCCGGGCTGCTCATGCGCCGGTGCAGTCAGTGCGGACGCATCTTCTTCGGCCCGGATGCCCGCAGCACCCTGTGCAGCGAACGCTGCCGCAAAGCCAGCCGAAAGGCCGCCAAGCGCCAGTTCGACGGCCGAGCCAAGGGCAAGGACTACGAGCAGGCCTACGACCGGGAATATATGTTCTGGTACAACCGCATCACCAAATTAAAAAAGGCCGGCGCACCACCCGAACAGATCGGGCGGGCGCAGGCCGCATTGAAGGAGTTCCGTAAAGAGGCACTGATTCGTAAACAGCAGGTCAAGGAGAAAAAACTGTCTGCCGCTCAGTTCATTAGCTGGATGATCGGGCAGGAAGCGGTGATTGAGGGGATTTGTGGAGAAAACAAGGGTGTTCGGTAATGTACACCTAGCAATACTTTCAATGATTTGCTGCGGAATTTTGATTTTCATTGATGAGCATTTTGACCTACCCCCAATAGGTCTCTCCTTCGTATAACAATGTTTGATTTTGGAGGTGTCTTAATCTTTTTTTGTTAAAAATCGCCGCAGTTCTGTCTTGGACCAAAAAAGCAGCCACTGTGCCAAGCAAAAGCTTATGTGGTGTCTGTGTGTCTTAGATGTCTTAAATGATATAGAAAAGAAGTGTAGTTTTGTTAATGTTTACGCAAAACATGAACCAAATCAACCCTCTTTGGGAAAGCATTTGTAAATCTATTGCTTTCCTTTCTTAACTACAGTATAATTAACACAAAAGCTAATTAGCTTTTGTGTTAATTTAGATGGGAGGTGATGGTATGGTGTCAAACTACGGCGAATTGGTCAAGGCCGCAAGGGCTGCACAATCTCCGCCCATGTCGGCAAAGGAACTTGCGGATTACTTAAAAGTAAAACCGCCCTTTATTACAGACATAGAAAAAGGACGACGCCTGCCATCGCTTGAGAATCAGAAAAAAATCAAAGAGAAACTTGTGTGCGACCAATACCCTGAAACGATGTTTGACGATCTCGCTGCCGCCGATAACCAAGATGTCAGAATTGTGGCTGAAGATTTAGCGAAGGCCATTCGTAAGCAGCCAGCTTTAAGACATCTCATTCGCTTGATTAACGAGCAAAAACTATCGGCAACCCAAATTTCAAAACTATCGGCTACAATAGGAGGAAACCACCATGGCTAACACTAAAAATAAAAAACAAGAAGCATTGTCTGTAAGCCGTCTTATAAATGAAGTTTTAGTTGCCCAGTTGAGCATTCCCTTTCGTCAGATCGTAAATGACACCACATTCGCTAAATTTACTGGTTCAAAACGCCCGGATATTTTGATTTCCGAGTTCGAATATGATGGCACGAATGATGAACAGTATATCAAAAATCTTGTTGCTTATGCCGAAGCTAAAGATGACTGCAAAGTCGATGATAAAGATTGGAAAGATGCACTGAAGCAAGGAAAAATCAAAGCGCCTAAACTTGGTTTGCCTTATTTCATCGTAACAAACTGTAAGACTACTTATTTCTATAATGCTAAAACTCTCAAGCAGCTGACACTTAATGGTAATCCTATTCGTGAATTTCAAACAATAGATATCTATCGCCTTATCAAGAATAAATTAACCCAGAACCCTGACTTGGATGCCATCAATACAAATGTGGACTCCATTTCCACCATCTCGGAAGCGATTTTTAACAAGAAACTATGGGAACTTGCCGGAGTGTATCGTGGAATTAATTTCAAAGACAATGTTCAGAAAATTGATTTTACAGTTGGCTTCGTGGCACTTGAATACTTCGAAGAAAAAGAAGAAATCGACGGAACTAAAGATGCTACCAAAGTGTATTGGTCATCATGTGACGACGAAGTGGCGGAAAAAGTCAAAAATAACCTTAGCGGTTATATAAGCCGATTGGAAGATGAAACTACTTTCAAAGAATTCAAAAATGTTATGGAAGTCGTTCGGGTTGCTATTAGCGGTGACGGAAAGAATAAGCCTCTCATTAGCGTAGAAGATGTCAAACAAATTTATGGCATTATAGATTCGATGAAGCCTTTACACGGAACAGGATTTGATTTATTTGGTGCTGTATATGAAATGTTTGCTTCCTCTAAAGAAAAGAAAGATTTCGGAGAGTATTTTACCAGAAGGCATTATACACATATCTTTTCTAAACTACTATTGCAAGATGAAGACGTGTACAACGAAAAGAAAGAGTTTTCAATTATTGACCCTGCATGTGGAACCGGTGGTTTCTTAACTGAGAGCTTTAAAGTCTTGCAGAATAATTACGAAAAGAGTGGAACACTCACTACGAAGGCGAAAGAATTTCTGTCCACCAAGTGCTTTTATGGTGTAGATGTGCGAGATGAGAACATCTCAAGAACAAGGCTGAATATGTTCCTGGTTGGCGATGGACATACACATATGTATGCGGATAATTCGCTTAAGCCTACGCGTCAAGGAAAAATGGTGCTTAATAAGAAGTATCAGTATGTAATCACCAATCCTCCCTATGGAAGCGGAACTATCAAAGCCAGTACGGAGGCGATTTCTACCAATCGCACAGAAATTGCGTTTATATGCAAAGTGATTGATCTCCTTGAAATCGGAGGAAAAGCATGTATCATCACTCCTGATGGCGTGTTGGAAAATCCGTCTTATAAAAAGCTCCGTCAAGAAATTCTTGAAAAATGTGAAGTGTATGCGATAGTGTCCTTGCCCAAGTTTGCATTTGCTCCATACACAAAAGAAAAAACCTATGCTTTGTTCATCAAAAAGCGTAGTAGCACCGTGACTAAAATTCAAGACAAGCCTGTATGGATGTATATCATTGACAATGATGGCTTGGCTAATTCAGACAAAAGATTCCCCACCAAACTCCGCAACAACAGAAACGGATGGATGCATGATGAAATTTCCGGCTGGGTAAGTACAGACGGAATTGAGATGCCCGGTATCTTGGAAAAGCGATGGCTTACTTTTGATGATAGTACGGAAAAGAGCAGCTGGGTTGACGAGAAAGGCATCACACAAACCGCAAGAAAAGGCGGGAATGTTGATATTTCTGTGATTCTGGCAGACAACTATAGGACGCTTCTTCCGGAATATTACTTGCGTCCGTATTCTCCACATTACATAAGCCAGGCAGACTTCGTCAACGAACTAAAACAAATTGACGACGAGATGAGGAGGCTGCTAAGTGAAATTTCTTGACGTTTTTAATGAAATCGAAAAGGGAAACTATGCTCTAACAGATGAAGCTATATATGCATCACTTCAAAACGGTGATGAACTTGTACCATTGTATGGGGGAAACAAAGACCATATTGCAACAGAACGCAGAATATCTATTTCCGCTAAGACAAAGAAGGGCGTTCCAATAACTGTCTTCTCGGGGGAGGGAATAATTATAAGCCTAGATGGTAGTGCAGGAAGCATGACATATAAAAACGGAGAACGCTTTGCACTGAATCACCATGCTGGATTTATAACTTTAAAAAGTGATGCTGTTGGTAGAGTAAATCTTGAATATTTTTCGATTTTTCTGCAAAACTTTTACAGAGAAATGGGTGTAAGTGATGGATCAAAAACATTATCCTTGACTCAAATTTATGCTGAAGAATTCGATTTGCCTGAGTATGATATACAGTGCAGCGTTTTGGCTAAGGTAAAACAAACTGGCAAGGTGTTACGCTGTCTAAAACAGGCAAGGCGCGCATATGAAGAACTGAAAAAAAGAGAGATAACAGTTGAATACAGGAAATTTCAAGCGAAACAAGTACCTATTAAATCTTGTATTCATTACATTAGTGGATCCTCTCAACTGACAGAGGAGAAAAACTATCAGCGATTGAAGGGACAAGGAGAGAAATACAAGTTGCTTACAGGTTCTACCGAGAAAGCAAATCAATATGTAATGGTTTCAGCGTCTGATGAAATAGGTAGCTTTTCGGATAAATATGGTTTACTTGTAACACGCAAGGGAAAAGCAGGACACACCGAATTTCTCGTTCCAGGGAGGTATGTAGTAAACGATGATGCTTACATCCTTTATGTGCGAGATGACTGTAAATACAAAATCGATCTTTTATGGCTTTCTATTCAGTATAGAGAGTTGTTTTATCAGTATTCTTCAAGCTCAGACAATGGCACATGGAATATGACAGGATTCTTTGATTATGCCCGAATTGATATTCCTCAATATGAAGAGCAGATAGCTATGGTAGAAAAATACCAATTAGTTCAGAAGCGAATCGAATCTATAGAAAGCATTGAGGAAAAATACGCTCGCCTTTTAACCAAAGAAATAGCTTGAGAATACAAACAGAAAACAGCGGCTAGGCTATCCTTGTTGCCGTTCTCTGTTTGCATAACAGGTATGCCGTTAGTCTGTCTGTTGTAAAAGTCTACAAGGAGCATAGTTACCGACGAATCCTAAAGCTGCACCTACGGGTTTACGATGGTTTCTATAGAAAACCATCCCCTGCTAAACCAGCGTACGAATTATTGATCCATATAAACAACAAATCCGAACCCGTCGCCAACCGGCGTAAGGTTCGGATTTGTTTTGTTTGGTGACCCAGCGGGGATTCGAACCCCGGACACCCTGCTTAAAAGGCAGGTGCTCTGCCTGCTGAGCTACTGGGTCATATTAAATCACTGTACCTTGTTCCCCCGTACTCGTTCAAAACCTGTAGTTTTGAACGAAAAGGAGCGAGCCTCAGAGGTGGAGGCTTTCGCCTCCCGACACAGGCGGAAGCCGGAACCGGCAGAGGCGTAGCGACGTGGCTGGGATGGCAGGACTCGAACCTACAATATCAGAGTCAAAGTCTGGTGTGTTACCGTTACACTACATCCCACCATCGACTTGCGCAGAGAGGCCGGCATTGCCGGCCTCCCGCTTTCTGGGGTGGGAGATGGGGCTCGAACCCACGA
>OMBA01000614.1_pt1 | contig 17784 bp, 13 predicted proteins | sample 1673441 | NCBI WGS metagenome assembly OMBA01 (sample SAMEA103958111, study PRJEB25191) | human gut metagenome | biome: human-associated habitat [ENVO:00009003]; feature: intestine environment [ENVO:2100002]; material: feces | place: Germany | collected 2013/2015
CTTATTTTTCTCTTCTTTTCCATATTATTTATTATAGTATAAACAGTTTTTAAATTACAAAAGAGTGTTAAAAAGCCCTCTGCATAGAGGGCTTTTTTGTTATTTTTCAACTTTTGACGGTTCTTTCAAGGACTCACTTTGGTTTACGTAATTGGTAAGCTGCTTAAGCGCCGGTTTGTAAGCGTTTACCGTAGCATTCCCACCTAGACAGCCGCCCTGGCAAGCCATTACTTCTATTAAGTTTCCTAATTCACACACGCCATTTTTAGCATACTTTTTCAAGTCGCGGATTGACTGTTTATTTAAGCCGTCAATAACGACAGGGTGTGCCGGAATATGCTCAGGAAGCATTGTTTGAACAGCTTTTGCAACACCGCCTGTTACTGCGTAATTTCTTGCTTCGGCAGAGGCTTCGGTTTTAAAGTCGCTTTCTGCACAAGTCTCAACCTTAATCCCTAAAGCAATCATCCACGCGCCGACTTCTTCGTAATTCAAGACATAATCCACGTTTGGATTTTGTAAAGCTTCACGGCGTTTTGCAACGCAAGGGCTGAAAAAGACTGTAACCGCATCCGGATGTTCTTTTTTAACAATTTCTGCTGTATAGTAAAGCGGAGTTTTAGTGTCTGAACGGAAAGGTTTCAATTCAGGAATATGCTTGTCTACAAGTTCATTGTATCCGGCACAGCACGATGTTGTCATGAATTCTGCGCCGTGCTCAAGTCTTTCTTCAAACTCAGCGGCTTCAGTTTTGGTCGTAACGTCCGCTCCCTGCGCAACCTCGTAAACATCGTCAAAGCCCAATTCTAAAATCGCTTGCCTCAATTGTTTTGGCGTACAAGGTAATTGGCCCATAATCGCCGGAGCAATCATCGCTATAACCTTTTTACCCGCTTTTATATTTTTAAGCACGTCAATAATCTGGCTTTTTTCGTGAACCGCGCCGAAAGGACATGCTGAAACGCATTTTCCGCAAGAAATACATTTGTCAAAATCTATTTGTGCGTGGCCGTCTTCGCCTTTTGTAATTGCGCCCACAGGGCATGCGCTTTCGCAAGGAACGATTATTTTTGTAATTGCCTGGTAAGGACAAACTTGAACACACATTCCGCAGTTTTTGCACTTAGCCGGGTCTATAACTGATTTGCCGTCTTTAACGCTGATTGCGCCAAATTTACAAGTATTTTCACAAGGTCTTGCAACACAGCCCTGGCAAAGATCGGTTACATAAATACGTGAAGGCACGCAACCTTTGCAGGCAGTTGTTAATACTGTCAAAGGCTTATCATCAGGAACTTCTCTTTCTAAAGCTTTTTCTGCCAAAGTTGAGAGTAATTCGCTGTCGTCGGTTTCTTCAATTGAATGTCCGAGCCCGGCTACAGCTCTGTCGCGAAGAATTGCGCGTTCTTTGTATATACAGCACCGATATGGCACTTCATGGCCTTTCGGGCGCATATCATAAGGTATCAGCCTTGTGTTTTCTTCAAAATTATCACTTAGAAAAGCTTTTATTAGTCTTACCAGTATTTCTCTTTTCAAATGTGATGTTTGTTTAGGGGTATTCATACTCATCTTTTCTTTTCCATTTCTAGTTTCGTTGTGTAAAATCTTAGTTTGTTGATTTGCATTCAGCGAGTTTTTTGTCAATAGCGCTGATTACTTTTTCAACTGTTGCTTCTTTTATAACTTCATCGTCAACTTTTACGTAAGGAGCTTTTGAGAATTCCCAGTCGATTGAGCAAAGGCCAAGACAAGGTACTCCTGATACATCTACTTTATCACCGTATTTTGCAGGCACTGTGTCGATTAATTCCTGCAAATTCGCTGAACCCATTACAAAACATGTTGTTCCTAAACAAACTTTAACACTAATTTTCTTGTCCATTTTTTTTTTGTCCTTTCCGTCAATATTAGTATTGACTTATTATATCTACGTCTGTCGCGGCGCTTTCTGTGCTTTTTTGGAAATTTCTTTCTTTTGTCTCTACGCTTGCTCCCGCTTGTCCTTTCCGTCAATGTTAGTATTGACTTATTATACCTCTGTCTGTCGCAGCGCTTTGAGTGCCTTACATATATTGTACATTAACTTTTTTGAAATATCTATCTTGCAAAACACCTGCCATCTTTTTGATAATATTTTTTCTAATTTCGATTTCGATAGGCAGAGCGGGATCGTAATGCGCTTGGTTCAGCTTTGCTCCCACCATGAAATTTATGCAGTCGCTGTCCAATAAAAATTTTACCAGCTTTCCTGCCGCGTTGTCAATATCACATGTTCCTGCCTCCAAATACTCCAATGCCTTGGTAAGAGTTAAGATGCCCTCTGTAACAAGATCAACTCCCTCCATAAACGAACATGCCGGAAGTTTTCCAATACTTATTGTGTTATCCATAGTTATCGGCCGGTTCAACTCTCTGGAAATTAAGTTAGCTGTAGTGCCGCCGCAAATTGCCTTTTTGCCTTTAAAATTATCAAACATCCTGGCATACTCAGCGTCTTTCTGCTGATGGTAGGGAGGGCCTGTAAAAATCAACGATTCACGCGGTTCTCTGAAATAAAGAACGCAAGCTGATATATCATCTTTTGGATTACGGTCGGTTTCGATGTTACGCGCCTGGTTTACGATATATTGAGAAAGCTCGGAGCTTGAAACGTCCGGACATTCTGAAATTTTATCTTTGACAAGAACAATGAGTCCTTCGCGGCGAAGTCCCAGTTTTAAACGCCCTCCGCCGAGCCCGGCCTGAGTAACACCGTCTGAACAGAATATTAATCTGTCGCCGAGTTTCAGTTTAAGCTTATAGACTTTCATTTTTCTGTTTTTGAAAGTTTTTGACTGAATTGTCTCATATTCCGGTGTCATAACTTCATTGTCGCGAATCCATAAGAATTCCGGGTTGCCTTCTTCGACTATTTTTGCATTGCCGTTGTCGTCGCAGTCTATCGCCGAAAATGTTGAGTAGCTTATTCGTCGGACTTTGCAGACGGGCAGCGAATTCATAACGATTTCGGCGGCTTTTCTGATTGGAATTTGGCCGTTTTCTATAAACCTTAAAAGCATTGTTGCTGTCATTGTTGAAAGAATATTTGCTTTTATACCGCTGCCCAAACCGTCCGACAACACTGCAATTAAGCGCGCTTCATCCGGGTATCTTTTGGAAACAAAATAGTCCCCGTAAGCGTTTTGGTTATATTTTTTCATTTGGTTGCAGTCAATGTCAATAAACATTTTTACCTTCACTCTGATTTTTCGTCGTCTTTGTCGTCGTAATCGTTTGCAATTGAACTCAGCAATGTTTCTGTTTCAACCATGTGTTCACCAAGAAGGCAGGCAATTTCCTGGACAATTGAAATATTTTTTGAAATTACTTCATGCGCTTTTTGGGAAATCTTTTCGCGGTTTGTCTCGGATTGGGTTACGTCTGTAATGACTGCGCCCACAATTTCGTTTTCTTCAATTGTAAATGCGCTTATATCATATAGACGATTTTTGACAGGAAAACGTTCCTTGTGCAGATCCTTGCCGGTTTTTAAAATAGTTTTAAAAATATCAGAAAAATCAACAATTCTGTCAATCGCAGCCCCTGTCAGCCCGTCCGGACGCGCTTTAAAAATCTCGTACATGTCGCCCGTAAACATTTTCATAAAACTGTCATTTGCCTCGATAATATTAAGATTACTATCAACCATTACCGTAGCAGAAGGCATGCATCTAAGCATTGCAGCGGCTTTTCTCATTGCAATTTTTCTCATGTAAGAAACGCACATAGAAGGTTCTGCATCACCGTCAAGCAAAGCTTTTGCAAGATCACGGCAAGTTGCATACCCGCAGCCCCCGCAGTTTAATTCATCATCAACAGTGTGTTTGCCGATTTTTTTAAGGGTTTTGAGAATTTCTTCTATAGAATATTCAGATGTAACAACTTTTTTAGGGCTGACATCCATTTCTACGACAGTTTCAGGGACTTTCGGGATAATTTCGCGGTCTTTAACCCTTGAAAGTACATCTGAAATAATACTTATACCGGCTTTTTCGGTCGAAATACACGGCCCTGAAACGCAGCCGCCTTCGCAGGATAAGGCTTCAACAAATATTGTTCTGTCAAGTTTATCCGGTTTAAGGTTGTTAAGCGCTTTCTCAAACTGAACAAGCCCGCACACATCCATTAATTGAACATCTTTTTTAATCCCGATTTTACGTATAGTTTCGTTCATGCCGCCGTCGATAGGGTAAAGTGAGCCTTCATAAGCCGGTTTTGGCACAAACTTGCAGTCCGGATTTACCGCAACTGAGGAAATATCAATTACCTCATCGTGAAGACAGACTTTTAATTCTTCAAACGTCAGCGCAACATCGAAAAGTCCGTAGTGTTCGGCTTCGTTTTTCTTTCCGATGCAAGGACCTATGAAAACAATTGCAATATCTTCGCCGTATTTTTCTTTAAGCATTTTTGCATGAGTCATTGCTGGTGAGCCTATTGGGGTTATGCAACCCGCAAACTCAGGATGATAAAGTTTGATAAAGTCCACAATAACAGGGCATGCGCTTGAAATATAAAGTCCTTTTTCAGAATTGTTAAGGATTTGAGCGGTTTTGATAGAAACTTCCTGAGCGCCAAGGGCCGTTTCGGAAACCTCTTTAAATCCGAGTTTTTTAAGGACAGAAATCATTTTTTCCGCTGAAATTTCAAACACACCGCTCCAGGACGGCGCAAGAGAAACATAAACATCTTTTTGCGCTCTGATAAGGTTTTTTGCCTTATCAATGTCTGTCCGCACACGCTTTGCGTTTGCCGGGCAGGTTTTAACACAATTTCCGCAGGCAATACAGCGTTCCGGAATAACCGATGCGTGGCCGTTTTCTATTTTAATTGCCTTCACTGGACATTCGCGAATACACTTATAGCAGTCGTGGCATTCGTTTGAAAGCGTGTAAACCGGATTTTGGCTGTTCATATCAAACCCCTGTATTTTTTATTTATTTAAGACCATTGAGAATTTCATTTAATTTAGTTTCGTCGACTTCGGTGTATTCAACGCCGTTAATAATAATATTCGGGCCCGTAACACACTTACCTTCACAGCGTGAGCCGGAAAGTTCAATCTCTGCTTCAAGACCGTTTTCTTTAATAAAATTTTCGATTGTTTCCAAGTTTTGCTGATTACCTCTGGCAAAACAAGAACTTCCCATACATACTGTGATATTATGCTTAGTCATACATTCCTCTCAGAAATTTCTCTATGAGAATATTCTACCCCAACACCGCATATAAATCAAGTGGTGCTACGCACAGGGCCCCGACTTTTCGATTGAGTATCGAAAAGTTGGGGGTAAAAACAGGACACGAAATATCAGTTAATCACTCTTTGCAAGTCCGCTTCCCGCTCCAGGTGCTACGCACGTAGATATCTGCGTAGACTATTGTTTGCAAGTCCGTTTCCCGCTCCAGGATAAACCAGAACAGTGAAGGTAATCCATGTTTTCGTTAACAATTACCCATGCCGTACAGGCATAGTTGCTGCCTGTGGTAAAAGATGGATACGGATTAGATTCACCTGAATAGCAAGCCTTTTCAAATTTAAATAGTCCATCCTCTGTACCATATGGTATTATACCATCCTTTGTCATAAGAAATCCGAACCGATTATAACCAATACGTGCCAATTTCTTTTTTGTACTGTAATCTACTAATATTTCCCCACAGGTATTATTCTTATCCTCCTGAGCAATATTGGCTCTACAATCGGCGTACCAGTTTCTAAAAACTAATTTTGTTCCGTCTGCAAGAACAACTGAAGCGTACTTAGTAGTATCAGACAAAGTATCTGACGCCAAACAATGTTTTTTGATATAATCACTGTCTTTCCCAATACAATTTTCTGTTAATTTCATAAACTCTGATAGATTGCCAGCCATAATCTGATGAGTTATAGGATCGTTCATGGTTTTCATTCCCCACAAGTCCGGCGTGCCATATTTTCCAACTGCAAACATGTAGCTTTGAGATAACATTGAATAAGCTTTTTTTAATTTTACTATAGTTTCTTTTTGATCAAGAATTTTTGAAGCTGCCAATTGCACAGCTCCTTCATTTAAAGCTGTTCCATATGTTTTTAATGCCCCGAATTCACACAAACCTAAACGATATAAATTACCTTTACGGTCTTTTACTTCTTGAATGTGATGAATAAGTTCATGTATAGCAAATTTTTCTAAATCTTTTAAAGGTATTCCAGACTTAAAGTATATAGAAGAATTCTTATAAAAATAAGTTGCCTCAGCATAACCTTCTGGCATTGATGCTATATACATAGGGGTTCTAGAAAACTCAATAAATAATTGGCTACAATCAAAATGTGCACTTGGAAAAGTATTACAAATTTTTTCTGCAACACTTTTAGAAATAGAATTTACACTTAATGTATCTAATCTTCCAATAATTTCAATTCCATCTTTTTTTAATTCTGATTCAACGTTCATTTATAAAATATTTCTCCTTAGTATATTCTTTTTCCATTATACAACATAAAGATACAAAATAATATTACAATAATATTACAGTTTCATTACAAATATGTAACAAAACAGAACACTACATTTGTAATGTTCTGTTTTTATGAATCAATATTATTTATGTTTTATTTAACAACAATGTTGTAAATTTTATTTTTTACATAAATTTCTTTAACAATATTTTTATCACTGATTGCATTTTTTACAGATTGATTTTCATGTACTTTATCTTTTACAATTGCTTCATCAGTATCTAATGCAATTGATACAGTAGCTTTTACTTTTCCATTAACTTGAACTGGAATTTCAATTTCATCATCAATAGTTTTTGCTTCATCATAAGCTGGCCATGGGGTATTTGCTATTGTGTCTTTTGAACCAATTATTTCAAATAGCTCTTCGGTTATATGTGGAGCAAAAGGATTTAATAATTGTAGAAATGTTTTGTATTCAGCTTTGTTTATTCTTTTTAATTTATAAAATTCATTTGTCATTGTCATAAATGTAGAAACAGCTGTGTTAAATTTCATTTCTTCAATATCTGAAGAAACTTTTTTTATAGCTTTATGCATCATTTTTTCAAATTCAGGAGAGTAGCTGTCTCCATCAACTAAAAATTCTTGCATATTCCATACTCTATCTAAGAATTTATTACATCCACGAATACTTTCCATAGACCATGGAGCAGTTTGATCAAATGGTCCCATAAACATTTCATAAACACGGAATGTATCTGCACCAAATTCTTCAACAATATCATCAGGGTTTATAACATTACCTTTTGATTTTGACATTTTTTCTCCATTTGAGCCTAAAATCATACCATGTGAAGTACGTTTTTGATAAGGCTCTTTAGTTGGTACAACACCAATATCATACAAGAACTTATGCCAAAATCTTGAATATAATAGGTGAAGTGTAGTATGTTCCATACCACCGTTATACCAGTCAACTGGACTCCAATATTCTAAGGCTTCTTTAGAAGCTAAAGCTTTATCATTATGTGCATCCATATATCTTAAATAATACCAAGATGAACCAGCCCATTGAGGCATTGTATCTGTTTCACGAGTAGCTTTTCCACCACAATGAGGGCAAGTTGTATTAACCCAATCGGTATGTTTAGCTAAAGGTGATTCACCATTTTCACTAGGCTCATAATCTTCAATATCAGGTAAGCATAGTGGAAGTTCTTCTTCTGGAAGTGGAACCCATCCACATTTATCACAATGAACCATAGGAATTGGTTCACCCCAATAACGTTGTCTTGAAAATACCCAATCACGTAATTTGTAATTTACTTTTCTAGTTCCAATTTTATTTTCTTCTAAATAATCAATAACTTTTTTCTTTGCTTCTTCAACAGATAAACCTGTTAAGAAACCAGAGTTAACAAGTTTGCCACTTGCAACATCTGTAAAAGCTTCTTTCTCAATATCACAAACTGTGTTTTCATTTGCTGATTCAATTACTTGAATAATAGGTAAATCGAACTTTTTAGCAAATTCCCAGTCTCTTGTATCATGAGCAGGAACGGCCATAATTGCACCAGTACCATAAGTAATTAAAACGTAGTCTGAAACCCAAATTGGAATTTCTGTATTTGTTAAAGGATTGATTGCTCTAATGCCTTTAATTTCAACACCTGTTTTTTCTTTATTCAATTCAGCACGTTCAAAATCAGATTTCAAACTAGCTTGTCTTTGATATTCTTTTACTTCGTCTAGGTTAGTAATTTCGTTTTCTAATTCTTTAATAATAGGGTGTTCTGGAGCAACTACCATATATGTTGCACCAAATAATGTATCAGGTCTTGTAGTGTATACAACTAATTCTTTATCATGGTTTGCAAGTTTAAATTTAACTTCAGCACCTTCACTACGACCAATCCAGTTTCTTTGTTGTGCTTTGATTTTATCTAAATAATCAACTTCATCTAAGTCATCAATTAATCTTTGAGCATATTCTGTAATTTTTAACATCCATTGACTTTTTTCTTTTTGGACAACTGGACTTCCACATCTTTCACAAACACCATTAACAACTTCTTCATTTGCTAACCCTACTTTACAACCAGTACAGAAGTTTATAGGCATTGTTGCTTTATAAGCTAATCCATGTTTATATAATTGAATAAAAATCCATTGAGTCCATTTATAATAATTTGGATCAGTTGTATTGACTTCTCTAGACCAGTCAAATGAAAAACCTAAAGCTTTTAATTGTTCTCTAAAATGATTAACGTTTTTCTCAGTTGTAATTTTAGGATGAACATGATTTTTAATAGCATAGTTTTCAGCTGGTAATCCAAATGCATCAAATCCAATAGGGTATAATACATTATATCCTTCCATTCTTTTCTTTCTAGCAATAATATCTAATGCTGTATAACTACGAGGATGACCAACATGTAAGCCTTGACCAGAAGGATATGGAAATTCAACTAGTCCATACCATTTTTTTAATGAAGGATCATCTTTTGCATAAAAAGTACCTTCACTATACCATTTATTTTGCCATTTTTTTTCAATATCTTTAAAGTTATAACCCATAAACTTCACTCCTTCTGTAAATACAGACCTATTATATAACATTTTAAAGTGAAAGAAAAGGAAAATTTGCTAAAAAATTTAATTTATGATATAATCTATATGTATGTAGGACTACCTACAAATAATTTTTGGGCTAAGGAGGCAAGAAGATGCGGAGTATCGTAAAGCAAGAGTATGCAAATTTTTTGAGTAAACTCGTCTATTCGGTCGAGAATATCGATTGGAGCGAGAATCGGTCCGCTCAGATGATGAAATTGCTTCATCATTTGGAAAAAACGTATGACAAATGGCCGGAGGAAGTTAAAACGGAACATCAAAAAACTGAAAAGTTAATTGAAAGTTTCCATAAGGGGTTAATTTCTGATACGGAACTCAGTGGCAAACTCATTGAGCTCATGAAGAGCCTTGAGTAGCCCAAAGAACCTAGCTGACAATGTTGGCTAGGTTCGATTTTTAAATTTAAGAGAGTTTTGAAAATAATTTATTTACAATAAAAATAAGTTAGTATATAATTACATAGAAATGGAAATAATTATTCACAAGAGAGAAAGGAAAATTTGAAAATGGCAAAAGAAGTTAGTGAAGAAGAGAGAAAAAGAATAGAAGAGATGATAGACAGCTTAGTTGAAAGAGCAAAAAAAGCATCTGAAGAATACATGAAATTAGACCAAGAGCAAGTTGATGAAATTGTAAAACAAATGGCAATGGCTGGCTTAGAGCACCATATGGAACTTGCTAAAATGGCTGTAGAAGAAACTGGCAGAGGTATTTACGAAGATAAAATTACAAAGAATATGTTTGCAACAGAATATATTTATCACAGTATAAAATACGATAAAACAGTTGGAGTAATTGAAGATAATGAAGAAGAAGGTTATGAAGAAATTGCAGAACCAATAGGAATTATAGCTGGTGTAACACCTGTTACAAACCCAACTTCAACAACAATGTTTAAATCATTAATTGCAGCAAAAACAAGAAATGTTATAATATTTGGTTTTCACCCATCTGCGCAAAAATGTAGTGTTGCAGCAGCAACAATTTTAAGAGATGCAGCTATAAAAGCAGGCGCTCCAGAAGATTGTATTTTATGGATTGAAGAACCATCTATAACAGCTACAACAGCTTTAATGAACCATCCAGGAGTTAATTTGATTTTAGCAACTGGTGGAAGTGGAATGGTAAAGTCAGCATATTCATGTGGAAAACCAGCATTAGGTGTTGGACCTGGAAATGTACCTTGTTATATAGATAAAACTGCAAAATTAAAAACATCAGTAAATGATTTGGTATTATCAAAATCATTTGATAATGGAATGATTTGTGCATCAGAACAATCAGTTATAGTTGATAAAGAAATTCATAAAGAATTTGAAGAGCTTATGAAAGAAGCAGGATGTTATTTCTTAAATGCAGAGCAAACAGAAAAATTACGTAACAGTATGTTTATAGCAGAAAAAGGTTGTGCACTAAATGCAGATATAGTTGGAAAGAGCCCTTACATTATCGCAAAAGGTGCAAATATTGAAGTACCAAAAGATACAAAAGTATTAGTATTAAAAGAGAATGGAGTTGGAATTGAATACCCATTTTCAAAAGAAAAATTAAGCCCTGTACTTGCATATTATGTAGTTGAAAATGCAGACGAGGGAATAGAATTAGCAGAAAAATTAATTGAATTTGGTGGAATGGGACATTCAGCTGTCATTCATTCAGAAGATAATGAGACAATTCAAAAATTCTCAGAAAGAGTAAAAGTAGGTAGAATAATAGTTAATTCACCATCAACACATGGAGCGATAGGTGATATATATAATACAAATATGCCATCATTAACATTAGGATGTGGAACATTTGGTGGAAACTCTACAACTGCAAATGTATCAAGCGTAAATTTAATAAATATCAAAAGAGTAGCCAAAAGGAGAGTTAATATGCAATGGTTTAAAGTGCCACAGAAAATATATTTTGAAGCAGGTTCTATTGCATATTTAGAAAAAATGCCAAATATTTCAAGAGCATTTATTGTTACAGACCCATCAATGGTAAACTTAGGTTATATAGATAAAATTTTATATTACTTAAGAAAAAGAAAAGAATATGTACATTCTGAAATCTTTTCAGATGTTGAATCAGACCCATCATTTGAAACTGTTTATAGAGGAGTAGAAATGATGAGAGAATTTAAGCCTGATGTAATTATTGCAGTAGGTGGAGGAAGTCCAATTGATGCAGCAAAAGGAATGTGGCTATTCTACGAGCATCCAGAAGCTGATGCAGAAGGAATGAAACTTAAATTTATGGATATAAGAAAACGTACTTATAAATTCCCTAAATTAGGTAATAAAGCACAATTAGTTGCGATTCCGACAACATCAGGAACAGGATCAGAAGTTACATCATTTGCTGTTATTACAGATAAAAAATTAAACAAAAAATATCCTTTAGCAGATTATGAATTAACACCAGATGTTGCAATAGTTGACCCAGACTTAGTTATGAGTTTACCAAAAACAATTACTGCAGACACCGGTATGGATGTTCTAACACATGCTATTGAAGCATATGTATCAAATATGGCATCTGATTATACAGATGGATTAGCAGAAAAAGCATTTGAATTAGTATTTAAAAATTTAAGAGAAGCATATAACAATGGAAGTAATGCACATGCAAGAGAAAAAATGCATAATGCAAGTACAATTGCAGGTATGGCATTTACAAATGCATTCTTAGGTGTATGTCATTCATTAGCACATAAAATAGGAGCAGAATTCCACTTACCACATGGAAGAATAAATGCAATTTTATTACCTTATGTAATAAGATATAACAGTCAAAAACCAACTAAGTTTGTATCATTCCCTAAATACGAGTACTATATTGCAGACCAAAAGTATGCGGATTTATCAAGAAGAATGAATTTCCCTGCTTATGGAAATGAAGAAGGAGTAAACTCTTTAATTAAAGAAATTCAAAAATTGAATGCTGATTTAAATATTCCAAAAAGCTTTAAAGAAGCAGGAGTCAATGAACAAGAATTTATGGCAAAACTTGATTTGCTAGCAGATAGAGCATTTGAAGATCAATGCACAACTGCAAACCCAAGGTTACCATTAGTTGAAGAATTAAAACAAATATTAATAGATAGTTACTATGGAAATGAAGTATAAAAATGGTGGTATGTATTTTATGTACATACCACTCTTAATTGTATAGGAAAAATCAAAGATTTTGCTATACACTTAATTGCAATATAATTTATTTAAAGTATTGACAAAAGTACAAGTAGTACTGTATAATAAATAATTATAAAAATTATTAGATTGTGATGAATATGACGACGAGTTAAAAGTTGCTAACAGAGAATAAAGGTGACTGCGCTGAGAGCCTTTTGTAGAAGAACATAACTTTGCCAACACATAGGAGTAGTCTGTAATTTTGAAAAGAGGAAACAATAATAAGAGTTTCAAGCTGGGTGGTACCGCGGAACTAAAAGAGATTTCGTCCCTGCACTATTTATAGTGCAGGGACTTTTGTTTATCCCTACACTATAAGAAAAAAATATAATATAGAAAGGGGGATTTTTATGAGTTACCGTACACATACCTGTAATGAAATAAGCCTAGAGGATGTAGGAAAAAAAGTCAAAATTGCAGGATTTGTAGAAACAATCAGAGATTTAGGAGGATTGGTATTTTTAGACATACGTGATATGTATGGAATTACACAAGTAGTTACATCAGGAAAAACAGAAGATGTAGATTTTGCATCACACATACCAATAGAATCATCAGTATGTGTTGAAGGAATAGTTAAAAAAAGAGATGAAGAAACCATAAATCCAAAATTAAAAACCGGACTTGTAGAAATTAAAATTGAAACAATTGAAGTTTTAGGAAAAAGAACAAAGGAGTTGCCATTTGAAGTAAATAAAAATCAAGTTGTAAGAGAAGACTTAAGACTTAAATATAGATTTTTAGACTTAAGAAGCACAAAACTAACTAACAATTTAATTTTACGTTCAAAAGTAATTCAGTATTTAAGAGAGCAAATGATTGGTAATGGCTTTTTAGAAGTACAAACTCCAATTTTGACAAGTTCTTCACCAGAAGGAGCTAGAGATTATTTAGTACCAAGCAGGGTACACAAAGGAAAATTTTATGCACTTCCACAAGCACCACAACAATTTAAACAATTGCTTATGGTGTCTGGAATAGATAAATATTTTCAAATTGCACCATGTTTTAGAGATGAAGATGCAAGAGCTGACAGATGCCCTGGCGAATTTTATCAATTAGATATGGAAATGTCTTATGCAACACAAGAAGATGTATTTAGTGCAATAGAGCCTGTTATTTATAATACATTTAGCAAATTTTCTAGTAAAAAAATAGCAAAATATCCATTTCCAAGAATTGCATACAAAGAATCAATTCTAAAATATGGAACAGATAAACCAGACTTAAGAAACCCATTGTATATAATAGATTTATCGGAATTTTTTAAACAATGTACATTTAAACCATTTATTAACAGAACTGTAAGAGCAATTAAAGTTAATAAACATTTATCAAAAGGATTTCATGAAAAAATGTTAGAATATGCAATGTCATTAGGAATGCCTGGACTTGGATATTTGGAAGTACAAGAAGATATGTCACTAAAAGGTCCAATAGATAAATTTATACCAGTTGATTTGAAAAAAGAATTAATAAAAATTGCAGATTTAAAAAGCGAAGATACAATATTTTTTATAGCAAATAATGAAAAAAGAGCAGCAGAGTTAGCAGGACAAATAAGAACAGAGCTAGGAAAAAGATTAGAATTGATAGATGAAAATAGTTTTCAATTTGCATGGATTGTTGATTTTCCAATGTATGAATTAGAAGAAGATGAAAAAATAACATTTTGCCATAACCCATTTTCAATGCCACAAGGAGGAATGGAAGCGCTACTTACAAAAAATCCACTTGAAATTTTAGCATATCAATATGATATTGTATGTAATGGAATTGAACTTTCATCTGGAGCAGTTAGAAACCATGATCCAGAAATAATGGTAAAAGCATTTGAAATAGCAGGTTATACTAAAAAAGACATTGAAGAGAAATTTTCTGCTTTATTTAATGCATTTCAATATGGGGCACCACCACATGCTGGAATTGCACCAGGTGTGGATAGAATGTTAATGCTTTTAACAGATGCCGAAAACATTAGAGAGGTTATTGCATTTCCAATGAACAGCAAAGCTGAAGATTTAATGATGGGTGCACCAGGTTTTGTTACAAAAGAACAATTAAGAGAATTAAATATTAGAATAACTGAAACAAAGTAAAAATTATAGCTTCAATGCTTGTAATTTGGGCAAAAAATATATATAATAAGGACAATGTTTATAAAGGAGATGAGCTTAGATGAAAGTTTCAAGAGAAGAGTTATTACACATTGCAAATTTGTCAAGTTTAAATTTGAAAGAAGATGAAGTAGACACTTATCTTTTACATTTACAAGACATTTTAAATTATGCAAATATAGTAAGCAAAGCACCAACAGAAGGATTATCAGAAGCTGTTGGTGTTGAAAATAAATATAATGTATTTCGTAAAGATGAAGTTAAAAACTTTGAAGATAAAGAAGCATTAATGGCTAATGCTCCAGAAAAAGAAAGAAATATGTTTAAAATTCCAAAAGTAATTCAATAATTAACAGAAAGGAATGAATAAGATGAATATTACAGAATTAACTGTACATGAACTTTTAGAAAAATTAAAAAATAAAGAACTAACTTCAACCGAAATTACTAAAGCTTATGTAGATAGAATAAGTGAAAAAGAAAAAGATGTACAAGCTTTTATTACACCATTAACAGATGAAGCAATAAAAAAGGCAGAAGAGATTGATAAAAAAATAGAATCAGGAGAGTCAAAAGCAGAATTAGCAGGTATTCCAATTGGAATAAAAGATAATATGTGCACAAAAGGTGTAAAAACTACATGTGGTTCTAAAATGTTAGAAAATTTTGTATCACCATATAATGCAACAGTTATGGAAAAAATAAATGCAGAAGATATGATAATGCTTGGAAAGTTAAATATGGATGAATTTGCAATGGGATCATCAACAGAATATTCACATTTCCATACAACAAAAAATCCATGGAACTTAAATACTGTACCTGGTGGTTCATCAGGAGGAAGTGCAGCAGCTGTTGCAGCAAATTTGGTACCATGGGCACTAGGCTCAGACACAGGTGGTTCAATTCGTCAACCAGCAAGTTTATGTGGTATTGTAGGACTAAAACCAACTTATGGATTAGTATCTCGTTATGGATTAGTAGCATTTGCATCTTCACTTGATCAAATAGGACCAATGACTAAAGATGTTAAAGATGCAGCAATTTTATTAAATGTAATTAGTGGTCATGATGAAAAAGACACAACTTCAGCAGAAATTGTGGAAAAAGACTATACTAAATGCTTAAAAAATGATGTTAAAGGTTTAAAAATTGGAGTTCCAAAAGAATATTTTGGAGATGGAATAAATACAGAAGTAAAAGCAAAAGTTGAAGAAGCAATTGAAAAATATAAAGAGTTAGGTGCAGAAATAGAAGAATTTAGCTTAGACATTGCAGATTATTCTTTAGCAACATATTATATAATTGCACCAGCAGAAGCAAGTTCAAACTTAGGTAGATTTGATGGAATTCGTTATGGATACCGTACACAAAATTATACAAACCTAAAAGAATTATTCAAAAATTCAAGAAGTGAAGGATTTGGCCCAGAAGTAAAAAGAAGAATTATATTAGGTACTTATGTATTATCTTCAGGTTACTATGATGCATATTATAAAAAAGCTCAACAAGTTAGAACACTTGTAAAACAAGAATTTAAAAAAGCATTTGAAAAGTATGATGTAATATTAACACCTACTTCGCCAATAGTTGCTTTTGATATTGGTACTAAATCATCAAATCCTATGGAAATGTATTTATCTGATATATGTACAGTTCCTGTAAATATTGCAGGAGTTCCTGCTATTTCAATTCCATGTGGAGTAGATAGTAATAATATGCCAATAGGAATGCAATTAATAGGAAATTATTTTGATGAAGAAACTATATTAAATGCAGCATATACTTATGAACAAGCAACAAACTTTAGAAGCAAATATAGACCAAATATCTAAGTAAAGGAGATTTAAAATGTCAATAGAAGATTATGAAGTAGTCATTGGACTAGAAATACATGCTGAACTTTCAACAAAAACAAAGATATTTTGTAACTGTTCTACAGAATTTGGTGCAGAACCAAATACACATGTATGCCCAGTATGTATGGCGATGCCAGGAGCTCTTCCAGTGCTAAATGAAAAAGTAGTTGAATATGCTGTAAAAGCAGGATTAGCAACAAGCTGTACAATTTCAAAAGACTCTAAAAATGATAGAAAAAATTATTTTTATCCAGACCTTCCAAAATCATATCAAATATCACAATTTGATAAACCTCTATGTGAACACGGAAATGTAGAAATTGTATTAGATAGTGAAAAGAAAACAATAGGAATTACAAGAATACATATTGAGGAAGATGCAGGAAAATTAAATCATAATGAATTTGGAGCTGGAAGTTTAGTAGATTTAAACAGAGCAGGAGTTCCACTAATAGAAATAGTTTCAGAACCAGATATGCGTTCAGCTAAAGAAGCAGAAGCATATATGAGAAAAATAAAATCTATACTAGAATATATTGAAGTATCAGATTGTAAAATGCAAGAAGGTTCATTAAGAGCAGATGTTAACGTTTCTGTTATGAGAAAAGGAAGCAAAGAGTTTGGAACACGTACAGAGATGAAAAATATGAGCTCTTTTAGATCAATTGTAAGAGCAATTGAATATGAAGCACAAAGACAAGTTGATGTTCTTGAAGATGGAGGAAAAATTGACCAAGAAACTTTAAGATGGGATGATATATCTGGTAAAACATTTTCAATGAGAGATAAAGAAGATGCACAAGATTACAGATATTTTCCAGAGCCAGATTTAGCAGCAATTAGGTTATCAGATGAATATATTCAAAACATAAAAAACAATTTACCAGAATTACCAGAAAGCAGAAAAGAACGTTATTTAACAGAATACAGTTTATCTGAAAAAGATGCAAGGATGTTAACAGCTTCAAAACACATGTCAGACATGTTTGAAAAAGCATTATCAATATGTAATAATGCAAAATCAGTAGCAAACTGGTTGCTCTCAGATGTTTCAAGAATATTAAATGAAAAAGAACTTGAGCCATCTCAAATTCCATTTACAGCAGAACAATTAGCTGAAATGATTATACTAATTGATAAAGGAACAATAAGTTCTGCAATTGGTAAAAAAGTAATAGAAGAATTATTTGAAAATCCAAAAAATCCTGAAGAAATAGTAAAAGAAAAAGGATGGATACAAATTTCAGATGAGGGAGCTATAAAAGAAATAGTATTAAAAATACTAGAAAATAACCCACAATCTATTGCAGATTACAAAGCAGGAAAAGATAGAGCATTAGGATTTTTAGTTGGTCAAGCAATGAAGGAGACTAAGGGTAAGGCTAATCCTCAAATGCTTAATAAGTTATTCTTAGATGAATTAAATAAATAAAATGTGCCATTGGGGACGGAGAATTTTGGCACACAATAATTAATTCATCTAAGAATAACTTATTAAGCAT